>Ga0187777_10000546_pt1 | contig 25553 bp, 23 predicted proteins | sample 1015_Q2_SP5_10_M_FD_132416 | JGI IMG/M metagenome (GOLD analysis project Ga0187777, IMG submission 132416) | Tropical peat soil microbial communities from peatlands in Department of Meta, Colombia - 1015_Q2_SP5_10_MG | ecosystem: Environmental > Terrestrial > Soil > Wetlands > Peat | place... | reverse complement strand
CTCAACACGGAAGCCGGAAACGCAATTTACCTCGCCATTCAAAATCTGACACCGAAGGACGATGCCCAGCGCGCCCTCAAGACCGAAGCGATGAACGGTTTAGTGGATCTGGGCAAGATTCGGACGCTGCTCGTCGCGCAATCGATCCCTTCCATTTCAAAACTAATGCTGGCGGTCTTGATTTCCTGGCTGGCGATCATCTTTTTCAGCTTCAGCATGCTCGCGCCGACGAACGCGCCTTCCATCACCTCGCTGGTCGTCTCCGCGCTCTCAGTTTGCGGTGCGATCGCACTCATTCTGGAGTTGGACCGGCCTTTTGGGGGGCTAATCGGTCTGTCCAGCCAACCAATGCGCAACGCATTGGCCCAGCTCGCGAAATAAGACGATAGAGCATCGTCCTGTACCAAGTGGGCCAATGAAACATGCTTCCGGGAGATTAACGCGCATTTCTTTCGAAGTAATAAGTGATGGTTAGGTTCGCCTGAAATTTCTTGTTGCCGCCGTCCATCGGTTTTTCCATGGTGGCGCTCACCACTACGGGATATCTCGCAAGGTGTTTGGCGATGCCGCCATTGATCGTGTGGGTGAGATGATCGTCATTTTCGAAATCGATCTTGAGCTTATAAGTAGCGCTAATCGACCATTGTTGCGGCAGAACGATCGTGGTTGGGAGAGACAACTCGAGGTAATTTTGCGGTGAGACGTTGTTTGCTTCAGCGAAAGAACGATCGTACTCGGCGGTGAACGTGGCGCTAAGCCAGTTGGTAAAATCGTGCGCAACCGACCAAGAAGTAACGCCGCGCCAGACGCTGTCACCGAGTGCCGGATTTGAAGCGGAATCAGTGTGCAGTTCAATGCCGCCACCGGTTCGCCATGTATTGCTGAGGCTAAAGGCCGTTCCGGTGGCAATTTCGATATCGCCCAGCCCGCCGATATCGTTGTGACCCGACGCTGCATCGGTCCGGTCGTAAACGATTGGCAATGTCAACCTGACCACTGCATCCTGTCCATCCCGGACTCGCCATGCCCACGCGCCTCCGAATGTCCATGTCGCTTCGTGTTCGCCATGCTCGTATTGATCCCATTCGGTGTCGAGCCAGACGCGCGAGCTGAGAATGGTCTGATCGCTGAGCGCCTTCAGTTGTTCCTCAGGCGTTTGTTCGGGCAGTTCTGCCGAGGAGCCTTCGGTCACATTTAGCAGCGCTAACATGAAAACGCTCGGACTTATGAATGGAAATTTCAGAAACACCTGCCGCAATACTGCTTTGGTCTTGTATTTGTTCACAACGGAAAAACGAAGCCTGGAGAAAATTGAAGGTCACGACTCTGACAGGACAAATATTTGGTACGGCCAAGGTCTGATACTCCACGGTTGGGGCCGCGTGCGACCCTGCCGATTGATCGTCCTCCGATCGGCTTGACTGTTACCGTGGAGAAGACTCAACCAATTCACACGCGACTTGAGCGGATCATCAGGGGTGTTCTCGTGCTCCTGCTGGTGGGTGGCTGTCTTCTGGTCTTGCGCCCGTTCGTGTCTGCTCTGTTATGGGCGGTAATCCTGTCGTTCGCCAGTTGGCCAATTTATCGTCGCTTGCTCAAGCTGGTCCACGGGCGACGAACTCTGGCAGCCCTGATCATGACCGTGGCGATGCTGCTCGTCATTTTTCTCCCGTTCATGATCATTGGCGCGGAAGTTTCGGATAACATTCGTGACCTGACCGCGGCGGCGCGTTCCTGGACCGAAACCGGACCACCCGCACCCCCGCTTTGGTTGAGCAAAGTGCCTCTGATTGGAAAGCGCACCGTCGATCACTGGCAGATCGTCGCCGCCGATAGTGAGAAACTGCTCGAACTCGGCAAACGCCTGATCGCGCCAACCAGCGCGTTGTTGATCACAATCGGTAAAATGTTAGTCGGCGGTCTGGCCCAACTCGCTTTGAGTATCTTAATCGCGTTCTTTTTGTTCCGCGACGGAGAATCTGCCGCCAAGCGAACCGTCGCGATGGTCGAACGCATTGCTGACGAACGCGGACGACGCCTGCTGAAGGTCGCCGGCGACACCGTTCGCGGCGTGGTTTACGGAATTCTCGGAACCGCATTGGTCCAGGCAGTGATGGCCGGACTCGGGTTCTTCATTGCGGGGGTGCCGGGGGCGGCCATGCTGATGCTGCTCACATTTTTCCTGTCGGTAGTGCCGGTGGGTCCGCCACTGGTCTGGGTACCCGCGATGCTGTGGCTGTTTCATCAAGGATCGACTGGCTGGGCCGTGTTCATGCTGATCTGGGGAATTGGCGTCAGCAGCATCGACAACGTCGTTAAACCGTGGCTTATCAGTCAGGGCAGCGACATGCCTTTTATACTGATTTTATTTGGCGTTCTCGGCGGCGCGCTGGCGTTTGGCTTTATCGGCGTCTTCCTGGGTCCTACTCTGCTCGCGGTAGGCTATCGAATCATTGGCGACTGGGCCACAAGCGCACCCATTTCCCCTACCCATTCAAAATTTTCGCATGCAGAGTGACGTTGGATGAAGAAATGAAAATTCCGGATCACATTCATTTTCCGCCGGAGTTCAGCTTCCATGAGGATCCTCCGTTGATGGTTTACCGGCCGCGCGGTGTTCTCGATGAGGCATCAGTCAACAAAGCCATCAGTTTACTCGGAGACTTGGAGTCTGAGTTTAAGGAGCCGTTCGATCGCTTTACCGATACACTCGAAGCAGATGCGGTGGATCTAAACTTTCGTTACATCGTTCACGTTTCCTTGTATCGACGTCTGACTTATTCCGGCCGGGCGCCAGTTAGATCGGCGCTCTTGGGAACGAACGAGACCATCATTCATTACGCCAAGCTCCATCGGCTACTGACGCAGGGTTCGCCGATTACTTTTCAAGTTTTCGATAAGCGTGAGGAAGCCGCCGAATGGCTTGGCGTTCCGGTGGAACGATTGGAACCGAAAGCGCCGTGAATAAGCCTTCCTTCAACTTCTCGGGAAAGGTTGCTCTCGTCACTGGCGGTAGTCGTGGAATCGGTCGGGCGACGGCACTCCTCTTTGCCCAGAGTGACGCCAGAGTTGTGGTTGCGGATGTCGATTCGGCTGGAAAGGAAACCGTAGAAGCAATCGAGCGCGACGGTGGTAATGCCATTTTCGTTAAGACTGACGTTCGCAACGAGGACGAAGTAAAAAACCTCATGGCGACCGCAGTGAAAACTTACGGTGGGTTACATTGCGCGTTCAATAATGCCGGCGTTCTCCCACCCACAGTCATGCTGGCCGAAATGGACGAAGCGACTTTCGACACCACGCTGGCCGTCGATCTAAAAGGCGTGTTTCTCTGCATGAAACACGAAATCCAGCACATGCTGAAACACGGTGGAGGCGCCATCGTCAACACCGCCTCGATTGCTGGAATGATCGCGGAGCCGGGAATCAGTGCCTATATCACGGCCAAGCACGGCGTCATCGGCTTGTCCAAAGCGGCTGCGGTCGAATATGCCAGCCAGGGGATTCGGATCAACGCACTCGCGCCCGGATTGGTGAACACCGCGATGACAAAAGCCTGGTTTGACGACCCAAACATGCGGGCGCATTTCGTCGCCAACACGCCGGTCGGCCGCGTATCACAGCCGGAGGAAATGGCGCCGATGGTCTTGTTTCTTTGTTCCGACTTCGCGTCGTTCAGTGTTGGTCAGACATTTGTGGTCGACGGCGGTTACACCACGCATTGACCCGGGCGCCGGACGGGGCCGGTATAGGCCTAAAGTCCAATATCCAGTCCTGTCAGCGGCTGCGAAAAATTAGTGCTGCATCGCAAAAGGTAAATCGATGCGCATGGAAAGGAAAATTATGAGCTCCCGGATTCATCGGCCCATATTAGTTTCAAATCTTCTTCTCAACACTGTCGCAATCTTGTCCTGTAGCACGCTGATTTCGTTAGGCCAAACTAGTTCGCCGCCTCAATCAGCTCAGTCGCAAGTAATGACGACGACAACTCCGACAGGTACCGAAGCGCCGCAGAGCCCAACATTTTCCAGCGATCAATTGGATTCATTGGTCGCGCCGATTGCTCTTTATTCCGACCCGCTGCTCGCCAACAGCCTGGCCGCTTCTACTTATCCGCTGGAAATCGTCCAGATGCAGCAATGGATGGATCAAAACAAGCAGTTGAAAGACAAGAAGCTCGAGGACGCGGTCCAAAAGCAGAACTGGGACCCAAGTGTGCAAGCGTTGGCAGCCACGCCCGAAGTTCTGCAGCGAATGGCCGGCAACATTCAGTGGACCACTGATCTTGGGAACGCGTTTCTTGCCCAACAATCCGACGTGATGGATGCGGTGCAGCGCATGCGCGCGAAAGCACAGGGGAAAGGAACATTAAAGACAAGCGAGCAGCAGGTTGTCCAAACCGAAAGTGTCCCGGCCGAGAGCGGCGGCGGCAACAAACAAGTGATAGTCATTCATGACGCCCAGCCCAATGTCACCTACGTGCCTTCGTACGACCCAGCCGTGGTCTACGGACCACCGGCATATCCGTATTACCCATACTATTATCCTGGTTGGTACGCAGGAATGGGACTGGCAATCGGAGCTGGAATCGCCTGGGGCTCGTATTGGGGCGGTCACTGGGGCGATTGCGATTGGCACGGCGGCAACGTGAACGTCAACTACAACAACAATTTCAATCGGAACAATTGGAATAATAACAATCGGCCGGGTAATGGTAATCGGCCGGGTAATGGTAATCGGCCCGGCAATCGGCCATCAACCCGACCCGGCCAAGGCGGCGCCGGTGAAAGATGGCAGCATAATCCAAATCATCGCGGCAACGCACCCTACGGTGATCGCGGAACGAACGACAAATTTGGTCAGGGAAATCGCGGACAAGGTAATCGTCCCGGAACGGGCGCAGGTAATCGTCCAAGCACTGGTGCCGGCGCGGGTAATCGGCCTTCGACCCGGCCGTCTGGCGGAAATCGACCTAGTGGCGGCGGGGGTGCCGCAAATCGTCCGTCAACACGGCCGTCCGGCGGAAACAAAGTCGGCAATCGCTCTTCGTCGCGGAGCAGTTATGGCAATCGCGGCGGCGGGTTTGGCGGCGGTAGCGGAAATTATGCGCGCGCCAGCAGCAGTCGCGGCGGAAGGAGCATGGGCGGTGGCGGATTCAGTCGCGGAGGCGGCGGTCGTGGTGGTGGCTTTGGTGGAGGTCGCGGAGGCGGCGGCGGACGCGGGGGTGGAGGTCGCGGCGGGGGAGGAGGACGTAGGTAAAATTTAATTCGATGAGGAGAAAACCAATGAAAACAAAACCAAACATTATGACTTCGTCGAAACTCTTTATGGTCGTCACGACCATTATTAACTGCGTTGTTCTGATTGCGGCCGTTGATGCAGCTGAAAAAAAGCAAACTTCCACCGCAGCAGCGACACCCTCCAAAGAGGAAGCGCAGGCAGGACAGCAAAAACAATTCGATAGCGCGGATCAGGCGGCTGACGCCCTGATTCAAGTCGCGACAACTTCCGATCTGGCTGGCGCGAAAGAAATTCTCGGACCAGACAGCGAGGACCTCATCAACTCGGAAGATCCGGTGATGGACAAGAACCGCGCTCTCGCGTTTGCGAACAAGGCCAAAGAGAAAAAATCGGTCGAGATCGACAAGAAAGACCCGAATCGCGCGATTCTCGTCGTTGGGAATGATGATTTTCCATTGCCGATTCCGATCGTGAAGAGCAAAGGCAAATGGTCGTTCGACACAAAAGTCGGCCGCGAAGAAATCCTCAATCGCCGCGTTGGCGCGAACGAGCTAAACACAATCGAGCTTTGTCGCGGTTACGTTGAGGCGCAGCATGAATACGCGGCACAGAAACACGACGATTCGAAAGTAAACCAGTACGCCCAGCGAATTCTCAGTACGCCCGGGAAGCACGACGGCTTGGCCTGGCAGAATCCAGACGGAACGTGGGGAGGCCCAGTCGGAGACGAAGTCGCTAAAGCGATTGCAGAGGGCTACACTGCGCAGGGCGGCAAACCGTATCACGGTTACTATTTCAAGGTGCTCACCGGGCAGGGACCTGCTGCGCCCATGGGCCAAATGGATTTTGTGATCGAAGGAGCGATGATCGGCGGGTTCGCGCTGGCGGCAGCTCCGGCGGAGTATCGCGTAACTGGGGTACAAACCTTTATCGTCGGACCGGACGGGATCGTTTACCAGAAGGATCTCGGACCGGACACGTTGAAAACGTTTCAAGCCATGGATCGTTACAATCCGGATAAAACCTGGCAGGAAACGGACGACGACGTCGAAGACGACTCGACTAATTAAGTTGTAACGGTGCCTTAAACATCGTCCGGCATATAGGCCTAAAGTCCAATACCTGGCAGCCTTATCATCGGTAAGGGTGGACTGGTTTCGCACAATCGGAAACCGTCCCGAAAACCAAAAACTATGAAACACTCACGCGTTTGCCGAATTTTTCGCACTCAAATAACCTATTTGTCGGCAGCAATTGTTTGCTTCGCCGCATTGTCATCATTGCGCGCGCAAGAACAATCGACCACGCAGGCGCCGGCGTCGGCGCAATCGCAGGTTGTGACAACGACAACCAACACACCGACCGAGGAGGCAGCACCGAAAATTCCCAACGACCAACTCGATTCCTTAGTCGCACCGATCGCGCTGTATCCGGATCCGCTGGTTGCGCAGGTGCTCGCCGCCTCAACCTATCCCTTGGAAATTATTCAGCTTCAACAGTGGATGGCAAATAACAAGACCTTGAAGAACAAGGCGCTCTCGGACGCAGTGTCGAAGCTGCCGTATGACCCCAGCGTCCAATCCCTCGCTGCGTTTCCGGATGTCGTGAAGCAGTTAAGCGAGCACGTTTCGTGGACTATGGACTTGGGCAACGCGTTTCTCGCCCAGCAATCCGACGTGATGGATGCGGTCCAGCGGATGCGGGCTAAGGCGCAAGGCAACGGGAACCTGAAGACGAGTGCGCAGCAGAAAGTCGAAACCCAGACCGTCGACGACAAACAAGTGATCGTGATTCAACCGGCGGACCCCCAGGTCGTTTACGTTCCTCAGTACAGCCCGACCGCCGTTTACGGTGCGTCCCCTTATCCGTATCCGTATGCGTACCCACCGGGCTATGGACTGCTTGCTTTCGGAACCGGCGTCGCGATGGGCGCTGCGTGGGGAAGCTGTTGGGGCAACTGTGACTGGCACGGCGGCGGCAACGTAACCGTCAACAACAACAACAATTTCAACCGAAACAACATCAACACCGGCGGCAACCGAAACAATATCAATAATCGACCGGGACAAGGCGGCGGTAACTGGTCGCACAATCCTCAACATCGCGGCGGCGCCCCCTACGGTGACCGAGGAACGGCAAACAAGTATGGGGGAGGCAATCGTCCGGGGGCCGGTGGTGCAGGAACGGCGAATCGTCCCGGTGGCGGAGCCGGTGCCGGAAACCTGGGCGGGGCGAATCGTCCCAGCGGGCCCGGTAGCGGAGCGGGCTCGGGAAATTTTGGTGGTGCCAATCGACCAAGCGGCGGAGCCGGGGCTGGAAACCTCGGAGGCGCAAATCGACCCGGCGGTGGGGCCGGAGCCTCAACTCGACCGGCTGGCGGAAGTTCGTTCGGCGGTGGCGGCGGAAATAACATTGGCAATCGGAGCCTCTCATCGGGTGGCGGATTTGGATCAAGTAACAGTGCATTTGGAGGCGGCCGTGGAAGCTCCGCGCGATCCGCTAGTTCTCGCGGAGGAAGCAGTATGGGCGGCGGTGGATTTAGTGGTGGTGGCCGAGGTGGTGGAGGTGGTCGAGGTGGCGGTGGCGGACGCGGCGGTGGAGGCGGAGGTCGTCGTTAACAATCAATGCCCGAGGAAAAACACATGAAACTGAAATTAAATCTCATGACCTCAGAGAAAAGCATCGTGGTCGCGTTGGCGATTATCGCTACGCTCGTTGTCGGTCCCGGTTTGAAGGCGGCGGCCGAATCCAAAAAAGAGTCGACCGCAGCGTCACAACCGGCTCAGCAGCAATTCAACACCCCAAAAGAAGCGGCGGACAGTCTGGTTCAAGCGGCAGCGTCATTCGACGTCGCCGCGGTAAAAGAAGTTCTCGGGCCCGACGCCACTGACATCGTCAGCTCGGAAGATCAGGTTGCGGACAAAAACAGAGCCGCGGCCTTTGCAGAGAAGGCGAAGGAGAAAATGACCGTTGGAATTGACCCAAAAAATCCAAACCAGGCGATCGTGACAGTTGGCAACGATGATTTTCCACTGCCTATCCCAATCGTGAAAAAAAATGGCAAATGGATGTTCGACACCAAGGTAGGCCGTCAGGAAATTCTGAATCGACGCATAGGCTCCAACGAACTGGACGCGATCGCGATTTGTCGCGGCTTTGTTGAAGCGCAACAGCAATACGCCCAGGAAAAGCACGACGATTCCAAAGTGAATCAGTACGCGCAGAAGATTATCAGCACTGAGGGCAAACATGACGGTCTTGCCTGGAAAAATGCCGACGGAACCTGGGGCGGTCCGGTTGGTGAAGGAGTAGCACGAGCGATCGCCCAGGGTTACTCACATAAGGAGGAGCCATTTCGCGGCTACTATTTCAAAGTTTTGAAAGGCCAGGGTCCCGCTGCACCGCTCGGTCAGATGGATTTCGTGGTTGATAACGCCATGATCGGCGGGTTTGCGCTGGCCGCGGCTCCAGCGCAATATCGCGTTACCGGCGTCAAAACATTTATCGTTGGTCCAAACGGAGTGGTTTACGAAAAGGATCTCGGGCCGGATACGCTGAAAACGTTTCAGGCCATGGATCGTTACAATCCGGACAAGACGTGGCACGCAACGGACGACGACTGGCCGAACGATCAGGAGCCAGCAGATCAGGCCACAACAAATTGAAAAGCGCGCTTTCTTTTTGGTTGTCGATCCTCGCCGGCGCGAGTCTTTCGTGTTTCGCGCAAAACGAGCAGCCGCCAGCTCCAGCCGACCAAGGTTCTTTCGAAGAACTGCCCGAATTAAAGGCGAGCGAAATTCTTAAGCCCGAATTTCTCAAGGGGCCGCATTTCACGCTGCGGGAAGAGGTCCCGACAGCCTCGGGCATGAACAAATTTTCAATTGATTCGGATTATGGCGTTTTCGAAGCGAGAGGAAACGCCATGCTGATGCAACGTGTGGGGGAGATCGCCGCCATCACCCAACTCAAGGATGTTTCGCGCACCGATCAATTCCAACAATCACTCGTCGCGGCTGCCAAGGGGCCCTACAACGCGGCCAAGAATGTCGTGCAGGATCCGGGAGCTGCTATCTCCGGGGCCGGCCAGGGCATCATGAAGTTCATGAAACGCACCGGGAATACCCTGAAACATGTTAGCAACGGAACAACGGAAAAGAGCTCAAGCGAGGGTACTGGCGAAAGCATGATCGGTTACGCCCGAGCCAAGCGACAAGTTGCAGCGCGCATGGGAGTCGATCCTTACACCACAAATGCGGTCCTTCAAAAAGAGCTAGATGGTATTGCCTGGGCCACGTGGGGCGGTGGCTTCGCCTTTAGTGCAGCCACATTTCCAATTGGAGGCGGTGTTGGCATGGCTTTAACCGCGACCAAAGTTAGCAACACAGTCGGACAGCTGATTAATGAAAAGACGGCAACTGAACTGAAAGCGATCAACCGCTCGACTCTTCGGGCGATGGGGGTAAGTCCGAGCGATACCGAAAAATTTCTTGATAACGACGCGTTTACCCCCACCCATCAGACTGCGTTTACGCAGAATCTCAAAGCACTCGATGGCGTCGAAAACCGTGCTGCGTTTGTTCGCTCCGCGGCCAAGAACAGCAACGGCGAAGATGATGCGCTCTTTTGCGTCCTGACCGCGTCACTGCTGGGGAAAATTCACACGGGTGAGAAGCCGCTGGCACGTATTGTCATGCTCGGAGCTTTCCCGGTATGCGTGGCCAAGGATGGAACGGTTGTTGTGGCCCTGCAATGGGATTACGCAGCCTGGACCGCCGGTGCGGCTCGCTTCTGCGAAGAAGTGCAAAGACTCGACGCCGAGTCCGGAAAGAAAGGCATCCTTATCGCGATCTCCGGTCAGGCATCGCCCCGTTTGAAACAGGAATTACAGGCCCGCCGGATTGCCATAAACGACCGGGTAAATCCAGGTCCGCTAAAGTAAGTCATCCTCGATAGTTGAGTGAAGCGCCATGCGCACGATCAGAGTCATCGCCTGGATCATTGCATGGCTGATTGCATTCCTTTGCGCGCTTTGGGCGACTGGCGCGCTCTACTTTGATTTCCCAATCCCCGCGCTGCGCACGATCGCGGCGATCATCTTCGTCGTTGCTTTGCTGGCGGCCGCAATTCTTCTTCGGGGAAAACTTCTGAAACTCGGGGCCTTCTTTGTCGGCTTTGCTGCCGTTCTTGGATGGTGGCTCACGCTCAAGCCAAGCAACGACCGGGCATGGCAACCCGATGTGAGTGAGACCGGCTGGGCGGAAGTTAATGGGGATGACGTCACGCTTCACAATCTGCGTAACTGTGACTACCGCACCGAATCTGATTACACGCCGCACTGGGAAACACGAACTGTTAAGCTCTCAGAGCTTTCCGGTTTGGATATCGCTATCACCTACTGGGGCTCGCCCTACATGGCGCATCCAATCGCCAGTTTTGAGTTCCCCGATTCACCCCCAATCTGCTTTTCGATCGAGACTCGCAAAGAGATTGGCGAAAACTATTCCGCAATTGGTGGATTGTACCGACAATATGAACTGATCTACATCTGCTCCGACGAGCGGGACGTTATTCGATTACGCACAAACTATCGCAAAGGCGAGGACGTCTATCTGTATCGAATTCTTGCGTCCCCGGGTGAGGTGAGAGAGAGATTCCTCGAATACATCAAAACACTAAACACGTTGCATGCTCGTCCGCGTTGGTACAACGCCGTCACGACGAACTGCACGACAAGCATTCGCGACCAGCACCCGACCAACGAACGACCCCCGTGGGACTGGCGCATCCTGGTCAACGGCAAAGGCGACGAACTGTTGTACGAGCGTCACCTCGTGTCCACCGGGGGTCTTCCTTTTCCCGAGCTCAAGCAACGCAGTCACGTCAATGAGCGCGCTCGAGCCGCTGATCAGGATCCTGATTTCTGGCGGCGAATAAGAGAAGGCTTGCCATCAGGTGACTAGGCGACGGCTTGCCGATCTTATTCTGTTCGGAGTCACGTCAGTAGAGTTAGTCCTACTTTTTCTACTGACGCCCACTTTCACGGTCGCAGACTGGATTTACGTCCTTCAACATTTGATGGTTCTGGGGATCGCACTCACTCGAGGCGGACCTAAGACGCGGGATTATTCAATAGGTGCCAGCGTCGCTGTTGGAATTGCTTACACTTATTCTTACGCTCAAGTTATCTATCTGCGCTGGTCGCCTGGCTATGTTGTGTCGCCGCAAGTAGGCCTCGTAATGGTGACGCTCGCCGCTGGTCTGAGTCTTCTTAGTCTTCTCAGGATCGGGAGATCGTTTGGGGTTCGTCCCGCTTTAAGAGACTTGGTGACGAACGGGCCCTACAGAATTGTCCGTCACCCAATGTACCTTGCCTACGTAATTGCAGATATCGGATACAACTTACAAGAGTGGAATCTTGGCACAGTCCTGTTGGTATTGATCGGTTGGGCTTCTCTGATCTACCGGATCTTTGCCGAGGAACGGGTCGTCTCTCAACACCCTGCGTGGCAGGACTACGCAGCTTCGGTGCGTTACCGCATTTTCCCTGGGCTATGGTAACTCATTCCGGATAAGACCTTTGTCCCATACCGGATCGACAAACGACTTCGCAAAATCTAATAATCGATTTTTTGACATCGGCCGTGAATTAAAACCGATCCGACTACTGATGAACGAACCGCATTCTCAATCGCATCCATGGTTGCGGCGGCTTTCCGGTGTCGAGCTGGTCATAGCTCTATCGGTCCTTTTTGTTTCGCTTCCTTTTGTCGAAACGCTCAAGGCCGGTGTTTTAATTGAATCGATCCTGATCACGATCGTGCTTGTCTCGGCGGTCCTGGCAATCGCGCAGCGAAGAAGGATTTTTATTGTAGCCCTGGTGCTAGCCCTGCCAGCCGTTGTTGGAAGATGGTTGCATGATTATCGACCCGACCTAGTCCCGGCTGAAGTTTTTCTCGTCTTTGGAATCCTTCTGGTTCTCTTCATCATCGTGAACCTTCTGCGATTTGTCCTCACCGCGTCGGTCGTGAGCGGGGAAGTTTTGTACGCAAGTATCTCAGCTTATTTACTTCTCAGTTTTGCCTGGGCTCTTGGTTACTGGCTCGTAGCCGAACTGGTCCCCGGTGCGTTTTCGTTCAATGCAGTCTCGGGAGGAGACACATCGATCAAAGGCTTCAACGGTTTATATTTCAGTATCATCACCCTGACCACCCTCGGATACGGCGATATCACTCCGGTTGCCAAGGTGGCACGAATGCTCGCCGCCATGGAATCGATGACCGGCCTGCTCTACGTCGCGGTTCTAATCGCACGCCTGGTCGCAATTCATTCTCTTCCGAAGTCTCATGAACGCTAATTCATCAAACATTTCGAAGCGACTCCGCTTCATTGCAGCGCTGACCTGCGTTGTATTCCTGACCGGTTGCGCAACACAACCGATTAATCCCGCAGCCGAGAGTTTAAGGCAGGCGCGCTCGACGAATCTTCCACTCGAAACGCGGACGGCAGATTATTTGCGAGCAGCGTCGTTAAGCTCCTCCAGCCTCGGTTCCGGCATGCAAGAGACTCCAGCCCGCGATACTTACAACGCCGCGGCCGCCGAGCTGACGATTTTGTTGCGATCGGGTGAGGGCGGACGTCTCTGGAATCGTCCGCTGGTCTTGACCGCCAACAACACGACTTATCATTTGCGTATCCAACCGGCGGCCTACGGAGTCTGGTCGCCTGACTATTTCAATTCCTTCCTTCCTTCAGCGCAAGTCAAAGAAACCCTGATCAAGAAAGAAGCCTTACAGAGCGGCGTAGGCGGCTCGCTTGTCGGCGTACGCCAAGTTAGTCCGCGCGAAAATTTTGCGCCGCTCAAGGGAATCTCCGCGCCGGTCACGGCCACGCTCGATTTCAACGGCAACGACGCCACGCTGGCCTTGCGACGTCCTGCAAAGCAACCGACCGCTTTAGTAGAAGGCAAAGTCCGTCCGCTCTCGGCGGATTTTTCGGCCCCGATCAGTTACTACCGGCCGCCGGCAAACCTTTTGCTGGTAGGCCTGATGGGTGGATTTCGCGGCAGTCATTACGCGGACAAGACCGGACTTTATTTCCTTCAGCCTTACGACCCGGATAGGATTCCGCTCGTCTTCGTCCACGGTCTCTTCTCAACCCCATTTACATGGGTCGAAACCATCAATGGACTTCAAGCCGATCCCGAAATCCGAAAGCATTACCAGTTTTGGGTATTTGGTTATCCAACTGGAAATCCGATTCTTTATTCGGCGCTCCGCTTACGGGAAGAATTGGCCAGGGCCGACAAACTTTATCCAAATCACAAGCCTTATGTCGTTGTCGGACACAGCATGGGAGGGATGTTGACTCATGCTCAGGTCACCACTGTCACTGAGCAGATGTGGGAGAAGGATAAAACCATCGGGCCAGTGGCCAAAAATGTTTTCGCCACGAATTCAGGCAACAGTCTGGTTGTGCGTGCTTTGACCTTCCGGGCAAATTCCCGCATTAAGCGAGTCGTCTTCGTCTGCACGCCCCATCGTGGGAGCGATATAGCTATCAACAATATCGGCAAGATTGGCATAAGCCTAATCACTCTACCGTTGAACGTGGCCAAGACGATGACCGATGCTTTAACGGCTCAGGAAATCGCCCAACTGACCGGATCTTCGAAGCGTCTGCCGACGAGTATTTCAGGATTAAAACCGACGAACCCTTCATTTCCAGTCGTTAACAGTGCGAAGATCGCAGTTCCGTATCATTCAATCATCGGCGATCGCGGAAAAGGTGACTCACCTAACAGTACGGATGGAGTTGTCGCTTACTGGAGTTCGCACCTCGACGGCGCGCAATCAGAGAAGATCGTTCCCGGCCCACACGGTTCGACTGGCCTTCCCCAAACGATCACCGAGCTCGATCGAATTCTGATATTACACCTGAAGAGCGGCTAAGCGGAATTATCGGACGCCCTCGATCATTTCCTTCATCATCTTACGGCCGCGTTCCTGCAGCGGCCCCATTCCGCTTCCAGGCAGAAACCACATTCCCTTGTCTCGATCACGACAGAAAATGACGTTCACTCCGTCGCTGGTGACCGCGTGGTGGCAAGTTGAGCCGGGATTGTCCGCTATGAATTTGAAATACGCTTCCCGCCATGGATCGTCCGCATAACGGAAGATTTCATCGCCGAGCTTTTTCATCTCCTCAGGGCTGATCGCGCGGATGGATTTTGCGACCGCTTTTCGTCGCTCCTTGTCAAGATTCTCCATATCGAATGTATCGAATGGCATGGCGCTCGGGTATTTGCTCTTGATTTAAACGCCAGGCCCGCCGTGGAACTATCAGACCTTGGTCTTATTCGCGATGACGCCCGCTTCGCCAAAATGGGGAACTCATGAAGCAACTTCTCCACGAAATCCGGCGGAATCCGTTGCTTTGGCTGCTCCTGTTCGTTCCGATCGTTCTGGTCGCGGAGCAGCTCAAGCCGGAATCGCACACGCTTTTGTTTGTCCTTTCGATTTTAGCGATCGTGCCGCTGGCGGCGTTGCTGAGTCACGCCACCGAATCCGTGGCCGCGAAAACCGGAGATTCAATCGGCGGCCTTCTGAATTCCACCTTGGGAAACTTAACCGAATTGGTGATCGCAATTGCCGCCCTGCAAGCCGGCCAATACACCCTGGTCAAGGCGTCCATTGCTGGCGCTATCGTCACCAATTCCTTGTTCATGTTAGGCGGATCGTTCTTGCTCGGCGGACTCCGTCATCACATTCAGGAATACAACCGTGTAGCGGCTCGGGTTCAGGCAGGTCTTCTGTTCCTCGCTACGGTGGCGCTGTTGATTCCTTCGGCCATCGGCAGGCATGACGCTTCGGCCGCAGATTCGATCAATCAGAAATTGAGCATCATCTTGTCGATCTTGCTTTTGGTTGCTTACGGACTCGGCTTGCTGTTTTCGCTCAAAACGCACCGCGAATTGTTTGCCGGGGAGGCCGAGGAGGGCGAAGCAGCGTGGCCAATCGGTCTCGCGCTCGGCGTTCTCGCCGGAGTCACGATTTTTGTAGCGCTGGTCAGCGAGATTTTCGTCGGATCAGTACAGGAAGCTGCCGTGGCGTTTGGAATGTCGCCGGCATTCGTCGGTTTCATCGTTGTCGCGCTGGTTGGAGCGGCGGCGGAAATGGCAGCCGCGTTTTCGGCGGCCCGCAAAAACCATCTCGATCTCAGCGTCGGCGTCTCCTTGGGTAGCGCGGCGCAGATCGCGCTTTTCGTCGCGCCAGTCTTGGTCTTACTCAGTCATTTCATCGGTCCAGCGCCAATGGATTTAAATTTCTGGCCGGGCGCGGTTGCGATGGTGCTCTTCGCGACCCTGACTGCTTCGCTGGTTACCAGCTCCGGGCGCTCGGCCTGGTTCGTCGGCGGCTTTGTGCTCATCGTTTACCTCATGTTTGCGACGGCGCTTTACCTCTTGCCGCCGAAAGCCGGCTAACCAATTCAGTCAATCAGCCGGTTCGTTCACTTCTGCTCACGACCAATTCCACGCTGGGTCGTAAGATAGACCGCGAAACTGCCGAGCCAATGTCCGCCTTCATAATGCTCACCGGTCACGGCCGCGAGTCCCGCGCGTCGATGTGCATCAGCCGCCGCCTGCAGAGCCGGCCGACGGGGATCGGCCTCAGGCAAGGCCGAAAGAATTCCTTCCAACATCCAGGCCCGGCTCAAGTTTAATCCATCAAGATGCGCCAGCTTCGGATCACTTGGATCGGGTGAGACCACTACTGGCAACCAATCCGTGTTCTCGCTCCCTTCCCGGCCGACGGGGATCTGCGGCATGAAGCTCTTCAGCCAATTCGAGAACTCCTTTTGCGGAAGCACCCGACGCATCACATCGGCTTCGCCGAGACACGGTGAAAGGAAATCTTCGCCGGACGGTTCGTAATTGAGCGGGCAATTCTTGTCCGCCAGAAAGAATTTCTTGGCCGAATCGCGCACCAATCTCGCGAAGGAATCGTTCTTCGCGATCTGGGCATAATCAAACATCAAACCAAGGCCGAACGCGGTTTGATCGTGTTCGCCGATTCGCACCGGGTTCGAAAGCTTGGGTAACCAGCTGGTGAGCCGCTGGACCGCTACATCTTCGAGTGGTTGCAGATTGGCTAACCACTCCTTTGCCTCGGGATCGTCCCATTCCCGCAGTTCTGCGCAAAGTTCAAGCAGCCACGACAATCCGTAGGGCCGTTCAAAACTCGACCGGCCTTCACCCTTTATATAAGAGGCCTCCTGTTTTAGATTCTCCGCGGTCAGGCTTTGTTTCAACGCATCGCGCGCGTCTTTGGCAAAAGGCGCATCCGGAAAAGTTCGCAACAATCGGACGAGCAACCAATGGCCGTGCACCGAGGAGTGCCAGTCGTAACACCCGCAAAATGCCGGCGTTAATTTCCGCGGCGGCGCGACATCCGCGTCACTATTAAGAACATGGGCTATTTTGTTCGGGTATTCCTTGTGGACGCAGGCGAGGGCAAGCTTCGCGAACCTTTCGGCGGCTTTGGTATCAAATTGGACGGAATTACGATCCTGGTCTTCCCCAACAGCAACGCAGGTGAGCGCGAGACTGGAAATCAACAAGAGGAGCGATACGACGTAGCGTAAGAACGACATACCCAAAACCGAATCGTCGTTATCAACGACATTTTCAAGCACCTTTGGGGACTTGCGCACAACTCACTACTGGCCCAACAGTTAACTCCTATGTCTCGTAATCTCTGCTTCGCCACTTGCGTTTTCATTCTCAGCGCGCAAATCACCGCCGTGTCCGCAGCCGATTCCAACAGCAACCCGCTCATGACCGAGAGTAAGTTGCCGTTCCATTATCCGCCGTTCGACAAGATCAAGAACGGGGATTTCAAGCCGGCGATGGAAGCCGGCATGCGCGAGCAGTTGAAGGAGATCGAACCGATCGCGACCAACGCGCAAAAGCCGACTTTCGATAACACTATCGTCGCCCTGGAGAAAACTGGACGCCTGCTCGATCGAACCGACCGCATTTTCTCCAATTTGAATTCCTGCAATACCAATCCTGAGCTGCAGAAGATCGACAAAGAGATGGCCCCGAAGCTTTCCGCGCATCACGACGCCATTCATCTCAACGCCAAATTGTTCGCGCGGGTTCAGCAGCTCTATGATAATCGCGACAAGCTCGGTCTCGATCCCGAATCGGCGTATCTCCTGGAACGTTACTATAAAGACTTCGTCCGGGCCGGCGCCAAGTTGTCCGATCCTGACAAGGAGAAGCTGAAGAAGATCAACGCTGAGCTGGCGACCTTGCAGACGGATTTTGAGCAAAACGTTCTCCAGGAGAAGAACGCGTCTTCGATCGTGGTCGATAACAAGGAAGAGCTCGCCGGCCTTACCGACAGCCAGCTGGCCACGGTTACGAACGCCGCCAAGGCCGAGCACAAAGACGGAAAGTTCGTGATCCAGCTTCAGAATACCACCGGCCAGCCATTGCTCAGCTCGCTGGAATATCGGCCGCTCCGCCAGCGGATCATGGACACCTCACTGGCGCGCAACAGTCATGGCGGCGAGTTCGATACCCAAAAGATTGTGCTACGCACCGCGCAACTGCGCGCCGAGAAAGCGAAGCTTCTCGGATACGACAATTGGGCCGCCTACCAACTTGAAGACCAGACCGCCAAGAATGTAGCGACTGTTAACAAGCTTCTCGGCGATCTCGCGCCGCCCGCAGTCGCCAACGCCAAAGCTGAAGCGGCCGAGCAGCAGAAGATTGTCGATCAGGAAAACGGTGGATTTCAAATCGGCGCAGCAGATTGGGATTTTTATTCGGAGAAAGTTCGCAAGGCCAAATACGATTTCGATGAGTCGCAGCTTCGTCCTTATTACGAACTCAATCATGTTCTGCTCGACGGCGTGTTTTACGCCGCGAACAAGGAATACGGCCTGACTTTCAAGGAACGCCACGACCTGCCGGTTTATCAACCGGACGTTCGGGTGTTCGACGTGTTCGATCGCGATGGTAAACAGCTCGCCATCTTTATCGGCGATTACTATGCTCGCCCATCCAAGCGCGGCGGCGCCTGGATGAATTCCTACGTCCTGCAAAACAGCTTGTTTGGCACGAAACCAGTGGTTGCGAACCATCTCAATATCCCGAAACCGCCGCCGGGCGAACCGACGCTCCTCACCCATGATGAAGTGCGCACCGCGTTTCACGAATTCGGCCATGCCCTTCACGGAATGTTTTCGAATGTGAAATATCCGCGCTTCGCTGGCACCAGCGTGCCGCGGGACTTTGTCGAGTATCCCTCCCAGGTGAACGAGATGTGGGCGAGCTGGCCCGAAGTCTTAAAGAATTATGCTAAACATTATCAGACCGGTGAGCCAATTCCCCAGGCATTGCTCGACAAAGTCGAGGCCGCCGAAAAATTCGATCAGGGCTACAAGACAACCGAATACCTTGCTGCGTCCTTGCTCGACCAGGCTTGGCATCAGATCGATCCCTCACAAGTTCCAACGGACGCCATTGCGTTTGAGAGGCAAGCGCTCCAAAAAGCGGGTGTTGATTACCTGCCGGTGCCACCGCGTTATCGCAGTTTTTATTTTTCGCACACGTTCGCCGGCGGCTATTCGGCCGGTTACTACTCCTACATCTGGGCTGAAGTCCTCGATGCGGACAGCGTCGAGTGGATAAAAGAACACGGCGGCCTGAAGCGCGAGAATGGCGATCACTTCCGGGAAACGCTTCTCTCGCGAGGCGGATCGGCTGACGCGCTCAGCCTATTCAAGAATTTCACCGGCCGCGATCCTTACATCGAGCCATTGTTGAAACGCCGCGGTCTCGACCGCGCCCCAAGGGCGGATGACAACGCGAAACCCGCGACCTCTCCGCCAGCGAGCTGATCCAGCCATCAGAGGTCACCACCGACTTCTGACTTCTGATACCGCAGTTGCTCATCGAGCTTCACTGACTACTTTTTCACTGCATGAGATCTGCGCTCTGCTTTCTCTTCGCTCTCTTCCTCTCTCCGTTTTGTGCGCTTGCGAGCAACAGCGTGATAAACCTCTCCCATTACGATCCGATGCGGGTGGATTTTGTGGCGATGAAAAGCCAGGGTGTGCTCGGTGTGATTCATGAGGCCAGTTTCCCGCGACTGGAACGCGACTGGCGCTATTCTGAACGTCAAGCGCAAGCGACGCAGGCCGGGCTGCTCTGGGGAGCCTATCATTTCGGCGATGGAACGAATCCGATCCAGCAAGCCGATCATTTTCTTTCAGTCGTCGCGTCATCCCATCCGGTTGTTAATCCAGCGCCCAACGAGGAAAAGAACCGGCCCGGCGTTTTGCTCGTACTCGATTTTGAACAAAACACCCATTATCGCGGAGGTTCGATGAGCGTCGGGCAAGCGGTTGCATTTGTACAGCGAATCAAAGAGCGTACTGGAAAATATCCCGGGATCTACGGCAGTGAAAACCGTCTGCGATCCATCCTTTACAGCCGCGGCGCGAGCGAAGGCGATCGCGCGGTTCTTTCCAACTGCTGGCTCTGGATCGCCAACTATCACGCCCAGCCCCGCAGCATGTCGCCATGGGACAATTGGCATCTTTGGCAATACACCGGAGACGGCAAGTGCGGTCTGCGGCCACGGAGCGCGTTTCCGATTGGCGTCGCCAATATGCGCAAAGCCGAGCGCAACATCTTCAACGGGAACAACGTTTCTCTCCAAAACTTCTGGCAGGAACACTCCTGGTTTCCGAGCGGCTAGCGGATCGGGAACAGAGGTCTGAGGTCGGCGATCAGGTCTGACTTGTGACCTGTGATATCTGACATCTGAACCGCGCTTGAGACACGCGCCCGATCTGTTAGTGTGTTTATCGCGTAAAATCGAGAATCAGCCATGGGCGAACCTGTAAATCCTGATGTAACCGCAGTTCAAAAGGCCGATGCGCCACGCGCTGATCTTCGGCCTGAAAATATTCAGGACGCCGTCATCAGGCTCGCCGGCAACTCACAGGATGGAATCCAGACCGCCGGCGCGTTTCTCGCCCGGCTCGCCGGCCGGAGCGACCAAGACGTCATGACTTACATGACGATCCCGGCCACGATTTCCGGTGGCCCGTCGATCTTCCAAGTCCGGATCGGTTCGGGCGAAGTTCTTTCGGCCGGTGACGAAGCCGATTTCCTCGTCGCATTTTATCAACACAGTTATCAGGACCATCTCGGTTTTCTCCGCGAAGGCGGCATCCTTCTGTACGATTCGGACAACGTCGAGCCGAACCTTGATGACAAACGTTTTACTTACGTCGGCGTCCCGATCACCGGTCTGACCGTCGAAGCGCTTGGAGGAACCGCCAAGGACCGAGGCAAAAACATTTTCGTCCTCGGCCTCATCTGCAAAATCTTTCATCTCGACGCCGACAAAATGAAACGGATCATCGCCGAAAAGTTCGGCGGGAAAGACCAGAGCGTCGTCAACACCGCGCTGATGGCGTTCCAAGCCGGCTTCAATTATCCGGTCGGCAACGTTCTCTCCAAGCTTTATCAGTTCGAGCACGTCCCGAGAACGAGCGGCCGCGACCAGATCACGATGGACGGCAACACCGCGCTCGCTTACGGACTCATCGCCGGCGGCGTCCGGTTCGGCGCCGGTTATCCGATCACGCCCTGGTCGAGCGTCATGGAAACGTTGCGCCGCGAACTTCCGAAGTATGGAGGCATTTTTGTTCAAGCCGAGGATGAGCTCGCCTCAGTTTCAATCGCCCTCGGCATGTCTTACTCCGGCTGGCTCGCTTGCACCGGCAGCGCCGGTCCCGGCATTTCGCTGAAAACGGAAGCGATTGGCTGGGCGTCCATGGCCGAGATGCCGTTGATCATTTGTAATATTCAACGGGGCGGGCCGAGCACCGGATTGCCCACCAATGTCGAACAAAGCGATCTGCATCAGGCGATCTTCGGCAGCCACGGCGACAGCCCGCGCGTGGTTCTCGCCGCATCAACAGTTGAAGATTGCTTCTATATCGCGATCGAGGCCGCGCGGATCGCGCGCAAATATTCCACACCGGTCTTCATTCTGAGCGACACCTCGCTGGCCACGCGCATCGAGGCGTTCGACGAACCGGAGTTGTCAAAGCTGATGATTGATCCGAAGCCGGACCTGTCTCCGCGGCAATCGCACGTGCCGTACCCACTCGACAAAATCACCCAACACGTACCGCCCGGCACCCGTATCCTCGACGGGAAATATCCCCTCATGTCCGGACTCGAGCACGATGAGATGGGTCATCCGACCGGTTCACCGAAATTACACATGGCGATGACCGCGAAACGTCGCAATAAAATGCGGAAGCTCGCCGAGGAAATTCCGGTGCCGGAAATCTACGGCGATCAGGAAGGCGACGTATTGCTCGTTGGCTGGGGTTCGACTTACGGACCGGTCCACGACGCGGTGAAACGCGCCCGCGAAGAAGGCGAGAAATGCGGGGCGCTGCATTTGCGACACATTCATCCGTTGCCGAACGGTCTCGAAAAAATCTGGCCGAAGTTCAAGCGCATTGTCACCGTCGAGATGAATGACCAGGGCGTTTACGGTTACGGTCAACTCGCCACCCTCCTCCGCGCGCGTTATTGCGAACCGAAAATCACCAGCTTCACCAAGACCGACGGCTTAACGTTTCGCGTCCGCGAAATTCTCCAAGGCGTATTTGAAGGTAAAGATTTCCGTGCCCGTCACATTCCGCGCGACGGTGAAGCGGTTGTGCATCACGATACCGCGCCCGAAAGCGTGAAAAGCTTGAAAGAAGTCGTCCCGCAGGGGGTCGGGTAGGAATTCAACGAGTTAGCGATTTAATGATTTAACGAATTCAAATGAGTGAACAAACGAGTGGAAATGGTGTAGGGGCGGCCGTGTCGGCCGCAACAGCCGATGCACCACGGGAAAAACTGACAAAGAAGGCCATAACGGCCGATCACCCCACTTGGTGTCCGGGCTGCGGCGATTTCGCCGTCCTCGCGTCGTTCTACAAGATTCTCGAAAAACGAAATCTCGATCACGAGAAGATCGTCACCCTGGCGGGCATCGGTTGTTCGTCGCGTTTTCCCTATTTCGTCAATGGCCACGGCGCGCACTTCATTCATGGCCGCGCGGTCCCGCTGGCCAGCGGGATTAGCCTCGCTCGGCCCGATCTTCACGTGTTTCTGTTCGGCGGCGACGGTGACGGTTTCTCTATCGGCGGCAACCATCTCGATCACGGCGCTCGCAAGAACATTAACATGACCTATTTCATCATGGACAACTTCGTTTACGGCCTGACGAAGAAACAGACCTCGCCCACCTCGCCGATCGGGTTCAAATCCAAGACCGATCCGCAGGGAGCGATCGATCACCCGGTCAATCCGATGAAAAAACTAATCGCCGGCGGCGCGACGTTCATTGCCCGCACTCATGCCGCGCAAGTCAATCACATGATGCAAATGATCGAGCGGGCGATGGACCACCAAGGGTTTAGCGTGATCGAGTGTTTGAGTGAATGCGTCGAATTCTATCCGGGCGCATTCGATCCGGGCAATCCGCGTAAGGGCGGCGCGTTCTCGTTGATTGAAGAAAAAAAATGGGACAACACACCCGAGGACGAACTTCGCCACGACGTTACCGACGAGCTCGCCGCTTACAAATTAGCGCAGCTCCCATTCCCCGGCGTCTTCGGCGTCTTTTATCAAAGCGACAGGCCAACCAAGAACGCATTGGAAAAGAAATGGATTGAGACCACCCGAGAGAAGATCGGCGCTAAGAGCGATACTGAAATCCTCCAGCGCACTTTCAACAAAATGAAGTGAGTCAGAGGTTTTCTACTTTCGCGTTTCTAGTTTCTCCTTTCATCCGAGTAATCCGTGGTTAATGCAGCCGGATTTTACTTTTTAATTCTTAATTCTTCCTTCTTATCAGGCACTTTGGGAGAAGGGCGATTTTATTCGCATTGGCGCAGCCGCGCTCTGCGGCGAACTACAGCACGGGAACGAAATGGAATGCATTAGCGGGGGCGTAATCGCCCCTAGCTGCTGGTCACGTGTTACTCGTCACACGTCACTTTCTTTGCTCATGGTCACCATGGAATTACTTTGCGATCCTTGACAAATTTGCCCGTCAACGATTGTGGCGCTTCACACGCTAGCCAGACAATCCCAGAGGCACCCTCCGCAACAGATCTTGATGCGTTAGAACCTCCCATATCGGTCCGAACCCAGCCGGGACAAACCGAGTTAACGGCGAATTTCGGCAACGCAGCGGCGAGTTGGACAGTGACGCCGTTGATCGCGGTTTTGGAGATGCAATAGCCAGGCGCCCAGCCGTCAGCGCCGCCCTCGAGTTGCCCGCCGCCGCTCGAGACGTTCACGATGCGCGGGGCGTCGCTGTTTTTCAGAAACGGAACGAACGCCTGAGAGACCAACAGCGCACCGAGCGTGTTCGTGCGCAAAGTCTTCTCGAACATCTCGGTCGTGGTGGTAAGAATGTCTTCGTCCTTGTCGAGCAAAATCCCGGCGTTGTTCACCAGCGCGTCAAGTCGATCGCATTCCCTTCCAAATTCGTCGGCCGCGCTCTTGATGCTGTCGATTTTGCTGATATCGATCAGCAAACAAGTGACGGGTGACGCGTGACGAGTGACATGATCGGGCCCACCAGCACCCGTTTCCTTATCTAGTTTCTCCGCCGCGGCTTTCCCAGCTTTCTCGTCCCTTGCGCCAATAAAAACCCGAAAATTTTCGCGCATGAGTTGCCGCGCAACTTCGAACCCGATTCCCTTGTTGGCGCCGGTCACCAGCGCGACGCGTTGTTTCGCTCTCATGAAGAACTTTAACCCCAGATTACGCGGATCAAACGGATAAGAAACAGAAGGTAACGATCGCACGTCGGCGACTGATTCCGTTTTGTTCGTGCATCTCCCTATTCGAACCCTCCCCTGTTATATCGATAGCGAACCACCGATCACGCGGACAAAAAAAGTGACCTGTGACGAGTGACAAGTTCAGGAATTAAGGAGCCGACACGGCTCGTCACATGTCACCAGTCACCCGTCACTGCTTTGCCACACTCCCCGTTTCACCAGCTGCGCGGTCACCTTGCCGGCCCAATTGTGATTCGACGCCGGACAGGCCGGACTCGGATGGAGGATTTGTGCAAGGCGGAGCGGGCGATTGAGGGCACTCGCCCCAACCTGGCCGCGGAAAATTCCAACGGCGCATTTCGCGGCGAAGTCGCCGATCCCAATGATCCACTCGGGTTCAAGGATCCGCACGACTTCTCGGAGATGTGAATCGCAAGCGGCAAACAATTTCTCGCGTTCTCGCGGCGGAAGTTTGTCTGGCGTGCGATTGCGCCCGCTTTGTTCGAGAAATGCGAGCGGACAGTAATTCATCACGATGTGCTCGCGGAAAAATCTCTCGGCGCTGCCGAATCGTTTCGCGAACAGTCCCCACAAACGTTCGCCGCTAATCTCGCTCCGGTGACAATCGAATCCGAGCACGGGCCGCTTCGGATTTTCTTTGCGGGGCTTGTCGATCTTCGCGGTGATGCCCATCCAATCGCGCACCGCGGCAATTTGACCGAACGGAATCCCGGTTTGCGCCATGCCGAATGGGCCCGGATTCATTCCTAGAAAAATCACCCGCTTGGTGCCGTTGCCGTAGCGGCGCAGGTAAAGTTCGTGCGCACGCCAGGCGTAAACGAGCGGGTTATAAACGTGAGTGACGGGAAGAGCGAACTTCAACTTGCTCATCGCTGCGCGAAGTCGCTGCGCTGCGGCGATGAGTGATTCGCTGGTATTCACTGAAGAAACTTAATTAGGAAACCAGGAAAGCAGGAAAAGAAAGTAACCCCGGATTTACCCGGATGAGACAGATCAGAGAATGGTTGAGAGGAGTCGTTGAGGAGCGCAGCAAGGATGGCTGTGTTACGAAAATTGCGGCCGCATGGCCGCCTTTACACCCTGATCACTTGTCACAGGTCACTGGTCACTTCCGATGATCTTTTGAAACCGCGGATCTTCGCGCAATGGGTCCCACAACGGATTGACCCGAAGATCTCCGAGAGTTTCGCCATTCGGTACTTCGAGAAGATGCGGCAAAGCAGCGATGGCGGAATCGATATCGCCAAACTGGGCCTGGATTTCAGCCAGAATCTGTTCAGCGGACGGTTTAACCAAAGCGTCTGTGGCGTAATCAGCGATGGCATGTTGCGCCTGCTCCAAAGCTTTGTCCTGTTCGCCAAGGCCGGCATATACCTGGGCGAGATAGACCGGCAATTGTCGCGCAT
>Ga0187777_10000544_pt1 | contig 25625 bp, 22 predicted proteins | sample 1015_Q2_SP5_10_M_FD_132416 | JGI IMG/M metagenome (GOLD analysis project Ga0187777, IMG submission 132416) | Tropical peat soil microbial communities from peatlands in Department of Meta, Colombia - 1015_Q2_SP5_10_MG | ecosystem: Environmental > Terrestrial > Soil > Wetlands > Peat | place... | reverse complement strand
GCGCCGACCGCGGGCGGCAGCGCACTGTGAATCGTCGGCAGCGCCTCGAGTTTCTCCCAGAATTTCTCCGGATCGTGCAGCCGATACTCCGCCATCTCCCGCAGGGCGACATGGGTCTCGGCGAGCACGTACGCGTGCCCGCCGGCGGCCAGCGCCGAGCGGTAGCCGTCCTCGACCGCCGCCGCGGCATCCTTGGGATCGATCTTCAGGTCGTGATAGCCGACGGCGACCACGACGCTCGAGACGAGACGAATCAGGTCGTTCGTGTAGGGGAGCGGATACGCCTCGTCGAAGTCGTTGACCCCCCAGATCAGCCGGCCTTCGGAGTCGCGCCAGGTGCCGAAGTTCTCGACGTGGAGATCGCCGACCGCGAGCACGCGCGGCGCGGTCGCGGCATCACCGACGATCGATTGCCAGCGCGCGGCCCAGCGGTAGAACGTGCCGCGCAGGAACGGAAACGCGCCCGCGCTCATCGCCCGGTGCTTCAGCTCGAGATCGGCCCGGATGAGAGGGAGCCGTTCAGCGAGCCACGCCTCGTAGCGGGCGGTCGCTTTGACGATGTTCATCAGACGGCGCGTGTCAGCCCGCCATCGACGCGCAGGCTCTGTCCCGTGATGTAGCTCGCCGCACTCGAGGCGAGAAACGCGACGACCCGCGCGATCTCTTCGGGTCTCGCGGGTCGGCGCACCGGAGTCGCCGCGACGAGCGCCGCATCCGCTTCCTCGACGAACCCCGGCAACACGCAATTCGAGCGGATGCCCACCGATCCGTAGCGGTCGGCAAGGAGCTTCGTCAGTGCCCCGAGGCCCGCCCGGAAGACGGACGAGACTGGGGCGTCGAGGTGGGGCTGGGCCGCCCAGAGCGAGGAGATGTTCACGATCACGCCGCCCTGCTGTCGCTCCATCACGGGCACGACCAGCCGCGCGAGGCGCACGACGTTGAGCAGCAGCAACTCGAGTCCCTCCTGCCATGCCGCATCGGAGATCGTGAGGAGATCGCCCTTGGCGGCGTGGCCGGTGTTGTTGACGAGGACGTCGATCCGCCCGCAGCGATCGAGGGCCGTGGTGACGAGTCGCTCGAGATCGTCGGCGTTCGTTACGTCTCCCCGGACGCCGATGCCCCCGAGCGACGCGGCCATCGTTTCGACGTCCCGGGAACGCGACATCAGTACGACGCGGTAGCGGGCGGACGCAAGCTCCCGCGCGCACGCGGCTCCGATGCCGCGCGAGGCGGCAGTCAGGATCGCGACAGGAAGGTCGGGCACGTCACCAAAGTATCACGCTGCAAGGATTGGCACGTTGTGCAGACGCTTGCAGGATCTTGAGCGGTTACAAAGTGCGCCGTCATCGCGCAACGCGTTGAAGGAAGCCTCGTTAATGGAGCGGCGAATCGTGGTACGCCATATGCCTTACGTGCGCGCGAATCTCGTTTGCGCCCGCACCGTACCGAGGGGGAAGAAGGGTTTCACGATGTCACATCAGAAGGGTTTCACGCTGATCGAGCTGTTGATCGTCGTCGTGATCATCGGCATTCTCGCGGCGATCGCGATCCCGAAGTTCGCCAACACCAAGCAGAAGGCGTTCGTGGCGTCGATGAAAACCGACCTGCGAAACCTCGTGACGGCCGAGGAGGCGTATTTCGCCGATTCGGTGAAGTACACGAGCAATCTGGGGACCAACTTCGCCACCACGACGGGCAATGTGCTCGGAGCCATCACGGTCACCGGCGATGGCTGGAATGCGACGGAGACGAACGTCAACGTCGCCAATCCGGTGGTTACGTGCGGGATCTACATCGGCAGCACGTCGGTCGCCCCCGCGGTGAAAGAGGGCGAGCCGAAGTGCCAGTAACGCGGAGCTATTGCCGGTAGAGGGCTGGAAACGTCTTCGACAGCTTGTCCAGCTTGGGCAGGTCGTTGTAGACGATGTACGGCTGCGTCATGTGCAACGCGAGATAGTTCTGGTGGTAGGCCTCGGCCGGGTAAAACCGGTCGAGCGCCGCCACCTGCGTGACGATCGGTCGCTCATACAGATGCGTCCGGGACAGCTCGGCGATGTACGCCTGCGCCTCACGCTGTTGCTCGGGCGTCTTGTAGAAGATCGCCGAACGGTATTGCGTCCCCACATCGGGGCCCTGACGGTTCAGCTCGGTCGGGTCGTGGGCCACCGTGAAGAACACCTCTAGCAGCTGGCGGTACGTGATCTGCGCCGGATCGTAGGTGACTTCCACCGACTCGGCGTGCCCGGTTTCGCCCGTGCTCACGATCTCGTAGTGCGCCGTCGGAGCCTGGCCCCCGGCGTAGCCGGAGACGACCTGGACGACACCCTTCACGTGCTTGAAGACGGCATCCACCCCCCAGAAGCAGCCGCCGGCGAACACGGCCGTCTCGGTCGTGGGGGGAGGAGTCGTATGCGCCAGGCCTGCGCGCGCGGGCGCGAGCAGCAGCAAGAGAGCGGGGAGCATCGATCGATTCCTGTTCATGTTGGATTATATGCTGGAATGCTCGGCTGGATCGTTTGGTTCCCGCAAAGACTCAAACCGCGGCCGCGATGCCGGCGCCGATCAGCCCGATATCCGCCTGCGTGACGACCCGAATCGGAACGGTGGAGAGGAAGTCGGCGAACCGCCCCTTGGCGCGGAACGCCCGCACGAACGAGCCGTCGGTCATCTTGGGGAGGATACGGGGTGCGATTCCCCCGACCACGAAGACGCCGCGCGCGCCGACGGCCAAGGCAAAGTTGCCGGCCTGCGCGCCGTAAGCAGATACGAACAGGTCGAGCGCGGCGACCGACACCGCGTCGCTCCGGGCGAGCGCGTGCGCCGCGATCACGGGCGACGGATCCTGCGCCGCGGCGATCTCCCGCGCGACCACCGGCTGCTCCGGCGGGTCGCCGCGCTGGGCGAAGAACCGGTACAGCTCGGTGAGTCCGGGACCCGACAAGATGCGCTCCCAGCTCACGTGACCGTACTGCCTGGCGAGGTACTCCAGAAGCTCCGTCTGCAGCGCGTCGGCCGGCCCGAAATCGCAATGGCCCGCCTCCGAATCGCACGGTCGATAGCCGGTGTGGTCCCACAAGAGGAACACGTGCCCGAGCCCCGTCCCGGCTCCGATGCCCGCGATAGGGGCGCGCTCGGGGATGCTGCCGCCCTGGAGCGCGGTGAAGTCGTCGGGGCCGATGTGCGGCAGCGCGTATCCCGCGGCGACGAAATCGTTGACGAGCGTGACGGGCAGTCCGAACTCGCGCTTCAGCGAGGCGGCGTCGACCTGCCAGTCGACGTTGGAGAGTTTGACGACCCCCTGTACGACGTGCCCGGCGACGGCCAACGAAACGCATTCGGCGGCGGGCTTCGGGTGCGCGGCGAGAAAGCGGTGCACCAGCTCCTCGGCGCCCGTCGCGGCCTTGCTGTCGTACTGGTCCTTGAGGAGGAGACGCGGCTGACCGACGTCGATCTCGACGAGGCCGAAGCGCGCATGCGTCCCGCCGATGTCCGCCGCGAGGACGATCACTCGGGTGTTCCGGTGAGTCCCGCCGCGGCGTCCGGATCGAGCAGCCAGACTCCGGCCCGCGCCAGCTGGGCGGGGCAGTGCGTCGCATCGTCGCTCCCCTCCAGCGCCCGGGCGACGGGACCGGCCTTGTCGCGTCCACGCGCCAGGACGAACCGCGCCCGCGACGCCGCGATGACGGGCGGCGTGATCGTCAGCCGTTCGATGGGCGGGACGGGGCTCTCCGACGGGACGACGCGCCGAGTGGTTTCGTTGAGGGCAGTCGAGCCGGGGAAGAGCGACGCGGTGTGGCAATCATGCCCGATCCCCAGTACCAGCAGATCGAACCGCTCGGGGAGCTCTGCGGCGTAGGCGCGCGCCGCGGCGTCCCGGTCGGCGGCGTCGGCGGGCATGCGATGGCGCCGTGCCATCGGAACTCCCGCGGGATCGAGCAACGTTTCGACGGCCATGTGATAGTTCGAGTCCGGGTGTTCGGGGGGTACCGCGCGCTCGTCCCCGAAGAAAACGTCGATTCGGCTCCACGGCAACGTCATGGCGGCGAGGCGCTGATACACGGGACGCGGCGTCTCCCCGCCCGAGAGCGCGATCGACGCCTGGCCGCGGGCCAGCACGCTCGCCTCGAGGCCACCCGCGATCCGTGATGCCGCTTCCTCCACCCATCGCTCGGCCGGCGCCACGACGACCTGCGCTAGATCGCGCGCCATTCCCGACCGTCGCGACCGAGCAGCTGGTCGGCGGCCGCCGGCCCCCAACTGCCGGCGGCGTAGTTGGGGAAATCGTTCGCGGATGCCGCCGAGGCTTCCCAGCGAGCGATCAGGGGATCGACGATGCGCCACGCGCGGTCGATCCAGTCGGAGCGCGCGAACAGCGTCTGGTCGCCTTTCATCGCATCGTGCAACAGCCAGGAGTAGGCGCGCGGCGCGCGGGCGATGCCGAAGGCGCTCGCGTAGCTGAACGACATCGTCACGGGCGTCACGGTGACCTCGGGCCCCGGCTGTTTGGCGGCGAACGTCTGCACGATTCCTTCATCCGGCTGCAGCCGGAACAGCAGCACGTTGCTGTGCATCTGACCGCGATCGACGGGGAACATCAGGTGCGGCGTGGGCTTGAACTGAATCACGACCTCCGTCAGACGCCGGGTCAGCCGCTTGCCGGTCCGCAGGTAGAACGGCACGCCCGCCCAGCGCCAGTTGTCGATCTCGAACTTCAGCGCGGCGAAGGTGCGGGTACGCGAATCGCGCGCGACGTCGGCTTCTTCGCGGTACCCCGCCACCCGCTGTCCGTTCATCGTGCCGGGCCCGTACTGGCCGCCGACGGCCGCGGCGTCGCCGGGTGGGGCGATCGCCTCGAGCACCTTCACGGTCTCGTCGCGCAGCGACGCGCCGTCGAATCGGTTGGGCGGCTCGATCGCCGTCATGCAGACGAGCTGCAGCAGATGGTTCTGCACCATGTCGCGCACGACGCCGGTGCGCTCGTAGAACCCGGCGCGCGTACCGATCCCGATGTCCTCGGCGACGGTGATCTGCACGTGATCGATGTACTGGCGGTTCCAGATCGGCTCGAAACTGGGGTTGGCGAACCGCACCACCAGCATGTTCTGCACGGTCTCTTTGCCAAGAAAGTGATCGATGCGATACACGCTTGCCTCGGGGAATACTGCCCGCACTGCGGCATCCAGGTGGGTGGCGCTCGCTTCATCTTCACCGAACGGCTTCTCGATCACCACGCGCCGCCACCCGCCGTTGCTCGAGGCCAGGCCGGCGGCCGCCAGCTTCGCGACGATCTCCTCGTAGACGACGGGCGGGGTGGCGAGATGGAACAACACGCGATCGGGGATGCCGCGGCGCTGCTGCTCCAGCGCGATGCGGCGTGCGAGGTTGGCGTACGGCCCGTCGGCCGGTGCGGTGAAGTCTCCGGGGACGAACCCGAGGCAGGGGGCGAAGCGGTCCCACTGTGCGGCGTCGACCGGAGCGGCGAACTCGTCGAGGGCCGCGCGCATCTGCCGGCGGAAGGCGACATCGTCCCAATCGGCGCGCGAGAAGCCGATGATCGCGCACGGCTCGGGGAGCAGCCGTTCCTGGAACAGCTCGAACAAAGCGGGGATCAGCTCGCGGCGCGTGAGGTCGCCTCCGGCACCGGCGATCACGATGATGCACGGATCGGCCGCGCGGCCCGTGCCCAGCCCGCTGCAGCTTGGCGCCAGCTCGGCCTGGCTCACTGTTCGGGGTGGATCGGGTGCCCGCCGAACTGCTGGCGCAGGGCCGCGATCACCCGCGCCGAGAAGCGCTCCCCGATCCGCGATGAGAACCGCTCGTACACTGACTGGGTGACGATCGGAATCGGGATCGCGTTGGCGAGCGCGTACTCCACCGTCCAGCGCCCGGTTCCCGAATCGTCGATGTAGGGTGCGACGTGCGCCAGTTCGTCGCCGTTGGCGGCGAGGGCGCGCGCGAGCAGGTCGAGCAGCCACGAGCGCACGACCGCGCCGTGGCGCCACAGCTCCGCGATCGTGCCGAGCTGCAGATCGAATTCCGAGCGTCGCATGATCTCGAATCCTTCGCCGTAGGCTTCGAGCATCGCGTACTCGATCGCGTTGTGAATCATTTTCACGAAATGCCCGGCCCCCGATTCTCCAACGCGCGCGTAGCCGCCCGCCGGCGCCAGGGCGGTGAAGATCGGTTCGAGTCGCCGGCACGCGTCCTCCGGCCCTCCCACCATGAGGCAGTACCCCTCGGTGAGTCCCCAGACGCCACCCGAGACGCCGGCGTCGATGAAGTGGACACCCCGGGACGCGCATCGGGTCGCGGCCGCCTGGGAGTCCGAGAAGTGGGAATTGCCGCCGTCGATCAGGACGTCGTTCGCGGCCAGGAGCTCGAGCAGCGCGGCGATCGTGGAGGCGGTGGGCGGCCCGTGCGGCACCATGACCCACACGGCACGCGGGGCCTTGAGCCGGTTGACCAGGTCGGCCAGCGACGTGACGGCGGTGACGCCGTGCTGAGCGACCTCCTGCCGGGCGGCGGCGTTGTTGTCGAACCCGACGACGCTGTGGCCGGCGGCGACGAGCCGCTGCGCCATGAAACTCCCCATTCTTCCGAGTCCAATGAGTCCCAGCTCCATTCCCAGCTCCGTTCTTAGTGCGCCGTTGCTACCGTCTCGAGGACATCACGCATCATCGTCGTCCCTCTTCGCACATTCGCAATCGATATCCGTTCATTGTTCCCGTGGACACCCGACTCTTCGTCGCTCGGGATGAGGAACGGGGCGTAGCCGTAGCAATGGATGCCGAGGTCGCGGAAGTAGTGGCTGTCGGTGAACCCGGTCGATACCTGCGGCACGACGTTGGCGTCGGGGAAGTACGTGTGCGTCACCGTCACCAGGGCGCGATAAAGCGGGTCGTCGGTGGGCGAGATCGCCGCGGTGAACCCCATGATCTGCTCGACCTTGATCCCCGGATCGTTGATGACGCCCGCAAGCTCTGCGAGAAAAATCTGCCGGTCCTGATCGGGGAGGAGCCGGCAGTCGAGCCGGGCATCGGCCTCCGGGGGAATCACGTTGATCTTGTTGCTCGCCTCGAGCATCGTGATCGAGCAGGTATTGCGTACCAGGGCGGCGAGCTCCGGCTGCGTGAGCTGCAGCTGCAACAGGGATCGCGGGTCGGCGACCGCGCCCGCGATGTCCTGGAACGCCGCCTTCCATTCCGGCGCGGCGTTCTGGGCCAGCGCCTTGAAGTAGGTGTCCACCGCGGGGACGACGCGAGGCGCGAACTGGTAGGTCTGCAGCCGGTCGAGCGCGCGGATCAGACGGTTCACCGACGAGGCGACGGGCGGGATCGAGCCGTGTCCCGGCTCGCCGGTCGACACGAGCCGCAGCCAGAGCGGCACCTTCTGGGTGACCTCGATCCCCACTTCCTGGCGGCCATCCTCGACGGTGCCGTCCCCGCCTTCATTGAGGAGCATCCCGGCGCCGTGAAATGCTTCGGGGTGATGCTGCGCCACCCACCCGGCGCCGAACGATCCTCCCGCTTCCTCGTCCGCGGTCGCCATGAAGATCACGTCGCGGCTGAGGGGGACTTTGCGCCGGTGCAGCGACAGGAACGCCTCGAGCTCGACGATGCCGAGCGATTTGGTATCGAGCGCCCCGCGGGCGTAGATCTCCGAGTCGTCGACGGTGGCGGCGAAGGGGTCGTGTTTCCAGTAGCGTGGGTCGGCGGGAACGACGTCCATGTGGGAGAGCAACACGAGCGCCGGAGCGGAGCCGCCTTTGAGGCGCGCCCAGATATTGCCACGTCCGGGTGCCGACGACGCGGTATCGAACGGGATGCCTTCCTGCGCCAGGATCCGCGCGAAAAACCGCATCGTCTGATCTTCGTTGCCCGGCGGGTTGGTCGTATTGATGCGCAGGTACTCGATCGTGCGCTGGACAGCCTCGTCCTCGAGACTCGTCTGGGCGGAGAGAGCTGTTGCCGCCACGATCAGGATCGCGCAAATCAGAAACCTGCGTCGCATGTGCCGACTCCCTTGTGGACCGCAAACATATCCTCCCGGCGTCGTGCCGTCCGCCCGTCCACCTGACCGCCCGCCGTCCGCCCCGTCCCTCCGCAGACCGCTTCGTCCCGCCGTGCTTTGCCCCCGCCACGATCGAGGCTATTGATCAGCAACCCGAAGACCGAGGCATCCGATCGTGAGATCGTCCCTGCTGATCGTCCTGGTGATCGCCGCGCAAGCACACGCGCAGACCCCGCAAGCGACGGAGTGGCCCGCGTATGCCGGTGACGCAGCGGGGCATCGCTTCGCCGCCCTCGACCAGATCACCTCAGCCAACGTCCAGAGTCTGAGGCCCGCCTGGGTCTACCGCACCGGCGACCTGTTGCGGCGCAACAGCCGCTTCGAGGCGACGCCGCTCGTCGTCGACGGGACGCTGTACGTCTCCTCTCCCCTCGGACGGGTCTCCGCCCTCGACCCTGTGACAGGCGCCGAGCGCTGGACGTACGACCCCATGATCGATATCAGCGGCCACTACGGCGACTTCGCCAATCGGGGTGTGTCGACGTGGCTCGACCGCGGCGCTGCCGTGGGCGCGACATGCCGGCGGCGCGTCTACATCGGCACCGTCGACGCCCGGCTGATCGCGCTCGACGGCGCCACCGGGAAGCCGTGCGACGACTTCGGGGCTCACGGCACCGTCGACTTGACGCGCGATCTCCTGAACGCGCCGATGGAGCTCGGGGAATACGAGGTGACGTCGCCCCCCGCGGTGGTCGGCGGCCTCGTCATCGTGGGGTCGTCGATCGGCGACAACAACCGCCTCGACGCGCCGAACGGCGTGGTGCGGGCCTACGACGCCCGCACCGGCGCGGAAAAGTGGAGCTGGGATCCCATCCCCCGGACCCCGGGCACGCCTGGCTACGACACGTGGCGCGGGACCTACGCCCACCAGACAGGTGCGGCGAACGCCTGGAGCGTGCTCTCGGCGGACACAGCGCGCGACCTCGTCTTCGTACCCGTGGGCAGCGCGTCCCCGGACTTCTACGGCGGCGAACGACTCGGCCAGAACCAATACGCCAATTCGGTCGTCGCGCTGCGCGCGTCGACGGGGCAGGTCATCTGGGCGTTCCAGGTGGTGCACCACGACCTCTGGGACTACGACGTCCCGGCACAGCCGGTCGCGTTCACGCTGCATCGCGGCGGCAAGGACATCCCGGCGCTCGCCGTCGGTACCAAGATGGGCCACCTCTTCATTCTCGATCGGACGTCGGGGGCACCGCTCGTTCCAGTCGAGGAACGTCCCGTGCCGGCGAGTGACGTCCCGGGTGAGGTCGCCTCACCGACACAACCGTTCCCGCCCGCGGCCTACCGCTTCGTTCCGGAGAGCCTCCCGGCGTCGGACGCGTGGGGGATGACGCTCGAGAGCAAGGAGAAGTGCCGCGCCTGGATCGCGTCGCTGCGCTCGGAGGGGATCTTCACGCCGTCGTCGTTGCGCGGCACGATCCACTACCCCGGCCACCTCGGCGGCTTCAACTGGTCCGGCATGGCGATCGACGAGCGCGACGGGCTGCTCGTCGCTCCGGTCAACCGGCTCGCGATGGTCGTGACGCTGATCCCGCGGGACTCGATCCACGCGATGCGGCACGCCCATCCCGACGCCGAGATCAGCGGCCAGCGAGGCACCCCCTTCGGCATGATGCGTCAGACGCTGCTCGGCTCCGACGGAATGCCGTGCACTCCGCCGCCCTTCGGTGAGCTGGTGGCGTTCGATCTCACGGGCGGGGCGACGCGCTGGCGCGTGCCGTTCGGGTATCTGCGCGGCATGGCGGATGTACCCGGGGGCAAGGCGATGGGATCGGTGTCGGTCGGCGGCGTCCTCGTCACCGCGGGGCATCTCGTGTTCGCGGCCGGCTCGCTCGATGAGCATCTCCACGCCTACGACCTCGGGACGGGGCGCGAGCTGTGGAGTACGCCGCTCCCCGCCGCGGGGCACGCGCTCCCGATGACGTACATGGCGGGCGGGCGGCAGTACGTCGTCATCGCGGCAGGGGGGCATGACAGACTCGGGCCGGACCGCCTGGGCGACTACCTCATCGCGTACGCGGTACCCGGAACCCGGGATCCGGGGCCAGACACACTCCCGCGAGATCTGTCGGGCAACTGGAAAGGCGAGCTGCGGATCGCGGACAGCGATCGTCATCCAACCGCCATGACGTTGCGGGCGTCCGGAGATTCACTGGTTGGGAACGCGACAGCCGACGACGGTCAGATCACGGGTCCCGTCGTGGTGCATACGCGCGGGAATGGTGTAGCCCTCTCCTTCGTGTTTGCCTACTCGGCCAAACATTGCGGCGGTACGATCACGGGGATGGGCGCCCAGGCGAACGGCGGTACCCTCGTCGAGGGTGACCTGAAGGTCGAAAGCAGCTGCTCGGATGGCCCTGAACAAGGGATCTTCTCGCTGCGGCGCGTGGCGCGGTAGCTTCGACACATGCGGCTCAAGGGGTGGCGGCTCCTGGCCCTGTGGTTCGGGGCGTTCACCATCGTCGGCCTGCTCGAGTTCTCCTACCACTACCTCGACGTCCTGACGCGGGGGGACTCCGAGCCGCTCGGCATCAAGCTGATCGAGGAGATGACGGGGGCGTACGGCGCGGCCGTCCTGCTCCCGCTCGCGATCTGGGTCGTGCGGCGGGCCCGTGCCGGCGGCGCGCGGGGTTGGCGTCTCTTGCTCACGCACCTCGCGGTCCTTCCTTTCTACTCCGCCTTGCACACGACCTGGAACGCCGTCACACGCACGCTGCTCTTCCCGCTGCTCGGTCTCGGGGTCTACGACTACGGCCGCATGCCGCTGCGCTACGTGATGGAATTTCCGATGGACGTCCTCGGGTTCACACTGTGGATGGGGCTCGTCTATCTGTTCGACCGATATTCCGAATCGCGCGACCGCGAGGTCCGGCTGGCCCAGCTCGAAACCGAGCTGACGCGCGTGCGGCTGACCGCCCTCGAGGGACAGCTGCGGCCGCATTTCCTCTTCAATGTCCTCAATACGATCTCGTCGGTGATGTACGAAGACGTACAGGCCGCCGACACGATGCTCGCCCGGCTGGCCGATTTGCTGCGGCGCACCCTGCGCCGTCCGGCGGGGGTCGAGATCGCGCTGTCCGAGGAGGTCGAGACGCTCGAGCTCTACCTCGAGATCATGCGGGTCCGCTTCGCCGAACGGCTGTCGGTCGACGTGCAGGTGGACGACGCGGTGCGTGGGGCGGCGGTTCCCGCGCTCGTGCTGCAGCCGCTCGTGGAGAACGCGCTGCGTCACGGTGATCCCGGGCCCGGGGCGGCCGCGCACGTGGCGGTGCGGGCGCACCGGGAAGACGGAACGTTGATTCTCGAAGTGGAGGACAACGGGCCCGGGCTTGCCGGCTCACCCGCGGACGCGGTGGGGAAGGGCGTCGGCCTCGCCAACACGACTCGTCGGCTCGAGCAGCTGTACGGCGATCGCCAGACGGTCACCCTCGACAACCTGGCACACGGCGGGCTGCGCGTCGCCATTCAGCTTCCCTATCACACCCTGTCGTGAAGCTCAAGGTCCTGATCGTGGACGACGAACGGCCGGCGCGCGCCAAGGTGCGCCGCTTCGTGTCGGCCGATCCGGACGTGGGACCGATCTTCGAGGCGTCCGATGGTGTGCGGGCCGTCGATCTGATTCGCGATGAATCGCCCGATCTCGTCTTCCTCGACGTCCAGATGCCGGGCCTCGACGGCTTCGGGGTCGTCGAGGCGGTGGGCCCGGACGACCTGCCGTACGTCGTGTTCGTCACGGCGTTCGACGAGTACGCGGTGCGGGCGTTCGACGTGCACGCGGTGGACTACGTGATGAAGCCGTTCGACGCCGCGCGGCTCGAGCGCGCGCTCGGGCGTGCCAAGGCGGGCATCGCGCGCCGCAGCGACGGCCGCGACGCGGGCGCGCTCGAGCGCTTGCTCGGGGATCTGCGGCGCGACCGTCCCGAGCGTCTCGACCGACTTCTGGTCCAGGGCGGGAATCGCTCCGTGCTGCTGCCGCTCAGCCGGGTCGACCGGCTGGAGTCGGCGCGCAACTACGTCGTGCTGCATGCCGGACAGGAGACGTTTCGCGTGCGGTCCACGCTCGATCGACTCGAGCAGCGCCTCGACCCGCGCCGCTTCGTGCGGGTGAGCCGCACCGCGATGGTGAACCTGGACCGCGTCGCCGAGCTGAAGCCCTGGTCGCACGGGGACTGGGTCGTCGTGCTGGCGAACGGGGCGCAGCTGCGTCTGACCCGCACCTTTCGTGATCGACTGGAGCGCTTCGACCCCTGATGTATGTTGAGGCCATGCGCAACGTCCTGAGCAGCGCCTCATTCATCGCCGTCGTCGCCAGCGCCGCCCTGCCGGCACAGCAGTCACCTGGCCCCTTCACCCTCGCCCAGATCCTGGGCTATCCCTATCCCTCCGAGCTGGTCGCGGCACCAGCCGGGGGCGCGGTCGCGTGGGTGCTGAACGAGCGCGGCGTGCGAAACGTGTGGGCAGCGGCCGCGCCTGACTGGACGCCGCACAGCCTGACGAAATACTCCGACGACGATGGCCAGGAGCTGACCAACCTCGCCTTCATGCCCGACGGGAAGACGGTCATCTACGTCCGCGGCGGCGATCACGATGCGAACTGGGCGGCGGAGGGCGGTCTCGCTCCCGATCCCGCGTCGAGCCCGGAGCAGCCCAAGGTCGGGATCTGGGCGGTCGGATTCACCGGCGCGCCGCCGCGGTTCCTCGCTGAAGGCGACGAACCCGCGGTCTCCCCGCGCAACGACGTGATCGCGTTCGTGAAAGACGGTCAGGTGTGGGCCCTGCAGTTCTTCAGCACGAAGCCGGCGGCACAGCTCTTCTTTGCGAGAGGCAGGAACGGCTCGCTCGCGTGGTCGCCGGATGGGTCGCGTCTCGCGTTCGTCTCCGACCGGGGCGACCACAGCTTCATCGGTCTGTTCGCGTCCGATACGGAGCCGATTCGCTACCTGGCGCCTTCGACCGGCCGGGACTTTCAGCCGCGCTGGTCCCCGGATGGGCGGCAGATCGCGTTCGTTCGTATGGCAGGGGAGGGAGGACCTCCCGAGCCGCTGCTCGTGAACGTACCCGAGCCCTGGTCGATCTGGGTTGCCGACGCGGCGACCGGCGCGGGGCGGCAGGTGTGGAGCAGTCCGCGTACGCTGCACGGCTCGTATCCGGAGACGCCGGGCGGGGCGAACCTCAATTGGGGCGCTGGCGACCGCCTCGTCTTTCTCTCCGATCTCGACGGCTGGCCGCACCTGTATTCCGTCGCCCTGGCCGGGGGAGCGCCGCTGCTCCTTACGCCGGGGCCGTTCATGGTCGAGTACGTCGCCATCGCACCCGACCACAAGTCTCTCGTCTATAACGCCAACGCCGGTGCGGATTCGAACGATCTGAATCGCCGCCACCTGTTTCGCGTACCGGTGGACCGTGCCGCCGCCGCCGCTCTGACGTCCGGTACGGGCCTCGAGTGGACACCAGTGATCACCGCCGATGGCGCGACGATCGCGTTCATCTCGGGCGAGGCGCGCCGGCCGCCTGTCCCGGCGATCCTCCCGAGCTCCGGTGGACAGCCGCAGCTGCTCGGCAAGGATCGTGTGCCGAGCGACTTTCCGGACTCGGAGCTCGTGGTGCCGCGCCCCGTCACCTGGCGCGCGCCCGACGGAACGTTGATTCACGGTCAGATCTTCGAGCGACCGCACTTGATGGGGAAGCACGCCGGGGTCGTGTTCGTGCACGGCGGGCCGCCGCGTCAGATGCTGCTCGGCTGGCACTACCGCGAGTACTACGCGAACGCCTATGCGGTGAACCAATACCTCGCGAGCCGCGGTTTCGTGGTCCTGAGCGTCAATTACCGTCTCGGCATCGGGTACGGACACGACTTTCATCATCCGCCGCACGCGGGACCGGCCGGAGCGGCGGAATATCAGGACGTGCTGAGTGGTGGCCGATTCCTCGCCGGTCTCCCGGATGTGGACCGTGCGCGCATCGGCATCTGGGGCGGGTCGTACGGCGGGTTTCTGACGGCGCTGGCGCTGGCCCGGAACTCGAACGTCTTCGCGGCCGGTGTCGATCTTCACGGCGTGCACGACTGGGCGAGCGACTTGGGCGACGACCTCGTACTCCCGTACTGGCGCTACGAGCGCAGCGACCGGGACAGCGCGCGGCTGGTCGCCTGGCGCTCGTCGCCTGTGGCGTCGATCGCCACGTGGAAGTCGCCCGTGCTGTTGATCCAGGGCGACGACGACCGCAACGTGCGATTCCACCAGACCGTGGATCTGGTACGGCGTCTCGATGCCGCAGGGGTCCCACACGAGGAGCTCGTGCTCCCGGACGAGATCCATGCCTTCCTGCGGCACCGCTCGTGGCTCACAGCGGACTCCGCGACCGCCGCGTACCTGGGCCGCGTGCTGCGCGAGGGTCCCTAGTCAGCGCGTCAGCGTGTAATCGAGGGCCTGGGTCACCAGCACGCGCACCGGACGGCCGTTGTTGCGCGCCGGCCGGAACAGCGCCCGGGCCATCCACCGTTTGGCGGGCGCGGTGAAGCCCGGGTGAACCGTCTGGATCACCCGGATCGACGCCGAATCCGCCCGGCCGGTCGTATCGATGATCGCCTCTATCACCACTCGGCCGCTGATCCCCGCCTGCTGCAGAAGCACGGGGTAATCGCGATCGAGCGGGGGCGCCGAGAGCAACGCCGGCGGCTGGTCGACCTGGCCGACCGAATACACCTGGTCGGTGCTCGGCTCGACACCCGTTGCCACACCGCCCTCGACCCCGACGCCTGAGAAGTCTTTCGGATCGAAATGCTCCTGTAGGTTTACCGGCGGAATCGCCGCCGGGAGGATCGTCGGCATCGTTACGGTCTGAAATCCCTTAAGGGGAACCTGCAGCTCGGGCGGCGGCGGTGTTTCGTGCTGCGGCTCCGGGGGGGCGAGAAGCACGAGCGACGTATCGACGTTCCTGCCGGCCACGATCTGCCGCGCCGAGAGCGTGGCGAAGATCGCACCACCGATCACCGCGGTGTGTATCACGAGCGACACGAGGCTGCCACGCGCGACGCGGCGGGCTTCCGGTTTCCGCTCGGAGGCAAAGGGCTGCAGATTCAGGGGCAGCGTCCGGCGACGCCATACCGTGCGATCCGGAGGGCTGACGATTCGTTTCGGTGCGGCCGTCATACGTCGATAGGACGCGCGGACGCCTCGAATAGTTGCGATGTTTCTGTGAGAGATTTGTGGAGCGTGACCTTCCCGGAGATGTGCACATGATCACACTTGCGACGTTGTTCCTGTTACAAACGCCCGCGGTGGTCGAGTATCCGCTGCCGCGGTCGGGTGCGTTCCCCCACGACCCGGCAGTGGGCAAGGATGGCATCGTCTGGTATACGGATCAGCGCAACAGTTACATCGGCCGGCTCGACCCTGCGACCGGCAAGGTGACGGACTACGCCACTCCCACGCCCGGCTCGGGTCCTCACGGCATCGTCGTCGCGCCCGACGGCGCGGTGTGGTACACGGGTAACGCGAAGGGGAACATCGGCCGGCTCGATCCCGCGACCGGAGCAATCAAGGAGTTTCCGCTCCCGTCCGAAGTGCGCGATCCCCACACGCCGCTGTTCCACGCAGGGAAGCTGTGGTTCACGGTGCAAGGCGCGAATCTGTATGCGCGCCTCGATCCCGCGACGGGAGCCGTCGAGTCGTTCCATATGCCGACCGCTCACTCGCTGCCCTACGGCTTCGTCAACGCTCCCGATGGGTCGCTGTACATGGCGGAGCTGGGGACGAACAAGATCGGTCACGTCGATGCGGCGACGGGAGCGTTGCACGAGTTCCCGCTCCCGGATACCGGTGCTCGGCCGCGTCGCCTGCAGGTCGATGCGAAGGGGATCGTCTGGTACACCGACTACGCGCGGGGTTTCTTAGGCCGGCTCGATCCCGTCACCGGGCAGGTGCGCGAATTCGCCAGCCCCGGGGGGAGCGGCAGCGGTCCCTACGGTATCGCCCTCGGCACCGATGGCCGGATCTGGTACTGCGAATCGGGGAAGGGAACGATCGTCGCGTTCAACCCGGCGACCGAGAAAATGGAAACCGTCATGATTCCGACGCGCGGCGCCATCGTGCGCAACATGAGCGTCGACTCGACGCGCGCGCGGGTGTGGCTGGCGTTGTCGGGAACGCAGCGTCTCGGGAAGATCGAGCTGGCACCGACGTCTCAGCGGCCGCTTCCGTAATCCGCGATCCGGGGCCCGGACTCCGGACCCCCCGTTCAGGGCTGGCTGTGCCGCGCCTCCTGCGCCGCCATGATCCGGATCAGCTGGGCGTTGGTCCACGGCTGCCAGCCGTGCGGCTTCATCGGGCGGCCGTAGCCGAACTCGGCGTCGGCAGGCGGGTTCGCGCGTTTGAGAAATTCCTCCATGCGATACACCGCCAGGTTGAGGTAGTACGTGTCGTAGTCGCCGACGAAGAGATGAATCTTGCCGCGCAGCTTCGGACCTAGCGTCGCCCAGTTGCGCTCGAGGTAGTCGCGCAAGTCGAAGTCGTGTGACTTGAAGTAGTCGGCGACTTCCCGGTTCACGTGTCCGGTGCGCAAGTCCCACAGCTCGGCGGTATAGCCGTCCTTCCCGACCGGGCCATAGGTCGCCTCCCAGATCGCGAACTGTTCCCCCGAGCGGGCGTGGCTTCCCAGCACCGCCTCGAATTGACTCTCCTGCCGCACCGTGATACGTGGCTGCCCCGTGACTTCGACTTCCGCCGGTACCTCGGACTGCATCCAGTCGGCGACCGGGTACACGAAGGCGTTCGTATCGCTGTAGATGTTCACCAGCTCGTAGCTGCGGAAGTCGATCGGGTCCGGGTACAGCACCCAGGTGCCGGCGAAGAAGTCAGGGTGGTAGACCTGCAGCGCCAACGCTTCCCACCCGCCGGTCGAACCGCCCGTGAGGAATCGGGCCGCGGGCGCGCGGATCATGCGGAAGTGCTGCTCGAGGTACGGGATCAGCTCGAGCATGATAGCGTCGCCGTACGGACCGTTGTTCACCGAGTTCACGGCGTACGAATCGTCGAAGTACGGCGTGGGATGCTGGAACGTCACGGCGATCATCCCGGGGAAGCCGGGCGACTGCCAGGCCTTCGCGAACTCGGCACCGGGCTCACGCATCGAGCGCAGCTGGCGCGCCGCGCGTTGCGCCGCCGTCTCGGTGAACGGCTCCGTGGTGAAGCCGAACGGCGCGTTGAGCGAGAAGTGCCCCTGCTCGTACACCGTCGGATAGCGCCGCGTCGTGTCGCGGTCGTAATCACCGGGCAGCAGGACCGTGGCGCCGATGTAGATCGGCCGGCCCCACCACGCCGACAACAGCTTGCTCTGGAACTTGATCCGCTTCACCCATTTCGTGTCGGGCTGAGGCTCTATGGGCGGCAGCGCGCGCGCGAGCGACAGGTGGATCGTGTATCCCGCCTGCGGGTCGAGATGCACCTTCTGCACGTCGCTCACCAGGTTGCCGGGGGAGATGTTGAACTGCTGTCCTTCCCACTGGTCGTCGTGCATCCAGAGCACGTGGCCGTCGGCGCGATGGAAATCGACGTACACGCTCACCAGCGCCTGGACGTAGTAGTCCCCCGCCGGGATGTCCTTGAGGCTCGCGACCGGATACCCGAGCGTCGTGCCGTCGATCACCGTAGCCGTCCCCGGCTGGAGCGAATCGACGTCCACTCCGTAGAACGGGACGCAATCACTCTCGCCGTGATCGCCGAGGCGCGGCTCTTCGTTCTGCTTCGAGCTGATGAAGACATAGACGCGACCGGTGAGCGGCGTGTCGCGCAGCGTCGCGGGAACCGTGATCTCGAAGCGTGGGCTCTGGGCACGGACAGGCTGCACGCTGACGATCGAGGCGATAGCGATGAGAGCGGGGATGACGACGCGCACGGGGGCTCCGGAGTGGTTGGGGATCCTGCAGCCTACCGTCCTGTAACCTACAACGTAGCCGTTGCCAGCCCTCGCAGTCCGGCAATGGAGAACTCGGCGATGGCCTCCGCTGCCTTCGCCAGCTGCGCGTCGCCGAGCGGCCACCCCGGAAAGACGCGATCGCGAAACGGATCGGGCCGATAGAAGAGACACTGCGACTGGATGCTGATGACGCCGAACGTGACTCGGGGGTCATCAGGGGCGCAGCCGAGCAGCTCGGTGACGATGGCGGTGAGGTAGCGGATGCGTGGCATGATCGCGCGCTCGGCGATGGCCGGAGCGAGCGGCGTCGGCTCGCTCATCTCGTGCCGCATGATGCCCATGATCCAGGCGGCGGGTCGCGCGATCCGCGGCACGAAGGTCCGAACGTAGTGCCGCAGCCGATCCTCGGGCCTGCTGCCGGGTAGGGCGTCCATGGTAACGTCGCTGGCGTTGCGTACGCCTGCGATCGCCGCGTCCACGACTTCACGGTAGAGTCCCAGCTTGTCGCCGAAGTGATAGTTGACGGCCGCGACGTTGGCCCGGGCTTCCCGGCAGATGTCCCGCACCGGGACGTGGAAGAAGCCGCGCTCGGCGAAGAGCCGCGAGGCAGCATCGAGCAGCCGCTGCCGCGTCGCGGCGTGCCGAGCGGTATGGCGCCCGAGCGGGCCACCGCGCCGCCGCGTCAGCGTACGCGTCATAGCTGTCGCCGGAAGAGCAGGGTAGCGGCGATCATCATCACGGCCGAGAAGAGGATGAGGTAGGTCAGGTCGACGTTGAGCGCGGCGACACCGGTGTCCTTGAGCAGCAGGCTCTTCATGGCATGAACGGCGTAGGTGAACGGAGCGACCACCGCGATCGCCCGCATCCAGCCGGGAAACGCCTGCTGCGGGTAGACCGCGCCGCTCGGGAACCAGAGCAGTGTGTTGAGCACCCCGAACATCGCGCGCGGCAGAAGCGGGTCCGTCATCCGCACCATCAGGAGAAACATCATGCTGACGAGCGCGACGGCGGTCGTCACGATGACGGCGAACAGCTTGAGGAGGCGGAGCGGGGCGAGCGGGTCCGGAACGCCGGCGATGAGCGAGCCGACCGTCATGACCGCGGTCCCCGCGAGTACCGCCTTGATCGCCCCCGACAGGGTAAAGCCGGTGATCAGCTCGAGCCGCGTGATCGGCGTGACGAGGTAGCCCTCGTGCAGCCCGCGCGCCTTGTCGTCGATGAAGATGATCCCCCCGCCGATCATCACCATCATGAAGATCGACATGACGATCGAGCCGGGGAGCAGGTACTGGATGTAGGGGACGTACGGGTAGACTTCGACCACGTCGAGCGTCGGCTGGGTGGCGACGCGCTGTGCCGATGCCGCGGGCGCGTTGTAGGCGTCGAGCAAGCCGGAAAAAGTCGAGGCCAGCGTCGCCGAAACGAAGTTGTCGGTATTGTCTTCGATGAGGGCGACCTGCGGCGCCTCTCCCGCCAGCATGCGGCGCGAGAACCCGGGAGGAATGGTGAGCACGCCGTTGACGCGCCCGTTGCGCAGGTCGGTCAACGCCACTCCCTGGTCGTCGTACCCGACGAGGGAGAACGTCTTGGCGTTGGCCGCGACGGCGTTCGACAGCTCCCGCATCTTCACCGCGGGAACGCCGCCGTCCTGATCGACGAGCGCCACTTTGAGGTGCTGGACCTTCCCGCCGAACGCGTGCCCCAGGATCAGGAGCTGGACGATCGGCATGACGAGCGACATTACGAGCAGCATGGGGCTGCGCCGGAATCGACGCAGTTCCCGCTCGACGATCGCCCACGCCCGTTCGAGACCGCTGCCGTTCATCGTTGCCGCCTGAGAATCGGAACGCGATCGAGCGGCGACACCTCCTGCAGCGAATCGCGCAGCTCGTGGCCCGTGAAGTGGACGAACACGTCGTCCAGCGAGGTGCTTTGCACCGCGAGTGACTGGACCTTGATGCCGGCATCGGCCGCTGCGGCGATCAGGGCGGTGGTCGTGGACGGTCCCGCGTGCGACGCGATGCGGAAGACCTGTTCGTGCTCGGTGACGCTGTCGACGCCCGGGAGCTTCGTCAGGCGGTCCTGCCATCCGGGCGGGACGCTCGAGAAGCTGACGTCGAGGGTGTTCTGGCTCGGGATCGCCGCCTTCAACTTGATGGGCGAGTCGAGCGCTACGAGCTTGCCGTGATCGACGATCGCGACGCGGTCGCACAGCCGGTCCGCCTCGTCCATGTAGTGCGTCGTGACGAGCACCGTCAGGTTCCGCTCTCCCTTGATGCGCCGCAGCATCTCCCACACCGCGGTGCGGGACACCGGGTCGAGGCCGGTTGTCGGCTCGTCGAGAAAGAAAATCTTCGGCTCGTGCACCAGCCCGCGCGCGATTTCGACCCGGCGGCGCATTCCGCCCGACAGCAGCTTCACGGGTTTGTCGGCCCAGGCGGTGAGCTCCACCGCCTCGAGTAGCTCCGCGATGTGGCGCTTGCGCCGCTCGCGCGGGACGTTGTACAGCTTGGCGTAGATCAGGAGGTTCTCGTTGGGACTGAGCTCCAGGTCGCTCGTCATCGCCTGCGGGATCACGCCGATGGCGCGGCGCACGTCGTCGGCGCGGGTCACGACGTCGAAGCCCCCCACCAGCGCCCGACCCGCGGTGGGCTCGAGCAGCGTGGTGAGCATGCGGATCAGCGTCGACTTGCCGGCGCCGTTCGGTCCGAGCAGCCCGAAGATCTCCCCTTCATCCACGGCGAACGAGACGCCGTTCACCGCGGTGAACGTGCCGAACTGCTTGGTGAGGCCCTGCACGTCGATGGCGCTCATTTTCCGGCAGGGCCGGCGAGTGGCAGGAGCACCGAGGCCGTCATGCCGACGGCCATGCGGCGGTCGCGGTTGTCCACGCGCAGGCGGATTTCGAACGTCTTGATGTCGCGCTTGGTGCGGCTCACGTCACGCTGCGTCGCGAACCCCGCATCCACGCCACGATAGTACACGCCACCGCGCCGCTCGACACCGGACGGGAAGCGAACGGTGAGCGAATCGCCCAGGCGGATGCGGTCGATGTAGGTCTCTTCCACGTCGGCGCGCACCCAGAGGTCGTCGGGGTTGATTAGCGTGACGATCGGCTGGCCGGGGTTCACGACTTCTCCTACCAGGGCGGCGCGCACGTCGACCACGCCGGCGATGGGAGCGCGGATCTCGCTGTAGCCAAGGCGAACGTCGGCCTTCGAGGTCTGCGCCGCCGCGGCGCGCTGCTGCTGCTGGGCGGCGACGAGGGCGCTCTGCTTGGCGGCGACCTGGCGCGCGGCGGCGTCGGCGCGGGCCTGGGCGACGGCGAAGGAGGTCCGGGCGGAGTCTCCTTCCTGGGCCGAGGCGCCTCCAGCACTGAGCAGCGATTGCACTCGCGCGAGGGTGGCTTTGGCGTTCGCCAGGGTAGCGACGGCTTCGCTATCCGCCGCTTCAGCGGCGGCGAGGTCGGCGCGAGCGGCGCTCGTCTGCGCGGCCATCGCCTCGGCGCTCTGAGCGTAGTATGCGCGATCGGCCTGCAGCTCGGCGGGACCGATCACGGCGAGCAGCTCGTTGGCGGTGACGGAGTCGCCTTCGACGACCAAGAGCTTGCTCACCTGGCCCGCGATCTGCGAGCTCACGACTACGTCGTTGGTCGTGACGATGCCCGTGAGCACGAGGCTCGAGGGTCGCGCCCGCAGCACGTAGTACACCGTCAGGCAGAGGGCCAGGGCGATGACGATGATGAGGCCGCGTTTCGATTTCATTAAACAATTGTATGAAACAGCTGTTTAACATGTCAAGGGTGTCGGAAGCCTCGGTTTGACGCTCCGCATTCCGCGCGGTAGGCTTGGTCCCGTTCGGCCGCCCCGAATCACCTCGAGGGAGACTCCGTACCGATGCCCACCGTTCGCCTCGAGCGCCGCCGCACACCGGCGCTCCTCCTGGCCTTCGCACTCGCCGCACCGTCGCTCGCGGCACAGGGAACCCTGCCGCCGCTCAAGGTGGTCGACCGCCTGTGGGTCGACACCACCGCGAACGCCTGCACCGACTTCTTCCAGTACGCCAACGGCGGGTGGATCGCGCACGACACGATCCCCGCCGCCTATTCTTCGTCCGGAGTAACCCGCGACATGAGCGACCGCAACGAGCTCGTCGTGCGGTCGGTGCTGGAAGACGCCGCCGGTCGGCGCGCCTCCGAGCCGGCGGGGAGCACCGCGCGGAAGCTCGGCACGTTCTACGCCACGTGCATGGATTCGACGGCCATCGAGGCGGCGGGGATCGATCCGATCCGGCCGTGGCTTGCGGCGATCGATTCGATCACGACGCGCGGCCAGCTGATCCCCGCGATCGCGGCACTCCACGTCCGCGGCGTGAACGTCGCGTTCCGCTATGGCCCCGAGGCCGATCCGCACGACGCCGCGCACTATCTCGCCTGGTTGTCGCAGGGCGGGCTCGGACTGCCGGACCGCGACTACTACACGAAGACAGATCCGCAATCCGATTCGCTGAAACAACACTACGTCGAGCACATCACGAAGCTCTTCACGCTCGCCGGTGTTCCGGCGGCGCAGGCCGCGGGCGATGCCGCCGCCATCTTGGCATTCGAGACCGAGTTGGCCCGTGCCGCCCTTACCCGCGTGCAGCGGCGCGAACCATCCGCCACCGACCATCCGACCACCAGCGACCAGCTCACCACGCTCACCCCGGCGATTTCCTGGTCCAGCTATTTCCGCGCGATCGGGATCACCGCGCCGGTCCCCAAGCTGAACGTCACCGAGCCGACGTTCCTCAAACGCGTCGACTCGCTCGTCAACGCGGCGCCGCTCGACCAATGGCGTGCCTATCTGCGCTACCACGTCCTCGCCGAGGCCGCCCCGTGGCTCAGCACGCCGTTCGTCAACGAGAACTTCGCCTTCCGCTCGCGTTTCACGGGCGCGAAGGAGCTGCTGCCCCGATGGAAGCGCTGCCTGCGTGAGGCCGACGGCGATCTGGGAGAGGCGCTCGGTCAGGCGTATGTCGCGAAGACGTTCCCGCCGGAGGCGCGCGCCCGCGCCAAGGCGGTGATCGACGACATCCGCACGGCGTTCGCCGCACGGCTGCGGCGGCTCACCTGGATGTCCGATTCCACCCGGGCTCAGGCCCTGGACAAGCTCAGCAAGATGGGGGAGAAGGTCGGCTACCCCGACCACTGGCGCGACTACACGAGGCTCGAATCCGCAGACGGACCGTTCGTGCTGAACGTCGCCCGGGCCAACGCCTTCGAGTGGCAGCGCGTCGCGAACCGTCCCGGAACGCCCGTCGACACGACCGAATGGGGCATCACCGTCCCCACCGTCAACGCATACTATGATCCGGAGCGCAATGAGATGGTGTTCCCGGCCGGCGCCCTCGTGCCGCAGACGTTCGACCCCAACGCCGACGACGGCGCGAACTACGGCTCACTGGGCGGCAGCTGGGCGGGACACGAGCTGACGCACGGCTTCGACGACGAAGGTCGTCACTACGACGCGAAGGGCAACCTGCGCGACTGGTGGACGGCGGCCGACTCGTCGCATTTCACCACGCAGGCCGACCGCATGGTGGCACAGTTCAACAGCTACATCCAGGTGGACACCTTCCACGTGAACGGGCGGCTCACGCTGGGAGAGAACCTCGGCGATTTCGGCGGGATCCTGACGGGATACGACGCCCTGCAACGGGCGCTCGCACGGAACGGGCGACCCAAGCCGATCGATGGGTACACGCCGGAGCAACGCTTCTTCCTGGGGTATGCCCAAAGCTGGCGCGTGCACAACCGCGACGCCTTGCTGCGTACGCGCGTAACCGTCGACCCGCACGCGCCGGAGCGCTGGCGCGTGAACGGTCCGCTCTCCGACTCGCCGGAATTCGCCAAGGCGTTCGGATGCAAACCAGGCGACCCGATGGTCAGGCCGCCGGACGTGGTCCCGCAGATCTGGTAGCTAGGAAAACGCGAGCGGTGAGCGGTAAGCGGTGATTGAAGAATCCATCCCGCTCACTGCTCACCGCTCATTGCTTACGCAGTCGAGATTAGTCGGCCGTCGCTTCGTCGTTCTTCTTGTTCCGGAATAGCCGCATCACGAACCAGATCGCGAAGATCACCAATGCGATCTTGAGCATGAAGAAGACGACGCCGAGCAGCGCGCCGAACACCGGCAGCAGCAGGATCCCGACGAGGCCGACGGCCGCGAAGCCGAGTACTGGTTTCAACACAGCCGACTCCCGAAAGAGTGAGGATGACGCCCGACCCTACGCCGAGTCGGGCGTTCCGGTTTCAGGCCGGTGAACTCCCCCGGATCGCGTCCAGTAACCCGGGCAGATTCAAGGTCTTGGCCCGGGTCTGGATCTCGTTCTGCACCCGCGGGAAGATGCCGCGCGCATCCTCCTGGAACTTCTGGAACAGCTGGCGCAGGTCGGCGGTGCTGAGCTTACGGTTCTGCGCGTAGTAGCGCTGCGCCACGTGGCCGAGCGCGTACGTCGAAGCGAACGTTACCGCGGCCCCGGCGGCGAGACCGCCCGCGCCCCCCACGATCCCTCCCAGGAGGCCCCCGGCGAAACCGCGGACCAGTTTGCTGACGACTCCCTCGATCGCCTGCGCCGCCGCCCCGATACCCAGCGTCCCGGCGAGGTCCTTGATCTGGTTGGCGTCGAGCTGCTGGCCGTACTTCCTGCCGATCTGGTACACGAGGCGCAGCTGCAGCGGCAGGATCACGAGGTTCGCCAGACGGTCGGGGAGCAGCTCGACCGCACCGGCGAGCATCGCCTGTTGCAGAATCATCTGTTCGAGGTCCGAGTCTGCTGCTCCACTCGACGCCGAGCCGCTGACCGTCGGCGCGGCACTGGCGAGTGTGGCCGCGTCCTTCTCGAGCTGCGCGACCGCCGTGCTCCCCAGCCCCAGCGCGCCACGCAGATCGTTCAGAAACGCCTGCTCTTTTTCGTTCGCGGGGCTGCCGGCGTTGCATACCACGAGTGCGAGCTCATAGGCGTAGGCCCGCGCGGCGTCGTCGGACAGCGATTGCACCACCTGGGCAAGGTCGAGGTGTCCCGTGCGGGCCGCCTGCGTCAGTCCATCGCTGTCTTTGATGTCGAGGCGGTTCATCGCTTCGCGCAGCTGGGCCTGCTCCGCCGGCGTTTCCTCGCCGTCGGCGAGGGCCGCCATCAGTGCGATGGTGACGATCGGTCGCTTGTCGTTCTCGTTCATGTCGTGTGCTCGTAGAGGTTCCGGGTGTTTGCCGCCGCCAGCTCGACGAGAAACGCCGCCACGCGGTCGACGACCGCCGCGACGTATCGCTCCCCCTTTTCGCGCGTGGCAGCCCGTGGGTCACCGACGCCGGTGTCGTCGGTGACCGCGGTCCAGCGCCGCGGCGCCCACGCCCACTTCTCGTTCAGGCCCTTGAGGGTCCAGGGGCGCGCGGCGCCCGATCCTGCCTCGGCGAGCGGGCGCACGAGGTCCGGGGCGACGTGCAGCATCACGCTGGTTTCGAGCTCTCCCCCGTGGTCGCCAAGATCGGTGAAGTAGCTCTTGGGGTCGATGATCGTGTACCAGTTCATGGTGCAGATGAAACACTTCACCTGTGCCTGCAGCTCCCGGATCATCTGGCGAAAATCGTTGCCACCAT
>Ga0187777_10000543_pt1 | contig 25631 bp, 23 predicted proteins | sample 1015_Q2_SP5_10_M_FD_132416 | JGI IMG/M metagenome (GOLD analysis project Ga0187777, IMG submission 132416) | Tropical peat soil microbial communities from peatlands in Department of Meta, Colombia - 1015_Q2_SP5_10_MG | ecosystem: Environmental > Terrestrial > Soil > Wetlands > Peat | place... | reverse complement strand
GGAGGCGCCACCGGCACCGATCGAGCGAGAGGCGAGCACGTGGACGTACGACGTGCAGAGCGAGCCGGTGGCCGCGGAATGGTCAGCTCCCTCTGTGGAGTCGGAGCCTGCGACGGCGGGGGCGGAGATCGAGCGCGCCCCCGAGCTCTCGATGGATCACCCCACCGCCGAGCCGATGGCGGCGGAGGCTTCCGATGTGCGATCCTTCGCCGAGCCGGTGCCGGCCTTCGAGCCCGAGCCGGATCTCCCGCCCGCTCTAGAGCCGCCGAGCGTCGAGCCTCCGAGGGTCACCGCTCACGCGCCGCCGATCGAGCCCGTCACCTACGGGCGCCCCGAGGAAGAGGAGGAGCCGCCGCTCTCGTTAGGCGAGGTGGAGCCATCCTTTACGCGCCAGGACGAACGTGGCCGTGTCGATTCCTGGTCCTCGGTCGAGATGCCGAGTGCCGAACAGCACCCCGCCGCGGGCGAACCCGAGGAGCGGGAGCAGCGGTGGGACATCGAGGAGCCGTACGACCCCACCGTCGGCCGGATGCTCGATCTGCCACGAGCGACGCCCTCGGAGGCCACGCCCGCCGCCTTCGTGACGGAGACGATGGCGGAGCTCTATCTCCAGCAGGGCTTCCACGAAGAGGCGCTGAGCATTTACCGGCAGTTGAGCGCCCAGCGTCCGGACGACGAGGCGCTGAAGGAGCGCATCGCCCGCCTCGAGGGAGGCGCGAAGTCGAGCATCTCCGTTGCCGCGTCGATCTCGGAGGACGTGATCAATGCGGCCCGGGAGCGCGTGGTGCGTCCGGGACGAACCATCCGCAGCTTCTTCGCATCGTTTTTCGGCCGGCGTCCGCCGCTCGAGGGTGAAATGACCGCGACCGCGGGCGAGGGTGCGGTGCCCGGCGGGGGTGCCGAGGCGCCGCGTCAGGCGGCGGTCGAGGCGACCCCGTCACCGGTGGAGACCGCGCGGCCATCGTTCGCCGAGTTCCTCGGTGTGGATGCGTTCGCGACGCCGTCGGAGACGTCCACTGCCGCGTCGGCGTCGGCGGCCGCGGCGTGGGAGCCGGAGGTCGGCGCTGCAGCGACGCCGGCGGCTCCGTCGTTCGAGGACGATCCGATCGCGCGCGCGCTCGGCGGCTGGGAGCCGCGTCCTCCGGTAGCGCCGGCGACCCCCGCGCCCGAGGCGCCCCCGATGCGGAGCATCGAGGAGTTCGCGTACGACGCGGATGTCGAGATCGTCGAGCCGGTGCGGCGCCCGACGCCCGTGGCCACGCCGGCCGTGCCTATCGAGCCGCCGGTCGCGCGGCCGATGCCGCCGCGGCCGAGCGGAGTCGGCTTCACGGAGCTCTTCGCCGGGAGCACGATCAGCCAGGCGAACGAGGAGGCCGCGAGCACCCTCGCCGGCGCGTTCTCCGAGGAGTTTGCTCCCGAGGCGACGGAGATTGCCGGGCAGCCGACGCGGGCGGCCTCCGACTCTCTCACCCTGGACGACGTCTTCCGCGACACGCGGGCGAAGGCGGAGCCGAAGAAGACGGGTCCCTCGGTCTCGTTCGACGAGTTCTTCGCCAAGCGCGACGCGCCGGGCAATGGCGAGCCGCGCACCGAGGGGACCCCGAGCCCGACCGACACCGCCGGAGCTTCTCCCGCCGATCTCGCGCTCTTTCACGAGTGGCTGGACGGGCTCAAGAAGTAGTGCGTATCGCGGTCCTGAACGGCCCCAACCTCAACCTCCTCGGCACGCGGGAGCCGGAGGTGTACGGTCGGGAGACGCTCCAGGACATCGAAGCTCGCTTGCGAAAGGTCGCGGCGGAGCTGGGCGTCGAGGTGGAGTTCACGCAGCGAAACGGCGAGGGGGAGCTGATCGACTGCATCCAGTCGCTGCGCGGCAAGGCGCAGGGAGCGCTCATCAACGCCGGGGCGTACTCCCACACGAGCTTGGCCATTCGCGACGCATTCTCCGCGGTGAAGGTCCCGTTCGTCGAGGTCCACCTGTCGAACATCTTCGCTCGCGAGCCCGAGCGACGTCACACCGCCTTGGCGAGTGGTGCCTTGGGAGTGCTCTGTGGCTTCGGCCCTATCGGCTACGAGCTCGCGCTCCGCGGCCTCGTCGCCCGCCTGTCGGCGCGTGCCTGATCCGCGGCCGCGGCGACGCGCGTCGCTGACGGAGCTCCTGCGCGCGGCGAACCTCGACGCGTTGCTCCTCACCGGACCGGCGAATATCCAGTACATCACCGGCTTCACCGGCTCGAACGCCCTGGTGCTGGTGACGCCTCACGAGACGTTTCTCATCACCGACTTCCGGTACGCCACGCAGGTGCGCGACGAGGTGGAGGAGGCGGTGGTCGTCGCAATCGAGCCACAGAGCTTGTGGGCGGCCCTCTGGCGAATCCTCCCGGAGCGGCATGTCGGGCGCGTCGGCTTCGAGTCCGGGCAGCTCCTCCATCGCGACTTCGAGCGGCTCCTTCAGGGCGGATCTCAATGGGAGTGGCGGCCGACGCTCGATCTCGTGGAGAGCTTGCGCGAGAGAAAGGACGCCGAGGAGATCGCGAGCATCGCGCGCGCGGCGGATGTGGCGACCCACGCGCTCGAGGCGACGGTGAGCCGTGTGCGCGCGGGAATGACGGAGCTGGAGATCGCGGGGCTCCTCGAGCAGGCGCTCCGGTCCTATGGCTCCCAGGGCTTCCCCTTCGAGACGATTGTCGCGAGCGGCCCGCGCGCTGCCCTTCCGCATGCGCGGGCAGGGACGCGGAGGGTCGAGAAGGGAGAATTCCTGCTCGTGGACTTCGGCGCGATCGTCGACGGCTACTGCGCCGACATCACGCGTACCTTCGTCGTCGGGCGGGCCAGCGAGGAGCAGCGGCGCGTCTACGACATCGTGCGCGCTGCCAACGAGCAGGCGGCGGAACGCGTCCGACCCGGGATGAAGGGGCGGGATGCCGACGCCGTCGCCCGGAGCTACATTGAGGACCTCGGCTTTGGCGAGGCTTTCGGGCACGGGCTCGGGCATGGCATCGGGCTCGAGGTGCATGAAGCGCCCCGTCTCGCCCGCACCTCCGAGACCGAGCTTCCCGAAGGCGCCGTCGTGACAATCGAACCGGGGATCTACCGCGCCGGGTGGGGTGGCGTGCGCATCGAGGACGACGTGGTCCTGCAGCGTTCAGGGCCGCGCGTGCTGACCAACTTTCCGCGGGAGCTGATGGAGATCGGGTAAGTCCTGGACGCGACATCACGCACACAGGTCTATGATCGACTTACGCTACGTGAAGAAGCTGGTCGAGCTCCTGGACGGATCGTCGGTGGATTCGATCGAGATTTCCTCCGACAAGGGGATGAAGATCCGGATCTCCAAGACGCCACAGCAGCGCGGCGCCGTGCCCGTGGCGTCCCAGCTGTCGATTCCGGCCCTTATCCCCACTCCGGTGACCCCGCAGCACCTTTCGCAGTCGGAAGGAATGACGGCTGGCGCGGATACCGACTCCGCCACCCGTTCCGAGCCTTCCAAGGCGAAGCTTCTCGAGGTGAAGTCCCCGATGGTAGGGACCTTTTACCGTGCCCCCGAACCGGGTGCGGCCCCGTACATCGCCGAAGGATCGCGCATTGAGAAGGGACAGGTGCTCTGCATCATCGAAGCAATGAAGATCATGAACGAGATCGAGTCCGAGTACGCCGGCGTCGTTCGCGAGGTTCTCGTCGCGGATGCCCACCCGGTGGAGTACGGGCAGGTCCTCTTCCGGGTCGACCCGAATGGCTAACACCTCCGCCGCACGATCCTCCCCCAAGACACCCGCGCCTCCCAAGGTCATTCCGTCGCAGGTGGATGTGCCGCCCCCGGCCACGCCGGCGGCGTTCAACTTCAAGGCCGTCCTGCAGCGGATGATCCAACAGAACGCCTCCGACCTTCACCTCAAGGTGGGGCGGCCGCCCGTGCTCCGCGTGAACGGCGATCTCTCCTCTCTCGACCTTCCGCCGCTTCGCCCCGAGGACCTGAAGGCGCTGGCGGAGCAGATCATGACGCCGCGTCAGGTGAAGGAGTTCGCCGAGAACAAGGAGGCGGACTTCGCCATCGGCGTCCCTGGTATCGGCCGATTCCGCGTCAACGTCTATCAGCAGCGCGGCACGATCGCCTACGCCCTCCGCGCCGTCCCTTACCAGGTGAAGACGGTACAGGAGCTGAACCTCCCCCAGGTGGTCGAAGAGATCGCCATGCGGCCCCGCGGTCTCGTGCTCGTCACCGGCGTGACCGGCTCCGGGAAATCGACCGCGTTGGCGGCGATGCTGCAGCACATCAATGAGAAGCGGCACGCGAATGTCATCACGATCGAAGACCCGATCGAGTTCCTTCACCGCGATATCAATTCGAGCATCAATCAGCGCGAGGTCGGTGCCGATACCGGGAGCTTCTCGATCGCGCTCCGCCGCGTGCTGCGTCAGGATCCCGACGTCATTCTGATCGGTGAGATTCGCGACCTGGAAACGCTCGAGGTCGCCCTCAAGGCTGCCGACACCGGCCATCTGGTCTTCTCCACGCTCCACACGACCGACGCGACGCAGACGATCAACCGCGTGATGTCCTTCTATGCGCCTCACCAGCAGAATGAAGTCCGGTTCACCCTGGCGAGCGCTCTAGCGGCGGTCATCTCCCTGCGTCTCGTCCCGCGCTGCGACAAGGCGGGACGCGTGCCGGCGGTGGAGATCCTGGTCAATACCGCCGCCGTGCGCGAGCAGATCCGGGACATGTCCAAGTCGCTGAACATCCCCGACCTGATCAAGGAGGGGACGATCCAGTACGGCATGCAGAGCTTCGACCAATCGCTGATGGGCTGGTATTCGCGGCGTACCATCACGTACGAGAACGCTATGTTCTTCGCGACCAACCCGAGCGAGTTCGCGTTGCGTGTGCAGGGCGTGGAGGGTACAGGCGACACGTCATGGGATGACTTCCAGCGCGATCCCAGTGGTTGACACCCGCCGCCGGGCTGGGCGGCGCGCGGCCTGACGCCGCGCATGTTCCAAAAGGTGTTGATAGCCAACCGCGGCGAGATCGCCCTGCGGGTGATCCGTGCGTGTCGGGAGCTCGGTGTTCAGACGGTCGCCGTCTACTCTGAGGCGGACCGTGAGTCCCTTCACGTGCGCTTCGCCGATGACGACGTCTGCATCGGCCCGCCGCCGGCGCGCGACTCCTATCTGCGCATCCCGCGCCTGATCGCCGCCGCCGAGATCACCGGCGCCGACGCGATCCACCCCGGCTACGGGTTCCTCGCCGAGAACGCCGAGTTCGCGGAGACCTGCGCCGCCTCCAACATCACCTTCATCGGCCCGACCCCGGAGCAGATCCGGGTGATGGGCGACAAAGCGGCGGCTCGCCGGACGATGGTCGACGCCGGGATTCCGGTGGTTCCGGGGAGCCCCGGTCCCGTGGACGACCCGGATGAAGCGATGACGGTCGCCGAGGAGATCGGATTCCCGGTGATCATCAAGGCGGCCGCCGGTGGGGGCGGGAAGGGAATGCGCGTGGCGAGCGAGGCCGACGACTTCTCGCGCGCCTTCCAGCTCGCTCGATCGGAGGCGCTCGCCGCCTTCGGGAACGGCGAGGTGTACGTCGAGAAGTATCTCGCCAGGCCGCGGCACATCGAGTTCCAGATTCTGGGCGATACCAAAGGCCACGTGATTCACCTTGGGGAGCGCGATTGCTCGGTCCAGCGCCGGCACCAGAAGCTCATCGAGGAGGCCCCCAGCCCGGCGATGACCCCCGCCCTGCGGAAGCAGATGGGTGATGTCGCTGTGACGGGCGCCAAGGCGATCGATTACGTCGGCGCGGGGACGATCGAGATGCTTCTCGATCAGGACGGCTCCTTCTACTTCATGGAGATGAACACGCGCATTCAGGTGGAGCACCCGGTGACGGAGATGCTCACGGGCATCGACCTAGTGAAGGAGCAGATCCGGGTCGCCGCCGGCGCTCCGCTGTCGGTGAAGGAGCTCCCTCCGCTTCGCGGCCACGTCATCGAGGTGCGCATCAACGCCGAAGACCCGGCCCATAACTTCCAGCCATCCCCCGGCCGGATCGAGGTCTTCCACCCTCCCGGGGGCCCCGGAGTGCGCCTCGACACGCACATCTACTCCGGCTACACGGTGCCCCCCTACTATGATTCACTCCTGGCGAAGGTCATCTGCCAGGGGCGCGATCGCGAAGAGGCGATCGCACGGATGCGCATCGCGCTCGATAGTTTTATCGTGGAAGGTGTGACGACGACGATCCCCTTCCTCGGCCGCGTGATGCAGAACCCGCGCTTCAAGGCGGGGGACGTCGACACCAAGTTCCTGGAGCGTGAAAGCGATCTGATGCGGGAGCAGTAGATGCGCATCGATGTGCTGCTGGGCCCGGAGGCGGTGACGCCGGCCCCGGTGGCCGGACGGGCGGTTGCGGTCATCGACGTTCTCCGGGCCTCCGTCACCATCGCGGCGGCGCTCGCCCATGGCGCTCGGTCCATCGTGCCGCTCGCGAGTCTGGAGGATGTTCGCGAGCGCGCCAAGAACTTCGACCGCTCCGAAGTCTGCCTGGCGGGGGAGCGTGCCATGCACCCGGTGCCTGGCTTCGACCTCGGCAACTCGCCGAAGGATTTCACTCGTGAGGCAGTCGATGGCAAGACGGTGCTTCTGAGCACGACCAACGGCACGCAGGCGCTGGTACGGATCCGCGGGGCCCGCGAAGTGGTCGTCGCCTCGTACGTGAACCTCAGCGCCGTCGCCGCGGTCCTGGCGCGTGCCGCGGGCGAGGGGACCGACATCACGCTCGTCTGCGCCGGACGCGACGGTCAGGTGTCCCTCGAGGATTCGGCGTGCGCTGGTCGCTATGTGCGCCGGCTCCTGGCGATGGTGCCGGCGATCGAGCTGGGCGACGGAGCCGTGGCCTGCTCGATGCTCGACCGGCGGTACGACGGGCAGCTCGATCGCCTCTTCGCGGAGTCCGAGCACGGGCGGGCGCTGGCCGCCGCCGGGTATACCGCCGACCTCGAGGTGTGCCGCGCCGTCGACTCCATCCCGGTGGTCCCGGTCTTCGCCGACAGTCGAGTGACGCTCGCCGAGGCGGCGACGGGGAGGGCGGTGCGGTGACGGGCATCGATCGCGCCGTCGTCCGCCGCGAGCTCACCGGTGTCGCGCTCGTGATCCTGGCGCTCTTCCTGGCGGCCGCGCTGGCAGCCGGTGGTGGGGAGGCGGCGGCCAGCTGCTGGCACGCGCACGCGGCGATGGGGCCGGTCGGCGCCTGCACACGCCGTGGACTTCTCTTCCTCCTCGGCTGGCCGGCCGCGGTCATCGTCCCCCTGATCCCGTTGGTCCACGCCCTGCGCCTCTTTGGGCGCCTGCGATCCGACACCGATCGCTCCTGGCTGCTCTTCCTCATCGGGCTCGTCGTGCTCGTTCCGGCGGCGATGGGCCTGGCGATGCGTGCGGGAACGGTCGGGAGCGGACTGGTGCTCACCGAGGTGAGCGCGCTCGCCGGCATCTGGGGCGACGTCGCCTCGTCGTATCTCGATCAGTGGCTCGCCTGGGGAGCGTGGCTGGCGGTGGCTCTCCTCTTCTCGGCGCTCACCGTGGCGACGCTGGCGTGGAACCCCATTCGCGTCTTCCTCGGCCCGGCTCACCGGGCGGCGGTCGTCGCCCCGATGGCGGTCGACCCTGCAGAGGCGGCGGGGACGACGCCGAGGCGCCGGCGACGTCAGGCTGCGGCTGACGAGACGACGGTGGACATCCCGAAAGAGCCGGCGCCGGCGGACATGCCCCAGATCGATCCCTCTCTGATGCGTGACGAGGCTGAGGAGCTGATGGAGCCTGACGCGCCACGGGAGCGGCGTCGCAAGAAGAGCCGTGGTGACATCATGACGGAGCACGATGAGGCGATCGCCGCCGCCATCGGCGCGTCGGCGACATCGGATCCGGCGGACGAGGAGCTCCCGGTGCCCGAGCTCTTGACGATGCCCCCTGAGCCGGCGGCGGATCTGAGCAAGAAGGAGCTCGACGCCATGGGGCTCAAGCTCAAGGACGCGCTGCGCACGTTCCGCGTCGAGGCCGAGATCGTCGGGCGCACGACCGGCCCGGTCGTGACCCAGTTCGAAGTGGAGCCTGCGCCGGGGGTGAAAGTGCGCCAGATCGCCAATCTGGCGAATGACCTCGCCCTCGCCATGCGCGCCGCCAGCATCAGGATCGTGGCGCCGATTCCGGGGCGGGGTGCGGTCGGCGTCGAGGTGCCCAACCCACAGGCCGAGATCGTCCCCTTTCGAGAGCTCATCGAGGCGAAGGAATGGGGAGCCCGCGCCGCCCTTCCCATCGCGTTAGGCAAGGACCTCGAGGGGAGGCCCGTGGTGGCCGACTTGGCGAAGATGCCCCACCTCCTCATCGCCGGCGCCACCGGATCGGGCAAATCGGTGTGCATCAACACCATCATCACGAGCCTGATCTATCGTCACACGCCGCGCACGCTGCGACTGCTGCTCGTCGATCCCAAGATGGTGGAGCTCTCCGTCTACAACACGCTCCCGCACTTGCGGCACAAGGTCGTCACCGACAACCGCGACGCGGCGGCGGTGCTCAAGTGGGCCGTGCTCGAGATGCAGGAGCGCTACGAGCTCTTCGCCGTGAACGGCTGCCGCAACATCCAGGACTTCAATCGCCGCGCCCAGGCCGGCACCCAGCTCCAGCTTCCGTTGCGCGACGATGTCGCGTTCGAGGAGCGAACGTATCGCGGCGGCGTTCTCCCTTACATCGTGGTCGTGATCGATGAGCTGGCCGACCTGATGATGACCGTGCAGGGGGAGATCGAAACGCCGCTCGCAATGCTCGCCCAGAAGGCGCGGGCGATCGGGATTCACCTGATCCTCGCGACGCAGCGTCCGAGCGTGAACGTCATCACGGGGCTGATCAAGGCGAACTTTTCGAGCCGGATCGCCTTCCGGGTCGCCTCTCAGGTCGACAGCCGCACGATCATCGACGGCATCGGCGCGGAAGCGCTGCTCGGGAATGGTGACATGCTCTTCATCCCACCGGGCAAGTCGGAGCCGGCGCGGCTGCAGGGCGCCTTCATCACGAGCGAGGACACCGAGCGCCTGATGAAGTGGTATGACGAGCGCCGCGAGGCGCGCCAGCATGTACTCGCTGACCAGGGCCTCCGGACGGAAGAGGCGCGGGACGCCGAAGTCGACATTCTCGAAAAGGTGCGCGAACACGAGGCCCTGGCGGCCGACAAGGGTGGGGAGGAGCCGTCGGAGCCGGGGGAGCGCGACCGTCTCTTCCGCGAGGCGGCCGAGGTGGTCATCCAACACCAACTCGGGTCGACGTCCCTCCTCCAGAGGCGGCTGAAGATCGGATATGGCCGCGCCGCACGTATCATAGATCAGCTCGAGGACGCGGGAGTTCTCGGACCCCCCGATGGCTCGAAGGCCCGCGAGGTGCGGGTGGGCCTCGAGCAGCTCGATCGGATCTGCAGCCCGCACGCGCAATAAGGCCCAACCCCAACAGGCTGAAGAAAACATGCACGGGCATTTCGGCCGGCTCCTCGCCGGCATGTCGTTGATTCTTCCACTGACCCTCGCCGCCCAGCACGCCCCTGCGGCGTCACTCCTTCCCGTCGCGGGTGGGGGGAGAGCGCAGCTTACGCCGGGGAAGTGGCTGTACAGCGTGCAGATGCGCAGCGGTGGCACGGCCAATCAACTCGGCCACCGCACGCTGGAGGTCGTATCGAGCGCCTATGACGGCGCCCCGGCGTGGCTCGTGGTCGACTCCCGGGAGACGCGGACCTTTTCCCTCGCCGAATCGCTGTACGTGGCCAAGTCGGATCTCGCGCCACAGCACCGCATCGCGCACTCGGCCGAGGACGATGTCGTGGCCCACTACACCCGGGACAGCATCGTCACCACCTTCGCCGGACAGTCGGGAGTGAAGCGGGTCGCGTTGCCTAACGAGCCATCGCTCGTCGCCAGCCTCGCCTTTCTCGAGCCGTTGATGCAGATAGAGCCGCTGGCGGAGGGATGGCACGCGACCGCCCCGATTGTCTTTGTCGGCCCCGTCGAGCATGGGCGCACGCTGCTCGACCTGAGCGTGGTCGGGTCGGACGCGACCCTCATCCCCGACGGCCAGTTCGACGCCTGGGTGGTGAGCGTCAAGGTCGGCGACAGCGAAGAGAAGCTCTGGGTCCGGAAGAGCGACCGGGTCGTGATCAAGCAGTCGGTGCCGGTGCACGGGATGCCGGACGCCTCGTTGGAGCTGGTGCTGACTCTGCACGGAGTGCGGTCGTAGGCCCGATCTCGCCGCACGGGCGTTGCGGAGAAAGGGGGAAGGGCGCAGGCAATCGATGGTGCGGCGGGCCGCCTAGCCGATAGCTTCCCGCTCATGTCGATGGACACGCAGCGCCTCGGCGTCGCCGGGGAGCGGGTGGCGGAGCGCTGGCTCGTGGAGAGGGGGTGGGTCACGCTCGATCGCCGCTTCCGGTCCGGTCATCGGGACATCGATCTCGTGATGGAGCGCTCCGGCACGGTCGCGTTCGTCGAGGTGAAAACGCGGCGGGGGGCCGACTTCGGCGGGCCGGTGGGGGCCGTCGACTGGCGCAAGCAGCGGGAGCTCGTGCGCTCGGCGTTCGTCTGGGTGGATCGGCACGGGCGACCGCGTACCAGCTATCGATTTGATATCGTCGGCGTGCTCCTCGCCGGCGGCCGGGCGAGAATCCGGCACGTCGAGAACGCCTTCAGACTCCCGTTCGGTGCACGTTGACTTGTTGGGGGCTCCTTCGTATTTTCTTCGGTCACCGGGGCCGGGCTGGAACCAGGGGGTAGATTTAGGCTCGAGGCCAGGTTCTCCCGACACACACACCATCCTTCACCTGCGAGCGAGCTATGGCGGTGTCCACCGTGCAGGATGACAAGAAGAAGGCCCTGAATCTGGCCATCGCGCAGATCGAGAAGACCTGCGGCAAGGGCTCCATCATGCGTATGGGTGCGGATGCGGAGCGCGTGCGCGTCGAGGCGATCCCTACCGGGGCGATCAATCTGGACGCTGCCATCGGGATCGGAGGGATCCCGCGCGGGCGCATTAGCGAGGTCTATGGCCCGGAGTCGAGCGGCAAGACCACGCTCTGCCTCCACGTCGTCGCCAACGCGCAGCGCTCGGGCGGCGTCGCCGCATACATCGACGCCGAGCACGCGCTCGACACGGACTACGCGGCCAAGCTGGGCGTGGACGTGGAGAGCCTTCTCGTGTCCCAGCCGGACACCGGCGAGCAGGCCCTCGAGATCTGCGAAATACTCGTCCGGTCGGGCGCCGTAGACATCGTAGTGGTGGATTCTGTCGCCGCGCTGGTACCCAAGGCGGAGATCGAAGGGGAGATGGGCGACTCGCACGTCGGGCTCCAGGCTCGACTCATGAGTCAGGCGCTGCGGAAGCTCACCGGCGCCATCGCACGCTCCAAAACAGCCGTGGTCTTCATCAATCAGCTGCGCGAGAAGATCGGCGTGATGTTCGGGAACCCGGAGACCACCACCGGAGGGAAGGCCCTCAAGTTCTACGCGTCGGTCCGGCTCGATATTCGCCGCATCGGTCCGGTGAAGGAGAAGGAAGAGGTGATCGGGTCGCACGTCCGCGTCAAAGTGGTGAAGAACAAGGTGGCGCCGCCGTTCAAGCAAGCCGAGTTCGACATCATGTACACGGAGGGGATCAGCCACACGTCCCTGCTCGTGGACATCGGCGCCGAGGCCGGGATCATCGAGAAGTCCGGGGCGTGGTACAGCTATGGCGGGCAGCGGATCGGGCAGGGACGGGAGAACGCCAAGATGTACCTCAAGGACAATCCGGCCCTTCAGTCGGAAATCGAGGAGAAGGTGAAGGGAATCCTCGGTATCCGCCTCGTCACCACCACCGACACCGAGGCCGAGGAGTAGGCCGATCGCTCCGGTCCGCCGTCCGCGCCTGACTCCGCGGGCAGCCTAAGCCGAGGCACCGGCGTCTCGTTTGCCATGCGACGAGTGACCGGGATCGCTACCAACGCGCACCGACAGGGACGCTTCGACATCCAGGTCGACGGACAGACCGTCGCCACCCTCTCGCTCGAGACGGTCGAGCGGTTGAACCTGTCGATCGGGAGTCAGTGGAGTGGTGAGACCGCCGAGAGCGCGATGCGTGAGGCAGCCGCCACCGCAACGTACGATCGCGCCCTCGACACACTCGCCCGCCGCGCCCGGTCCACGGGTGAGCTGGCCTACCTCCTGGTGCGGCGGGGCGAGCCTTCCGAACACGTACAGGCAGCCATCGAGCGCCTGACGACTCTGGGGCTGCTCGACGATACGGCGTACGCGGTCGGGGTGGTGCGCTCGAAGATCGCCGGCGCCGCCTTTTCGCTGCGCCGCGTGCGAACGGAATTGACGCGCCGGCGCGTGGCCCGCGACGTCGCCGATAAAGCAATCTCCATGGTGGCCGCGGAAGAGGGTCCCCGAGTACGCGACGCCCTCGACCGGCTCACGAGTCGGAAGGCGCGGTCGCTCGCGTCACTCTCCCCCGATGTCCAACGGCGACGTCTCTGGGCGCACTTGGCACGGCGCGGCTACGACGTCGATGAGATTCGCGCTGCCGTGGAGCGGCTCGCGAGACAGAGCGAGGGCGACGCGCCCGAGACGAGCGACTGACGGGCTCCAGCGGCGCGCGATTGGTCGCGCCCCCCTCTGTTCCGAGTATATTCCGCTCGTATGCGCGCCGCCGACATCCGCCAGCGTTTTCTCTCGTACTTCGAACGTCAGGGACACGCCGTTCGACCCAGCTCGTCGCTCGTTCCGGCTGACGATCCCACGCTCCTGTTCACCAACGCCGGGATGGTGCAATTCAAGAAGATTTTTCTCGGCCAGGAGTCTCCGAGCTTCGGCCGCCGCGCGACCACGGCGCAGAAGTGCGTTCGCGCCGGCGGGAAGCACAACGATCTCGAGCAGGTCGGGCATACCGCCCGGCACCACACCTTTTTCGAGATGCTCGGCAACTTCTCTTTCGGCGACTATTTCAAGCGCGATGCCATTCGATACGCCTGGGAGTGGGTGACGGGCGAGCTGGGGATCGATCCGGGTCACATCCGGGTTACGGTCTACCAGTCGGATGACGAGGCGCGCACTCTTTGGCGCGACGTCGCCGGCCTCTCCGATTCCCGCATCTACGGACTAGGCGAGGCGGACAACTTCTGGCAGATGGCCGACACGGGCCCATGCGGCCCATGCACCGAGATCTACGTCGACCTCGCCCACCTGGCGAAGGACTGGCGCGTCCCGCCGGGCGCGCGTGGCGAATGGACGGAGGTCGGTCGCCGGGAGTTCTCGCAGGAGGCCTTCGTCGAAGGCGCTGAGGCGGGTCGCTTCCTCGAGATCTGGAACCTCGTCTTCATGCAATTCGACCGTCAGGCGGGCGGCGCCCTCGTGCCGCTCCCCAAGCCATCGGTCGACACCGGTGCGGGACTCGAGCGGATCGCCGCCGTCATGCAGGGGGAGACGAATAACTATCACACGGAGCTCTTTACGCCACTCATCGACACCGTCTCCGAGCTGGTCGGGATTCCGTATTGGGGACGCGAGAGCGATGAGGTCAAGCCTCGGGGAACGCTGGCGCACGGCAAACCTATTTCGAATCCGATCGATCCGGCTTCGTACCGCGTGCTCGCCGATCATGCGCGCGCCGTGGCTTTTCTCGTTGCCGATGGCGTCTTTCCGTCCAACGAGGGACGCGGCTACGTCCTGCGCCGGATCTTGCGGCGGGCGGTGAGGCACGCCTGGCTTCTGGGGCGGACGGAACCGACGCTCAAGTTTGTCGTGCGGAAGGTGATCGAGACGATGGGCGACGTCTATCCGGAGCTCCGTCAGCGCTCGGTGCTGATCACCGAGACGACGCAGATGGAGGAGGAACGGTTCCTCGACACGATCGGCGCAGGTCTGGCGCGATTCGACCAGCTCGCCCCGGCGATGTCGACGCAGGGCTCGAGCACGTTGCGGGGGACCGTGTCCGGTGATGACGCCTTCCGCCTCTACGACACATACGGCTTCCCGATCGACCTGACCGAGCTGATGGCGCGGGAGCGCGGCTACTCGGTGGACATCCCCGGCTTCGAGCGCGCCCTGGCGCAGCAGCGGGAGCAGTCGCGCGAAGAGCGGCGGTCGCGCGACATCGGGATGGCGGCCGACGAGCTGGCCGACACCACGCGATGGGAGCACGCGGGCGCGCCCGCCTCGTCAGGCGGAGAGGCGGGACTGCCGGCGACCTCGTTCGTCGGATACGACACCGTGGACATCGAGAGCCAGGTTGTCGCCGTCCGTCACTTGAGCGGCCATCGATTGGCGGTCGTCCTGCGCGAGACGCCGTTCTACGTCGAGTCGGGTGGCCAGATCTCCGATACCGGCGAGATCGTCGGCGAGGGGTGGCGGGTGGACGTCGACGAAGTAAAGAAGATCGCAGGCCGTACGGCGGCGATCGGAAAGCTCACCGGCGACTTCCGCTTCGGACCGGTGGTGGCGCGCGTCCCCACCGATCGGCGTCGCGACACGGAGCGCAATCACACGGCAACGCACCTTCTCCACGCCGCGTTGCGCGCGGTGCTCGGCGAGCACGTCCACCAGGCGGGATCTCTGGTGGCGCCGGATCGACTGCGCTTCGACTTCACCCACCACGGGCCGCTCAAGCCTGCGCAGCTGGCTTCGATCGAGGAGTGGGTGAATCGCGGCATCTGGGCGGACATCGATCTCGTCTTCGAGCAGAAGCCGTACAAGGAGGCCGTCGCGAGCGGCGCCATGGCGCTCTTCGGCGAGAAATACGGCGACGTCGTGCGGGTGGTGTCGATTCCCGGCTTCTCGATGGAACTCTGCGGCGGCACGCATGCGCGCAACACCGGACAGATCGCGCTCTTCAAGATCGTCGGAGAGACAGGCGTGGCGGCCGGCGTGCGGCGGATCGAAGCGGTGACGGGGCCGCGCGCGTACGAGCTGGTGCGCGAGGAGGAGGAGCATCTCCGGAAACTGGCCGATCTCATGCGGGTGCCGTCGGCCGGCATCGTCGCCCGGGTCGAGGCGTTGGTGGAGGAGAGGAAGGGGCTTCAGCGTCGACTGGACGAGGCGCTCCGCGGCGGCGGGAATCAAGTGCAGTCTCTCATCGCCGGAGGCGAACGTGTGAATGGCGCGGTCATCGTCGCGTCGACGGTCACGGCGCTCGACGTCAAGGAGCTGCAGTCGCTCGGTGATGCCCTGCGCGATCAGCTCGGATCGGGCGTCGGGGTCATCGCGTCGTCGTTCGCCGACGGAAAGAATGCGCTCCTGGTGGTGGTGACCGATGACCTTCGGGAGCGGGGCCTTCGCGCCGACGCGCTGATCAAGGAGATCGCCGCAGCGGCCGGGGGGAAGGGAGGTGGGAAGGCGCACATGGCGCAGGCGGGGATCCCGGACGCGGCGCGCATCGCCGACGCTCTCGAGAAGGCTCCCGTCGTCGTGCGGGCCGCGCTCGGTGCCGCGGCGTGACGATCGATCGGTGGTTGAGAGAGCGATCATCGGGCGTGCCGGCCGCGCTCGATGCACGGGTGCGTGAAGCCCTGGCTGGGGCGTTGGACGAGAATGAGGATCGAGCGTCCGGCCACTTCCTCGACGCCGCGACCGCGCTGCTAGCGGAGATCGCGGCCGATCCCGGGCGGCGCGCTCGGGCGCTCGATCTCCTCACGGTCGACGCCCTCGTGACCTACGCCTTCGAGGCCGCCGTGGACTCGCCTGACGAGCTCGATGTCCCGGCCAACGAGGCCATGCGTCGACTGGCCGCGCTCGCGGCAGGTCCGGGATGAGCATCCTCGCCAGGCTCAAGGAGCGAGCGGGGCTCGCAGTGCTCGTCGACCCGGCGCGCCTCGCACTTCGTCAGGCAGAGGAGCTGGCGCGTCGCGCGGCGGGGGAGGGAGTGGCGGCGCTCCTGCTGGGCAACAGCTTCGGACCAATGGATGAGGAGGGTGTGGTGGCCCGGGCCTTGCGGCGCCACGCGCCCGCAGTCCCGCTTCTCCAATTTCCCGCGAGCGCCGCCCAGCTCAGCCCAGAGGTGGATGCGATCCTCCTCCTCACGCTCGTCTCCGGCCGCAACCCCCAATACCTGATCGAGGAGCACGTGCGCGCCGTCCCATTCTTCGCTCGCAATCCAGGAGTCGAGGCGGTGAGCACGGCGTACTGTCTCGTCGACGGGGGCCGTGTCACCTCCGTCGAGTCGGTGAGCCAGACGCGCCCACTACCGGCCGACCGCCCCGAGCTCCTTTACGCGCACCTTCGCGCCGCGGCGCTGATCGGGATGCGCGCGGCCTATGTCGACGCGGGGAGCGGCGCCGCCCGCGCCGTGGCCCCCGAGCTCGTGCGGGCCGCTCGTGAGGCGTGCCCCGACGTGCTCTTCGTGGGCGGAGGAATCCGCACCGCCGACGGTGTTCGTGCCGCTCGTGAGGCCGGCGCCGACATCGTCGTCGTCGGCACGCTGCTCGAGCGCTCGGGCGCGCCGAGTGTGCGGTCCCTGGCTCTGGCGGCGCGCGCGTGATCGACATTCACACTCACCTCCTCCCCGGGGTCGACGACGGATCGCCCTCGGTGAAGGTGAGCGTACCGGTGCTCGAGCGATTCGGCCGCGAGGGGGTGGAGGTGGTCGTGTGCACGCCGCACCTCAACGCCTCGGAGGTCCGGCGCGCCCCAGTCGCGCGGTACCGCTCGATACTCGATGAGCTTCGCCTGAATGCGCCTGCCTGCCCCCGAGTCGTTCTCGGCTGGGAGATCATGCTCGACGTTCCGGGCGCCGACCTCCGGAATCCCGACGTGCATCTGGATGGGTCGACCGCCGCGCTCGTGGAGTTCCATCGGATGAACGTGCCGCCGGCGGCGGTGTACGAGCTCGACCGTATTCGCGTCAGCGGAGTCGTCCCGGTGCTCGCCCATCCCGAGCGCTACTTCGGATGCACCGTCGATCAGGTCGCGCAATGGCGCAGCGTGGGGGTGGTGATCCAGACCGACGCCATCATGCTCTTCGGAAACTCGCCGCCGTCGAAGTTCGCGCGCGTGTTGTTGCAGCACGGGCTCGTGGACTGTCTCGCCAGTGACAACCACGGCGACCACCGCAACCTCCGCGCAGCGAGGGATTGGCTCGTCCAGATCGGCGCCCGAGAGCAGGCGCAGCTTCTCACGCGCACCAACGCCGAGCGACTGCTGATGAACGAGCCACCGCTCCCGGTCGCTCCCATTCCGGTGGCCGATGCAGGACTGCTCGGCAAGTTGCGCGAGCGCCTCTTCGGTCGGCGATGAGTCGCCCGCTCACCGAGGCGCTGAAAGAGCTGGCCGCCGCTGCCAGCGAGGCGGCGCAGAGCCTGGGTCGAGACATCGATCGAGCGGCCGAGCTCGTGGGGCGAACGCTGCGCGATGGCGGTACCCTCTTCTTCTGCGGAAACGGCGGCAGCGCCGCCGACGCGCAGCACATGGCCACCGAGTACGTGGTGCGCTACCGCCGCGACCGTGCCGCCTATCGAGCGGTGGCGCTCACCACCGACACGTCGCTCCTGACCGCTGCCGGCAACGACTACGGCTTCGAGCACGTCTTCGCGCGTCAGGTGGAGGCCCTGGCGCGCCCCGGCGACCTCCTGATCATCCACTCGACCAGCGGCAACTCGCCCAACGTACTGCGGGCGGCGGAAGCGGCGCGGGCCCAGGGGGTGGCGGTGCTCGCCTTCACGGCCGGCGATGGCGGGCGGCTGCGAGCGCTGGCTACCCTTGCCGTCGTCGTTCCGACCAGTCGCACCGATCGAGCGCAGGAGCTGCACCTCTGCATCGAGCACGCGATCTGCGATCTGGTCGAGGGCGATCTGAGCACGCGGAAGGGGCGCCCGGAGTGATCTCCCTTCGCGGAAAGCGGGCGCTGGTGACCGGTGGGTCGCGTGGCATCGGCGCCGCGACCGCGCTCCTCCTGGCGGAGTGCGGCGCCGACGTCGGCATCGGCTATCGGTCGCGTGAGGTGGAGGCGTCGGCGGTGGTGAAGCAAATGGCGGGTCGGGGCGTGCGGGCCTTCGCCCAAGCCGCCGATGTCGGCACGCGCGAAGGCTCCGATCAGCTCTTCGCCCGCGTCCAGCGCGAGTTCGGTGGCCTCGACCTCTTCGTCGGGAACGCGGGCATCTGGCCCGCCGACGATGTGCCGGTGACCGAGCTCGATGACGCGCGTTGGCATCGTACACTCGTCGAGAACGTCGACTCGATGTTCTTCACCACGCGGGCGGCCGCGCGCCTCATGGGCGCGGGGAGTCGCATCGTCCTCATCTCGAGCACCGCGGCGCAGCGTGGCGAGTCGTATCACGCCGACTACGCCGCTTCGAAGGGGGCGATGCTGGCGTTCGTGAAGTCGCTGGCGATCGAGCTGGCGCCGCGTGACATCACCGTCAACAGTGTCGCGCCCGGCTGGGTCGACACCGAGATGTGCGCGCTGCCGTTCGCCGACGGCGGCCGCGAACGCATCGCCTCCGGGATCCCCATCGGCCGCGTCGCGACGGCGCAGGACATCGCCGGCCCCGTCGTCTTTCTCTGCTCGGACCACGCGCGCCACATCACCGGGGAGGTGCTCAACGTGAACGGCGGGAGCGTATTGTGCGGCTGACCGGCCGTCGTGAGCGCGGGCCGGAGCGGTGACGGTCCCGATTCTCTTCACCGGCGGCACGATCTCGATGCGCCACGACGCGACGACTGGAGGCGCCGTTCCGGCGCTCTCGGGGGCGGAGATCGTCGCTGCCACTCGAGGGATCGAGCAGATCGCGCAGATCGAGGTCGAGGACTGGGGCGCCTTTCCCGGCCCCCACATGACCCTCGAACGCATGTGGGCGCTCCGCAATCGGATCGCCGAGCAGCTCGGCCGCCGGGAGGTGCAGGGTGTCGTGGTGACGCACGGCACCGACTCGATGGAGGAATCGGCGTATCTCGTCGCGCGGTCGGTGGCCGCCGATAAGCCGGTGGTCTTCACCGGGGCGATGCGCACGGCGAGCGATCTGGGCTGGGACGGGCCGGCCAATCTCCTCGACTCGGTACGGGTGGCGATCTGCCGCGAAGCGCGCGGCTACGGGGCGATGGTCGTCATGTCCGGCCGGGTCTTCGCCGGCCTCGATGTCACGAAGGCGCACACTCAACTTCTCGATGCCTTCGAGAGCCCCGGGCTCGGCCCGGTCGCCGTCCTCGATGATGGCGCCGTCATCGTCAGGCGGGCGTTGCCTCCGGCGCCCCCTGTGCTGGCCCCCGCCGCGCCGGCGCTCCCGGTGGACATCGTCTGGGCGTGGGCGGGCGCGGACGCCCGGCTCCTCGATGCGTCGCGCCAGCAGGCGTTAGGCGCGGTCGTGGCCGGGATGGGGCGTGGCAATGTGCCGCCGGCCATGGTGCCCGGCATCGAGCGATGGGTGCGCGAGGGGAAGCCGGTGGTCATCACCTCGCGGGCCCAGCGCGGACGCGTCGGTGAGACCTACGGATACCTCGGTGGCGCCCGACGACTTCGCGAGATGGGTGCGATCCTCGGCGGTGGGCGGCGGCCGCAACAGGCGCGCATCGATCTCATCCTCGCGCTCGGCTGCGGCTTCTCGGGCGATGAATTGAGAGCGGTCTTCGCCTCGTGAGGCGAGGGTGAGCAGCCGATCGGGAGCGCGGAATCCCCTGAAGCCGCCGGGCGCGGTCCGCGACATCGCGCGCCGGCTGGAGGATGCGGGCTTTGAGACCTGGTGCGTCGGCGGGGCGGTCCGCGACGCGCTCCTCGGTCTGCCCCACCTCGACTGGGATCTCGCCACCGCCGCCACCCCCGCTCAGGTGCAGGCGCTCTTCCGCCGGACGATTCCAGTGGGCCTGGCCTTCGGCACCGTCGGTGTGCTCGACCCGAGCGGCACGATGCACGAGGTGACCACCTTCCGGCGCGACGTGCGGACCGATGGCCGGCATGCCGAGGTGCAGTTCGGCGCCTCCCTCGACGAGGATCTGGCTCGTCGCGACTTCACGATCAACGCCATCGCGCTCTCGCCCGCTACGGGTCGCATCCACGATCCCTTCGATGGACAGGGAGACCTCACACGGCGCGTCGTGCGGGCGGTGGGGGCGCCGGACGGCCGGATGCGCGAGGACCGGTTGCGCGCTCTGCGTGCGCTGCGATTCGCTGCTCGCTTCGGGTTCACCATCGAGGCCGACACCTGGCGCGCCATCGTGGCCTCGGCTCCGCACCTGACGCGCCTCTCGATGGAACGGGTGCAGCAGGAGATCCAGAAGACGATGGAGCAGGTGCCACGACCGTCGACCGCCTTCCGCCTCTGGCAGGAGAGCGGGGCGCTCAAGACCCTCATTCCGTCGCTCGCTCCACTCTCGGAGATCACCTTCGGGTCGCTCGACGTACTTCCTCGACCCGCGCGGGGCCGTCCCCAGCGATTGATCAACCGCCTGACGGCGCTCTTCGCCGAGCTGGACGCGCGAGAGGTCGCCCGCGCTCTTCGATCCCTGCGCTTCTCGAACAGCGATATTCGGTGGATGAGCGAGGTGGTCGAGCGTTGGCGCGCGTTGGAGACGCCGATCGGCCAGGCCCTGCGAAGGGCGGAGCCCCCGCCCGACGCCATGCTCCGGCGGTGGGTCGCCTCGATGGGCCGGACTCGGATCGGGGCGGTGTTGCGGCTCGGGGCGGCGCGCTACGCCGCGATGCGCTCGCTTCCGCCGGCCGCATTGGCTGCGCTCGGCGTCTCCGCCCCGCCGAGTGAGCGCGCCGTTGCGGCCCTCTACCGGCGTGCCTGGCGAGCCGCCTTTCGCGATCCGGTGGATGTGGGCGATCTTGCGGTCGACGGCGACGACCTCATCACCGCAGGCGTTCCAGCCGGCCCGAAGGTGGGGCGCACGCTGCACTTGTTGCTCGACCAGGTGATCGAGGACCCTTCGCGCAACACTGTCGATTGGCTGCTGGCCTACGTGCGGTCGCAGGGACGCCAGCCGGACCCGCCAGAGCGGGGGGGAGCCTAGGGCATCGTGTGGTTTCGCGGAAAGCAGCCCGAGACATCGGTGTGGAAGCGCTTTCGCAGCGCGGCCGATGGCTTCACGTTCGCGAAGGAGCCGGACTATTACGTTGCGCACGCCGTCGCCAACGGTGAGCGCATCGTGGAGCTCTTCCTGGCGTTGCTCGAACATCTTCCACCCGCCGTCGATCTCTCCGTCAGCGATGCGCGCACCGGTCGGGCCTGGAAGGGAGAGCGCGTTGCGCTACCGGACGTGCGAGAGGCACTCTCGCGAATCAAGACGCTGCTGGCGACCTCGGGTGGCGTGGAGGTCGCCGTCTACACGAGCGAGGACCAGTTGACCCTCAACCCGGTGCTCGAGCTCTTCGTGTACGCTCGCACCGACCAGTGGCTCTACATCCTCAAGGGGAAAGGGCTCGAGGAGCGGAGGCTCGTGCGTACGAACAGCTGGCGCCTCCGGCGGCACGAGTACCCGCCGGCCCCAGAGCTCGAGGCCGCGCTCGACACGCTCGTCTCGGCGCTCGGGTTGGCGCCGGCGTGAGGAGTGGGGTGACGCGCCGCGGAGAGATTCGACCGCCTGACTGGGGCGCTCTCGACGAGCCCCTTCGGCGCCCGCGGTAGTGGGCACCTCGCTCGCGTACGCCGGCGTGGCGGCCCTCGCCAACGTGCTCGGCGCGGCCGTTGTCACCAGCCACACCCGGTGGGGTGTGCGGGCCCTCGAGGTCATGGTCGCCCTGGCGGCCGGGTTCATGATTTCGGTCGTCCTGCTCGACATCTTCCCGGAGGCGCTCGGCCGGGGCGGATCCGGAGCGGCCGTGGCCGCCCTGGCCGGAGTACTCCTGGTGCATCTGAGTCAGCACGCGTTAGTGAGGCACTTCCATTTCGGCGAGGAGACGCATCGCGTCTCGCAGACCGTCGGGCTGTCCGCGCTCGCCGGCCTGCTCTTGCACACTCTGGTGGATGGCGTGGCGATCGCGAGCAGCTTCCAGGTGAGCAAGGCTCTCGGGCTCCTCGTCTTCACCGCCATCGTCCTCCACAAGGTTCCGGAAGGATTGGCGATCTCCAGCCTCTTTCTCGCAGCAGGCGCGAGTCGCGGCCGCGCGATGCTCGCGGCAGCGGCCCTGGGCGCGGCGACGATCGTCGGGGTCATCCTCACCGACCGCATCGGCTTCCTGAGCAACTATGGCCTGGGGCTCTCCGCAGGCGTCACGCTGTACGTCGCGCTCTCGAACCTCGTGCCCGAGTTCCAGCATCGGCGCGTCTGGCGATTGCAGCTGGCGTTCTTCGCCGGCTGCGCAGCCTACATCGGCGTGCGCTCTCTCGTCGGTCCCGCCTCGTGAGCCCTCGCCCGGTGCGCTCGCGCGAGCGCGGTGGGCCGTCGCTCTTCGCCGGCTCTGGATCGCGGGAGCCATTGGCTGCTCGCATGCGCCCACGGACGCTCGACGAGTTCGTGGGGCAGCGCCGGCTCCTCGCACCCGGGCGAGCGCTTCGCGACGCGATCGACCGGGGCGAGATCGGCTCGGTGGTCTTCTGGGGGCCGCCGGGGAGTGGAAAGACGTCGCTCGCCCTCCTGATCGCGCGCCACACGCGTCAGGTCTTCGTTCCTTTTTCCGCGGTCACCGAAGGGATCCAGCGCGTTCGCGAGGTCGTCGCCGAGGCGGAGCAGCGTCTCGAGGACGGAGGAAGGGGAACGATCCTCTTCGTGGATGAGATCCACCGCCTGAACAAGGCCCAGCAGGATGCATTTCTCCCCCACGTCGAGCGCGGGACGATCACCCTCATCGGCGCGACAACGGAGAACCCATCGTTCGAGATCATCGGGGCGCTCCTTTCGCGCGCGCGCGTCTTCGTGCTCGAGCCGCTCACCGACTCCGACGTCCGCAGTGTCCTCGATTCGGCGCTCGTCGATCGCGAGCGGGGGCTCGGTGGTGCGGAGCTGCGGGTCGATGAGGACGCGCTGGCCCTCCTGGCGTCGGAGGCTGACGGCGATGCGCGCCGCGCTCTCACGGCGCTCGAGGCCGCGTCCTCGCAGGTCGGCCCAGGCGGGCACCTGACGACTGAGGTCGCGCGCGAGGCCCTCCAGCTGCGTTTCGCGCGCCACGACAAGTCGGGCGAGGAGCATTACAACCTGCTCTCGGCGTATCACAAGTCGCTTCGGGGGAGCGACCCTCAGGCGGCCCTCTACTGGATGGCCCGCATGATCGAGGGCGGCGAGGACCCGATGACGATCTTCCGCCGCGCCATCGCCATGGCCGCCGAGGATGTCGGTCTCGCCGACCCGAACGCCCTGACCCTGGCAGTGGCGGCGCGCGATGCCTTCCACATGCTCGGACCGCCGGAAGGGTTCCTTCCGCTCGCGGAGATGACGATCTATCTCGCGACCGCTCCGAAGTCGAACAGCTCGAAGGCGGCGTTGCACGCGGCGCTCGAGGCGGCGCGCGAGTCGCCCGGCGAGCCGACGCCGCTGCACATTCGCAACGCGCCGACGCCGCTCATGAAGTCGCTCCACTACGGCGCCGGATATCAGTACGCGCACGACTCGCCCGACGCCTACCTGGCGCAGGAGTATCTCCCCGAGAGGCTGCGCGACCTGACGCTCTATCGGCCGGGACGCTTCGGTTACGAGCGCGACGTGGCCGAACGCATGGCGCGCTGGGCGCAGCTCAAGAGCGGCGAGAAGGGGCCCGCAGAAGCGTCGGAGGGCGAGGGAAGGGGCGCCGAGGAGGCGGACGATGCCTAGGCCGCCGATCGATCTCGCTCCTCCCGTCGAGCGCGCGGTGCTGGTTGGCGCGCCGCTCAAGGCGGCGGGCGCCCGCGAGCAGCTCCAGGAGCACCTCGAGGAGTTGGCGGAGCTCGCCGACACCGCGGGAGCGGTCGTCGTGGGCGAGGTCACTCAACTTCTCGATCGACCGAATCCGGCGACCTACCTCGGCACTGGGAAGCTCGAGGAGCTCAAGGCGGCGGTCGAGTCGTCAGGCGCGTCGCTGGTCATCTTCGACGACGAGCTGTCTCCCGCGCAGGGGCGGGCGATCGAGACGGCGCTCGGGCAGCGGGTGATCGATCGGGCCGAGCTGATTCTGGACATCTTCGCGGTTCGCGCCCGCAGCAGCGAGGCGAAGATGCAGGTAGAGCTGGCCCAGCTCGAGTATCTCCTACCGCGCCTGACGAGGATGTGGACGCACCTCGAGAAGTTCCGCGGGGGCATCGGGATGCGCGGCCCGGGCGAGACGCAGCTGGAGACCGATCGCCGGCTGATCAATCATCGCATTCGCGTCCTGCGCGACCGGTTGGCCGACGTGCAACGGTCGCGCGGCGTGCAGCGGCAGTCGCGCCGGGCGACCTTCCGCAGCACCCTGGTCGGCTACACGAACGCCGGAAAGTCCTCTGTCCTGCGCGCCCTCGCCGAGAGCCCCGACGTGGTGGTCGAAGACCGCCTCTTCGCCACCCTCGATCCCCTCACGCGCGAGATCTCACTCGATGAGCGCAACCGCATGGCGCTCACCGACACGGTCGGGTTCATCCGCAAGCTCCCGCACGACCTCGTGGCCTCCTTCCGTGCGACCCTCGAGGAGGTGAAGGATGCGGATCTTCTCCTTCACGTCGTCGACGCGAGCCACGGCACGTGGCCGGAACACTGCCGTGTGGTAGACGGAGTGCTCGTCGACATCGGAGCGCAGGACCGTCCCGTGCTCCACGTCTTCAACAAGATGGATCGGCTCGATCGCGAGACCCAAGCTTCTCTCCACGAGCGCGTGCGCGAGATGGGGCTCGACGCTGTGTTCGTATCGGCGGTCGCCGAGGGAGGATTGGAGCCTCTTCGGCGCGCCCTGCTCGCCGCCGTGCGACGGCTTCGCCCGGTGTCCATCGTCCGCGTCGGCGTTGGTGACGGTAAGGCGATCGCCGAGCTGCATCGGGAAGGGGAAGTGCTCGACCAGCGGGCGGACGGCTCCGACCTCGTGCTACACGTCCGTCTGGCGGCCGCCGCGCTTGCCCGCCTGCAGCGGCATCACGGCGTTCGCGTTCACCCGGCGGGGGACCAGGACTCATCGAGGGCCGAGTCCTCGAGACGTTCCGCCGGCTGAGGCACGGGCTCGGGTCCGCTCTCGAGGCGCTCCTCCCAGATGGCGCGTGCGAGGGCGATCGCGCTCTCGGGACAGGCGCCCACGCAAACACCGCACCGATGACAGAGCGCTTCATCGAAGACCAACTCCTTCGGATCGCCGACGATCGCGAAGGCTCCCACGGGGCAGGCGCCAACGCACCTCCCGCAGCGCGTGCAGAGCGCGTCCTCCACCAGCGGTCGCACCGTGCAATCGAAGCAGCGCTCGGCTTCGTGGGCGACCTCTTGCGCGTCTCGGAGCGCGCTGCTGGAGAAGGGGTCCGCCGGCGGGGCGGCGCTGATCGGCATGTCGATGCGGTGAGCGCCCAGAGCGCGCGGCGTGCCCTCGGCGCTCCAGTCGTCCGCCTCGACCCACGCGGCCGACACCACGATCCGGATGGGCTCACGCGTGAGCACCGAATGGATGTGCCAGGCGGCGCGCTTCCCGTCAGCGGCCGCATGGGCGATCGACCGGTGGCCTAACGCGCAGGCGCCGCCGGCCCAGACGCCGGGCATCGACGTCTGGTAGGT
>Ga0187777_10000542_pt1 | contig 25649 bp, 26 predicted proteins | sample 1015_Q2_SP5_10_M_FD_132416 | JGI IMG/M metagenome (GOLD analysis project Ga0187777, IMG submission 132416) | Tropical peat soil microbial communities from peatlands in Department of Meta, Colombia - 1015_Q2_SP5_10_MG | ecosystem: Environmental > Terrestrial > Soil > Wetlands > Peat | place... | reverse complement strand
CGCCCGCAGCATCGTCCCGTCGCCGCCGAGGACGACCGCGACGTCCGCCGAGGCGAGATCGGCATCGCGTTCGCCGACACCGTGCTTCGCGACCTCGTCGTCGGGCAGGAGCAGCTCGACGCCCGCCTCCCGCGCGACCTTCTCGAGCCGCTCGAGCGCAGGGCCGATCGCGCCGCGCTTTCCGTGGGTCACGACCGCAGCGCGGCGGACCGCCTCAGCGGACTTCGGCTGCGATTCGCTCGTCGATGTCATCTGGGAGCTCCGGCTGGTCGCGGTGGACGAGATGGACGAAGACTTCCCGGTTGCCCTTCGGTCCGGGCAACCCTGAGTCTACGACCCCGATCGTCGCCCCATCCCAGGCGAGCGCCGCCTCCACGACGTCTCGAACGACCCGGCGACGGACTCCGACGTCGCGGACGACACCACCCTTGCGCACCTCTCCTCGGCCGGCCTCGAACTGCGGCTTCACCAGCACGACCGCCTCCCACCCACTCTTTGCGAGCGCGAGCACCGGTGGCAACACGAGCCGGACGCTGATGAACGAGACATCGCAGGCGACGAGCTCTGGCGCGAACGGGAGCTCACGGAGCTCACGCGCGTTCGTCCGCTCGAGCACGGTCACGCGCGAATCGCCGCGCACTCGTTCGTGGAGCTGGCCGTAGCCGACGTCGACCGCCGCGACCCGCGCGGCGCCGCGCTGCAGGAGGACGTCGCTGAAGCCGCCCGTCGACGAACCGATGTCGACGCAGTCCTTGCCGGCGGGATCGACGTCGAACGCGTCGAGCGCATGGGCGAGCTTCTCGCCGCCGCGCGATACGTACGGCGGCGGCGACTCGACCTCGACGTGCGCGTTCTCGTCCACCTGCGTCCCCGGCTTGTCGAAGCCGCGGACGCGCCCCGCCAGCACGAGCGCCTGTGCCTGCGCACGCGATTCGGCGAGCCCGCGCTCGACGAGCAGCACGTCGATCCGCTTCTTCATCGCCTAGGCCGTGCGGGTCGCGAGCCCGGAAACGATCTCCGACAACACCGAGGTGTCCGCGTCGATCGCATGCAGCCGCTCGTGCGCACGCTCAGCCGCCTCGTCCGCCAACGCACGTGCTCCATCCGCGCCGTGACTGAGCACGTAGCCGTCGCCGTCGAGGATGTCGTCGACGATCTGGAAGAGCAAGCCGAGCTCGTCGCCGAACGCGCGCCACGGTGACTGCTCGCGTTCCGGAACCTCCCCGACGCCGAGCGCAAGACCGACGCAGGCAGCAAACAGGCAGCCCGTCTTCAGCCTGTGGAGGGTCACCTCGTCGGGGGCCGTTTCCGTGATGTCGAGGTACTGACCGCCGATCATCCCGAGCGTCGCCTGCGCGAGCTCGCGCGCGACCACCGGAGTCGAATACGAGAGCGCAAGCCTGAACGCCTCGGCCAGCAGCGCATCGCCGGCGAGGATCGCTGTCGCCTCGCCGTACTTCGCCCAGGTGGACGGACGGCCGCGCCGGATCCGGTCGTCGTCCAGCGCCGGCAGGTCGTCGTGCACGAGCGAGAACGAGTGGACGAGCTCGATCGCGGCGGCCGCGGGCAGCGCGTGCTCGGCCTCGGTCCCCGCCGCCTCGGCGGTGGCGAGACAGATCACCGGCCGAACGCGTTTGCCGCCGCCGCCGACCGCGTAGCGGACGGACTCCGCCTGGCCGTGCAGCTCCGGGGTCAGCGCGAGCTCGGTGAGGTATCCCTCCGCCAGCTCGCGCAGCTCGTCAGGGCTGTGCATCGCGCTCTGCCTCGGCCTCGCTCTTCGCGCGCTGCAGCTCCGCCTCGACCGCACGGCTCAGATCCGCGAGCTCGGTGAGGATGTCGAGCGCCTTGTCGGCATCGTCGGCCGGCGACAGCTGCTCGAGCTGGGTGCGCGTCGCCTCGAGCCGGGCGAGCAGCTCCTCCGCGCGCGCGAGCGCGTCGTCGCTGCTCATGAGGGCGTCTTCTCGCGCATGATCCTGCCGAGTATCCCGTTCACGAGCCTGGCCGCGTCGTCGGTCGCGTACCTCTTCGCCAGGCCGACGGCCTCGTCGATCGCCACCTCGTCGGGCACGTCGTCGCCGTCGAGCTCGTGGACGGCGATCCGCAGGATGTTGCGCTCCACGGCGCCGAGCCGGTCGGCAGTCCATCCCTCGGACGCCTCGGTGATCCGCGCGTCGAGCGCCGGCGCGTCGGAGGCGACGTCTTCGGCGGTCGCGAGCGCCCACTCGTCCACCTCGCCCTCGTACAGCGACGTGAGCGGCTCGCCGGTGACGTCCCACTGGTAGAGGAGGAAGAACGCAGTCCGCCGCGCAGCACGACGGCTCATGCAGTGCCCACCGCCGCGAGCATCGTCTCGTCCAGGAACGACGTGGAGTAGGTGCCGCCGCGAAACGGCGGACTCGCCAGGATCTCGAGCGCGGCGTCACGTGTGGTCGACACGCCGTCGAGCTCCAGCTCGCGCAGAGCGCGCAGGCTGCGCTCGATCGCTGCCGGCCGATCGAGATCCCAGACGATCAGCTTCGCAATCAGCGAGTCGTAGTAGGGCGGGATCGCGGATCCGTCGACGACGTGCGTGTCGACGCGCACTCCTGGCCCGAGCGGCGCCCGAAAACGCTCGACGGTGCCGGGGTCGGGGACGAAGCCGCGCGATGGGTCCTCGGCGTTGATGCGCACCTCGATCGCATGGCCGCGCCTCGATGCACGGCCGGTCTGCACAAGCCGCTCGCCGGCGGCGATCCGGAGCTGCTGGCGGACGATGTCGATCCCGGTGACGAGCTCGCTCACTGGGTGCTCGACCTGGAGGCGGGCGTTCAGCTCGATGAAGTAGAAGCTCCCGTCCGGGCCGAGCAGGAACTCGAACGTACCCGCGTTCACGTAGCCGATCAGCAGGCACGCACGCGCGACGGACTCCTCCATCGCCGCACGTGTCTCGGCGTCGACCGCGGGCGACGGCGACTCCTCGATCAGCTTCTGGTGGCGCCGCTGGATCGAGCACTCGCGCTCGCCCAGCGTGAGCACGCCTCCGTCCGCGTCGCAGAGGACCTGGATCTCGACGTGCCGGGCGGGCGAGATCGCCTTCTCGAGGTAGAGCCGGCCGTCCCCGAACGCCGCGAGCGCCTCGGCCGAGGCGCGTGTGTACGCCGCCGGCAGGTCCGCCGCTGCCTCGACGAGCCGCATGCCTTTCCCGCCTCCGCCCGCACGGGCTTTCAGGAGCACCGGATACTCGACGTCGGCGGCCGCCGCGAGCGCCTGGTCGGCCGAGTCCGTCTCCGCGCCCGGGATGAGCGGCACTCCCGCGACCGCGAGCTCGCGCTTTGCCTCCACCTTGTCCCCCATCCGCGCCATCACCTCCGCGCCGGGGCCGACGAAGACGAGGTCGTTGTCGGCGCACGCCCGGACGAACGCAGGGCTCTCGGCGAGGAAGCCCCAGCCCGGGTGGACCGCCTCGCACCCCGTCGTCTCCGCGGCGGCGACGATCGAACCGATGTTGAGATAGCTCTCCGCCGCGGGAGGCGGGCCGATCCGCACCGCGCGGTCGGCGAGCCGCGTGTGGAGCGAGCCCTCGTCCGCGGTCGAGTAGACGGCGACCGCCTCGATCCCGAGCTCGTGCAGCGCGCGGATGACACGCACCGCCACCTCGCCCCGGTTCGCCACGAGCACGCGACTGAACATCAGCGGCGGGCCGTCGCGCTAGAGGGCATCGAGCGGACGGCCGTTCACAGGCTCGAGCTCGAAGAGCAACTGGCCGAACTCGACGGGCTGCGCGTTCTCGACGTGGATGCCGCGCACGATCGCCTCGGTCTCGGCCTTCACCTCGTTCATGAGCTTCATCGCCTCGAGGATGCAGAGCGTCTGCCCCGCGGCGACCGCAGTCCCCACCTCGACGAAGGGCTCGGCCTCCGGCTCGGGAGAGCGGTAGAACGTGCCGACCATCGGCGCCTCGACGCGAACGAGGCCGTTCAAAAGCGGCTCCACGGGAACGGGATCGGCGTCGTACACCGGCTCGAGCGGGCTCGTGGTCGCAGGCTGCTCGGGCAGAGGGGTGTCGTCGGTCTGCCGCACCGAGACGCGCATTCCTTCTTCCTCGATCGTGATCTCGCCGATGCCCGACTCCTGCACGATCCTGACGACCTCCCTGATCCGCTCGGCGCGCACCTGGTCGACGCCGCCCGCGCCGAGGCGCTCCTCGCCGGTCGAGCGGCCGCGGATCGCGCGCAGGAGCGGCTCCGCCTCCTCGCCGAAGAGGCCGAGCAGCAGCAGCTCCTCCTCGCTCGAGGCGAGCCCCTCGGCCTGCGCGCGCACCTCATGCAGCGGGGGCGCAGCCGCCTCCTCGGAGTCCGGGTCGGCGGTGAGTGCGACCGCTCGGCGAACGGAGGCGTCGATCGGGACGGACGTCGTCCCGAAGCCTCCCTCGACGATCGACCGCACCTCGTCGATCGTGACGCCGTAGCGGCTCGCGGCGAGCACGTTGAGCAGGGCCTGCGAGCCGAGGAAGTGGCCGATCGGCGACGCGAGCGGCGGCCACCCCAGCTCCTCCCGGATCCGCACGAGCTCGTCGATCACCTCGTCCAGACGATCGCCCTGGCCCTGCGCGCGGAGGTTGCCGTCGAGCGCGGCAACGAGGCCCGCCGGGAGGTCGTGCTCCGCCGCGCGCACCGCGACCCGGGGGGCGAGCGGGGTCACCGGCTCGTCGCCGATGTGCTCGTCGACGAGGTCCGAGGCGCGCCAGAGCTCCGCGACGTCGACGTCGCACTCCAGGCCGAGGCCGGTCAGAGCCTCGGCCAGCGCCTCGCCGGAGACTCGGTGCAGGGTCAGCGCGATCGGATAGACGGCCGTGGCGATCAGCTCCGCGCCCGCGCGCGCCGCCTCGAGCGCGGCCGCGAGGGCATTGCCCGCGGCGCCCTGCGTGTAGATGCCGACCGGGAGACCGGTGGTCTCCCGAAGACCCGTGACGAGCTCGCGCGCCCGGTGGGGCTGCAGCGAGCCGGTCGGGTCGTGCAGGAGCACGCGTGCAGCGCCAAGGTCGGGCAGCTCTCGGGCCCGCTCGACGAGGATCTCGGTCTCGCCGGTCCGCCCCGGGCTGTAGACGAGGCCGGCCTCGAACTCGCCGCCTGCCGCACCGATCGCCGCAGCGGCCTCGCGGAGGTTGGAGACGTCGTTCAGCGGGTCGTGGAGACGGAAGACGCGGATCCCGTTCGCGGCCGCCGAGGCGATGAAGCGCCGGACGAAGTCGTCGTCTGCCGGCCGCGATCCTACGAGGAACCGCCCGCGCACCGCGAGCCCGAGCGGCGTCGTCGTCCGCGCCCTGAGCGCGCGGATCCGCTCCCACGGGCTCTCGATCCCGCGCCGAACCGCGCTGTCGAAGCAGCCGCCGCCCGACACCTCGAGATAGGCGAAGCCGGCGCGGTCGAGGATCTCGGCGACGCGAAGCTGGTCTGCGGTCGGCAGGCGACCAGCGAGCGGATCCTGTCCGAGCAGACGGATCGTCGTATCCGCGAGTCGCGGCATGTCGGCAGCAGCCTAGCGTCCTGCGTTCGCGTCTTCCCGTACGCGGTCGCCGGTCAGGCGCGGGAGATGTAGCGGCGGTCGCGGGGATCTACCTTGATCACGTCCCCGCTGTTCACGAACAGCGGCACCTGCACCACCGCGCCGGTCTCGAGCGTGGCGGGCTTCGTCACGTTGGAGACGGTGTCGCCCTTGACCCCAGGCTCGGTCTCGGTGACTTCGAGCTCCACCGAGCCCGGCAGCTGCAGCCCGGACGGACGGCCGTTGACGAGCAACATCTGGACCGAGCTTGCGGGCTTGATGAACTCGAGCGCGTCCTCGACCGTGCCCCGCGGCAGCGACGTCTGCTCGTACGTGTCCTCGTCCATGAACACGACTTCGTCGCCCGAGTCGTAGAGGTACTGCATGTTCTTCGTCTCCGTGCGGATGCGCGTGAACTTCTCGCCCGCGCGGAACGTCTTGTCGACGACTGCGCCCGAGTCGAGCCCCTTCAGCTTCGTCCGGACGAATGCCCCGCCCTTCCCGGGCTTCACGTGCTGGAACTCGACGATGCGCCAGACGTCGCCGTCGAGCTCGATGTGCATCCCGTTCTTGAACTGGTTGGTGTTGACGGTCTCTGCCACGCGCGACCGAGAAGGCTAGCCGACCTCGATCAGGTCCTTGCGAAGGTTCGTGAGGTTCTCGAGGCCGCCGGCCGTGACGAGGATATCGTCCTCGATGCGGATCCCACCGCGACCCGCGAGGTAGATCCCCGGCTCGACGGTGACGACATTCCCGGGCACGAGCACGTCCGCCGAATCGGTCCCGAGGCGCGGGTTCTCGTGCACGACAAGACCGATGCCGTGGCCGAGCCCGTGGCCGAACGCCCCCTCGAAGGACGTCGCGTCGACGACGTCCCGCGCCAGTGCGTCCGCGTCGGCGCCGCTCATGCCCGCCTCGATCCCCGCGAGCGCGGCCAGCTGCGCCTCCACACACACGCGGTACGCCTCGTCCAGCTCGTCGGGCAGCCGACCGGTCGCGAAGGTCCGCGTGTAGTCGGAGACGTAGCCGTCGACCGCGCAGCCCGAGTCGACGACGACCGTCTCCCCCGCCTCGATCGTGCGGTCGGTCGGCCGTGCGTGCGGCTTCGCCGCGTTGGGGCCGGACGCGACCACTGACTCGAAGGCGAGCTCGTGTGCGCCTTCGTCGTGGAAGAGCTGTTGGAGGGTCCACGCCACGTCGTGCTCGGTCCGTCCGACGAATCGCTCGCCGACGAGTCGCTCGTAGACGCGGTCGGTGATGGCGCAGGCGGCGCGGATCGCGTCGAGCTCGAGGTCGTCCTTCACCGAACGCAGCGCCTCCACGAATCCGTCTCGGGGGACGAGCTCGAGCCCGCCTGCGCGCAACGTCTCGTAGCCGGCGTAGCTGACGGCTTTCGGTTCGAAGCCGATCCGGCCGGAGAGCACCTCGGCGAGCGCGGCGAGCAGCCAGCGCTTCGTCTGGACGAACTCGACACCCTCGACCTCGCGGGCGGCCTCCGCGTAGCGGAAGTCGGCGAAGAGCCGCACGGTCCCGTCGTCGACGAGCAGCGCGGCGTTCGAGCTCGCGAACCCGACGAGGTAGACGACGTTCGTCGGGTCTGTGACGAGCAGCGGCTCGGCGAGCGCCTCACGGAGGCGTTCGATCCGCGTGTTCACGAGCTCGCCCGCGCGACCACGAACTCGAGCGCTTCCTTGTAGCCGTCGGGCCCCTTCCCGATCACACGCTTCGCGGCGAGCTCCGCGATCACCGAATGGCGCCGCCACTCCTCGCGGTCGTCCACGTTCGAGAGGTGGACCTCCACGATCGGGACCGCGAACAGCTCGAGCGCGTCGTGGATCGCGTACGAGTAGTGCGACCACGCGCCCGGGTTCACGATCATCCCGTCGGCCCAGTCGAGCGCATCGTGGCACCAGTCGACGTACTCGCCCTCGCTGTTCGTCTGACGACAGCGAACGTGGCAGCCGAGCTGCGACGCCCACTCGTAGATCCGCGTCTCGAGCTCGTCGAGCGAGATGCCGCCGTAGAGCGTCGCGTCGCGGCGACCCACGACGTCGAGGTTCACGCCGTTGAGGACGGCAACTTGCACGCGGGAACTCTAGTCGGCGATCAGCTGGTCGAGCGCGCCGCGAACCTCGTCGTCGGGCAGTCGCACGTCCCAGCACGGGCCGTCGTCGCCGAGCAGCACGAGTCCCCGCTTCTTGTCCCTGCCGAGCGCCTCCCAGGCACGCGCGCGGTCGACGCGGGCCGGTCGCGGGTCGAGCAGCTCCTCGACCACCTCGGTCGATCGGTTCGACAGCCTGAGCGCGGCGAGCAGGCCGAGCGCGACCGCGCTCCCGTGCGTGACCCCGTCGTATCCCGCAGCCGCCTCGAGCGCGTGCGCGAACGTGTGGCCGAGGTTGAGCATCGCGCGCTCACTGCGGTCGAGCGGGTCGCGGAGGCAGACCGCGGCCTTGAACGCAGCGCAACGACGGACGAGCTCTGGGTCCGGGAGCTCCCAGAGCGGCTCGCCGGCGAGCAGCCCGGTCTTCACCACCTCCGCGAGCCCCTCGCGGCGCTCGTGGTCCGGCAGTGTCGCCAGCAGTGCGGGGTCGACGATCGTCCGGACCGGCCAGTGGAAGGCGCCGACGAGGTTCTTCCCCTCCGGGAGGTCGACGGCCGTCTTCCCGCCGATCGCCGCGTCCACCTGGCCGACGAGGCTCGTCGGGACAGCCGCCCAGTCGACGCCCCGGAGGTGCGTCGCGGCGACGAAGCCGGCGACGTCCGTGACGGAGCCGCCGCCGAGGGCAACGAGCGTTCCGCTCCGTGGCAGGCGGAGCTCGCTCCAGAGGCGCTGGGCGACGGTCGCGGTCTTCGCCGACTCGCCGGCTGGGACTTCGTGCGTGGAGGTAACCCGCTCGCCGAGCGCGAGCTGGGCCGCGGCACCGTGGATCCCTGCCACGTGTGCGTCCGTAACGACCGCGACGGGCCCTTCGCCGGGAACGAGCTCGCCGAGGAGCTCGAGCGCGCCGACGTCGACGCGGACACCTGCTCCGGCGAGCACGACCCCGTCCTCGTCGCGTGCGACGGCGTCTGCCGCGCCGCGGTGAAGCGGCGAGCGCAGCTCGTAGCGCCTGCGGAACTCCTGCCGATCCTGGGCGAGCGGACGGCGGCTTCCCTGTACCCGGTCCCAGGCCGTGTCGACGTCGACGTCGAGGTGGACGACCAGTGCGTCGACGTCGCGAAGCAGGTCGCGCGTCTCGACCGCACCTCCGCCGACCGCGATCACTCTCGGCTCGCGCCGGTCGAGCGCATCCCGGACGAACCGCGCCTCGAGCTCGCGGAAAGCAGGCTCGCCTTTCTCCGCGAAGACGTCCCAGATCGGTCCATGCGCGGCCTCGATCTCGTCGTCGACGTCGTGGAACGGCCGGCCCAGCCGTCGTGCCACGATTGCGCCGACGGTCGACTTGCCCGCGCCCATGAAGCCGATCAGGACGAGGTGCCGGCCTAGTGCGTTCGGGGCCGCCAGTCGATCCGCTCCAGGTACGCCTTGTGCGCGGCGACGAAGTCCTCGAGCGCGTCGCCGCCGAACTTCTCCCGGGCCGCGCGCGCGAGCTCCCACGCGACGCAGGCCTCCGCGACGACGGCCAGCGCCTCGACCGCGGCCGTGTCGCTGCGCTCGACGAGCGCGTGATCGGGCTCCTTCGTCTCGAGGTCGACGGACGCGAGCGGCTTCATCAGCGTCGGCAGCGGCTTCATCGCCGCGCGGACGACGATCTCCTCGCCGTTCGAGATCCCGCCCTCGATCCCGCCGGCACGGTTCGTCCGACGGTGCAGGCCGCGTTCCTCGTCGCGATGGATCTCGTCGTGCGCCTGCGAACCGCGCTCGCCGGCAAGCGCGAACCCGTCTCCGATCTCCACGCCCTTCACGGCCTGCGTGGCCATCAGCGTCGCTGCGAGCCGTCCATCGAGCCGCTCGCCCTTCGTCGCGTACGAGCCGAGCCCGGGCGGAACTCCTGTCGCACGCACCTCGACGATCCCACCGACCGTGTCGCGGTCCGCGCGCGCCTCGTCGACCCGCGCCTCGAGGTCGTCGCCGAGCACGTTCCCGTGCACGTCGACGCCGATCGTCGCCAGCAGCGTCTTCGCCGTTGCCCCGGCGGCCACGATCGCCGCCGTGTGCCGGGCACTCGCGCGCTCGAGCGCGTCGCGCACGTCGTCCAACCCGAACTTGAGTACGCCGGCCAGATCCGCGTGGCCCGGCCGTGGCAGCGTGACGGCCGCCGTCCCCTTGCCGGAAGGCTCGCCTTCGGGCGGCCACGGGCTCATCCCCCACTCCCAGTTCGCATGGTCACGGTTGCGCACGACGAGCGCGAGCGGCGTTCCCAGTGTTCGCCCGTGACGCAGACCGGCGAGCACCTCCACCTCGTCCTGCTCGATCCGCTGTCGAGGGCTGCGCCCGTATCCCTGCTGGCGGCGGCGCAGGTCGGCGTCGATCGCTTCACGGTCGAGCTCGAGCCCGGCGGGGAGACCGGTGACGACCGCGAGGACCGCAGGTCCGTGCGACTCGCCTGCGGTGACCAGCTCGAGCGACATCACGCGGAGCGTACTGCGGCACGCATCACGTCCACGGGCGCGGCCACTCCGGTCCACCGCTCGAACGACCCGGCGCCCTGGCGGACGAGCGCCTCGAGGCCGTCCATCACCATGACGCACCCAGCTTCGCGCGCAGCCGCGACGAGCGCGGTCTCCCCCCCGTCGGCGCTGTAGGCGAGATCGACCACTGCCTGGTCCGGCCGCGGGCGGACGAGCAGCTCGTCGCGGACCGGCGTCGCGTTCACGATCAGGTCGCAGCCGTCGGCGTCCGGAGGCCAGGCGCCGGCGCGGGAGTAGGTGCGCACGTCGCCCGGCAGCGCACCGAGCAGCGCCTTCGCAGCGCCGCCCGCGCCGATCAGGCAGACTCGCTCGGCCTCGAGGCCGGCCACGATCTCACGGTCCGTGTTCGAGCCCGAGATTCGACCGCCCGTGATCACCAGTGTGTTGACGGAATCGTCCTCGCGCTCGTCGCAGAGACGAGCGACTGCCTCCTTGTGCGGCGCCGTGACGTTCGCACCTGCGAAGCCCAGCGCGACGAGACCGCGCACGGCCTGCTCGAGCTGCGCCGCCGACACAGGCAGTGCCACGTACGCCCAGTCGAGACCGCGCGCCGCGAACGCGGCGTTCTGCATACGCGGCGACAGCGAGCCCGAGACGGGATCGCCGAGGAGCCCGACGAGCCGTGTCGTGCCCGCGATCAATGCACGCCGTAGCCGTGCGCCCGCTCGTAGTTCGTGAAGGCGCGGTAACTCGCCGTGAAGAAGTGGTGTTTCTTGTCGGGCTTGCGGACGAAGTAGAGATAGTCGACGCGCGCAGGGTGCGCGGCAGCCTGCATCGACGCGAGCCCGGGATTCGCGATCGGCGTCGGCGGAAGGCCGAGATGGTTCCTCGTGTTGTACGGCGAGGAGCTGTGCAACTGCGACTCGAGGATCGACTGCGTCGGCGGGATGTCGAGGCCGTACCGAAGAGTTGAATCGATCCCGAGCGGCATGCGATCGTGCAGGCGGTTGTAGATCACGGCGGCGACGAGCGGACGCTCGTCCGGAGAGAGCGTCTCCTTCTCGACCATCGACGCGATGATCAGCACGTCGTACGGCGTCAGGTGCTTCGACTTCGCGTAGCTCAGGTCGACCTGGCTCCAGTTCTCACAGAACGCCGACAGCTGGTCGTCTACGAGCTGCATGTCGGTCGTCGAGGCGACGAAGTCGTACGTCGCCGGGAAGAGGAACCCCTCCATCGAGCGCGCTCTCGCGCGGCCGAGGCAGTCGGGAACGCCGGCGACGCGGACGGCTGCGAGGTAGCCGTGCGACGAGATGAGCGGTCGGACGTTGCGCTCTCCCTCCGCGATCTTCTTCACCGCGGTCACCCGCGCGGCCATCTGCTTGAGCGTGAAGCCCTCGGGGAACACGATGCGGAATGGCTTCGGCACCGCCACGACCGTCTGCGTCGTCTTCCCGTTCGTCGTGATCGTCTCGGTCGTGTAGATCACGGGGCCCGACCCTGCCGTGGACGACGCGGTGCGCTTCGACGAGCCTCCGCCGATCGCGGCCACCGTCGCCCAGCCGAGCCCGCCGAGTACGAGCACCAAGACGACGAGCGCGAACAGCCGCCGCCGGTGGAGCTGCCGGTCGGACGGCGGCGGGCCGGGCGGAGGCCCCGGCTTCGGCGGGATCACGCCCGGGCGTCGCTCGACCATGTGAGATAGCTCGACAGGAGATGGGCGGCGGCGGTCGCGTCCTCGCCGGCGGACGACGGTCCCTGCTGCGCGAGGACGGTCGTGAAGCGTTCGTCGAAGGTGACCACGGGGACGTCCGTCCTGCTGCGCAGCTTCTCGACGAAGCGCTCGGTCTCGACGGCCTGTTCGCCACGCTCGCCCGCGAGCGTGAGCGGTAGGCCGACGACGACCTCCTCCGGCTGCTGCGCGGCGATCACGTCGAGGAGGGAGACGAGCCCGTCCTCCGTCGCAACGCGCTCGACGACGCAGAGCGGACGGGCGACCGTGCCCGTCGGATCGCTGACGGCCACTCCGGTGCGGGCGCGTCCGAAGTCGAGCGCGAGCACCTTCACCGAAGCGACTGGGCGAGCGAGTTCCACGCAGTCTCCAGCGCCTCGGGCAGCTTCTCGGGAAGCTTGCCGCCGGCCCGCGCCATCGTCCGGCGTCCGCCGCCTCCGCCGCCGACGACCGCCGCCGCATCGCGGATGATCGCGACCGCGTCGAGGCGGTCCTCGAGCGACTTGTCGAGGTTTGCGACGAGGTTCACTTGCGAGTCCTCGGTCGACGCGAGCACGACCGCCGCCGGCGCCCGGTCCTGCTTCACGCGGTCGGAGATGGCGAGCAGCTCGTCGAAACCGACCTGCTGCACCTGCGCGACGTAGACGTTCACGCCACCGACCTCCAGCTCGTGGACGACGTCGATCCGCGCCTCGCGCGCCTCCGCCGGCGCACGCTTCGACTCGCGCCGGACGCGGGCGAGCTCCTCGCGCAACTCGTCCGCCTCGCGCAAGCCGCCGTGGAGATATGCGTACGCCTCACCCGAGGTCACGGCTTCGATCCGCCGCGCTCCCGCACCGACCGAGCTCTCGGACAGGATGGCGAACGGCCCGATCTCCGCCGTCCAGCGGACATGCGTGCCGCCGCAGAGCTCCGTCGAGTAGCCCGGTATCTCGATCACGCGGACTTCGTCGCCGTACTTCTCGCCGAAGAGCATCATCGCCCCGAGCTTCCTCGCCTCCGCGATCGGCGTCACGAACGCGTGCACGGGGAGGTTGTCGAACACCTTCTCGTTGACGCGCCGCTCGATCTCCGCGCGCTCCTCGGTCGAGAGCGCCGCGCCGTGCGTGAAGTCGAACCGGAGCTTGTCGGGCCGAACCGCAGAGCCCGCCTGCAGCACGTGATCGCCGAGCACGTCGCGCAGCGCCTGATGGAGGAGGTGCGTCGCCGTGTGGTTCGCCATCGTCGGGAAGCGGACCGCCCACGGCACGACCGCACGAACTCGATCCCCGTCGGAGAACCCGTCGCCCTCGAACAGCAGCACCTGGTCGTCGTCGAAGCGGTACGCCTCGCGCAGCTCGGCCCGCATCGACGGATCGCCGTCCAGCTCGATCCAGCCGGCGTCGGTGACCTGGCCGCCGCCCGCCGGATAGAACGGCGACTCGCGCAGCTTCCCCAGGAACAGACCGTCCTCGAGCTGCTCGAGGGCGCCGAGTTGCGTGAGCAGGTCCCACTTCTCGTAGCCCACGAAGTCGGCCTTGAAGCCGGTGGCAGTCGAGAAGTCGGCCGCGCGCTGGAGGTTCCCGCCGCCGACGCCCTTCCGGGAGATCTCGCGATGCTCCTCGCGCAGCCGCTCGAACGTCTCCATGTCGACCGTCTGGCCGCGTTCGCGCGAGAGCTCCTCGATCAGCTCGATCGGAAGCCCGTACGTCGCCCAGAGCGTGAACGCCTCGTCGCCGCTCAGCGCCGCCTTCCCCTCGGACGCCGAGAAGAACTGCATGCCGCGGGCAAGCGTCTCGCCGAACTTCTCCTCTTCGGCCGACAGGATCCGGTGGATCTCGGTCCGGTGTTCCTCGAGCTCCGGGTAGCCGCTGCCCATCTCGGCGATGACGACGTCGGAGAGCCGTGCGAGGTATGGCGGCTCCAGCCCGACGTTGCTGGCCTGCTGGAGGGCACGCCGCACGATGCGGCGCATGACGTAGCCGCGTCCCTCGTTCGACGGCGTGACGCCGTCTGCGGCGAGGAACGTCATCCCGCGGCCGTGGTCGGCAAGGATCCGGTGCGCCTTCGTCGCCTCGGGTGAGTCGCCGTACGCGACGCCGCTCGACTCCGCGATCCACCTCATGATCGCCTGGTAGACGTCGGTCTCGTAGACCGACCTCACGTCCTGCAGGACCGCGGCCGTGCGCTCGATCCCGAGCCCGGTGTCGACGTTCTGCTTCGGCAGCGGCGTCAGCTTGCCGTCCGCGTGCAGCTCGAACTCCATGAACACGAGGTTCCAGAACTCGAGGAAGCGCTCACAGCGCGTGCAACTCGGCTTGCAGTCAGGCTCGCCGCAGCCGTGCTCCTCGCCCCAGTCCCAGTACATCTCGGTGTCGGGTCCGCACGGACCGGGGCCGCCGACCGACCAGAAGTTCTCGACGGCCGGGAGCAGCACGATGCGCTCCGGCGGCTGGCCGATCGCACGCCACTTCTCGTAGGCGACGTCGTCCTCGCCGAGCTCGAGCTCCGCGTCGCCGGCGAAGACCGTCACCCAGAAGCGCTCCGGGTCGAGCTTCAGGTGCTCGAACACGAACTCCCACGCGAGCTCGATCGCGCCGTCCTTGAAGTACTGGCCGAACGAGAAGTTCCCGAGCATCTCGAAGAACGTGAGGTGGGAGCCGTCGAGCCCCACCTCGTCGATGTCCGGCGTCCTGAAGCACTTCTGGACGGTCGTGAGCGTCGGCGCGGGCGGCTGCTCGCGGCCGAGGAAGAACGGCATCAGCGGCTGCATCCCCGCCGTCGTCAGGAGCGTCGACCGGTCGTCGGAACGCGGAACGAGCGACGCCGACGGCCGGAACGCGTGGCCGTGTGACTCGAAGAAGGCGCGAAAGCCCGCGCGGAGCTCCGCCGACGTGCGCATCCCGTGATCGTACTGGCGCTCCCGGCTTCCGCCCGGCAGCGTGGGTCAGGCCCGGATCGTGCCCGCGCCGACGACGACGTCGTCCTCGTAGAGCACGGCCGTCTGCCCCGGAGCGACGCCGTAGACTGGCTCGTCGAGTCCGAGGTCGAATCCGTCGGCGCACCGGACGACGTCGGCAGGCACGCTCGGCGACCGATACCGGAGCTTTGCGTCGGCTCGGGTCACCGGGACGTAGAGCCGACCGCGTGTCGTCACCTCGCGGCGGGCGAGCGACTCGCGGGAACCGACGACGACCGTGTTCGTCCGGGCGTCCGAGCGGACGGCGTACATCGGCGCCCGGCCTGCGATGCCGAGCCCGCGGCGCTGTCCCGGGGTGAAGCGCCAAAAGCCGGCGTGCCGGCCGAGCTCCCGTCCGTCCTCGTCGACGATCGAGCCGTCCGCTCGCTCGAGCCCTTCCCGCTCCAGGAACGAGCGGTAGTCGTCGCCGGCGAGGAAGCACGCCTCCTGGCTCTCCGCGCGCCGCGCGGCGGAGAGACCGGCGCGGAGCGCCTCGGCGCGCGTCGCCTCCTTCGTCTGCTCGCCGAGCGGAAACGAGATCTTGCTCAAGCGCCGTGGATCGAGGCGCGCCAGCATGTACGACTGGTCCTTGCGCTCGTCTGTGGCGCGCGCAAGCAGCCGCCGCCCGCGATGCTCGGCGATCCGCGCGTAGTGGCCTGTCGCGAGGCGGGCCGCTCCCGCTCGCCGCGCGAACGCGATCAGCTCGCCGAACCGGAACGCGCCGTTGCAGCGCATGCACGGGTTCGGTGTCTCCCCGCGCGCGTAGCTGCGGACGAACGGCTCGACGACCGCGCGGCGAAACTCTTGGCGGAGGTCGAGCGTGACGTGAGGGACGCCGAGCGCATGGCACGTCGCGCGCGCCGCGAGCACGGCGTCCGGCGAGCAACACGCGCGCTCGGCATCCGGGCCGTTCGGATCGAGCCAGAGGCGAAGCGTCACGCCGACGGCGTCGGGTGCGTGGCGGAGGAGCGCGACTGCGCTGTCGACGCCCCCGCTCATCGCGACGGCGACGCGCGTCGGCGACGGCGAGGCGACGAAGACGGGACCGAGCGCGTTTGCGAGCGCGTCGACTGCGAGCGTCTCGCCGCCGACGGCCGCCGCCTCCAGCAGCGTCAGTCCGTTCAGCGGCCGCTCGAGCCCCGGGACGTCGGCCTCGACGATCCGATCGCCGTCGAGCGACAGCCGCGCCAGCGCGAACTCGCATCCGCGCGCGGAATCTCCGAGAACGTCGATCACAGACTCAGGCTAGCCGCAGCGGTGACGAGCCAGCACCGCAGCACGGTGGACGGACGAGGCTATGCTCCGACTCTCGACCCTGTTCGTGGTCTGCGCAATCCAATGTAGAACCAACACCGATGCTGAGGGAGCTCTCGTCCGGCCGAGGCTTCGTCCGGTAGGCCGGCAAGCACCCACCTGGATCTGTCCAGGTTCACAGCGGGCGCAGGCCACGGCAGGGTGGAGTGCCTAGCGGGCGTAGCGCCACTGGATCGTCTGCGTTCCGTGGAGCCCGAGTCGGTCCGCGAGCGCCTTGGTGATCTCGAAGTCGCGTCCGGCGACGGTCGGCCCGCGGTCGACGACCTGCGTGAGCACCTCCTTGCCGTCGAAGCGCACGTAGATCTTCACGCCGCACGGCAGGACCGGATGCGCGATGCCCTGCAGCGACGACGTGAACGCCTCGCCGCACGCCGTCCGTGTGTGACCCGCTGTCGGGCCGTACGGCGCGGCCCGAGAGGTGTAGTAGCCGCTTTTCGTGCCGGCCACCGGCACCGCCGCAGGCAGGTTCTTGTGTCCTCCGCCGGCATTGCGCCTCGAGATCGCCAACGCGGCCAGCGCGACGACGAGCGTGATTCCCGCCAGCCAGAGCGCACGCTGGAGAATCCGCGGGTTCACGAGTGGACGGCTTCGAGGGCGTCGCCGAACGACTCGCGGACGACGCTGTCGAAGTCGGCGGGAAGCACGCCGTCGGCGCTGGCGAACTCCCGCAGGTACATGAGCAGGAAGGCGCGCTCCTCGTCGCGGACGGCATCGTCGCCCGACTGCTCGCGCGCGAGCCGCTCGAGGTCCCAGAGGTTCCACTCCTGCGGAGCGCTCGACCGCGCCGCGAGCGACACCACCCGCGGCTCAAGTGGGCTCGGGACGACCGGCTCGGGCTCGGGCTCAGGGTCCGGCGGCGGCGCGACGCCCACGAGCTTGGGCCGTTCGACCGGTGGCTGGGGTTTCTCCTCCGGTTCGGGCTCCGGCTCGGCGTGCGATTCCGGCTCCGGGTCGGGCTCGACCGGCACGGCCTCTGCCACGGGCTCCGGCTCGGCCGAGGGCTCGGGCTCGACTGGGGCGACGGGTTGCGCCACGACCTCTGCCTGCGTCGTCTCGGCCACGGCGGGCGTCGCGCGGTTCCGACGCGACATGAACCACTCGACCATCGCGACGACGAGCCACGCCGCAGCCATCATCAGCACGATCGTCACCGTCCGGAACCGCTCGATCCCGGCCACGACGGCGACCGCGATCAGGAAGCCGGCCTCGATCAGGAACCGTGGGCCGAATCCCGCCGGCACGACCGACTCCTAGGTCTGCCCGTCGCCCGTTGGCTCGTCTTGAGCGGGCTCCGTCTTGGCGGCCGGTGGCGGCGTCGGCGAGACCGGTGGCTCGGTCGCGACTGGACCCGTCGACCGCGTGGGTGCGGCGGGCGCGCGCGCAGCGTCCGTGACCTCCTGCGCGGCCTCGACGATGGCGTCTGCGACGCGCTGGATGTCGTCCTCGCCGAGCCCGGCAGCGGCGAGCAGCTGCTCCGCACCGTTCTGCGCGCGTTGGAGGATCGCCGACGCCTGCGCGCGTGCCCATTCGAGCGTCTGCTCGACCTCTGCACGCGCGGCATTCGTCAGCTCGGTCGCCTGATGGCGCGACTGCTCGAGCAAGCGGTTCCCCCGTGCCTCCGCCTCGGTCAGCTCCTGCGTCGCGTCACGGTTCGCCTTGGACACGAGCTCGCGCGACTCGTTGCGCGCGTTGTTCAGCATCTCCGCGCGCTGGCGCTCGCTCTCCTGGCGGTAGCGCTCGACCTCTGCCTCGCGCTCCTGCAGCTCACGCTGGCGGCGTCGGACCTCTTCCTCCGTCTTGCCGAGCTGTGCGGCGGACGCGGCCTGCGCGTCGCGCTCGATCGTGTCCGCGAACTCGGACGCGGCACGGATGAGGTGGAGCGAGTCCATGCGCACCGCGTGACCGGTCGGCTCGACCGACTGCGGGCTGCGCGACGCGGCCTGCAGGACACGGAGCTGCGCCTGCAGCTGCGCCGCGTGCCGACGGAACGTCTCGAAGGCCTCGCTCACCTTCGCCGCGTCGTATCCGTCGCTGCTCCGAGGGATGTCCTCGAGGCGCGGGAGGGAGGTCAGTGCGGGTGATTGGCCGGGTTCTTGCGTGGACATCGGTCCGAGCGGAAGTATGCCCTTTCCATCGGCGGCTGCCGGGACGGGCTTAAGACGGATTCGTTCGGGTCGCGATCCCCAATTCCTTGAGGACGCCGTCCGGAATCGCGGTCGGTGCGCCGGTGAGCGGATCGGAGCCGCTGGCAGTCTTGGGGAACGCGACCACCTCCCGGATGTTCGACTCGCCGGCCAGGAGCGCGACGAAGCGGTCCAGCCCCAGCGCGAAGCCGCCGTGCGGCGGGGCTCCCATCCGCAGCGCGTCGAGCAGGTAGCCGAACTTCTCGTGCGCCTCCTCGTCGGTCATCCCCATCGCGCGGAAGACGCGCTCCTGCACCTCCTGGCGGTGGATCCTGATCGAGCCGGAGCCGAGCTCCCAGCCGTTCCAGATCAGGTCGTAGTGCTGGCTGAGCACGTTGCCCGGCTCGCTCTCGATCAGGTCCTCCTGCCCGTCGATCGGGCCCGTGAACGGATGGTGCACGAACGTCCAGAGTCCGGTCTCCTCGTGGGGGAGGAAGAGCGGGAAGTCGACCACCCACAGGAACGCGTCCTGCGACTCGTCGACGAGCTCGAGCTCGCCGCCGAGGTGGGAGCGCAGCGCGCCGAGCACACGCTCGACCATCGCGGGGGCGTCCGCGCCGAACAGGACCGTCGACCCCGGCGCGGCGGCGAACGCCTCGAGCTCGCGCTCGGACAGGAACTTCGCGATCGGCGAGCGCACCTCTCCGGAGTCGTCGACGACGAGGTACGCGAGCCCTTTCGCCCCCCACTCCCTCGCGAACTCCTCGAGACGGCCGAGCTCCGCCCGGGAGAACGGACGCGGCGCGACGAGGAAGCGCACGCATTCCGCGTTCGCGAACACGCCGAACTCCGAGCCGCGCGTCACCTCGGTCGCGTCTGCGATCTCGAGACCGAACCGGACGTCCGGCTTGTCGGACCCGTAACGCAGCATCGTCTCCGCGTACGCGACTCGCGGGAACGGACGAGACGGTGGCGTCCGGCCGAGCGCCTCGAACGAGGCGACCACCACGGTCTCGAGGACGTCGATCACCTCCTCGCGCGTCGGGAAAGCGAGCTCGAGGTCGAGCTGGCGGAACTCGAACTGCCGATCGGCACGAAGGTCCTCGTCCCGCCAGCACGTGGCGATCTGGTAGTAGCGGTCGAGCCCGCTGATCATGAACAGCTGCTTGAAGACCTGCGGCGACTGCGCGAGCGCGAAGAAGCGCCCCGGCTGCAGGCGGACGGGCACGAGGAAGTCGCGCGCCCCCTCGGGCGTCCCGAGGGTGAGGCTCGGCGTCCAGATGTCGATGAATCCCTGCTCCTCCATCGAGCGCCGGATCGCGGCGACGACGGTCGCCGAGAGACGCAGGCTGCGCTGCATCGGCTCACGGCGAAGATCGAGGTAGCGGTACCGGAGACGGAGGACCTCGTCGACGTTCTCCTCGTCGAGCTGGAACGGCAGCGGCTCCGAGTGCGACAAGATCTCGAGCGACTCGACCTGCACCTCCACGTCTCCGGTCGCGATGTTCGGGTTGACCGCGTCCGGCGCACGCCGCACGACCTCGCCGCGTGCGCGTAGCACGAACTCGGAGCGCACTTCGTGTGCGACACGCGCCGCATCCGGCGCATGCTCCGGGTTGACGACGAGCTGGACGTAGCCGGTGTGGTCGCGCAGGTCGATGAAGATCAGACCGCCGTGGTCGCGGCGGCGCGCCGCCCAGCCGGAGAGCGTGAGCTCCGTTCCAGCCTGCGAGCTGCTGATCTCGCCGCAGTAGCCGTCGCGCCAAGGATTCATCCGGCGATCCTGTCGACGAGGCCGTCGAGTGGCGACGACCAGTCATCCTTGCCCTGCTCACGAACGGTCGCCTCCGCGCCGTCGACGATCACCGTCCAGCCGGCGTGCAGTTTCCCGGCCCTGGTCAGCTGACCCTTGACCGAGCGGCCCGCGTAGTCGGCGTCGGCCGTGAGCCCGCGCCGGCGCAACTCGGCGAGCAGCGGCACGACGAGCTCGCGGTCCTCGTCCGCCCTACAGACGAAGAAGACGTCCACACGCGGCGCTTCCGAATAGCGCTCCCCGACGGAGAGCGCGAGGCGCTCGAGGCCGGCGCCGAAGCCGATCCCCGGGGTCGGCGGACCGCCGATCTCCTCGATCAACCCGTCGTAGCGGCCGCCCCCACAGATCGTGTCCTTCACGCCGATCGCCTCGTCCTTGAACTCGAACGTCGTACGCGTGTAGTAGTCGAGGCCGCGAACGAGCGTCGGCGCGAGTGTGTACGAGACCCCGTACGCCTCGAGGAGCGAGCGCACGCGCGCGAAGTGCTCACGACACGCGTCGCACAGCGACTCGCCGATCGTCGGCGCATTCGCAAGGACGGCCCGGACACGCTTGCTCTTCACGTCGAAGACCCGCAGAGGCGTGGTCGTCCGCTTCGCGCGCGCCTCGTCGTCGAGCTCGGCGTCGTGCGCGTCGAGCCACGCCGCCAGCCGCTCGACGTAGGCCGGCCTGCAGTTGCGATCGCCGATCGAGTTCAGCTCGAGCACGTAGTCGGTCACGTCGAGGCGGCGCAGCAGCTCGTCGTACAGCTGAATCACCTCCGCGTCGATCGCGGGATCGTCGCTGCCGATCGCCTCGAGCGAGAGCTGCCAGTGCTCGCGGTACCGACCGCGCTGGGGACGGTCGTACCTCCACATCGGCCCGATCGTGTACAGCTTCTGCGGCTGAGGCTCACGGTGAAGGCCGTGCTCGACGTAGGCGCGGCAGATCGGAGCGGTTCCCTCGGGGCGGAGCGTGAGCGAGCGGCCGCCGCGGTCCTCGAACGTGTACGTCTCCTTCTGGACGACGTCGGAGCCGCCGCCCGACGTGCGGACGATGAGCTCAGTGTCCTCGAACGCCGGCGTGTCGATCCGCCGATAGCCGTACAGCGCGCAGAGCTGCTCCATCTGGCCGATCACCCACCGCCAGAGTGGTTGCTCGGACGGGAGGATGTCGTGCGTGCCGCGCGGCGCCTCGAAGCTCACGAGGCGCGCAGCTCGGCGAGGAACGGATTGCGGTCGAGCTCGGTGCCGAGGGTCGTCTCGGGACCATGCCCCGGGTAGACGATCGTGTCGCGAGGGAGGCGATCGGCGAGCACCCGAAGCGAGGCGAGCAGCGTGTCCCAGTCTGCGCCGGGAAGATCGGTCCGCCCGACGGACCCGGCGAACAGCACGTCTCCGGAGAACAGACAGCCGTGTGCGTAGTAGCCGAGGTGCGCGGGCGAGTGCCCGGGCAGGCTGAGCGTCTCGAACGAGATCCCGGCGAGCTCGAGCGTCTCGTCGCCCTCGAGCAGCACCTCCGGCGAATGGCGGCGGAACTCGAACCCCTCCGGCGTGAAGGAGTCCTCGTCTGCGAGAAGGAAACGCTCCTCCGCGGCCATGTGCACCGGCGCTCCCGTTGCATCGGCGAGGTCCGCAACACCGCCGAGGTGGTCGAAGTGACCGTGCGTGATCAGGATTCCGACGCAGCGGGCGCCGAGCCGGTCGAGCTCCTCGCCGATCCGGTCGGCGTCGGCACCGGGATCGACCACGACCGCCTCGCGCGCCGCCGAATCGAGACGGACGACGTAGCAGTTCGTCTCCACCGGACCGAGCGCGTACCGAACCACGTCCAGGCTCACAAGGCTGCTGAGTCTAACGGCGCGACTTTGCCCTCCAAGTCCACCGGGACGACGGTCGAAGCCGGTTAGGATCGCGGCCGTGCAGCACTGGAACCTCCTCGACATCGACGCGCCCGGCGGCACCCGCTCCCCCGCGGTCCTGCGCTCGGACGAGGCCGCGCGCGCCGTGCTGATCGCGCTCGAGCCGGGTCAGTCGCTCGGCGACCACCAGGTCAAGGAGCGTGCCCTGCTCGCCGTCGTCGACGGCTCGGTGCGCGTGGAGGCCGGCGGGGCGACGGTGATCGGCGACACCGGCTCGTTCTTCTCGTTCGAGGTGGACGAGCGCCACTCCGTGGCGACCGACACCGGAGCGCGTGTCCTGCTCGTGCTCGCGCCCTGGCCGGGCGAGGGCCACTACCGAGGCGAGGCGCGGACCTAGCGGCGCCGCGCGGACGCGGCGTCGTCGCCGGCCCGTTTCTTGTACATCCGATAGGCCAGCGAGTCGGTCAGGTAGCTGAAGGGCAGGAAGAACACGAGCAGGACGAGCGCCGGTAGCACGCGGGCCGCGACCGAGGCGTTCCGGTTGAGCAGCAGCATCGCGATGATCACCGCGGGCCCGACGAACAAGGCCCGCTTCATCACCCTGTTCCAGGACGGCGGCTGGACCGTCCGTCCGGGCCGCGCAGCCTGGCCGCGCGCCGGACGGCGCTCGGGCCGGGGCGCGGCTTTGCCGTTCTTCCCAGGCTCGACGTCGGCCGAGTCGACCTCGACCTCGTGCCCTTCCTCGTCGACGTAGACGTACTCCCACTCGTGCCGTCGAGTCTTCTGGCGCCGCCGCCGCTGCTTTCTGCTCGGCATACGACTTAGGGTAGCTCGGAGGGTCGGCCGTCGAGGACGACGGCGCTGACCACCGGGCCGCCGAGGTGGTAGGCGACGTAGCGCCAGTCCGGGACGCCGAGCAGCACGAGATCGGCGCGGTAGCCGGGCGCGACGCGTCCGATCCGGTTGGCGCGTCCGAGCACGTGCGCTGCGTTGACCGTGCACGCCGACAACGCCTCTGCGGGGGACAGGTGCAGCTGCGTGGCGGCGAGCGAGCAGACGAGCGGCAGGCTCTCGGTGAAAGCGCTGCCGGGGTTGAAGTCGGTCGCGAGCGCCACCGCGGCCCCCGCGTCGACGAGCGCGCGCGCCGGCGGCATCGGCCGGTCGAGAAACAGTGCGCTCGCCGGGAGCAGCACGCCGACCACGTCGCTCGCGGCGAGCGCGCGCACGCCTGCGTCCGTGGTCGCTTCGAGGTGGTCGACCGAGCGCGCGCCGAGCTCGACCGCGAGGGGTATCGCTCCTTGCTCGGTGAACTGGTCGCCGTGGAGGCGGAGCGCCAGGCCAGCGTCGCGACAGGCGACGAGGTAGCGACGCGCCTGCTCCGCGTCGAAGGCCCCACGCTCGAGGAAGACGTCCGCCGCTTCCGCCAGCGACGCCGCCTCCGGCAGCACCTCGGCGAGCGCGAAGTCGAGGTAAGCGTCCGCGTCCGGGAACTCGGGCGGGACCGCGTGCGCACCGAGCCAGGTCGGAACGCCACCGGCACCGAGGATCGCGCGGAGCGAGGCGAGCTCCGTCTCGCGGTCGAGCCCGTAGCCCGACTTCGCCTCGAACGTGGTCGTCCCCGCCCGCAGCATCCAGCGGCGATGACGCTCGACCGCGCGCTCGAGCTCGTCCGCCTCGGCCGCACGAGTCGCACGGACCGTGGACATGATCCCGCCTCCGGCGGCGTGCAGCTCCTCGTACGACGCGCCTCCGGCCCGCAGCGCGAACTCGTCGACGCGGTCGCCCGCGAAGCACGCGTGCGTGTGGCAGTCGACGAGGCCCGGGACCGCGCAGAGCCCGCGTGCGTCGAGCTCGTCGACCTCCCCGTCGAGCGTGGAGAGATCGCGCATGCGGCCGATGCGCGTGACGAGCCCGTCCTCGCAGAGCACGAACGCGTCATCGACCACCTCGACCTGCCCGAGCTCCGCGCCGCGGAGCGGCGCCATCACGCCTGCAGGCGACGCGAGCTGGGCGAGGTCACGGATGAGGAGCGCCCGCGAGCCCGCCGCGTTGCTCATCCGATCGGGCGCGGCGGCATCGGCACGTCGAGGCCGAAACGATCGGCTGTCTCGATCGCCTCCTCGTAGCCCGCGTCGAGATGGCGCATCACGCCGGTGCCCGGGTCGGTCGTGAGCACCCGCTCGAGCCGTTCGCCCATCTCGTCGGTGCCGTCGGCGACGACGACCATCCCCGCGTGGATCGCGTTGCCGATGCCGACGCCGCCGCCGTGATGGACGCTCACCCACGTCGCTCCCGCCGCGACGTTCACCAGCGCGTTCAGGATCGGCCAGTCCGCGATCGCGTCGGAGCCGTCGCGCATCGCCTCGGTCTCGCGGAAGGGCGACGCGACCGAGCCGGCGTCGAGGTGGTCCCTCCCGATCACGACCGGCGCCTTCACCTCGCCGCTGCGTACGAGCTCGTTGATCGCGAGCCCGGCTTTTGCCCGATCTCCGTAGCCGAGCCAGCAGATGCGCGCCGGCAGCCCCTGGAACGCGACGCGCTCGGGCGCGAGCTCCAGCCAGCGCTGCAGCAGCGCGTCGTCGGGGAACAAGCGGCGCAGCATCTCGTCGATCGCCGTGATGTCGCGCTCGTCACCGGAGAGCGCGGCCCAGCGGAACGGGCCGATGCCGCGACAGAAGAGCGGCCGGATGTATGCGGGCACGAAGCCCGGATAGCCGAACGCCTCCGCCAGGCCTCCCTCGCGAGCCTCGCCGCGCAGGTTGTTGCCGTAGTCGAAGACGTTGCTCCCCTCGCGTGCATACGCGAGCAGCGCAGCGACGTGCAGCACGATCGACGCGCGCGCGCGGCGGACGTACTCGTCCGGGTCGGAGGCGCGGAGCACCGCCGCCTCCTCGACGGACAGGCCGGCCGGGACGTATCCGTTCAGCGGGTCGTGTGCCGCCGTCTGGTCGGTGACGAGGTCGAAGTGCTCGCCGCGACGGACGAGCTCCGGCACGACCTCGGCGGCGTTCCCGAGCACCGCGACGGACAGAGGCTTTTGCTCGTCGGCCGCGCGCCTGATCCGGGCGAGCGCATCGTCCAGCGAGTCGGCGGCCTCGTCGAGGTAACGCGTTGCGAGGCGCCGCTCGATCCGCGAAGGGTCCACCTCGACGCAGAGGATCGCGGCGCCGGCCATCGTCGCCGCGAGCGGCTGCGCGCCGCCCATCCCGCCCAACCCGGCCGTCAGGATCGTGCGCCCGCGCAGGTCGGGCGCACCGAAGTGCCGCTCGGCCGCTGCCGCGAACGTCTGGTACGTGCCCTGGAGGATCCCCTGAGTCCCGATGTAGATCCAAGAGCCCGCCGTCATCTGGCCGAACATCGTCAGCCCCTCGGCCTCGAGCCGCCGGAACTCGTCCCACGTCGCCCAGCGCGGAACGAGCAGCGCATTCGCGATCAGCACGCGCGGCGCCGCGGCATGCGTGCGGAACACGCCGACGGGCTTGCCGCTCTGTACGAGCAGCGTCTCGTCGTCCCCGAGCTCCAGCAGCGCGCCCACGATCGCGTGCAGCGCCTCCGGGTTGCGCGCCGCCTTGCCCGAGCCGCCGTACACGATTAGCTGCTCGGGATGCTCGGCGACCTCGCGGTCGAGGTTGTTGAGGAGCATGCGCAGCGGCGCCTCAGTCGACCACGAGCGGGCGTTCAGCTCGGTCCCGCGCGGCGCGCGAATCCGTGACAGGTCGCCGCAGAGGGACTCGACCGCCGCGTCGAGGGAGCGCGTCGTGCTCATGCGAGCTCTCCGACCGCGGCCTCGACGG
>Ga0187777_10000541_pt1 | contig 25686 bp, 21 predicted proteins | sample 1015_Q2_SP5_10_M_FD_132416 | JGI IMG/M metagenome (GOLD analysis project Ga0187777, IMG submission 132416) | Tropical peat soil microbial communities from peatlands in Department of Meta, Colombia - 1015_Q2_SP5_10_MG | ecosystem: Environmental > Terrestrial > Soil > Wetlands > Peat | place... | reverse complement strand
CGCCAAGATTCGCGGGACCCGCTTCAACACCGGCGACGCGATTCGCATGGCGCTTGATGTCGGCGCAATGCCAACCGGCAACTGGTCGGGCTGCCATGCGGTGGGCTGGGATCGCAACGCGCCCGAATTCGGCGATCTCACAGTCGGCGATAGTTTCCAGAAACACTCGTATCCGTGGGGCATCATGATCAATGCCAATGGTGAGCGTTTCGTCGACGAAGGAGCGGATTTCCGTAACTACACATATGCGAAATACGGCCGCGTCATCCTGATGCAGCCTGGCCAATTTGCCTGGCAGATCTTTGACAAAAAGATCATTCCGATGCTGCGAGACGAATACCGGATCAAACAGGTGACCAATGTCCGCGCCGATACATTGGAAGAGCTGGTGAAGAAGCTCGACGACGTGGATGCTGCGCGCGCGTTGGCGACAATCAAGACATACAACAAGGCTGTTCGCACCGACATCCCCTTCAATCCGAACGTCAAGGATGGAAGGCGAACCGAAGGGCTTGCGATCAACAAGTCGAATTGGGCGAATCCGGTCGATGAGCCGCCATTCGAGGCGTATGCGGTAACCTGCGGGATTACCTTCACTTTCGGCGGATTGAAGATCGATACGTCAGGTCGCGTCGTTGATACTGATGGCCGTGCCATTGCCGGGCTCTATGCTGCCGGCGAGCTGGTCGGCGGGCTATTCTACTTCAACTACCCGGGCGGCACCGGCCTGATGGCAGGATCGGTCTTCGGTAGAATCGCCGGCACCGCCGCGGGCCAACGCGCCGCGCAAACGCCGCCGTGACAGGGGAACCGTAATCCCGTAACGCTGGTGGAATGGCCGGTTGCTATTTCAGTTGCGACTTCGCGGCGCGCTCTCGTAATCGATAAAATTGAATAGCAGCACGGGCAGTTTCCGGCCGCAGCTTTTTGTATCGTTCAAGATACGCGGATTCGCCATCTGATCGGTAGTTGGCGCTTTGCAGCATTAGAACCGCGTGAGTTGTTCTCCAGCAAAAGCCAATCGACTTTGCCATGACCAGAACCTGATCACCGGTATCGTGCACCAGAGCACGCTCGACCGCGCCAATCGGCAGATCGGCCAGCAGGGACATTGCAACCGCGGTCTCATCGAACTGTCCGGATTCAGCAAGCTTGCAAACCTCGGCTTCCGTCAACCCGCCATCTCTGTGCAGTTTCTCAATGTGAGCCCGCGCCGTGGTGAATTTGGAAGAATGGTCTCGAAATCGGGTTTGAATTTGATCCGCCGCCTGTTTGATCATTTCGCGGACCAATCCCGCCTTTGCGCGGTCCGCGGCTTCAAATTTCTGCCGCACCGTCTCCGACGCTGTTTCGAAGAGTGTCAGCAGGTATTCGCGCGGAATTTCTGGACGTGACCAGACCAGCAGCGCGAGCTCGCTATCGGATTCGGAACGTGCAACCAGTGTTGAGTAGCCGAACTCCGAGAACTTCGCCCCCACATTAGAGGCGGTACTGATAACGACTCGCTGGTTCCCGCGTTCCACTAGGACGTCGGTGACATCTTCACTGAGCTGCTCGCGTTGCGAAATCGCAAGCAGATGTTCCTGCCCCTTGGTCTTGGCGCCCGTGATGAGCGTCTCGTCATCGAGGCTCTCGGAACGCCTGAGGACAGGTCCAGCCACTTCGATTGCATCATCCAGCGCAAGCACCCTACTTACCTTCGGTGGGGCGCCGGCAATTGTTGCTATCCTTTCACCGAACGCTGCGCGCGCTGAAGTCTCAATCTCGCTGACGAGACGACTCATGACGTCGTCGAACAGCGCCATTTGCTCGCCACTGAAGTGGCCGGAGCCCGTAACAAACAAATCCGTTATCTGCCGCAGGATTTCCGCGCGCGAACCGATATTCTTGTGCGAAATTGCGGTTTCGAGCTCGTCTATTAGCGATTGGTGAGATGTCGTCGCGGCCTTTTGCCCACCGGCGGAACCGCGGCTCCGTCGATCCTCCGAATGACCGGACTGCGAACCGAAATTACGCGGCATTTTCGACCTCGGGAATGTTGTAGCGGCTGCTGAAGTCGATTTGCGAAGACGGGCAAGGCGCCTGGAACAGATAACCCTGCAGCGATGTCACGCCTGCCACTCTTAGCAGCCGATACTGCTCAGGCGTTTCGACGCCTTCCGCGGTCGTTGCTATATCCAAACTTCTCGCCAAAGTGAGTGTGGCGGCAATGATGGCGGCACATTCAGTTCGTTTCGTCAGATTCTGAGTGAATGATCTATCGACCTTGATCTTGTCGAACGGGAACATCATAAGCTGGCTAAGCGATGAATACCCCGTGCCGAAATCATCGAGCACGACTGCGATTCCCAGGTTCTTGAACTGACGCAATACCGGCAGACACTCCGTTGCTGATTCGATAAGAGCCGTTTCTGTAATCTCAAGCTCGAGGCGTTCGGGGGGCAAATCCGACTGGGCGAGCGCACACATCACGATGTCGACGAGATTATTTTTTCTAAACTGCACGGCAGAGAGGTTGACCGCGACTTTGATGGGCAAAGGCCAGCTTGCTGCATCAGCACAGGCGGTTTGCAGCAGCCACTCTCCAAGTTGAGTGATCATTCCGGTCTCTTCGGCGAGCGGAATGAATTGATCGGGAAGGATTATGCCTTTGGTCGGGTGCCGCCAGCGCATCAGCGCCTCGGCGCCACATATCAACCGTGTCTTGGTGTCAACGATGGGCTGATAGTGAAGCTCGAGCTCGTCCTGCTGGATGGCGCGCCGCAGTTCGTTCTCAAGCTCGTGGCGCGCACTCGCCGCCAAGCTCATTTCCGGATCGAAGAAACGATAGGTGTTTCGGCCGGCCGATTTTGCACGGTAAAGAGCCAAATCGGCCATCTTCATCAGACTGTCGGAATTGTTCGCATGCTCCGGCGCCAAAGCGATCCCGATGCTTGTGGCAATATTGACCTCATTGTTGTCGATGATAAACGGTCTGGAAATTATCTCGATGATCCGTTCCGCCAATGCACTGGCGGCATCACGTTGATCAGCATCTCTATCCTGCACAATAGCGAACTCGTCGCCGCCGAGCCGGGCCAGAACGTCGGTTTCGCGCAGAGACTCCTTGAGGCGAACCGCGGTTTCCCGCAACAGCGCGTCGCCGACCGCATGACCGAGTGTGTCGTTGACGTGCTTGAACCGGTCGAGATCCAGCAACAGCACAGAAAACGGATCCCCGCGCCGGCGATTTCGCGCGATCGCCTCCTCTATCTTTTCCATGATAGCCAGACGATTGGCGAGACCCGTCAACACGTCGTGGTGAGCCATGAACGCGATGCGCTGCTCGGATCTTTTCCGTTCGGTTATGTCGTCTATAACGACGATAAGGTGCTTTGCCTCGCCGTGCGCATCGCGGACGACAATACGGCTGGTGGCAAGAATACGTGACTCGCCTCCAGGCATTTCCAACTCGTAGTCGCTGGGATAGATGCCGAATTCGCCGGCAAGTGCGTCGTCGTCGGATGCATCGATGCGTTCTGCATCCTTCGCCCGATAGATGTCGAATACGGTTTTTCCCAACACCTCACTTCGCGGTATCTTGAGCATTGCCTCAAAAGCGCGATTTACAAGTACGAACTTGCGCGTGACGGCATCCTTCACGACGACAGCAATTGGAATCAGTTCAACAATAGAATTCAGGAATTGCTTGGTTTCCTTGAGCTCTCGTTCGGCTTGCAAATGCGCCGTAATGTCCTGGTGAACAGCAACTGATCCACCGCCTGGCATTGCCCGGCGGCTGACGGCAAAGGTCCGTCCGTCCCGAAGATTGTTGATTATGTAGCCGGGGTCGGCCAAAAAAGCTTCCTCGATCCGATCCTTGACATACTTTTGCGCATCTGCCGGACAGCAGCCGGATGCAATGCGCGCTTCTAGAATTGCCGAGAGTGTCGTCCCGGGTTTTACGTTTTTTGGATCCAGCCGATACATCGTGCTGTAGAGGTCGTTAGCGAGCACGAGGCGTTTGTCCGGCCCAAACATGCAAATTCCGTGCGGCATGTTAGCCAGCGTCGCGTTCAAAAGCATATTGGCGTGTTCCAAGTGCTTCTTTGCGCGGTCGCGCAAATATTGTCCCCTGACACTGAAACCAGTGACAATCACGATCAAAAGCGTGAGTACCGCCGCAATCAGATAGCCGGATTGCTTTTGCGTCTCGAGTCGCGAAAAAATAACAGGAGACGGAACACCGACTGTAATAATGAGCGGGTAATCGTTCACAGACCTGTAGGCTATCAGCCTTTGAACATTGTCGCTTAGACCACTGCCCGTATAGTACCAGCCAGCCGGCGATTTCGACAAAAACTTGAACAGATCGGCGCCGGAAAAATCTTTTCCAAGGAGCGACAGTGAGCGTCCGCTCGTCGCGCGAACAATTCCATCGGCGCCAATAACTCGTATGTAGCCTTCGTCGCCTATATTCACTGAATTGTAGATGCGTGTGAGGTAGGCGGGATCAAGGTACGCGACGACGACCCCGTTAAATGCTCCATAACTGTTTTCGATGCGGCGGGAAAGCTGGATCGACCATTTTCCGCTTGGCTGACCGAATCTTGGATTGCTTATGAAGAGCGTGTCTGCCTGCGTAGTGACGTGAGCACGATAAAAATCCGCATCTTTGACATTCGCGCCCGTGCGCAGCGTAGATTCGATGCTGCTAAACTTTACATTGCCATCACGATCACTGATGCTGATCTGAAATATATCGTTGTGCAAAATCTGAGTCGATTTAAGCCAATTAACCAGATCGAACTTGCCGGGTTCACGCGCATAGAGCGTCCGGATAGTCTTCAGTGAGCGGTCAATCTCGCTCAGCGACCGAGAAAGATGTTCTTCGAGTGCCCCGGCGAGATTCGTCGAATTTTGAATTGCACCACGCTCGGCACTGTCGTGTTCGTTCTTCAAGAAAAAAAATAAAGTTATCCAAACGAGGCTAATCAGGATTGCTCCGAATAGCACCGAACTGTGCCGTGCAAACGGCTGGTACAGTTTTTTAAAATTGGTCATCCAACAGACGCCACAAACGGAAGGCCGTCACTGCAAATCACGCGAAAAATTAGCTGAAAGCCATTGATTTTCCGTTATTTAGACTGTTGGGACTTCGGCGGTTGTTAGCATTAAAAAATTGCTGACGTGTGCGCTAAAAATTTAGTCCGCATCACTTACCCCTGGCTGGACACTGGCGCCCACGCGCATCCTTTTGACCTGCACAGAGTTAATCTCGCATCGTGATCCATTCACCCCGCATTTACGATAAAGGTCAGCGTACCGTTTGGCGCAGCCGTGCGGCCGACACTAGTCCATTAGTGGAAAGGACTCGCTCTACAACCGTAGTTTTCAGCCGACGCTTTTCGTTACAAGATCTCGCAGTGCCTCGGGAGCAAAAATAACCAGCCCGCCACGCTCCAGTTTGAGCCATTTCCGACGTTGCCAATCCTGCAGCTGCTTGTTCGCGCTTTCACGTGAAACTCCGATCATTTGGCTTATCTCGCGCTGCGTAACGTGAATCTTGTTTGATGGCAAAGCCGTATGCGAAGGTTGATAGAGATGTAGCAAGGCTTTCGCCAAACGGTTGGGAAGACCCAGAAAGACAATGTCCTCGACTTGCTCACTCGTTCGCCGCAAACGGCCGCAGAGCACCTGAATCAATCTAATCGCGATTTCAGGATTATCTCGGATTAAGGGAATGAAATCGCGGCGTTCGACAACCATCAGTTCACAGTTGTCGATCGCAACTGCGTCCGCCGTCCGCTGGCCTCCGTCGAGAAACGCAATTTCGCCAAAAATCTCGCCGGGAACGACCAGATTGAAGATCGCATCCTTTCCCTGCTCTGACGGGGTGCTGATCCTGACCGCGCCGGCCCGGACTGCATACAGCTTCGAGCCAATATCTCCTTTATGGAATATGACAACGCCTTTTTTTACCTTGGTTGTGATGACGCGCGGAGCCAGCCGATCAACGATGTCGCCGCCCAAGTCCTTGAAAAATGGATGGGAGCGAAGCAACGCATGTTTATCGAACAACTGCAGTCGAGTATTTTTACCGGCGCTTATAGGCATGCCACAATTGCCAGAATTGAGTCTTCGATAAGACCTAACATACGACAAAATATCTCGTCATGGCACCTTATTATTGCGACAGTGCAACTGACCACGTCCGGCTGCGCCCGCAGAATCAACGGCTTTGCCGGCCTCAAAGGACGGGCCGGTCCGCAAGACGGCGCTCGAAAATAACTCTCTTACCGTGTGAGCTAATTCACCATCGGAAACTTCAGCGCATGCTAGCGATTTCAAAAATGGAGATCGATCATGCGTGCACCCGTGAACGGTGATCGAAACGCATCCGAGCAAAGCATCGAGCAACGCCACGCCGAAAGCGCGGTCGCGACGATCTGGCTTGTTTTTTACGCGCTAGCTCTCGGAGTGGCGTTTTCATCGCCGTTCGTTTACGCCGCAATAGAACTTGCTGCGAGATAGCCCACACATGCCAACGAAATGGCAACGGGCGCGAGTCCGTTTGCGGCGATATTTCCGGGGTCATACTGCCCGGCTTGGTTCATCCTGCCGGGAAAAATTGGCCGGTATGAACCACTTCATTTATGCCTCGAGGGGATTGCGGCATCGCCTGCCGCCAGTGAAGGAGGAGTGGAGATGGCGGGCATGATGGAGACTAAAATGTCTGTGCAAGCGCTGACTACTATCGGCGGCATACGCGAACGCACCGGATTTTCGCCGGCCGCATTGCCTATTCTTGTCGAACCCACCAATGAACTTCGCAAAGCTTTTCTCGCGCAACTTTTGACCATTCTTGTTAATTGCATCAATAAACATGGCAAAATTTTCGTCGTGCGGGGTATGAACGGCCTCAAGGAAACAAGACGGCAGGGAGTTGCCCGTGTCATTCACACATATCGGCATCTGATTCACGGTGACATCCTGACTGATTGATGAGGGCGCTGGTGTTCTCACCTCTCATACCGGCTTTGCCCCTGTAAGTGCAGCATTTTCCGGGACGGTGGCTCATGAATGAAATCTTAAACTTAGTAATTTATTTTAAGGGCCTGTCTTCGAATTGAGGAAATCACGAAGAACGAAGCTTCAGGGCGCAGGCCATGCCTTCAACCGACGCACCAGATGAAACGGCCTTTTGTCCGAAATGTCGGACGCCTATGGTGCATGTCGCTGTCACTCCTCACCCGGTCGTTCGCACAATGCAGCGAAATACTTTCGTCTGCTATACTTGCAGGCGAACCCGAACTTACATGTTGCCGGGGAAACCCCAAATAGTTCCGCACGAAGGCGAAGTTGCACAGAGTGCATAGCCATGGTGCCAAGCCTTCACAATGCTTGACCGAAGGAAAGACACCCGCACCTCTACGCACCGGCGTGGCCTCATTAAATACGGAGCTGCGGGGCAAGAGCTTGCATGCACAGTCGAAGACCTGACGGCGGCCGGCGCGGGCCTCCATGTCGGGACTACTTTCGGACTGCCACGGGTTTTTCGTTTGACAATTGATGGCGAGGTGATGGCTCGTCATTGCAAGGTGGTCTGGACAGACGGGAAAAAACTTGGCGTGGCATTTGAGTAGCCCGCGGGCCAGGCATCGGCAGTTTTACTCGCCTTCATCCGATTATATATTTCGCCCAGATCACGAACGCGTGGAATTGATTCGGATAGATGACGAAATAGAAAATCAACGCTGGGGGCGCCAGCAAAAACAGCCAATCGCGCATTGGCGGCTCCTGCGAACAGAACGGCATTGTCGGACAAAGCAAGTTTCAATGTGCATAAGAAGTTGCGTCCGATTTTAACTCGAGACGTCTAAAAGATTGTGCAATTTTTGGACAGATTGTCCGATAAAGCGATTGGATGGTTCCGGTCGCCGATGCGGCGCTATCCGAAAGTCACACCCAATCTCGTATCTGTTCGCCAGACTGTGCGACATGGACGACGTACGCCTTCAATGATTACTTCAAAGCTGGCAGGAATGCCGTAGGTCGTCGACACCTGAAGGCACGCACCGCTCGTTGAGAGGTTGCGAACCGAGCAATCAAGCTTCGGTGCTTTTTCACTCAGGACGATTTGCGCAGTTTTAAGAACGCGCTTTCGAACCAGCGATCTCTTGTCTTGCACGGCCCGATGCCCCCGAATCGGTAATACCGTACGTGGTAAGTGGCAGGTGGTTTTTCCAAAGTCAACTATCGGCCAGATCGGCGGCGTTCCGCCTGCCGCCGGGAAACATTTAACCGATTTTCTTTGTGAAAGCCGACTTCCGCTCACGCCGGCTTGTGGCCAAGCATGGCCAGCGCTTCGTTCTTGCGCTCAAGTTCCTTTTCCAGCCGGCTGATGTTATCAAACAGGCGTTCGCTCGTCAGACGCAGAAAGTAAAAGCCGAACTGGGGATTCTGGAAATACAATTCTTTGACCTGCTCATAAGATGCGGTGAGCACCTCGCCATCTTCCACGCATTCGATCGTCTGTGTCCGCCGATTGCCAGGCGCAAGTAGACCGAGATCGCCAAAGACCTGGCCGGAAGGAAGGTCGATTCCCATCTCGCGAAGTCGGTAGCGACCGCTGACGCTATAGAACATTGCGTCGGCCAAATCGCCTTTATGAAATACGATGTCGCCTTTGCGAAAACCGCGCCTGGACATAAAGGGCTTTAGCCAATCGATTGAAGTTTCGCCGTATGATGCTGCGGCCTCGACGTCTTGGATCAGTTTGCGCATTTGCTGCAGTCGCAGCGTATTGAGCGGAAGAAGGATTGAATTCAGTATGAGCGTTGGATAGATCCCACCGAAAAACCCGTAGATAATGAAGAGTGCGTTGCAGGTCATGCTCACAACTCGCAGCGGAATCATCGTTTTCATTGCGCATGTGATGATACTTGACGCTACAGCCGCGTAGCCGAACCACATGGGCCATTCGGTGTGCTTGATAAATTCCATAATCGTCCCCTGCATCGCTTCACTTCGTCCAGCGCCAGCCACAGATTTGTAAAATTAGTGGCGGGTCGCGCAAGCCCTATTAATACCGCGCCGACCGCCGCCGATAAACGTCGGCATGTGCAGCAGCCGCCTTTTTTACGATGTTTATGCGGCTTCGATTTTTGTAATGTCATTTAGCGCATCACAGATCGTCTCCTGCTCTACCCGGCTTCCCTGAACGCCTTTTCGTCATTAGCGGCGGTCTGATTTCATATGGAGCTGATTTTGAGGAGGGGTTAAGCCGATATGGCGCAAAAGCACTGTATTAGCCGCTATTGACCCAAAGCGGACAAACGGCTGGCCGAACGACCAGCCCCTTCCAGACCATTCGGATGAATTGGTACGATGCCCCGTGCTGGAAAAATGACTGCCATTCAAGCCAAATCGACGGGAAAATCCCGGACGGAAGTGGGGGGAACGATGGACAATCTTACACGCCGTAATTTGCTGGCTGGAGCGGCCGGCGCGACAGCCACCGCTATTCTACCGGTTGAACGGCAGGCGAGCGCCGCTACACCGCCCGCCGGCAAGCAGGCCGCCGGCTGGTATCGCTATAAGATCGGCACCATCGAGATCACAGTCGCGACCGATGGCGTCGCTCGCTTCAAGATGGCCGAAGATCACGTCACTAACGTCAAACTGGATGCTGTGAATGCCGCGCTGGCCGAAGTCTTCATGGAAAAGGACATGATGACGACGCCCTACAATCCAATCGCTGTAAATCTCGGCTCGAAGCTTGCTGTCATCGATACCGGGACCGGAGAAGCAAACTATAAAAAATCCAACGGAGTCGGTGGCCAGTTCATCGCCAACCTTGCCGCCGCCGGCATTGATCGCAGAGCTGTCGATACCGTGATCATCTCGCACTACCATGGCGATCACATCAATGGCCTGCTGATGGACGATAATTCACTGACTTACCCGAATGCGGAAATCCTGGTGCCCGCGCCCGAGCACGCCTTTTGGATGGATGACGGCGAGATGAGCCGGGCGAGCAGTGGTCGCGTCCAGACCAACTTCAAGAATGTACGCCGGGTGTTCAATGCCGAAGTGATGAAACGGGTGAAAACTTATGACTGGGACAAGGAGGTGATAAAAGGCGTCATCGCGCAAGGGACTCCCGGCCACACCCCGGGTCACACCTCGTTCGTAATTACCTCGGGCTCGGACAGCGTATACGTGCAGTCAGACGTCACCCACGTGCCCTTCCTGTTCGTTCGCCATCCTGACTGGCACGCCTTCTATGATCAGGACGGACCCAAGGCAGAAGCTACGCGCCGAAAGGTTTATGACATGCTGGTGGCAGACAGGTTGCGGGTGCAGGGCTTCCACTATCCGTTTCCATCGCTTGCGCATGTAGAGAAATCCGGCACCGGCTACCGTGAAATACCGGTAATTTGGAACCCGACGATCTGATTGGCTCAGGCGGACAACTCACTCGCGACGTTCTCTAACCAACACTCCGGGGCCAAGTGGCGGCCGTTGCCTGAAGGAAACTAGCGACTGCCTTATGCTGAGGCGGAAGTCGGTCGACCCGCGACGGTAGATCCGGGCATAGGACGAGCCTGCCATCCAGACCTCCTGCCTCGAGACGACGGTGGGCTTCGGCGATCTCCTCGAATGAGATCCGCTCGGCGACGCGCGGCCGGATGGCGCCATTTGCCAATAGGTCGAAAAGCCGTTCCAGGTCTTCCCGGAACCAGGCGGGATGTAGTGCTCGCATCGCATTGATCGAGTACAGGTAAAGGTACTTGCCGCCGGGCAACAAACTGAGTAACCGCCTCCATAGATACAGTCGAGCGATCCATATCAATGTGCTAGGCAGGCCAGGGTGCCCCTGCACGCGCGCGGTGTAGCCATAAGCACAGAGCAGACCGCCGGGCTTGAGCGCCGCGAACGAGCGTTGATAGCTATCCTCGCCGACACCATCAAAGACGACGTCGAACCCACTCGGCAGGACGCGCGTGAAGTCTTCTCGTTGGTAGTCGATGGGGGTGCCACCGAGCTCGCGGACAAGCGCTGCGTGGGCACCGCGTGCCGTGCCCCACAGCTCTAGTCCAGCCATACTGCCGAGCACGAGCAGCGCCTGGCCAAGAGCGCCGGCAGCTCCTTGCACAAGCACACGCTGGCCGGAATGGACCCGGGCGGCGCGGTGAAGAAGTTGGTATGCGGTGGTCCAATTCAAGATCAGCGCGGCTGCCTCCGCCGCGTCGACGCCCGCCGGCACACGGACGAGGTGATCAGCCCGGAGCGTCCGATACTTGGCGTTGGAACCGGTCACCGTCATATCGGCCACGCGGTCGCCAACCTGAAAGCCGCTTACACCATCACCGAGCTGATCAATCTCCCCAACAACGTCGTAGCCCACTACGAACGGCGGCCGGCGAAGCATTGTTTGTGCGTAGAGGTGACGCCGGATTACGACGTCAGTGTACTCCACGCTTGAGGCAAGTACCCGGACTCGCACCTCACCTCGCCTCGCCGTCGGCAGGGGAACGTCGACCACCTCCAGTTCGTCGGGATCGCCGAAGCGTCTCACTTGAACTACGCGGTTGCGCGGCTCACTCATAGACGGATTCCTCATAATCTCGCTCGCCAAGACAAAAAACATCGCGGCGGAGGTCCGGTCATTGAGCAGAATCAATGCGTCAGCACAATTGTCCTTGTGCAGACTTCTCACAGCCGACGATGATCTGTTCTCCCAACCACAGCGCAGGGCCACATGTGGCAGCCTCATTGCGAACATTGTTAAAGAATTCCAGGAACTCGCTGTCGAATCTTCGCTATTTGTTAGCATTCATCTGATGTCATCCAGCTCCAAATTGAATTAGCGCGGCGGAATCTGGATCAGATCGTCAAGTTGAGCCCTGGTCATTTCTGTGGCGGTGAACTTCAAGGCGACGGCATCCTTTACAATTGTATCGAGGCCGACGATTTTATCCGGTTCGACCGCTGCCCGCGGGAAAAAATCATCGCGTGTGCGCTTGGCTTTAGCCTCGGTGATCTTCAGCCAATCCGCATAGACCTTCAACGCGTCGGGGTCGGTGTACATGTAGTTGACCGTCTCACGGTAGGCTTTCATGTAGCGGTCAATGACATCTTTGTGGGCTTTCAAAAAATTAGCATTGGCGATGTTGAGTCGTACCGTCTGACCCTTGAAAGCATCGGCGTCGTTGCCGGTCGCAATAATGCGAATCAATTTCTGATCGAGCTGATCAAGTCCGAACGGCGGCGCCGCCCAACCTACGTCAATTTGCCCCGACATCACTGCCGTCAGATTCGCAGCCGGCCCGCCCATCGCGGTCGGTTTGGCCTTGAGCTGGTATTGTTTCATGAAGGCCGTGACGATGCCGTGGGTCGAAGATCCGTTAGTCGAGTAGGCGAGAATCTTGTCGTCGGTATCCTTTAGGGATTTGATGGGGGAATCTGCCTTCACATACCAGTACAGGTCATTGGCGCCCGTCGTTTCCGCACCGATCACGCGCACGGGCGCGCCCTTTGAATAGGCGCTCAGTACGCCCATGACGCCGGCAGCGATGCCGATATCGACGCTACCCGAGATCACTGCCTGCTGGGTCTCGCCTGCACCATTGGTGTATACAATCTCAAGCTCAAGGCCATGTTTCTTGAAAATGCCGGCAAGCTGGCCGACTTCCGATACCGAGGTATCCCAATTGCCGCGCTGGCCGACCGCCAGTTTCAGCTTGTCCTGAGCAGGGGCGGCGGAAACACCAACCAATGTCAGTGCGGCAAGTGCGCAAGCAAGCGTGGCTTTTCTCAACGTACATCCTCCCTGAGTTTCTTGCTGTCTACTTGGCACGCACCATACCAGCCTCCTATTGGTGGCGGCAGGATTGAACCCGTACCTAGTTTCTTGCTCAGCGCTATGGCCCGAAATAAGCCGCCGAGCGGTCTTAGCCCTCTAAGATATGCTAGTCTCAATTTGATCGCCGCGCCAGCTTGGGTTAGCGGCGAAGTCGTTCATTCGCGGCCGGTGAATTTCCCAGATTCACCGGCCCTTTTGGTAGTCCAGTTCGCCGGCCTCTTGATATTTCGCATGTGGCGCCATCCTGCCGACGTGGAGCTTGATACAAATCAATGACTGCCGTTTGCCGGGCGCGAATTATTAGTTTTCTAATGAATAAACTTGGCTGTTTATCCGACTCAGGGGGACACGCGCCATGAATATTGCCATCACCGATAATCGTCTTGCACGGGTAACTTATGACGATCTGCGCGAATGGATCGTCGAGGCCGAGAAGCTCGGCGAACTGGTGCGCGCCAACGGCTATTCCTGGCAGCAGGACATCGGCATGGCGGCGGAGCTGCTACAGCACGATGCCAAGGCGCCTGCGGCGCTATTCGACAATATTCCGGGCTATCCGAAAGGATTTCGGGTGCTCACCAACTTTTTCGGCGGCAGGCGGCAGAACATGACACTCGGCCTTCCACCCGATGTCAACAAGATCGAGCTGTCCGAGGGCTTCCTCGCCGACTTCCAGAAGATTTCCGACAAGCCGCTGCCCTACCAGATCGTGGAGAGCGGTCCGGTCATGGAAAACGTAATTGAAGGTGACGCGGTTGACGTAACATGTTTTCCGACCCCGGTCTGGCACGACCGGGACGAAGGACGACGCTACATTGGCACCGGTAGCTTCAATGTCACGCGCGATCCAGATGAGAACTGGGTCAATGCCGGCACCTATCGCGTGATGATCCATGACGCCAAACGTCTTGGCTTCTATATTTCACCCGGCAAGCATGGTCGTATTCATCGCGACAAGTACGCGGCGCTCAACAAGCCGATGCCGGTTTGCATCGTCATCGGCGGTGATCCGCTGACGTTCCTGATGGCGTGCACCGAAGTGCCCTATGGCATTTGTGAATACGAAATCGCCGGCGCCTATCGCGGGCGCCCGCAGAAAGTCGTACTTGGCAAACACACGGGTCTGCCATACCCGGCCAATGCCGAAGTGGTGATCGAAGGCTTCGTGCAACCAGGCAACATGCTGCCAGAAGGTCCATTCGGCGAATGGACCGGTTACTACGGCTCCAAAATGCGCAGCGAGCCGGTGCTCGATGTCAAGGCGATTTATCACCGCAATGATCCGATCATTCTCGGTTGTCCTCCGCAACGACCGCCGGAGGAACAAGCGCGTTATCGCGCCGTGATGCGCTCGGCGCTACTCAAGCAGGAACTCAAAAAAACCGGCCTGCCAGATGTGGTCGCCACCTGGTGCCACGAGGCGGGCGGCTCGCGTCAGCTTACGGCGGTTTCGATCAAGCAACGTTATCCTGGGCACGCTCGGCAAGCCGGGCATCTCGCGGCGATGTGCCGCTCAGTTGCCTATGCCGGTAAATATGTGATCGTGGTCGACGACGATATTGATGTCGGCAACCTCGAAGAACTGATGTGGGCGGTGTGCTCGCGTTCGGATCCGGTAACTTCGATCGATTTCATACGCAATGCCTGGTCGACGCCACTAGATCCGTCAATTCCGCCCGAACGCAAGGCGTCAGGCGACTTTACCAATAGCCGCGCCATTATTGACGCCTGCCGCCCGTTCCATTGGAAAGATCAGTATCCGATCGTGAACACGCCCCTGCCGGAGACGGCTCGCCGGACCAAGGAGATGTTTTCCTGGATGCTGAGCGGAATTCGCGAAAAAACGAAAGCGGGCTGACTCGGTTGACGAATTAATCCCGTCATTTCCTTTATGAAGGTGTGACTTGTTTGCCGATCGGTTGGCTGACGCCGGGGCCATTTGCGCCGGAACGGCGTATGTTTGCCGCTTATGTTTGATGCTCCGATCGATATTCTTCGACGGACAAATATTGCGCTCAAATATGGATCGGGCTACCTGACAATTAATCGGGGTACAAAAATGAAGCGGCCAAAGATGCGGAAAGATCGTGAAATGAGCGCCATATTGCGTCACTGGCGCGAAGCGGTTCCGAACGATCGACTAGCGCATCTTATTAAAGATGCAACGCGGGCGCTTCTTCGAGCACTGCAAATGCGGCTGACCGAGCATTCCGTGTCGTTAGGCCAATGGACATTTCTGCGTATTCTTTGGGAAAGTGACGGAGTCACCCAGAGCGAATTGAGTGAACTAGCCGGCGTCATGGAACCAACGACGTTCGCCGCTGTCACCGCAATGGAAAAGCTGGGATATGTGGTACGCAAAAAGAAACACAATAACAAAAAAATGGTTTATGTGTTCCTGACTCTGAAAGGACGGCTGCTGAAACGAAAACTGGTGCCGCTCGCGGAAGAGGTCAACAGAATTGCAGTCGAAAATGTGAATCGGCAAGATATAATCACGATGCGACACGTGCTGCTGGCGATGATCGAAAACCTGGCGCGGGACGAAGCGCAAGCGGACAAGAAAATGCGCATTCCGTCCACCCGCGAGTTGGCTCGACGTGTTTACGAGGCAGAAGGTAACGCCCGCTCGAGAATGCGAAAACGCGCCTGAGTGGCGCGCGCGCAATCTTTCCGGCACTCTCCGCGCGTTGCCATGCGTGGTCCTGAATCAAGTCCGCCATTCGCGATGATCACTGGCCCATAATTTCGCCAAAGCTCTGCGGTCAAGTTTGCCGCGATCCGTTTTCGGCAAGTGACTACTCAGCACAATCTGCTTTGGCGCCTTCGACGCTGGCAAAATTGTGCCGCAGTAGCGCAGTAAGTCGTCGACGTCTACTTTTGCGCCCGGCCGCGCCACGACGAAGCTGATCACCTCTTCGCCATAGGTATGGTGCGGAACGCCCACCGTAGCGACTTCGATAATCTCGGGCCGCTGCAGCAAAATGCTGTCAATCTCCAGTGGTGAAATATTGATGCCACCACGGATGATCAGATCCTTTTCGCGGCCGGTGATATGCAAATAGCCGTCGGCATCAAGAAAACCGATGTCACCGGTTCGCAGACGCCCCCGGCTATGAATCCTGATCACACCATCGTCCCCGATATAACGATACTCGTTGTCGGGGAGACCTCCGACTTCGATGTGACCGATATCTCCCGACGGCAGCGGCTCCCCGCGCTCATTGACGATCGCGAGCTTATGGTAAGGCGCCGGTTTACCGACGGTACCAGTACGGCGGTTAACGCCTGGATTGGTAGCAATCCAACCGATTTCGCTACATCCATAGCTTTGAGCAACGGGAACACCAAAGCGCTCCTCGAATCGGCGGCAATCTTCGCTCAAGAGCGGCGCCGAACTTGAAATCACGAACCGCAGATTCGTTGATGCCGCAATATTCTGCGGATCGGAGCCACTGAGCAACATGTTGATGGTTGTCGGATTGCCAGCGGAGATCGTCACGCCATAATCTGCGATGTGTTGAAAAAAGCGACTGCGCGTGAACTTACGGCCCAAAATCAGCGTCGCTCCCCGACTGAGCGGAACCAATGCGCTCAGAACCTGAGCTGAGCACCAGTTAAAAGAGCGAAAATCATAAATACGATCGTCTGCCGTGAAACCCAATCCATCCGCGGTTGGCTCCACGTTAGCGAGGAGTTCTCGAAAGGTCAGCACCACACCCTTGGGTTGGGCACTCGTACCGGAAGTGTACAAGATGCAGGCATCATCCTGCGGGCAGGCATTTGCCATTTTTGCATTCGTCGGCTCGCAATTTCTGGCCTTTCCGTAAAAACCCACATCCGCTGTGTCGTCGATGCGTCCCATTGGCAGACAAACCGCCGGGACCTTTGCCAATATGTCGTCGAGATCTAATGTTGCGTCGACCACTGCCAGCCGCGGATTTAATGCCGACAGTATCTGCGCAAGGTGAGAACGGTTCATCTCGACCTCGACGGTGCAGATAGTGGCACCGTAGGCCATTACGCCGATATAACAGGCCAAATGCTCGATCGAATTGCCGGCGAGCAAGGCAATGCGATCGTTGGCGCGAATGTCCCTGTCGGCCAGAAAGCAGGCAATTTGCCTGGTCAGCGTTTGCAATTGTGCATAGCCGACCGTGCGCCCATCTTCCACTGAGACAATATAGGCCTTCTCCGGATCGCGACCGGCCCCGCGATCAATCCATTGTCGAAGCAGGTTTGGGCCAAACTCGGCTTGTTCGGGCATAAAAAAATCAATCGGTTACGAGAGACGACGGCCTCGCCTAGCATTACAAACGCCGGGCAACCGCTGCGGGCAGCCAGCCGGGCGATGTGATTCCTGTCAGCGTCCGGTCCGAGCCAAAGAGTGGACCCAACCAATCATCCGCGATCTGGCGTTGTCGATGTCCTTCTTTGTAAAGAAATCCTCCGGCTTAACACGGTCGACGGGATAGACCGGCCGCAAGAAGTCACTTTCGTATCCAAAAGGCACGGTGGCATCGATTCCCATGCCACCCTCGAATTGGGTATTTGATGCAGTCCATTGTTTATCGCCGGCGGTCATTCTTTCGGCCGGCATGAAGGTCTGCCCACGTCCGCCGGGGATCGGGTTGAGAATATCGGTACGTGGATTCACCCGGGTGGTGAGGCACCACATGATGTCATCCATCGAGTAAGGATCAGTATCCTCACTCACCGCGATCGCTAATCGCATACCTTGTGAGCACGACAGAGCTGCGCCGAGAAAATTGCGCTGCCAGCCTTCGTCGATTTGATGCCGCTTCTTGACCTGGATGATGCAGCCGCCCCAATCCGTCATGGAATAAGGAATAACCACATCCTGGACTATGCCCGGCTGCAGACGCTCGCACAGCTCGAAAATGGCCGCTTCGCGTACGGTAGTATCGATATTGTGATCATCGAGGGTGTGGACACCAAGGGCAAAGATGATCGGCTTGCTCTCGGGTTTGCGCATTGTCACGGCTGTGACATGGAAGGTCGGCGCCTTGTAGGCCTTACCCATATAGCCGGCCCATTCGGGATGAAAATGAAATCGTCCTTGGACGCCGGCGTCTTCCGCCTCTTTGGTTTCGAAGCGACGGTCGCGGGGATGGATATAGCCTTCCAGAACCAGTTCGGCGTCGGCAAGAGTGTAGGCGTCGACGGTACGGCATTTCACCATGCGGATGGGTTTGCCTTGTACCGCGCCGGCGATGCCGATCTCGTCGCAACCCATCGGCAGGATAGCGTAGTCGAAGCCGGCGCCAGCAAGGAGCGTACATGCCGGCGGCACACCGAAACACATCGTTATCGGGATAGGCTTATCGTCTTTGTAGTATTTGTTCGCCACCTGCCACATATGCGAGCCAGGTGAAATCTGAAACGTGCCGATGTTGCCCCAACGAAAGTTCATGCGATTGTAGCCGAGATCCGTGCCGCCATCGAACTGGTCGAAACTGACGCAGCGGATACCCGAACCAACCGTGAGTTCGGATTCGTAAGTGGTATGCCGGATTGGCACCATATGCTTGTTGACGTCGTCCGGTTTCAGGATGATGTGCTCCTGCACCGGTGCCTCTTCCTGCGAAATGATTTCCGGCTTGAGAGGTTTCCGAAAGGCTTCGGCAATCTTACGTGTGCGTTCGACGTCGTTCTTCCAGCCGAACATCTTGTTGATCACGCTTATGTCGCCGAACAAGTTGGTGATGACCCTGTGGTTCGGCTTGCCCTTGACGTTGTTGAAGATGATAGGGCAGCCGCCATCCATATGCTTTTGCAGCCCGGTCACTTCGAGATCGGGATCGACCTGCTTGTCGGTTTCTATCAGATCGCCTTGGGACTTGAGCCATTCCAATGTTGTCCGCAGATCGATGACATCGGCGGTTTCTGGCTGAGCCATTTCTTTGCGCATCGATTTCTGCATGGTCAAAACTCCGATGTTTATGGTGTCGATTCACCGTACCCAGCGCGTCGATAGCCGGTGCATTTTAGCCGGAAATCCCCCCACTTCCACTGAGCGCCCGAGCCACCCTAAAAATCATTATACCTCTAAGAATTTCTTTGGATACAGTCTTTATGTTGATATCAGCTGATGAGACGTTACCCTTGACGACGGTAGGAAGGTAAGCGATTGGCAGGTGCCGCTGGGACCCTTGCGATGGCTATCGAACTTGACCGGCAGATTGGCGATTTTCTCGCAGCGCATCACGTAATGTCGCTTGCTACGGTCAATTCAAAAGGGCCGCACGCCACAAATCTATTTTACGCGTGTGACGGACTAGCGCTAATCTGGGTTTCAGAGCCCGACACGCAGCACTCCCGGGATATCGAAGCTGATCCGCGTGCCGCGGCTACAGTGGCGCCAGATTACTCGGATTTTGCGGCCATTCGAGGCGTGCAGATTGTTGGCGAGGCTTGCAGGATCGTAGGGGCGGATGATCGAATGCGCTACCTTGCACAACTTGAAGCGCGTTATCTTTTCCTCCGGCAATTGGCGGCGGGGCCGTCAAAATTGCGCCAGGCTTATGCTCGAACGGCTGTCTATCGGTTGCAACCAATACGTATCGTGCTGATCGACAATACCAAGGGCTTTGGCCATAAGGAGACACTCGATATCTCCGTAGATCGCGGCTGATGGATGGACTTGGTTGAAAAGGCGGTAGATCAGCCAGCAAGGAAAAACAAATGCGACGCTTAATTGTTGGCCTAACTGGTGCGACCGGCGCAATCCTTGGTGTGCGCCTCCTTGAGGCTCTCAAGGACTGCGATGTGGAATCCCATCTTGTGATCAGTGCGTGGGCGCACCGAACAATCGAGCATGAGACGCCGTACACCGTTAAGCAGGTGAGTGCGCTCGCCACCGTCTGTCACACTGCAACCAACATGGCGGCGGAGATCTCGTCGGGATCATTTATTACTGAAGGTATGGTTGTGATACCATGTTCGATGCGCACTCTGGGCAGCATCGCCCACGGCTATGGCGAACACCTTGTGCATCGTGCTGCCGATGTTGTTCTTAAGGAAGGGCGACGACTTGTCCTCGTCGTACGCGAGGCCCCGTTATCCCCACTGCACCTCGAAAACATGCTGAAGCTGGCGCGCATGGGCGTAACAATAATCCCGCCGGTGCCGGCTTTTTACAATCATCCTGAATCCATCAACGATATCGTCGACCATATCGTGGCCCGGGTGCTTGATCAGTTTGGCATTGCTGCACCATTTGCCAGGCGCTGGGATGGTCAGATGCGATCGGCGACCAAAGTGAGCTCCGCTGGCGATACGGCCAGAATTCGCACGACAAAAACGTAATCGCTTGGTGGCCATACACTTTATGCCAATCTATGTCGCAAGGCTGATTCAACTCGCCGAGCAGCGGGTCATCCTGTTGAATGATCCGTCGCTTGATGGTCGCGTGCACGGATTCAATGCGCCGGGACTTGCGCTTCCTTGATCACATCGCCCCAGACCTTCGTTTCCTTGCTGATGAAGGATTTCGCTTCGGCCGGCGTGCCACTGGCGGCGTGCAGCGCGAGTTTGTTTAACTTGTCCTGCACGTCCGGACTCTTGAGCACGTCATCAATCGCCTTGCTGAGTTTGGCGACGATGGCCGGCGGTGTCTTCGGCGGCGCTGCAATGGCGTTCCAGGTGCCCGATTCAAAGCCCGTCACGCCGGCTTCGTCGAGTGTTGGGATCTCTGGCAGGTCGGGAATCCGCTTGGCGGTCGCTACCGCGAGGATGCGCGCGTTGCCGGCTTGGTGGAGCTTGATCGCAGAGGAGAGCTCCATAAAGATCATGTCGACGTGGCTGGCTATCAGATCGTTGAGGGCCGGCGCGGTGCCCTTGTACGGTACATGGACGAGCTTGGTGCCAGTCACCTTTTCGAACAGCGCCGCCGTCAAGTGTGACGTGGTGCCGATACCCTGCGAGGCGTAGTTCACCCTGCCAGGATTGGCTTTGGCGTAGCTGATCAATTCCTGCGTAGTCCTGGCGGGGAAGTCCGGCCGCACCAATAACACATTCGCGATTGTGGTCATCACCGCCACCGCTTCGAACTGGGCCGGGTCGAAATTCATGGTCTTATAGAGCAGCGGATTGATCGTAAGCGGCGGCGGGGGCGCAGCCAACAGCAAGTAGCCGTCCGGATCGGCAGTGAAAACCACTTCCGCGCCGATATTGCCACCGGCGCCGGCGCGGTTTTCTACAATCACAGCTTGACCCAAGCGCTGCTGCAAACCGTTGGCGACGATGCGTGTGACAGTATCGACACCGCCGCCAGCCGACATGCAAACGATAATGCGGATTGGCCGGCTAGGATAGCTGGACGTATTTTCCGCCGATGCGCTGGACGCAAAAAGTGTAGCCGCGGATATGAAAGCCAGAAATCGACGCATGATGTTTGAGCCAAACTCATGATGGCCCAACATATTGGGCCTGGCCGCACAGCTGCTTGATTTTAGTCAACACCGTTTAGCAATCGTTGCGCTAGTTCGTAGACGCCAGTCCTTTGACCGACGGGCAAATTTGGAGAACATCGTTCATGGTTTCCAATACGAATCCAAAAGATATGCGAACGTGGATTGAAGAGTTGGAGGAAGCTGGAGAACTCATTCGCATAGATAAACCAGTCGACCCACTTACCCAGATGGGCTCATTACTCTATCAATCGCGAGAAAAGGCTATTTTCTTCGAAAATTTACCGCACAACTGGCGCTCCCTGGGACAAGCGCCGGCAAATATCCGACATGCAGCCATCGCTTTCGGGACCCGTCAGGAAACGATGGTGCCATTGATCGCCGAACGGATGGGCAAATGCATCCCGCCGGTGATGGTTGAGGATGGACCGGTAAAGGAAGTCAAATTCAAAAAAAACGAGTTCGACCTGACACATCTTCCGGTTCATGTCGCCGGCCAGCGCGACGGCGGCCCGGTGATCGGCTCAGGTTTGGTTGTGACGAAGGATCCCGATACCGGGCAGCGGAACGTGAGCTTCCATCGGCTTCAAATCAAAGGGCCGAACAAATCCGGTATTTTGCTGTACCCGCGCCACACCTGGAAGAACTACGTAAAATATCAAGCTAAAAATGAACCGATGCCGGTGGCAATTTTTATTGGGCACTATCCATTGTATTACGCAGCAGCAGCGACGACGGCCGCATATGGACTCGATGAATTTGAGATCGCCGGCGGTTACCTTGGAGAGCCAGTGCGCTTGGTAAAGTGTGAGACAGTCGATCTCGAGGTTCCAGCCGATGCAGAACTTGTCCTCGAAGGTCATATCCCCCCGAATTACCGCGAGGAAGAAGGGCCGTTTTCGGAGTTTCAGGACTACTACGTGACCGGCACGGGTAAAAACCCGATCGTCGAGTACCAGTGTATGACCCGCCGGCACGACGCGATCTTCAAAAATCTTCAGAACGGCTCTGAAATGGAAGGTTGTGTCTTCCATAAAATCCCGATGAGCGCCGCCATATTTCGGCGACTGAAAGACGTTGGCGGCGGCCCTAATCTGCATAACGTGATGGTTCTGCCCGGCATTTTTGGGCTGGTCGTGCAGATGACTCCCCGCGCCTACGGTGAAGCCAAGAATCTGCTTCTGGCAGCACTCTCCTCGGAATACCAACATCCGAAGGTTGCGATAGCAGTCGACGCCGACGTTGATATCTTTAATCCATCTGAGCTGATGTGGGCGCTGTCGACACGAGTCGATCCCCAAAAAGATGTGACGATCATCTCAGGGACGCATAATCATGCCATGGACGCAAGCTTGGCCGAGCTCGGCGCCCCAGGCACCCCACTTTGGCAACGCTTTGGCTCGAAGATGCTAATCGATGCGACAATCCCGCCACCGGTCGATGCCGCGGCCCGCGCGATGTTCGAACGCATACGGCCACGCAATCCCCAACTCCGACTCGAAGATTTTGCTGCCGAAAGTTCCCTCCCGCTGGTTCGCACACTTTCCCCAATGTTTTTTGGATCGAAGCTTTTGGCTGAACGCTAAATCTGCACGGCCGGAGGAATGCGGCGTCGATACGAGCATGATGTCGCCACGCCGTCTGTAATGTGAATCAGGGTGCGTTCGATCTTGCAGGGAGGCTAACATGTCGTACCGATGGCACTGCGTGGTTGCATTGTTGTTTGTAAGCTTCTGCGCTCAGTCATCATCAGCGGAGAGTTGGCCAACGAAGCCGATCAGAGCGATCGTTCCCTACAGCCCGGGCAGTGCCACTGACATCATTCCGCGCACGATCTTTGCGAAAGTCCAGGAACAGCTGGGCCAGCCGATTATTGTCGAGAATCGTCCCGGGGCTGCGAGCACAATTGGTACTGCAGCGGTGGCGAAAGCTGAACCTGATGGATACACGATCCTGGTCGCGTCCTCGGGCTATACCATCGTGCCTCTGATTTTTGCCAACGTCCGCTATGATGCGCTGCGCGATTTCGCGGCGGTAGTCCCGTTAGGCAATATGGCCAATGTGCTCGTCGTTTCTCCCGATAAAGGGATCAGATCCGTTGGCGAATTCGTCGCAAAGGCTCGAGCGCACCATGGGTCGACAAGCTATGTGACGATCGGCGCGGGAAGCGCTGCACATCTCAATTCAGAAAGGTTTCGCCGCGCTGCAGACTTCGAAGCGCAGCCGATAGCTTATAAAGGGTCGCCTGAGGGCCTAACGGACGTAATGACAGGGCGAGTTGATTTTTATTTCAGCCCGCTTTTGCCCGCGCTTCCGTTGATCCGCGACGGCAAGCTGCTTGCGCTTGCCGTAAGTAGCGTCGATCGTTCACCCGAATTGCCGAATGTGCCAACAACCATTGAGGCGGGTTTTCCGAAATCCGAGTATAATTTCTGGTTTGGTGTATTCGTGCCGGCCAAAACCCCACATACAGTGATCCAACGTCTCTACGAAGAAATCGCCAAGGCGCTGAACGATCCCGGCGTGAAGGGAAAGTTGGCGGCACTCGGCGTCCAGCCGATGCGCATGACGCCATCTCAGTTTGACGAATATGTACGCAAAGAGCTTGAACAAAATGCGATACTTGTGAAGGCCGCTGGCATTAAAGCCGAGTAGCTGTCAGGCGCCGCTTATTTCTTCGCTTTCGATGGATCCTTGAAGTTGGGAACTGTCATGAACTCGACATTATAAAGTTCACCATTCACGCGCTCGACTTTGCGGATGTAGATGTTCTGGATCATCTCGCGTGTCTCAGGGTCGACAGTGACCGGTCCGCGTGGGCTCACCCAATTGAGACCCTTCATCGCATCGACCAGAGCGGTACCATCAGTCGATCCGTTGGTCTTTTTCAGGGCCTCAAAGATCAGATACATGCCGTCATAGCTTTGCATTGCCATTAGGTTTGGGCGCATGCCGCCATTTGCTTTCTTGAATTCAGCGACAAAGGCTTTATTTTCCGGACTGTCATGCGCAGCCGAGTAGTGATGGGACGTAATGATGCCGAGACCTGCATTTCCGATCTGGTCTACGATGTCATCCTCAGTCAAGCTGCCTTCGGCGATAAACTTGATACCAGACTTGTCAAGGCCGCGCTCAACGAATTGCCGCATGAAAATAGGCCCTACTCCGGCCGGAACGAATCCGAGCAGAGCGTCCGGCTTTGCCTCTGAAACACGCTGCAGATACGGCGCAAAATCTGGACTGGCGAGCGGCACGCGCAGGGATTCGATTACCTGTCCGCCCAGCGCTTCGAATCGCTGTTTAAATGCGGTTTCCACGTCGATCCCTGGTGCGTAGTCGGAAACAACAGTCACCACCCTTTTGATTCCATTTTCCGCCGCCCAGGCGGCGAGCGGCACAGTTGTTTGCGGAACCGAAAAGCTTGTTCGCACAATATATGGCGATCGCTCGGTAACGACAGAGGTTGCCGCCATCATCACAATCTGCGGAATCTTCGCTTCCGTGGCGACCGGCGCTGTAGCAAGCGCACCAGGCGTGAGCCCGAACCCCGCGAGAAATGCCACCTTATCATTCACCACCAGTTCCTGCGCCAGACGCTTCGTCATGTCGGCATTGCCGGTATCATCCCTGATGATAAGTTCAATCTTCTTGCCGGCAACAGTATCGCCATTGCGGCTAATATAGAGGCGGGCGCCGGCAACGAGCTGCTTGCCGGTCGAAGTGAATGGTCCAGTCATCGGGACAATCAACCCGACTCTAACAACGTCTTGGGCGAAGCACGGCGACGCAACGGTAAAAGAGGCGGCAAACAGGCCCGCAGCCAAATTGCGAAAGATGGTCATGGAGATTCTCCAGTTTCCCTTTGGCTCTGAGCTTATAATCAATGCGGGCCATCAACGAGTTGACGTCAGTCAAGGCCTGGAGTGCCCAAGGAACGGCAGATGCCTGCTTTTGGTCGGCGTGATGTCCGCTTTACCCCCGAAAGCGGACATGTGCGGTGCAACACCCCATGTCCGCTTTGGGCCAAAAGCGGACAAAGAACGCCTATTCGATCACCTCGGCGGTGGCGAGGATTGACTGCGGGATGGTAAGGCCTAGCGCCTTGGCGGCTTTGAGATTGAGTACCGTTTCATATTTCGGCGGTGCCTGCACCGGAAGATCACCCGGCTTTCTCGCCCTTGAGGATACGATCAACGTAGCCCGCCGCGAGCCGGCATGGTCGGCGACGTCAGATCCGTAGGACGCGAGAATGCCGCCATGGGTGAAGCTGACCACCCATTCCTCGCGCCATTTCGCACGGATCTCAATTGAACCGCTAATCGTCAGAAGAGCTTGCGATACTGGATGAAGCCGGGGCGGTCCGCCAGCGTGTCGTAGAGGCTGCGCGCAACGGCGTTGGTCTCG
>Ga0187777_10000540_pt1 | contig 25701 bp, 19 predicted proteins | sample 1015_Q2_SP5_10_M_FD_132416 | JGI IMG/M metagenome (GOLD analysis project Ga0187777, IMG submission 132416) | Tropical peat soil microbial communities from peatlands in Department of Meta, Colombia - 1015_Q2_SP5_10_MG | ecosystem: Environmental > Terrestrial > Soil > Wetlands > Peat | place... | reverse complement strand
TCTGCCGTATTCCAACGGTTTGCCAATTGGGTTTTGACGGAATGAGGTGGCATAGGCCGTGCTTCTGGTAATTATATTTATTATGGTTACCATAAGCATCCATCCTTACACCCTTTGCAAGCTCAGCCTTGTCGGTTTAACGCTTTTCTGTCTCTCCTGCCTTCCCGCTTTCGCCCAGTCTGGCTATATCACGGTCAATTCCACCCCCTATGATCGACAAATGAGCCGGATTCGTCCGGTCCTTGCCGCAGGCGTCGAACATAAAGACAAGAATCTCTCGCTCGCGCTGGTGAACAATTGGATCGGCAACCTTCGGGCAATCCCGTACGGATTTTCCATGGAATGGAAAACGCCCGAGGAAGTCCAATTGGGCGCCTATGCTGATTGCAAAGGCAAAGCGGTCACTCTTTACAATACCATGCGCTCCCGTGGCGCAGATGATGTGCGACTCGTCATTGGAAAACGCCTTTCAACGAGCCGTAAGACGCACGCCTGGCTCGAATGGACGACCACGAGCGGTGTTTACATTCTCGACCCGACGATCAATTGGTCGGCGTTTCGCGCCGAGCGGACTGGGCGCAGCTCGTACATCCCGCTCTACGCGTATGCGGGGGAAAAGAAATTTCGTGCGTCGAGCGGCGTTGGGCTGTATGCGAGCAATCAGCTTGTCGCAGGGCAACGCGTCGCCAGCCGGCTCTAATTTTTCGGCAGCGCCGGCGAACCTCATTGGCATTTGCGCCGGCGGGCCTGGGGCAGGCGAAGGTTCGTCACGATGCGGCGGCGCCCGCAAGGAAGGGAATTTTGGTGTGGCCCGAGATTTGTATTGCCAAGAGCGAGGCGGACAAGCTATTATCGTTTTTGTAGCTATGGAAATTATGAGCGCACATTCTTCGCGTTTTTACCGCTTGAGCTTGATCACTTGCGGAATCATTCTCGCTACCGGGCCGCAATTATTTGCCCAGCAGTCGCAGGCTTGCTCGCAGAACCTAGCGCGATTTAACGGCGGGGCTCGCATCGATAACAACCTCGCCCAGGTTGCACTGATCTCCGATCATTCAACCGTCGGTTATATTCTTCCAGAGGGAACGTCCGAGTTGGTTCTTTCGCTTTCCAAAATCGAGAATTTCGATGTCATCACATTCGTTAACTACGATGGCGTCGGCACAGTTTCGGTTTCCACTTCGAATTCGAGACTGGCTGCGGGAAGCCTTCGATGGCACCAAGTCACACGGCAGAACCTGACTCCAAATGTTACGAAGGTAAAAGTGGGTCCAACCGAAGCGAAGTATGTGAAGTTCACATTTACGATGGCCAAATCGGGCCGCATCGCGGACCTCGGAGTTTATTCCACCGCAATCCCGAACTTGACGGTTGCGAGTACCGTCGTGGTAGGCAGTCCAGTCGATGGGAAAGATTTCAAAGACACGAAAGAAGCCAAGGAAGTCGCCGAAGGACCACCCGCTGAAGGTCCGCCGCCAATTCTTCCCGATACGCCCTCTTTCGTCTTCGTGCCTCTGATTAGTCCGTAAGAGAAAATATCGAACCCGAAAACCCATCCACTGATTGGTGGATGGGTTTTTCTTTCTCCGTGTAGATTCGAATCAGAGTTCGTCCTGAAGAACTTTAAAGATTTTAGTGTTATCGACGGTTCCGTGCAGCGCTTCGCTGCCACGCCCGGATGCAAATGCGGGGACGTCTTGAATCGTCGGCAGCGCGGCATTGGCGTAGAAGGCCGCCGGCTGCGATTGTTCTTTCTCTGATGCGACGTTTGGGGGCGCTGCGCCTTGATCCGGCAACTTGGCTGCTCCGTAAGACTGCATTCCTTTTGGTCCGGTCGCCCAGGTGATCCACGGCTGTCCTGCCGGATTCAGTCCAAGCAACGCAATTCCGCTGTCTTTTCGAAACGGGTATCCATTAACGTGCAAGCCTCCGAGTGGGACATCACCGCAAGCGATGATTGTCGATCTCCCACCCGCGTAACGTTGGACCGTGGCCAGGGTTCGATCGAATTCAGCGGTTTCGGCCAGCGTTTTCTCCGCATTATTGGTCTCGGCTGCTTCACGCATTCGCGCGGCATCGACAATCAACAAATAGCCGCGTTGATTGTACTGCAAAAGTTCAACTGCTCGTCGCACCATGTCGGACAGACTTGGCTCATCGCCCCAGTTTTGAGTGGAATCGGTATGAGCCGGCTCCGCTTCGCCAAATGCTCCAAAGAGCTTTGGTCGACGCCATGCTGGAATACCCTCCAAATCTGCGCGATTACGAACAATGTCGAAGCCGCCACGTCGCAATTCGAGCAGCAAATCGCGGTTGTCTTGTCTGCGACCGTGCTTCGCTTCCGGAAGGAATTCTGCCGCGCTCGCGCCGAGTCCAATATCGACTTTGCCGCCTTCAACAAATTGCTTGGCCAACTGTTCTCTGTCGCTCGCGTTGTTTGAATGCGCGTAAAACGCGGCGCACGTTGGGTTCGTTAGGCTAGTATCGGTGATTAATCCAACCGCTCTTCCGCTATCCCGGGCCAACTCGATGATCGTGGGCAGCGCCTTTCCGTTTGTATCGATTGAAATCGAGCGGTTATTCACTTTCTCGCCAGTGGCCAGCGCTGTCGCGGCGGCAGCTTGATCGGCCACCGCGAAATCCCTCGAGTAATTTTTCACCAAGGCGACGTTTGGCATGTTGTCCATCGCCAGCCGCCCGTCCGCACCGCCGAGATAAACGCGTGTCATTGCGACACGTTCCGGTCCGAGCCCTTCACCAATTAGAAGAACCAAGCCAAATGGTCTTTGGACGACCCAGTGTTGAAAATAGAGAACGCCAAGTCCGGCAAAGGCAACCAGACACACCAGGGCCAGTAATTGATTGCGCCACTTCACGAGCGCGATTTAGAAGCGCACCCGGCCGTTGTCAAACCCGGAGCCCCGGAAACCGCTTGTCGGAAATCGTAATCGTCGGCACAGTGTTTTATGGCGGTTCCAATCGTTCTTATCATTCGCGATGGCTGGGGCATCAACCCAGGCGGAAAAGCGAAAGCAAAGGAGAACGGCGATGCCACGCTTCTGGCGCGGACTCCGTTTCACGACAAACTTTATGCTGACTACCCGGGCAGTAAGTTAAGCGCCAGCGGCCGGGACGTTGGATTACCTGACGGCCAGATGGGGAATTCAGAAGTCGGGCACCTTAATCTCGGAGCCGGCCGCATCGTCTATCAGGATTTAACCCGAATAAATAAGGCGATTGCCGCGGGTGAGCTGAAAAGCAATCGCGTGGCTCAGGAAACTTTTGCCTCTGCGCGTGGACACCGGCTTCATCTGTTGGGTTTGGTCTCAGATGGTGGCGTTCATAGTCATTACGATCACATGATTGCTTTGGCGAACGCCGCAAAGGCCGCGGGTGTGAATGATATCCTTGTCCACGCGTTTACAGACGGGCGTGATTCATCGCCCACGGGTGGACGCAAGTTTCTGAAAATTTGCCAGGAGAAGCTCGAATCGAGTGGTGCGAAAATTGTTACCGTCATCGGACGATATTTTGCCATGGACCGCGATCGTCGTTGGGACCGGACGAAAAAAGCCTGGGACGCAGTTGTGCTTGGACGCGGCGAAGTTTGCGAAGACTCGCCGCCGGATGCGCTGGATCGGCATTACAAGGCTGGCAAGACGGACGAGTTCATGCCTCCATTGATCTTTGCTCACGCCAACGAGCAACGGGTCCGGGACGATGACGTCATATTGTTTTTTAATTTTCGGGCTGATCGTGCCCGTCAGCTTTCGCAGGCGTTTTTGTTCAAGGACTTCGATTGCTTTGATCGCGAAGTTTGGCCGCGGACAAAATTCACTTCGCTCACTCAATACGATGTTCGTTATCCATCGCCATTCATCTTTCCACCGACAGAACTGAAGAATATTCTGGGCGAGCTCATTAGCAAAGCCAGCAAGCAGCAGCTTCGTATCGCCGAGACCGAGAAGTACGCGCACGTAACTTATTTTTTTAACGGCGGCGTCGAGAAGCCCTTTCCGGGCGAAGAACGGGTGCTCGTTCCGTCTCCCAAGGTTGCGACCTACGATCTCAAGCCGGAGATGAGCGCATTTGAAGTCACCGATGAGTTGTTGAAGCGGATCGACAAATTTGATGTGGTCATCCTCAACTTTGCCAATCCTGACATGGTTGGCCACACCGGAGTCGTCGAAGCTGGAATCAAGGCAGTTGAAGTGGTCGACCAATGTTGCGAGAAGATCATCTCGCGACTGCTCGAGATGGGTGGTAAAGCGATTGTTACGGCCGATCACGGTAACTGTGAGCAAATGCGAAACCCCGATGGTTCACCGAACACCGCCCATACCACGAACCTTGTTCATTTCATCTACGTGGCGAAAGATGCCTCGGGATTTCGCTGCGAAGACGGGATCCTTGCCGACGTCGCGCCGACGATTCTGTTTTTGCTCGGACTGGAAAAACCAAGGGAAATGACCGGCCGGAATCTTCTGATCCGTGCCTAACCACTCCGGTCGCTCTGCACTCTAACGGGTCTGACTAGAATCGCGTAGGGGAGAATTATGCTGATAGCTAGCTAGGTTTTGCATCAAGACGTCTGCCATGGCCGAATTACCGACGTCGCGCGCTAACTTTGCTCCTTTGTCCGCGACCCGGATGGCTTCGTCATATTGCCCGTTCTCAGCGTAGGCCGCAGCCACGAGGCGGAGAATCCTCGGATTATTTCCGCCCGAAAGCTCATTTGCGCGTAGTGCAAATTCTAATGCTTTTTTTGCGTTGCGAATGGAAGGGTCCGGATTTGTGCCATAAACCCAGGCAAGGTTGCATAACGCGTTCAAGTTATTGGGTTGAACCGAAATTGTCCGTTCCCACTGATCGAGCGCTTCGCTGAGCAGTCCTTCTTGGGACAATGCAATTCCAAGATCGTTTAAGGCGTCGGGCTGATTCGGCTGGATTTCCAACTCTCTCTTTAAATGGCGGATCGCCGCGTCCGTTTCACCCTTCTGCAAGAATATGCCAGCCAAATTATAGTTCACTTTTGGCGCGTCTGGATTTAATTCCAGCGTTTTTTGGAATTGAGCGATCGCTTCGTCGAGACGGCCTTTCTTTGAGAGTGCAACGCCAAGATTATTATGCGCTTCGGCGAGTTCGGGCTGAATTACAAGCTCCTTCTGGAGTTCGCTGATGGCTTCGTCCCATTGGCCGTTGTCCGAAAGAGCGTTGGCCATATTGTAATGAAGGGCGGGTCGATTCGGTCCAAGTTGTTCGACCTTCTCGAAATATTTGATCGCCTCTTGCGTTTTCCCCTGCCGAGAAAGTGCGATGCCAAGATTACTGTATCCGTATGGATCATCGGGACTGATTTTTATGGCCAACTCCGCCTCGGAAACTGCTTCGTCCAGGCGGCCCCCTCGTATGAACGCGTCAGCTAAGTGGTTGTGGGCCGTGGTATTATCAGTAGTCACCGCAATAGCGTGGCTCCATAACGATTCACTATTGTGCCAGATCGCGCATTGCGCCCAGGTGCGGCCGGCTAAAAACAAAAGTGCGACAGCCGCCGCCGTTCCAACCAGATATCGCCGGTGGGGCCAGCGCTCCGAGAAATCGTTGATTTGCCAAATGACGGCCAGACAAAAGCCAATTTGCGGCAGGTAGGTGTAGCGATCCGCGTGGGCTTGGCCTCCTGACTGAATTGCGCCGATTACCGGGATGAGTGTTGCCAAATACCACAACCATCCAAAAATTAAGTAGGGAAAATTCTTTCTTTTCGCGACGCAGAAAACCGAAATCGAGATCAGCAAGAGAGTCGAAAATACGAATGAGATCCATGGTAGTCTGCTTGGGTAAGGATAAAAAACGGCCAAATCCGTCGGCCATATTGTTTTCCAAAGATAAAACACATAACTAATTACGGCGTTAGCGATTCGCGACACTGTCCCCAGTTGCGTTTCCGGCACGACTACCCCCGCCTGTTTTTGAATTGCGAGTGTGATGATGCCCCATGTCAAAGCAACGAATATCAATGGAATTTTCTCCGCTATAGGCCACCCAAGTGATTTCTTCGTAAAGCGAAGTCGACCCAACGGCCAGTAATCCAAGAGCAACAAAACAAAAGGCAACGTGACCAACATCGGCTTGCAAAGTAATCCCAGGATAAACAGCACGAACACCGCTAGGTAGAGCGAGACTTTGGGCTTTCGGGCGTAGCGCAAATAGGCATGGAGAGTTAGAAGAAAAAACAATCCGCTTAGCACGTCCTTGCGTTCCGCGGCCCATGCGACCGATTCAACATGTAGAGGGTGAACCGCCCAGACTGCGGCTAGTATTGCGCTCGGCCAGAAACGGCGGGTCATTCGCCAGATCAGGAGAAAGAGCAACAGCGAATTAATAATGTGAATCGCGAGACTAGTATAATGGTGGCCCGGCGCCCAAGTGCCGTACAATGAACAATCCAGCTGGTGCGAAAGCCATGTAAGGGGGTGCGGGAGGGCGGTGTAACTCGTGGTGAACGCCCATTTGATGTCTTTCCAATTCAGGCCATGCAGGACGTGGTTATTTTCAGTGATGTACGGGTTGTCATCGTAGTTGTTAATGAATTCGTTTTCATGAACGGGCCAGTACGCAGTAATCGCCAGGCCGGCGACGGCGAGACAAATAGCGGCAAATTGCCACCATGGCCGCGATTGTGCGCGTGCCTTGGTTTCGCCGCGCCGATTTTTCAGACGCTGGTCCATTCGGCCAATTCGCGGGCCCAATAGGTGACAATGATGTCGGCGCCAGCGCGTTTGATCGAAGTCATAATCTCCAAGACGGCGGCGCGTTCGTCGAAGACTTTCCTTTCGGCCGCGGCCTTGACCATCGCGAACTCGCCGCTGACGTGATATACCGCCATCGGCTTTCCGAAGCGTTCCCGCGCGCGCCAGAGAACATCCAGATAGGGAAGAGCAGGCTTGATCATAATAATGTCCGCGCCTTCATCCACATCGAGTGCGACTTCGCGCAACGCTTCGTTGGCATTCGCCGAGTCCATTTGATAAGTGCGACGATCGCCAAACTGAGGTGGACTTTCGGCGGCGTCCCGGAACGGTCCGTAAAACACGGACGCGAATTTTGCGGCATAACTCATGATGCCGGTGTCGGTAAATCCGTTCGCGTCGAGCGCGTCCCGGATCGCTCCGATACGGCCATCCATCATGTCACTTGGCGCGACCATATCCCCTCCAGCTTTTGCGTGGGAGACCGCAGTTTTCGCCAGAAGCTCGACCGATTCGTCGTTGAGAACGTGAAAATGTTCGCCGTCGATGCGCGTGACCCCGCAATGGCCGTGGCTCATGTATTCGCAAAGGCAAACATCGGTGATCGTGATGAGTTCAGGGCATTTCTTCTTAATCGCGCGCAACGCGTCCTGAATTACCCCATCCTCGGCGTAGGCGCCGCTGGCTCGTTCGTCCTTCTGGTCGGGAATTCCAAAAAGCAAAATGGCCTGAAGCCCGGCGTCCTGGGCTTGTTGCGCCTGCTCTGCGACTTCACTGACGGCGAATTGGAAAATCCCGGGCATATTCGGAATCGCGCGGCGCTTATCGATTTTCGCGCTGATAAAAAGGGGCAAGACAAAATCATCGGCCGTGAGATTCGTTTCGCGCACGAGGTTGCGCAGAGCGGGAGAGCGTCGCAAGCGTCGCGGGCGGTGGACCAATTTTCGCACGCGACGAGGCTACCCGTTTGAATAAACTCCCGCAAGCCAATGGCGATGAACTATCTCCTGATCGATATCAGCAACTCGTTCACCAAACTCGCGTTCGCGACGCCCGGGCGAATTTCTAAGCCAAAGCGTGTCGAAACAACCAGGCTCAGCGGAGCACAACTCAAGCGCCTGGTGCGCAGTCGCGAGATTGATGTCATCGTTGCTTGTTCGGTAGTGCCGAAGAAGAACCGTCTGGTTCGGGCAGCCGCCAACGGCACGAAAATTTTATGGTTAACTTCGCGGACAAAACTTGGAGTTGGAATCGATTATCCAAATCCGAATGCGATCGGCGCAGATCGGTTGGCCAATGCGGCTGCCGTCACCGCGCTCTACGGTTGCCCCGCAATCGTTGTTGATTTCGGGACCGCGGTTACGTTCGATATCGTTTCAGGGCAACGAAAATATATTGGCGGTGTTATTGCCCCCGGGCTGGAGTCGATGACAAATTTTCTTTATCAACGCACCGCGCTATTGCCCAGGCTCTCACTGAAGGAACCGCGATCGGTGGTTGGAAAATCCACGATGGAAGCAATGCGCGCCGGAGCGGTATTCGGCTATCGCGGCCTGGTGCGTGAGATCATTTCCAGGATCAAGTCCGAGCGATTTCAGGGAAGAAAGGTGCGGGTCGTCGCGACCGGCGGCTACGCCGGTTTAATCGCCGCCCGTTTAAATGAAATCGACGCCGTCCACCCTAATTTGACCCTGGAAGGCCTGCGAATCGTGGCAAACTTGAACCGGTGACGGGGATAAATACCTGGCGGCCCGAGGGTAGGAGATTTCTGTTTTCGTCGGAATTTTAGGCTTGTAATGAATCCGACAAAACGGTTTTATGGAAAAGAGGCCATGAAACTCCGGAAAATCGCGGCTATCGCCGTGCTCGTACTTGGGTCTTTGGCGGCAGACAATGTCGCGCCGTCGAAGGCGGAACTGGAAGCAATGTATGACAAAGCGTTTCGCGCTTTTGATTCGAGCAATTTCCCGGAGGCATTACAGCAGCTCGACGCGATCGACGCGCGTCAGCCCGACCTTGCAGAATCGCAAAATTTGCGCGGCGTGATTTATATGCGGCAGGGGATTTACGACAAAGCGGAAGCCGCATTGCGCGAAGCGCTGAGGATCGATCCGAAATTCTGGAACGCGCGGTTCAACCTGGCCGAGATTCCGTTCCTGAGCAAAGACTGGCCTGAAGCCCGCAACCGTTTTCAAGAGCTGCTTTCGAGCAACGCCTCGGAACTTCAGGGAGAAGCGACTCAACTCATTCAATACAAAATTCTCCTGACCTATCTGTTGGAAGGAAAGGAGAACATGGTCGATTCGATTCTGGCCAAGTTCGAGCTCTCGCCTGACACGCCTGCGGTTCATTACTCGAATGCGGCGATTGCGTTGCAGCAAAAGAATACCGCCGAAGCCCGGGATTGGATGGCGCAGGCGGAGAAGAATTTTTCGCCTCAGCTCAACAAACTTTTCGCCGAATCGCTTTATGAAGTGGGCTGGCTGGAAAAGCAGGCTGGCCAGTCCCGCGCTGCCTTGGAGCTAACAAGTCCGGCGGAACGCACGGCGAAAACAAAAGCCTTTGCCAAGTCACGTGTCGAGCAGGCCCGCCAGGCCTTTCAGCAACGCGATTTTGCTTCGGCCTTGAAATTCGTAAATGACGCGGACGCGGCTGATCCGAACCAGGCGGCCATCATCACTCTCCGCGGCGAGATTTTCATGGAGCAAAAGCAGTTCGACCAGGCTGAAGCGGAATTTAAGAAAGCGCTCAAAGCGGATCCGAAGTTCCGTCAGGCCCAATTCAATCTCGCGCTTGTGCCATTGAAGAAGAAAGATTACACGACGGCCCGAGACCGATTTGAGGCACTTCTCGGAAAAGCGCCGGGTGGCGACAAGAGCGAAGCCGCGCAGATCATCAAGTTCAACATTTTCATGACGTTCTTGCTGGAAGGCAAAGAAAGCCGCGCTCAAAAGATGATGGAGCAATTCCAATTTACCGGCGACACGCCAGCTCTCTATTATGCGCAGGCCGCGTGGGAATTTAAGCATAACAATCCAAACAAGGCGACGGATTGGATCACTTCGGCCAAAAAGATTTATTCACCGGCCCTCAATCTGGTCTTCGCCGATTCTTTTTACGACCTTGGCTGGCTGCAGAGTCCGGCCGTGGCAATGTCGCCCGCCCCGGCTGCCGAGGCTGCCACCGCTTTGGCTGAGGCAACCACAGAGGCAAGCCCGGCAATAGAGCCCAGTCCCATCCCGGGTACGACGCTGGCAAAAAACAAAGCCAGTGCTCCCGCAATTGCTGGCATGGAGGCAACCGCGCCGAAACCGGAAGAAACGGCAGCCAGCGCCGCTGTGAGAGAATTCTCTTCGACCGCGCCGCAATCATTCGCGGCCGGAAGCCCAGCCAACCCGGACGAGATACCTACTGCCGCGGCGCCAACTCTTTCCCCCGTCGTAGAGACGCCAGTGGCGGCCGAAGATACTTCGGCGTCCACCGCGCCTGCTAAAGAACAGGTGTCCGCAGCGAAGAGCGAAGGACCTGCCACAAAGGCGCCGGTTGTCGCGGCAGTCTCCGCTACCCCCGCGACGGTGCTTGCGCCGTCCAAGGTTGGCGAAGGTCGAAAATTTGAAACTGGCAATCTTGTATCTGCAATTTTCGTTTTGGCGGGTGTCGGAGTCTTTATCGGATTCGTGGTGTATGAGGTTCGTCGTCGCGGATTTAATTTGCCAAACTTCCGTCGCGCCGCTTCGGTAACCGGCCCCCAAGTGGGAGGTATGGAACTTGCAGCCTCAAGTTCGCCGGAAAAGGAAATGAAAGTTATGCCGCGACTGACGGGTGGACCGCGCCAGGTATCACTTAAATTGAGAGCTTCCGAGCCTTCTCTACGCCGTGCCGTAGTGCCTCTGAGCAACAAGACCGGCCGTGGCTTTGGCAACGGTAACGGCAACGGCGGTTCCGCCGTTTTGGAGCCTTCAATTGAAACCAATGGTAAACGTCACGTAGAATCCGCGCCGGTAGAAGAAGCATTCGAGTCTGTCGGGCCGGTATTCGAATCCGTCGGACCAGTCGTTGAACAAGGCATGGCACCCGCCCCTACCGCGATTGAATCCGAGTGGGCTGCGGCGCCGGCGGTTGAAATTCCGACCTTCGAAATGCCGCCGCCGATCGTCGCGGAACCGGAGCCAATGACCACGGAACCTGAGCCAGTTGCGATACCCGAACCAGAGCCGTTCTTTGCTCAAATGGCGTCGATGCCCGAACCACAATTCGAAGCACCCGTGTCTTCGCAGATGGAAGCGATTGTCGAGCCGGAGCTTGAACCAATCGGTCAAGGCCAGCCCATTCCCCAGTTGACGCCTATTGAGGAACCATCCATCATTGAGGTCACCGAACCCGAACCGGCCGCATTTGAGGCGCTTCGTCAAACAAGCGAACCGTTTATTTCGCCGGAACCGGTTATTCACACACCAATTTACGAACCAACCACACCTGTAATCATGCCTGAACCGATTCAAATCCCAACCGCTCAACGAGGTGGCTCACCTCAACCTGCCGGCGCAGTGCAAACCGCCGTGCAACTCACCTTTGCTTTCGAGATTGCGTCGATGCAACTGACCCCGACCTTCAAGATGGGCGCGTTGCAACTGCGGCCGGCCTCGAAGGTTGTCACGATGCGTCTGGCCGGCTCCTCGCCGCAGCCCGCAATGAACCTGCAAGTGACGTTCGAAATCGCGCGGATCCAGCCTGCCGGTGGCACGCTGGGTAGTGTTCGGTTGACTCCTTCGCAACAGCAGCGGCCGTCGGTTGTCGGTTCGCCATCGTTCACTGTCGGAGGCTTACACCTGGTTTCGGACTTCGCGGCGGCGCCACTCCAATTGACGCCTTCCCAACAAGGTCAGGCTGCAGTTCACGTCGTGGCGCCTTTCCAGATCGCAACCGTTGAATTTTCGCCTTCGTTCGAAATCTCCTCGATTGTGTTGAACTCCAATTCGAAGCAGGTCATGGTGCAGCTGCCAAGCGCTGGCGGTGCAGCCATCGAAGGGGCGCCGATGTTCGAGATTTCGAATTTGCAGCTGACCGGTAGCGGTGAAATCGGAATGATGCAGCTCAATCTGCTCGGCCAAGGCCCGAGACGAGCGGCTTAACTCACGGTCCAGCTCGACATTTTCAGAGCGACTCGCAAGAGTCGTTCTGTTTGTGTACGGCGGCTACTTCCCCTTGACGAAATTACTTCGATTTAGGGAGCGCAGTTCTTTTGGGAGAAACTCCCCATCGCGTCGAATGAGTTCGCCGTCGAAATAAATTTCGCCGCCACCGTAGCTTTTTCGCTGGATATTTACCATGTCCCAATGGACCTGGCTTCGATTGCCGTTGTCCGCTTCCTCGTAGGCCTGGCCCGGAGTGAAGTGAAACGAGCCGGCGATCTTCTCATCGAAAAGTATGTCCCGCATCGGTTCAAGCACGTACGGATTAAAACCGAGCGAAAACTCGCCGATATAGCGTGCGCCCGCGTCCGAGTTGAGGATTTTGTTTAGCTTCTCTGTTTGGTTGCTTGTCGCCTTGACGACTCGTCCATTTCGAAAATCGAGCCGAATGCCGTCGAAAGCGATGCTTTGATAAATCGTTGGCGCGTTAAAGGTGACATGCCCTTCTACCGAGTTCTTGACCGGTGCGGTGAAGACCTCTCCATCCGGAATATTTCTATCGCCCCCGCAGATGATCGCCGGAATTTCTTTGATACTGAACCGCAGATTGGTTCCGGGTCCTTTGATCTGGACGCGATCTGTTGATTCCATCAACTGCTTCAACGCCTTCATTCCCGGTTGAAGTTTCTCGTAGTCGAGCGTGCAGACCTCAAAGTAGAAGTCTTCGAAGGCCTCCGTGCTCATTCCCGCCAGCTGCGCCATTGACGGGGTCGGCCAGCGCAACACGCACCACTTGGTCTTTTTGACTCGTTGATCCTGCACCGGTCGCAATTTTTTCGCAACCAACTGCATTTTAGAGACCGGTACGTCCGACAATTCGGTGATGTTATGGCTACCGCGCAAAGCAATGTAGGCGTGCATCTTTTTCATTCGCGCCAGCTCATGAGAGGCCGCAAAATCCAATTGCCGGTCTGTCGCGCTCATTGCCAGTTCGCGACTGATGCGGTTGCGTTGGACCTGCACGAATGGGGTTGCGCCCGCTTTTCGGGCCGCGCGAATCAGGGCGATCGTCATTTCGTCCGGAACATCAAACGCTTCAATCAGAAGGTTCTCATTTCGTTTGAGTCTCGTCGAATATTCCACCAGCAACTTGGCCAGCTTATCGAAACGTGCGTCGTGCATAGGATGTTACAATTCCACTGAGTATCCGGGACGCAACCGCAGCCCCACTCAATTATGCCCCCATCAGAAGCCTTGCGGCAAAAGCGCCGTCAAATTGGTCAGCGAACGGCTGGCATCTTCGTTCCTGCTCTAACCGCAATACCGGCGCGTCCCGAAGTATTGTCTGGATGACGGCATCATTTTCTTCCCGCTCGATGCTGCATGTGCTGTAAACCAGAACTCCATCGGGCTTCAGTAACGGAACGACCGCTCTCACAATTTGGATCTGACGCGTTTGCATTCGCAGAAAGTCCGCCGGCCTCAAGCGCCATCGAACATCAACCCGACGTCGCATCACGCCCGTATTGCTACACGGTGCATCGATCAGAATCCTATCAAAGGGAGCTTCGGAACGGATCGCGCCCGAGATTTTCTTTTGCTGCCAATCCTGGCGAACAGTCTTTGAGATCTTTACTCCAAGGCGCGCCAGATTAGCATCGAGCCTTACTAATCGCTGCGACTCACGGTCGCATGCGACGATGAGTCCCTTGTTTTTCATCAATTCGGCGAGGTAGCCGGTCTTACCGCCGGGGGCGGCGCAGGCATCCAAAATCCTTTCGCCGGGTTTCGGCTGCAACAATTCACACGCCAATGCGGTGCTCGGGTCTTGGACGTAACAATCTCCCTGGTCTAATGCGTTGGTCGGCGAAGGAAGCTCTACAAAATCAGCAGATCCTGGAAGCGAACGTGCGTTGGGGTAGTGCTCGAGAAACGCCTGACGATCGATTTTTAACCGGTTGATGCGCGCATAAATCAGGGGCGGCTGATTGTTCCACTCGCACAACGCTCTGGTAGCATCCTCGCCGAACTGCCGCTTCCAGCGTTCTATTACGAATCTAGGGTGCGAAAATCGAACATGGAGCGGTTCCGACTTGGCGGCGTTCTCCAGTTCGGTCATCCGTCGAATTGCCGAACGCAGGACACCATTCAAGATCGCGCGCTGTTGTTTCGGAACGAGCGCAACAGTTTCGTAAACGGCTGCGTGTTCCGGTATTCTGGCAATGAACAACTGATAAAGTCCGAGACGAAGAACGTCGCGAACGCCTGCCTCAAGTCGGCTTGATCGAAGTGCATCGATCCAAAAATCGAGCAAAGTGAGATTTCGCAAAACGCCATAAACGAGTTCGATTACGAATGCGCGGTCGGCGGAAGAGAGCGGTGTATTGGACAGCAACCTAGCAACAATAGAGTCCGCAAACGCAATGTTCTTGCGCCATGTCCTCAGCGCGGCGAGAGCAGCTCGGCGGGCTGATATCGGCGGCACGAGAGATTAGCGCGGGACCACGCTGGCGCGTCCGATGGAATGATAATGAAATCCGAGCTCGCCCATTGTCTCCGGTTTCAAAAGGTTTCTTCCGTCGAAGACAATTGGCGTGGTCATGCGCCGTTTGACCGCGGCAAAATCGACGTTCGCGAATTCTAACCATTCTGTGGCGATCACAAGCGCCTCGGCGCCGTCCACTGCCTCCAAAGCGGAGGCGGCGAACTTTGCATCAGCCACCGCTTTGAGCTCGCGCGCCTTTTCCATTCCTTTGGGATCGTAAACGCTCACCAGCGCGCCTTCTCGCAACATGGCGTCGACCAATTCGATGGCGACGGAAGAACGGACGTCATCTGTGTCCGGTTTAAAGGTAAGCCCCCAGACCGCGATTTTCTTTTCGCGCAGCACCCAGAGGGTGTCGCGGATCAGCTTGAGAAAGCGTTCCTTTTGCGATGCGTTTACCCGCTGCACTTCTTTCAACAACGTAAACGGCACCCCGATCTGGTCACTAATGTGGATGAATGCAGCCACGTCTTTCGGGAAACAGGAACCGCCGTAACCAATGCCGGCGTTTAGAAATTGCCGTCCAATCCGACGATCCATGCCGATCCCATCCGCGACTTTTTCGACGTCCGCACCGCTTGCCTGGCAGATCGCAGCGATGGCGTTGATGTAGGAAATCTTCAGTGCCAAAAATGAATTGGCCGCGTGCTTGATCAGCTCAGCGCTGTTAATGTCGGTCACCAGAATCGGTGCCATGAACGGCTCGTAGACCTTTTTCATCAGGTCGACTGCATGCTGGCTCTGCGCGCCGATAACGACCCGGTCCGGATGCATTAAGTCGTGAACGGCGCAGCCTTCGCGCAAGAACTCCGGATTACTGACCACGTCAAATTTTGCACCGCGCCGGTTGTAACGCTTGATCGTCTCGGCCACGCGCTCGCCGGTCTTCACCGGCACCGTGCTTTTGTCCACGATCACCCGATAATCGGTCAGCACGTCCGCGATTTCACGCGAGACCTTTTCAATGAAGCTGAGGTCGACTTCCCCGTGTGGCTGCGGCGGCGTCGGCACCGCGATAAAGACTATCTGGGAGTTATCCACCCCCTCGCGAGTACTGCTGCTGAAACGCAGCCGGCGAGCGGAAACGTTGCGATGGAGGATTTCTTCCAGGCCCGGTTCATAAATAGGAACCCGACCGGCCTGGAGCGTTTTGACCTTTGCCTCGTCGTTGTCGACGCAGATTACGTTGTGGCCAACGTCGGCGAAACAAGCACCGGTGACTAGACCGACGTATCCCGAACCGATGATTGAAATATCCATGAACGACGAATGCCTTTTACCTGCTCAGCCTAGCACAGCCGCAGCGTGAGATTGTAATTCATGGAGAGTGCTCGTCCCGGTCATTGGCCCTCACCTCCTGGATCGAAATTCAAATCAAAACCAAACTTGGGAAAGGCTTTAAGGCTAAAGGTAAGAAGAACGCCGTATTCCTTTTTATTACCCGTGTTGTCTCGAACCACTGCGCCAAATGACGCAACCCAGTTCGACAAGTCCCGATAAATGGCATAGCGCTGTTCCTGGAAAAGGCCAATTGTGCCCTCGTATTGCTCTTGAAACCCAAAGCCCCAGTTGTCAGTGACCCGATAATATCCGCCGACCACAAAGAGGCTGCTATGCTCAAAAAATGGATTGTCATTGAGATAACGATGGGCGGCCGTGAGTTGCAAGTTCGCAGTGGGTTGCAAGGCAATGGTGGTATTGATTTCAGTAAAACCTGAACTGAATAGCGGAAGCTGCGAATCAATCGCCAGCGAAGCCCATGGGAGCGGGTTAAAGCGCAATTTGTTGAAGAAGTTCGAGTAGGTCCGCCGGTCGTAGGGATTGTCGAAGTTCACATCAAAAAATGTGTCCAGCTCCAGCCAGGTAACGGTTTGGTCGTCTCGCCGAGTCTCCAAACGGTTGCGAATCCCGTTACGCCAAATCGTCCAGCTGGCGATCGAATCGATTGTAGTAAACTGCGGGAAATCGAATATCGGCAACTGGGTCGAGGGTTGGAATCGATCAAACTGCAAAACTGAAGCAGGATTGATCCCGTTCACATGGACATACGAGAAGTCCGTATAGGGTTGGATGACGTGGAGCAATCCATCCAGACCAAAGGTCCGATCTGACACGTCGTCCCAGGAGCGCGAAAGCTTGAACGAACCTTCCACTCCTGCGTCGTACACCGTTCGAAGACCGCTTCCCCCGTTTATGACAGGATTAGCCGGGGTAGGGTCGTTCGGGATGAAGGTTGGAATCAGCGGATCTTCGTTGGTCGGAAACAGCGTGTTGCCGAGGTCGCGCGTCTTGTCGTAGTAAGTTGCTCGGAAACCCGCTCGAGGCACAATGGAGAGCCAGCCAAAATACGTGTTTGGAAAAAGCAGCTGATGGAACGTGTCGATTCGATTCGAGCCATAGTCTTCAAAACCGGATCCTTCGGCAAAGGATCGGTGCAGGTCGGCAAAACCAGTCTCCCCTTCATAATAAATTGGGCCGCCGAATAACGCATGACGTTTGATGTCGAGGACGATTTCAGGTAAGCGCTCCGTCTGGTCGAAGAAATCGTTCGCTTGGAAACGAGTAATGGCTGTGAGGGTATAAAATGGATCTGCCTTGGTCAGAGCAACGACATTGTCCGGATTGGGATCGACTCGGAATTCGCTCTGATAGAAATCTTGCATCACGTAGGCGTCACTGAGTTTGGTCACATTAACAATGCCGTAGATGTCATTCGTGAATTGGGTCGTGTCTTGCAGGGTCAAGCGGTATCGGTTCGGATCTACCTCACCGCGCGGAACGGCGGTCGGATTAATTTCCGGGTTTTGGTCATCGGCGTAATAAGTCTTGATTTTGAGGTTGCTCGATTTGTCTTTTCCGTAATCGACGTCCGAATCGAAACCAATCGCCGGGCCGCGCCGTCCGCGGTAATCCAAACGAAGCCGTCCTTTGATGTCATCGGTAATCGGAAATGTCACTTGAGTCAGAAGCGAAGGCCCCCACGAGCTCAGGTCGGCCGGCGCGATTGAAAAACTGAACGCGTCATTCAGCGACTGATACATATAAGGCCACCAAAAGATCGGCACCTTGCCGATGTAAAACGTCACATTTTGAAAGACGACGTGGTCATTTTCATAGACGCGGACTGTTCGCGCATGAAGATGAAAATCCGGCCGGGGAGAGTCATCAGTCGTGAAGGTTGCCCCTTCAATGAGATAGTTGTTCGTGGCGGTCTGATTAACGTTCTGGCCGCTGAGGAAAAAAGGACTGTATTGGGTCCGCGCGTTGCTCGTCCGGATTTGCTTGGTGTCGATGTTATAAACGCCTTCGTCGGCGATGTAGAAACTGACGTCGCGATAAATTCTTACGTTGCCTCTGACCAGAACTTCATGAGTGCGGGAATTGTATTGGGCGAAATCTCCGTAAATATCGGTATCGCCTATATGAATGGCCACATTGTCCCGGGCAGTGGCTATCCCGTTGTCGTAAGTCGTCTCTCCGCTTGAGGTAATCTCAACCGGCTCGTGATCGGGCGAACCTTCCTGCTTGGCCGCTTTCGCCCAGCCGGCCGCCAAAAAGATAAAAAAAGCCCCCCAAACCAGCGTTCGCATGGCGGTGGCCGAAAGTATCGCACCCGCCCCTCGTTGCAAAGGCAAAAGCGGGTCTACCGGCGGCATGCCCTAGATCGACAACCGAAGCCCGGCGGCCTGCTGATTCAAGCCGCAGCTCAAAACAATGGCGCTCGGCCCGGTTGGAGTGGAATTCGTCGAAAATCGAAGGCCGGCATCGTGATCCGAGTGCAGCACTGGTGGCAGTCGTTTCATTTTTAGGGCTTGTGCGGCAACAATGATTTGCCACATCGCGCTCGCGCCAACGCTCTCCCCGAGAGCCGGTTTGGGGCTGTAAACGACTGCTTCCGGCGAGATCCTTCTAATCGCCTCGCTTTCGGCCAGGTCGACGAACGTTCCGTTTGCGCTCGCGATCATGCATGCATCGGGGTCTCGAAGGTCGTGCAGAATCCGGCCGAGGATATGAGGCGCTTGTCGTTGATGCGAGAAATTTCCGCCGGCATGGATGGAAACAACCCTCGCAAAACCTTTGCGAGCGAGAAGCAAAGCGCCGGCACCCTCACTTAGAATTGTCCCGAGCGGCGGTTCGCGGAACGGCACAATTGGCCGCTGGGATTTGAGGAGTCGCCATTTTCGATACGCATCACACAGTATCCAGTCCGCCTCTTCGGCCGCCACCACCAGACAAAAATCCAGCGATTGAGCTTCCAGAAGGTCACTTGCCATTTTGATCGCCAGAATCCCGACCGCCCCGTCACCAACGATGGTATAACTCGCGCCGTTAATTCCGAGGATGGCAGCCAGGTGACTGGCCGGTGCATTGAAGACGGTTTCGGGAAAAAGAAGCGGGCTCGCCGACTGCGCCCCAGCTTCGACGATGCCTTGATAAAAACGCTTTGTGTAAATCACGCCTCCATTGGAGGCAGCGAAAATCAAAGCCAGTCTTGTCATATCGATCGTCAGTCCCGCCGCTTCGGCTTGTGCAATCGCATCCATCCCAGCCGCGGCTGCAAAACGGGAGATGGCGCTGGCCCGACGCAAGCGCGCATGCGAGGGCAGGTCTTTCAGCATTTTCTCCGGAACGAGAAAGCCCGAGTAATTCTTCGTGTCTTTTTTACCGGAAATCGATTGAGTCGATGCTTCGTCGCCGCGCTCCAACCTGTCCCAAACGTGGTCGATGCCACGGCCTAACGGAGTGATCCAGCCCGCGCCTGCGATGCACAAGCTCATGCCGGAGCTTTTCCAATCACGATCGAAGCATTCGTGCCGCCAAACCCAAATGAATTAGACAGGGTAACGTCGATCTTTGCGTCCCTCGATTGGTTGGCAACGATGTTTAGAGAGAGATCGTGATCCAAGGCGCGAAAATTAATGTTTGGCGGCAACACCTGAGACTGCAACGCGAGCAGACAGACGACGGCTTCAATCGCCCCCGCCGCGCCTAACGAGTGTCCGATCATGCTTTTGGTCGAGCTGACCGGCACTCGGTCGAAAAGTTCCGCGATAGCCTTGCCTTCCGCCGCATCGTTGAACCGCGTCGCGGTGCCGTGCGCGTTAATGTAATCGACATCGCCAGAGTTTATCTCAGCCGTTTTCAGAGCGTCTTCCATGGCGCGTCGCGGTCCGCTTCCGGAGGGATCGGGCTGGGTGAGGTGATGATTGTCGGTCGAAATCCCGTAGCCGAGGATTTCGCCCAGAATCTTTGCGCCTCGTTTACGAGCGGCGGCCAAGTCTTCGAGGGCGAGGACCCCAGCGCCTTCGCCAAGCACCATGCCCGATCGGTCGCGATCGAACGGCCGGCACTTTTCCGGGGTCGCGGCCTGAAGAGAATCGAATCCAACAAAGACCAATTGGGAGAGGGCGTCATAACCGCCGGTCAACACCCGTTGATGTTTTCCAGAACGCACGCACTCAAACGCGTGACCGATTGCGTTCGTGCCGGAAGCGCAAGCATTGGCGATGACGAGGCAAGGCGATGAAATTCCGAATTCTTCTTGAGCATCGAGCACCGCTTTCTGTGGCGGATAGTTTGCAATCCATTCCGGCGAGCGACGCAGAGTCTGATGTCGATGCACCGCGCGATAATAGTCTTCGCCAAATGACATTCCGCCGCTGGTCGTGCCGATGACGGTCAGTTCCGGTTTGAATTCAGGATCGCGCTCAAACAGCTCTTTCATCGCGGCGATCATCATGTGCGATGCTCGGTGCAGGCGGGGGCGTTTTCGACCCTCTTGATGGTGACCAAGAAGCCGTTGATCGGGAACCTGGGCGGCGGTTTTGCACCGGCAATCGGTCACGTCAAATTGAGTGACTGCCCTCACGCAATCGGTGGCATTACGAATGGAGACTAAGGTCTCATCCAGACCGAATCCCAGGGGGCTTACCACGCCGGTTGCCACTACTGCGACGCGAGCCGGGCTGCTTATTCCGTGTAACGCGTGAAATCCCGACATCTCAACGCTTAACCAACCGCGATTTTTGATTGCTTTCCCATTCGAAGCACTCTACACAATGACCCCGAAAGGAGAAAACAGCAGCTCGGAAGCCCGCCGATTGTCAGTTGGAATTCATTCAGCGGCGATTTGATATTCAAAAGCGGGAGAGATGTCCTGGCGGCGTTTTCCAGATTAGATTCAATGGCAACTAAATTATACGTGGGAAATCTCCCGTTTAACACTACAGAAAACGAACTGCAGGAGCTTTTTTCGCAAGCCGGCGCGGTCCAGGAGGTCATGCTGATGCAGGACAAATTCACTGGCAAATCGCGCGGTTTCGCGTTCGTCACCATGGGCTCCGAACAGGACGCGCAAAAAGCTATCGCTGAAATTAACGGCAAAACGCTCGAAGGTCGCGCGTTAACCGTTAATGAAGCGCGTCCACGCGAATCGCGTCCGCCGGGAGGCGGTGGCGGTGGCTACGGTGGGGATCGACGACGCGACGGGGGACAGCGCCGCGGGCGTTAATCGACCATCTCATATTCTTTTTGAAAAGCGGCCGCTGCGGCGGCCGCTTTTTTTTACACGTCTGCCGCGATCTGTCGCCGCGAACTATTTAATAAAAGGAGTTTCTTTTTATGGCTAACGAAGCGCAGGTGCACGAGGAGAACATAGAAGTTCCCCCAATCCCGAAAGCAACAGCCGGCGCCGTCGCTGGCGCCGCGCTTGGCAGCGTCATGGGACCGGCTGGCGCTGTCGTCGGCGGAATTGTCGGCGCGATTGCGGGAAACGCTGCCGCTGAAGGGCGGCGAAACCCGCAGTGCGAAAAGCGACTCGGCGTGTGCTCAAACCCGCTCCTAAGGGCGTCAAGAAAGCAGTTCGCAAAGTTACCGCCAAACGAAGACCAGCGCGCAAAGCTACGAAAAAGCGTTCGACCGCCAGGCGAGGTAAAGCGCAACCACGTCGAAAAACGACATCGTCAGGGCGCGGGACGCACCGTCGTCGTTAGTCGTCGGGCGAATCCTTTCGCCGTCCTCGCTGCAATAAGCCGCTTCAGAGCATTCGTGCCAATTCGTGGTTAAGAATCAGTTCTCTTTTCAGGTCACTGGTCACCTCTCCGAACGAGACGCGGTTCGGCCGCGCGACCGCGATTTAGACTGAAACCGCCGCAGGTTTATGGATAGTATCCGGCTCGGAGCTATCGCGGATGCTTTTGTGTCGTCGAGACGCGTTTTTGAAATCTCTCGTTTTCCTTATTCTGGCGGCATTGTTGGTCATTGTTCTATGGCCCGCCTTTCGTTTGCCTGGACAGCAAGAGGACGAAGGCATCACTCTGGTTTATCCCGAAATGTTTTCGAAAGGGCATCTGCCTTATCGGGATTTCGAGAGCGTTTATGGGCCTGGAAACCTGCTCATTTTGTCGGGGGTCTACTCGTTGTTTGGCGAAGGTGTTTTCGTCGAACGCACGGTTGGATTGATTTATCGGCTGCTAATTCTTCTCGGAATTTTTGGTGTCGCCCAGCGTTGGGGGACCGTTCTCGGTGCAATATGCGGATTCCTTGCTGTGATGCTCCTTGGAGTTACCGAAGTCTGGGCAAACACCTGGTTCGCCGGACTCGCGTTCGCGCTGTGCGCGCTCTGGGTCCTGGCAGGCATCGAGTCGCGGGTGCGTTGTCTCGCGGGGGGAGTTCTCGGTGGCGTTGCCTTGTCGTGTCGTTGTGATTTCGCCTTGGCTCTGGCGGTGGCGCTTCTGCCGCTCTTTGCCGGGATGCAAAGAAAAAATAAAAAGTGGTTTCTGATCGGCGGGGTAGCCGGCTTGCTGCCGATAATGTACTTCGCCGTCGCAGTTGGCCCGATGCAACTCGCCGAGAGTTTGTTTGTGCTACCGGTAATTCGCATCGGACCGCGCGGACACTTACCGATCTCGAGTGCGCCTGCAGAAATTGTTTGGGTTTTTTGCTTTTACCTGGTGGCAAGTGCCGCGAACATAGCAGCTGCTTTTTATTATCTCCGCGAATTCCACTCCGAGCGCGGACGTTCGTTTTTGGGCGTAGCCCTGCTTGGGCTGGGCCTTATTCACTATCCATTGTCGCGGTTCGACAGCGGACACGTCATGAATGCTGCACTCGTATCTTTCATGTTACTCCCGCTATCGTTTTCGGTTTTTGTCTCCACCCGGGCTGATCGGTTGTCACGATGGTCGAAGGCAGTTGGAATATTGGCCGTTCTGGTGATTGCCGTTGCGCTTCTCAATCTACGGCCAGTCGAGGAAGGAATTTTCATTAAGCAAAACGGTCGTTCATTTCCGTTGGCAAAAAATCAACTGCCGCAGGCTGCAGATCAGGTTGTCGCCGAGTTGCAAAGGGTTTCTGTAGCGGGGCAGCTTCTCCTGGTGGGTCCGGCAGATCTGCGCCGGACGCGTTACTGTGACACCTGGATTTATCATCTTTTCCCGCAGCTGCTTCCGGCCAGCTATTTTCTGCAAATGGACGCGGGTGCGGCCAACGCACCCGGCTCTCGGCTGGCCGGTGATGTGGCTCGCGCCGACTGGCTGGTTCTCAATCGCGCTTGGGACTTTCTCTACGAGCCGAATCCTTCGGCAGAATTTGGTCCGGACGAACCAAACCAGGTCGTGCGGGAAAAGTTTGACCTATGGAAGGATTACGGTCCCTATCTTTTGTTCCGCAATAAGCGGCTCCGCAATCTTGTGCAGCAACCTCAAGTAGAATAGAACGGGAAGGCAGGGAGTGGGCAGGGCTGGATTCGAACCAGCGAAGGCGTAAAGCCAGCAGATTTACAGTCTGCCCCGTTTGGCCACTTCGGTACCTACCCGCGACGGTTCTGGAGTCTTGATCTCTAGCTGAAAAAGTCCGCGATGCAATTTACAACGTATTGCTGTGCTTCACGCGAAATTTCCGGATAGATCGGCAACGCCAGGTTTTCTCGGGCGGCGCGTTCCGCTTCGGGAAAGTCACCTGCCTTGTAGCCGAGGTATTCGAAGCAAGGCTGCTCATGCAACGCCAACGGATAGTAAATTGCAGTTTCAACCTCCCGGGCTGCCAAATGGCTTCGCAAATCATCTCGCCGCGGCGAGCGGATCACGTACTGATGATAAATGTGATCGTTTTTCAGCCCGATTTCTCCGGAGGGCGGAAGTTTAATTTTCTTGTCCAGGCCAATACGCCGAAACTCGTTGGTATAGAAATTCGCCGCTTCCCGCCGCGCCGCCGACCAGGCATCGAGGTGAGGCAGCTTTACCTTCAGGATAGCCGCCTGGATCTCGTCGAGTCGAAAATTTCCGCCAACGAAATCATGTCGATATTGCGCGCCCATTCCGTGATGGCGGCAACGCCGCAGGCGCTCGGCAAAGTCCGCGTTGTGGCAAACGACCAGGCCGGCGTCTCCTGCTGCACCCAGATTTTTGGACGGATAAAAACTGAAACAACCCACATCGCCCATGGTCCCAGCTTTTGCCGGCCCATTTTCCAGTGAAAACTCCGCGCCAATGGCTTGAGCCGCGTCTTCGATCAAAATCAAATTATGCTCGCGTGCGATTGCGAGCATTTCTCTCATGTCGCAACACAAACCAAAAATGTGAACGGGAATAAGAGCGACGATGGTTTGTTGATTCTCGTTGACCAGTTTGTTTTGGGCTTTATGGCAATATTTCTGAAGGTAGCGTCGCAACGCCGCCGCCGAGATGTTGTGCGTGCCCGGTTCGATGTCGATGAAAACCGGGGTAGCTCCAACGCGCGCAATGCAGCCACCGGTCGCAAAAAACGAATATGCTGTAGTGATTACCGCGTCTCCGAGTCCGATTTCGAGCGCCATCAGGCTAGCCAGGAGTGCATCGGTCCCCGACGAAACGCCAATGGCATGGGACACCCGGCAATATTCCGCCACTGCTTTTTCGAATTCGGCGAGTTTCGGACCCAGAATGAAGCGCTGACTCGAAAGTACTTCATCAGTGGCAGCGCGGATTTCTTGCGACAGGGTGTGGTATTGCTGGCTTAGGTCCAAAAGACGGACTCGCATCGTCGACTAGCTTGTCAGTTCCGCTGGGGCGATCAATCCGAAGTTTGCCGGTGTGGCGGCCGATTGACCGATAACTGCGGCTCAGCTACCCTTTCGGGCATGTCTCTCTTGCGCGGGCTGTTCTGGATCGTTTTGTTTGTCTTCTTCACATTTTGTTTCGTGGTCCTTTTCGAATACGGCACACACGATTTCGCCACCGGTTTCCAAAAGGAATTCAATCGCATTAAGACTTTTGTCACCAAGCACGTCGACAAAACTGAGAAGCAGGAAAAGAAATAGCTATCCAACGAATTCGATCTCGGCCGGACCGTCGATATAACCGCTGATCCTGGCGTCGCCGAGAAATTTTCGAATCGCCGCGCGGCCTGTCTCCCCATAGTCCCGGGTAAAATCGTTCACATACATGCCAATGAATTGGTCGGCCAGCTGTTCATTCATGTCCCGGGCGTAAGGCATCGAGTGCGCGACTGCTTGGTCACGATGGGCCAGACCGTAATCGATACTCTCCCGCATGATCTCCAAGAGATCGTGGCGGACCCTGGGCGGAATGTCTTTGCGAATCACATTGCCGCCCAAGGGTAAGGGCAGGCCAGTTTCGCATTTCCACCATTCGCCAAGATCGACAGTTTTTTCGAAACCGGATTTCGCGTAAGTCAGCTGTCCTTCATGGATAATTAGGCCGGCCTCAGCTTTGCCCTGGATTACGGCGTCGAAGATTTGATCGAACGGAACCACGATGTGTTTAAACCTGCCGAGATAAAGTCGCAGAGCCAGGAACGCGCTCGTCATTGTGCCCGGAACGGCAATGAGCTGCCCGCGCAGCCAATTTCGGACGTTTTCGTTTGGGATTTGGGTCTTGGGATTTGGGATTTTCCTGACAAGGATGGGTCCATATCCATCGCCCATGCTCGCTCCGCAGGGAAGCAACGCGTACTTGTCTGCGACATAGGCGTAAGTGTGGATCGAAATTGCCGAGATGTGCAGTTCGCCGCGCATTGCGCGTTCGTTCAGGGTCTGGATGTCTTCCAGGCGATGCTCGAATCGATAACCGCGCAGATCGATCTTGTTCCTGGCGATCGCATAAAACATGAAAGCGTCGTCCGGATCCGGAGAGTGTCCGAGGGTGAAAACTTCAGGCATGCTCCACATCGCCGCATGCTAACCGCAGTCGCGAGCCGCGCAACAGTCCCGGGTTTTTTGATTGCTATTTGCGTTGGCGAATGCTTCCGATAGCCTCAGTCACATGGCGAAGTCAGG
>Ga0187777_10000539_pt1 | contig 25701 bp, 19 predicted proteins | sample 1015_Q2_SP5_10_M_FD_132416 | JGI IMG/M metagenome (GOLD analysis project Ga0187777, IMG submission 132416) | Tropical peat soil microbial communities from peatlands in Department of Meta, Colombia - 1015_Q2_SP5_10_MG | ecosystem: Environmental > Terrestrial > Soil > Wetlands > Peat | place... | reverse complement strand
CGCCCCGTCCCTGCAGACGATATTCGTCGGCAGGCGTGCGCTTGCCATAGCCGTTTTCTGTCACAGAAAGTATCAGCGAGCCTTTGATTGGAATGGTTTCGTCGGTTGCGGTCGCCTCCGGCACTCCAGCCTTGGCTTTTGCCTTCCCCGCATCTTCTTCCGCCTTCTTAACGTCTTTGGGCGTGGTCGCCATCCCAACGATGTAATCGCCTTCGTCGAGCTTCATGCCGCGCACGCCGAACGCCGGACGTCCCATGGGGCGAACGTCGTCTTCTTCGAAGCGGATGGCCTGGCCATCGTGCGAGGCCAGGAAAACGATCTGGTTGCCGTCAGTCAGCGTTACGCCTACAAGTTCATCGCCCTTCTCGATGCCGATGGCGATAATGCCGCGCGACATTACGTGCGAGAAGTCTTTAAGCTCGGTCTTTTTCACCGTGCCGTTACGCGTAGCGAAGAAAATGTGTTTGCCTTCTTCTTCCAGATTGCGAACCGCGAGCATGGTGCGCACGGTTTCTCCCGGCTGCAGTCCGACGAGGTTGCCGATGTGCTTGCCCTTGCCGGCAGCGCTGACGTCGGGAATTTCGTAGACCTTGAGCCAGTACACGCGCCCGGTGTTGGTGAAAATGAGAATGTAGGCGTGGGTGGAGGCGATGAACAGGTGCTCGACGAAATCCTCGTCGCGCGTCTTCATGCCAGTGCGGCCGGTGCCACCGCGGCGCTGCATGCGGTAAGTGGAAATGGGCGTGCGCTTGAGATAGCCGCCGTGGCTGACGGTAACCGCGACTTGCTCGTCGGCGATGAGATCTTCGAGATGAATCTCCGCGGCTTCGTCTTCGATGCGAGTACGGCGCTCGTCTCCATAGAGCTTCTTGATTTCTTCCAGCTCCTTCACAATTACGCCGCGCAGTTTCTTTTCTGAGCCCAGAATGGATTCGAACTCGGCAATGTTTTCGCGGGTCAAATTCAGTTCTTTGGTGATTTCGTCAATCGACAGCTTAGTGAGCCGATGCAACTGCAGTTCGAGAATTGCATCTGCTTGAATGGCGGTAAACGGCTTCTCGGGGTCGAGCTTCGGCGCGCGGCCGGTGGTGTTGATATCGATTTTCTTGCCGGCAAAGTAGAGAACCAGGTTCTCGCGAGCATCGGCGCGATTGGCGCTGCCGCGAATAATGGTGATGACGTTATCGAGATGATCGAGAGCGGTCTTGTAGCCTTCCAGGATGTGCTCGCGCTCACGTGCTTTCGCCAGCAGGAAGGAAGTCCGCCGGCGGACAACGTCGACTCTGTGATCGATGAAGTACTGGATGGCCTGGATCAGGCCCATTTCCTTGGGTTGTGCGTTGACCACGGCGAGCAGGATCATGCTGAAGCTTTCCTGCATCTGCGTGTGCTTGAAGAGCTGATTGAGCACAAGCTGCGGTTCGCCTCCGCGCTTCAATTCGACGACAATGCGCATGCCGTCGCGGTCGCTCTCATCGCGGATGTCGGAAACGTCGTCTACCGTTTTGTTATTCACCAGCTCGGCGATGCGTTCGATCAGCCGGGCCTTGTTGACCTGATAAGGAATCTCCGTGACCACGATGGCCTGGCGCTCTTTGGTGATGTTCTCAATCGCGGCCTTGGCTCGCATCATGAAGCGGCCACGACCGTTCTTGTAGGCTTCGAGAATGCCGCCCTTGCCGTGGATGATTCCGGCAGTCGGGAAATCCGGGCCCTGGACGAATTTCAGAATCTCGGGCAGGGTCGTGTGCGGATTGTTGACCAGGGCGATGGTCGCATCGACGATTTCCGTAAGATTATGCGGTGGGATGTTGGTCGCCATGCCGACGGCGATTCCGTTCGAGCCATTCACCAGCAGGTTCGGAATCCGGGTGGGCAGGACCAGAGGCTCGGCAGTGGACTCGTCGAAATTCGGAACGAAATCGACTGTATCTTTATCGATGTCGCTGAGCATCTCCTCGGAGATGCGGGTCAAACGGCATTCGGTATATCGATACGCCGCGGGCGGGTCGCCATCCACCGAACCGAAGTTTCCCTGGCCATCCACCAGCGGATAGCGCAGCGAGAATGGCTGCGCCATGCGAACCAGCGAGTCGTAAAGAGCGGTATCGCCATGCGGATGATATTTGCCGAGACATTCGCCCACGACCTTGGCGCACTTCACATACTTTCGGTTGTGAAGGATGCCCATGTCGTGCATGGCGTAGAGAATGCGCCGATGCACGGGCTTCAATCCGTCACGCACGTCGGGAAGGGCGCGGCCAATAATCACCGACATGGAATAGTCGAGATACGACCGCCGCATCTCCTCTTCAATGTTGACGGGCTGAATGTTGGCGGCGCCAGGAATGCCGCTGCCATCTCCGCCACCGGGCGGAGTTAAGGGAAGTTGGGGATTCTGTTCATCAGGCATATGTAAAATTCTCGCTTATCGAGATCCCTCGCTACGCTCGGGACGACAGCTCGGGCTCAGACGCCCGCAACGCGCTGTCGGTTAGGGATTATGCTCATCTGCCATAATTTCGTTTTGGTCTGCTTTCGGAAGCGCCAAAATATCCACTAAGGATTTTGTCTAAGTCATTGCATATACGAGGCTTAATGTTGTTCTGCCGTGAGATAATTGTACCACATTTGGAGCTTATCGGGGGTTGGAGGACTCCGCGAAGATACTCCAACCGGCGTCGTTTAAGAACCTAAGATTTGCGGCAGTGAAACGAATTCCCTCGCTCGATGGGCTGCGCGCGGTTTCAATTTTGCTGGTCATCCTGGGACATTGGGTTACAAAGCATCACCAATTGACGTTTCTTGCCGTGTACGCCAATGTTGGGGTCCGCGTCTTTTTCGTGATCTCAGGCTACTTGATCACGACATTGCTGTTGAGCGAGCAGCAGAAAACCGGCGGCATTAGTCTGCGCGCTTTTTACATACGTCGGGCCTTCCGCATTCTGCCAGCAGCTTTTGTGTTCATCATTCCGGTCATCCTTCTCCGGTGGGACGAGATGCGCTGGTACGACGTGGCGGCGGCCATGCTGTACCTGGTGAATTTTGATTTTGCCTGCCCGTGGTTCGTCGGACATTTATGGTCGCTTAGTGTGGAGGAGCAGTTTTACCTGCTATGGCCGGCACTACTGCAGAAATGCTTTCGGCACAGAGTGAGGGTGCTGGTTGCGGTCATGACGGTCGCTCCCATCTACAGCGCCCTCTGTCATCGATTGAAATTGCCCGGCGGCGGATACGGAACTTTTCCGGCCGTGGCCGATAACCTGGCAGTGGGTTGTCTGCTGGCTGTATTCGCACCTCATATTCGGAAGATTGGGGGCAGCCTGGCTTGGGTAATGGTCTTTGGCATCGTACTGATTCCTCACTTTCCCGCAAACACGCCGCTGCGCACACTCTTCATGCTGTTTGTTCTTTGGCCGCTTATGCACCTGTCGATCGCTGGTCTTGTGCTGCACGTCGTGCAGAACCCCTACGCGATTCTGAATCTTGGACCGGTAGTTTTTCTGGGCAAGATCAGCTACAGCCTCTATCTGTGGCAGCAGCTGTTCTTTTACCGGCCAGAGTCCTTTCCGATCTATGTGGCCTTGCCACTCTCACTAGGCTTCGCCTGTCTCTCGTATTTTCTGGTGGAGCAGCCCATGTTGAAGCTACGAGACACTCGGTTGCGTGAAGCAAGACTTAGTCTCGCAACTGCGGGCGATTAAATCGTGGGTTAGGGCCGGGTCACAACTTCGTTGGGTGCGGAAGGGAGCACGAACTTGCTGCCGCTGGCCGAATTTGCTCGAAGGGTCGCGGGGATGTCCAGCGAGGAGAGCTGCACCCTCTTGTTCCAATACCCATCCCGCCAAAGATCACCGCGAGCATAAAGGTTCCCATTGGCGATTACGTAATCCGTGACCTGCTCACGATGACCGTCCGGGTAAACAAGCACGACCGGTGGGAGTTCGGCGCTGGATACGGAAGCTTCATGCATGTTCTGCGATGCAGTGGGTCCAGTTTCGGAATAGTCCGGTAAAGGCCTTCTGTTAGCGGATTCAGGCTGACCGCCGAAGCGGACGTATTTGTCGCCTTGCCATTCGATCATCAGCGGTTCGGCTTTTGGCTCAGACGGTGCCGTTGCTGTGGCGCTCGGTTGAAGGACAATGACGGGAGAAGCGGGAGACTCATAGACAACCGGCTTGGCATAGTCGGAATAGAGGAATGGATCACCGAACCAGACGACGTTGCTGCCAAACCCACGGCCATGCCCGCCGGCGAAGCCCGCGCCGATACGAAAGCCGCCGCCGTTGTGAAATCCACCGAAGCCGCCCCGGCTTTGAGCTGCAGCCGCTGGTATTAAGCCGGCAATCAACAACGCGATGGGCAGCCACTTGGGCATGGTTGAATTCAGGAACCCGCGGGTAGCTGGAAGTCGATCCCGCGGTCGTTATTCTGCTTTGTGGTGGCGTCGAGATCCAGCTCGGACAGAGCAATCTTGTGGCGCCGACCCTGGGTCAGATCATACAGCGTATTTCCGACGATGGCATAGTTCTCAACTTCCATCTGGTGGCCATCTTTGAAGACCAGCACGGTTTCGGGTTGATCGGGAGCCCGATCGGCTTGAACCTGCGGGGCGGCGGTCACGGACTCGGCGGTCGTCCTCTGGCTGTAATTCTGCTGCGGAGGGCTGGGCGGGTTACCCGGACCACGGCGATCGAAAATTGTCGGGCCGCCGTTGTATTGATCGCCGGAAGAATCGTCGGATGCCTCGTCGCCCTGATCGTAGTAGCCGTAAGGTACGGCATAGTAGCCAACGCCATATCCCCAAACACGGAGGCCGTTGTTGTGGTGGTGATGGTGGCCGTCCTGCGGCTGAAGTGGATTGAGGGTGAAAAGCGGCCGGCTGCTGGGCAAAGCAGGGTTGGGAACCAGTCCGAAAGGCCCAATCGAAGTGACGCTGGGGGGAGTGCCGTTAATCGGGCGTCCACCGAAGCCCAGGGACGTGACTGAAGGTGGGGTGCCGTTGATCTGCGCCGCAATCGGCGTACCGAAAATGAGGCCCGCCGCTATGACGGCAAAAACCGCTACCAGAGCTAGATTTGGCCGCTCCACCGCTTCATCATACTCCCGTTTTCGAGACATCACCCACCCCTTACATTATTAGAACGATTGTCCCGCGCGCGGGTTGCGCCAAATTCGCAAGAGTTTGGGTAGCAGTACAGTTTTGATAAGGAAGCGAACCAAACGCGCGATTGTTGTGTCGCAAAAAGTGCGACACCTCGCGCGGCTCGCCCAGATCCCTCGCGGCGCAAAAGAGGCTTGTTCGGGATGACCATGAAACTGCACCACTACAAGAGTTTGCAAATGCTTACGTATTGGCGATGACAATCAGCCTCGTCCGACCCGTGCGAGTTCGGTCAGGTTTATGAGAGCATTCGCGGTCAATAAGGCCGACACACATGCGACTACCGGCGCACGCTGGCGAGTCTCGAGCAGATCAGCAGCGATGCCTGACACAAACACACACAGGAGCGGAATTGCGGTCAGGATGAACGCCCCAGGAATATGTGGAGTAGCTACGCCCAGAAGCACGAAAAGGAGAGCCAAGAGCAGCGGCGCCGTATTTCCAAAATATCGGGTGCGACGCCATGCGGCGTAAGTGAATAACGCGACGGGCAGAGCGATCAGAAGCGCGGGTCCGGCTTGAACAAGCTGAATAAAGGCGTGTTGATAGCCTCCTCTCATTGCGAAGGCAAGCCAGGTAAATCCGAAAAAGTGGGCGTGTCGAATGCCCTGCCAGAAGACCTGGCCCCGAAACCCATAGGCGGCAAGGAGGATCAGGAGCGCGACTCCAAGCGCACACGCCCAAATGACAAACGCCGCGACGTTTCTGGTCGGTGCGACATACAACATGAACGCCAAGGTGATCGGCAAAAGAATAACCAACGAAAACTGGCATCCGACAGCCACAGCGAGAGACAGTCCCAGCAACAGAATGCGTCGCCAGTTCCAGAGCACGACCTCGCGAGGCGCATACAAGGTGTGCGCCACCGCGATGGCTGTGAAGATCGCACCGAATGTGCCCCATGCGGCGCCAATTTCCGGTTCGGTCAGCCAGAGCGTGCTGCTTCGCAGAATTGCCGGCGAAAAACAGTACAAGGTCAGTGCGATGTAGCCCCCGGCATTTCCATAGAGGCGGCGCGCAACATACCAAAGCGAAGCTCCCAGCAGAAGACCGATCGCAATGTAAGGCAAGCGCGCAAGCCATCCCCAATATTGCACTGAATTGATCCTTGAAGAGACACGACCCACGGCAAATGGCGCCGAGTCCAGCAGATACCACAAAGGAGAGTGGTTGGGGTCAAAGCCCTGATTCTCCTCGATCTGGATTGGCGGTGGGCTTGCCGCCTCCATACGCTCAGGCGAGGGCGTTCCCGCGATGGCACCCCCCTGCCACTGTCGCAATCCTTCCTGTACCCGGAAAAGCTCGGAGGAATCGACATCGAGCGGCGAAGTACCGTGAAACAGCAGCCAACAACATTGTCCAAGGAAAATCAGCAGCAGCAATCCAGCGTAGACTTGCGGATGTCCAAAGCGCTCGCGAGTTAGAAATTTGCCCATCCCGGGGGTGAGCGAGTGTTTTACCATTTTCCTGGGGTATATGGAAACTTGCCATGCATGAGGCGCCTTCAAATCCTGGGTCTGAGCCGCGCGGCGATCCTGCCGGGATAAACCAGCCGCGTCACACCGCCCCGAGCCCGCCCGAGTCCGTGCCTTCGCAGAACGTTCACACAATCTTTGTTACGCCCGAAGGTTTGCGGCCTGGGTGGCGAATTTTTCTGTATCTCGGGATGGGCCTCATCTTGTTCCTCGCACTGTCGAGCTTCGAATATCTCATCCCGTTGCGCGGGGCCGGTTTTCTCTACCAGGCGATGTTCATACAGACAGTCCTGGTTATTTCTTCTGTGCTTCCCGCGCTGGTGATGGGGAAAATCGAGAAGCGTCAATTCTGTGCTTACGGCCTGGGACTCAGGCGATTGCCAGTCAGATTGCTCTGTGCGGGGCTGGTTTGGGGCATTGTGGCGCTTTCGGTGCTGGTATTGCTGATGCGCCTTGTCGGTGTCTTTTCATATGGGAGTCTTGCTCTTCACGGAGTGCGCATCTTGAAATTCGCCCTGTTCTGGGGCGTTTTCTTTTTCTCAGTTGGAATATTCGAGGAGTTCACCTTCCGCGGGTACACGCAATTCACGCTTTCTCAAGCCGCGGGATTCTGGCCTGCGGCATACTTGTTATCGCTGACTTTTGGTGGGCTGCACCTGCTCGGCAATGTAGGGGAGACCTGGCTGGGATCACTTTGCGCGGCAGTCATCGGCTTATTTTTCTGCTTCACCCTGCGACGCACCGGGAGCTTGTGGTTCGCTGTGGGGATGCACGCCTCATGGGACTGGGGTGAAAGCTATCTGTACTCCGTTCCGGACAGCGGAGGGATGATTACCGGGCATCTCATGCAGCCTTCGGTGCACGGACCGGCCTGGCTGACGGGAGGTTCGGTAGGGCCGGAAGGCAGCGTGCTGGCGTTTCTAGTGATTGGAGTCGCATGGATGATTTTCGACCGCATGCATCCGGCCATCGTCAGAGCAGAGCAGATGGGCAGGTGAGGACACCTGCCCCTGCCTGAGTCAAGAAAGGCCTCCTACCACGAGTAATGCACCGTGTAAGTCACGGTCCCTTCGCCGTCTGGCGGCACCGTGATCGGAAACTCGACGGTTTGCGCATCGGTCTTGTTCGAACTCTGGGACTGCTCCATGAGCTTCCAATTCGTCCAGCGATACATATGCTCCACAACTCGGACGTTGACCGGCTCTTTCTTGTGGTTGCGGACTTTGATCTCGAACGACTCCTCCATCCAGTTGTTCTTTGAGTCGACGTGGTAGTTCGTCCGCTTACGTTCGCCAACCACATCAAAGGCGTTTCCGGTATAGACGCGGATCATCTCGTCCTTGGGAGTGTGATCGATCTGGTTTTCGCCAACGAATTCCAGATAGCCGTCGGTGTCACGGCGATAAAAGCGCAGTCTGCCTTTGGGAAGTGGCATTCCCAGGTGGTTCGTGTCGGCGTTCTTAAACTCCTCCATGACCCAGACCTTGGGATTTGAGGCCGTGCCATAGTTCGGCTCGTTGCGAACTTGTTCGTGGTTGTAATAACCGTATTGGTCGAGCTTGGCGCCGTCGTAAACATAAATTCGTTGCGCATGAATTCCGGTGGCACGCACAAACTCCACCTGTTTCGTTTCCTGGTCGCGCAGAGTGGTTGCGCGGTCGAGCGTGTACAGGTGGAATTCATCAAATGATTTCTCCGTTACTGGTGGGGCCATGGGGGCAGCCATCGCTTTGGCTTCGGCGGCGTAGATGGCGCCACCAACACCAGGTGCCTGAATCTTATTTACATCGCCCGCCATCAGCTTGATGCGCGCATTTTCGAAAGTCTTGCCGCTCTGATTGTTCATCGTGATCCAACCGATCATGTCGAGCAGGTCGAACTTGTTGGTCGACTTGTCCGAGACGACCAGGTTGTAATCCGCCTGCCAGGTCATGCCGCCGCTGACGTAAGAGACTTCGGCCTCGAACGCTCCCGGTTCGTTGGTTTCGATGAGCCAGTGCAGCGTGGGCTTCAGGATGGAATCGGCGGTGAGGGCAGGAAACAGCGGCTGACCCGGCAAGCCGAAACGCAGAACGCCATCGACCTCAATCAAAGGCTGCATGTAGCTGGTTTGGGGGAAGCCGTTGCGATAATTCATGCTGGGAACATAGCCGCTGCGGATGATCTTGCCTTTTACTGTTTCTTGCTTGTCGCCGTGCTGAACGAGGAAATCGATGGTCTTGCCTTCGTAGAAGGACAGCAGCAGCTCCTGAGAGATTGGATCGTTGCGGTAATTCTGCTCGAGGATCTGGAGTACTCGGCCATTTGGATCGCGCAGGATCACCGAATCGGGTTCAAGATGAGCGGCGATTCCGGAATACGAAACCGGGTTCACGCCGGCCTTGAGCTCCATGGGAAAGTGCTCGCGGGCCACAAAGAAATTCCCGTTATAGATGGTGAGCGCGGGCTGGCTATCGGTGGCCTTACCCTCCGCCATGGCCAAACCGCACAAACAGCACAGAACGAAAATCAGTTTTCTCATCGAAATTCTCCTTTGCTTCAGGCAGGCGGAGGAGAGTTCCGGCCTGTCTGGAGAACGTGAGTTTCCGAGGAACTTGCAAGAGGGGATAAACCACGGAGGACACAGCGGGCACAGAGGTAATCGGGGGTAATCGGCATGTGCCGCGAAGGTTATCGCTGCCCCAGAAACTTCGCGCAGCCAGCTAGCGCCTGATTGTGTGTGTTTCGATCCAATTGGTGAGCGCTTTCTCCGACAAGATGCCGGCCGCCAGACGCATGACGACCTCGGCTGCCTCGGCTTGGCCGGCCCTACGTGAGCAGCTTAGATATCCAGGTTCTTCACATCCAGCGCGTTGTCTTCGATGAATTTCCGGCGGGCTTCGACATCTTCGCCCATGAGAGTAGTGAAAATGGTCTCGCACTCCGCGATGTCTTCGAGTTTTACGGAGAGCAGGGTACGCCGCTCGGGGTCCATGGTGGTTTCCCACAGCTGCGGGGCGGTCATTTCGCCGAGGCCCTTGTAGCGCTGGACGTCGTAGCCTTTGCGGCCCTCCGCCAGCACGTAATCGCGGAGATCGCGCGGAGTAGTTTTTTCGGCGATTTCCGGTTCGGGTTTCCTTTTAGCGGAAGCTTTCACCGGAACTTCTTTGGTGGTCTTCTTCTGAGTCTTTTCCAGGTCTTCGCGCTCGGCGTCGCTCAAGTCTTCGCTCTCACCATTCGCCCCGCCGTTGCCCGAAGATCCCTTCACGATTGTCTCCACCACGAAGGGTGGTTCCATGAAAGGCTCAATCTGTTTGAATTTTGAGAGCAATTGGCGATATTGGGCGGTTGACGCCAGTTCCCAGTTGATGAGATGTTCGGCGCCTTGTGAGTTCACGTAGCGCACTTCCCACAACGTGTGCTCTTCGTCAAAGCGCATTTCAACTTCTTTGAACTGGCGCTCTTTCTGCAGCTTCTTTAACTCTTTCTCCAGCTTCTCAATTTTCTTCGGCGGTGTTTTCTTGTCGCCTTCGAAGTCGGCGCGCTTTGAGAGATCGAGCTTGGGCAGCAGATCGGTGACTTTTTCGTCACGAACGCGCTTATCCACTTTTTCGTACAGCTTCAGATACTCATCGAGCACGGTAATGAACTTGGCCAAAGCTGGGCCTTCCAGCTTGGCTGCACCCTCGCCATAGCGCACGATCAGGCCTTCGGAGGCGCGCTTGACCATGACCTTGACGTATTCTTTTTCGTCTTTGATGTACTGCAGCGACTTGCCCTTCTTGATCGAGAACAGCGGCGGCTGAGCGATGAAAACGTTGCCGCGCTTGATCAGTTCCTGCATGTGGCGGAAGAAGAACGTCAGCAGCAAAGTGCGGATGTGGCTTCCGTCGACATCAGCGTCAGTCATCAGAATGATCTTGCTGTAGCGCAGCTTGCTGGCATCGAAATCTTCCTTGGCGATGCCGGTGCCCAGCGCCGTGATCATGGCGCGAATTTCCTCGTGGCCCAGCATCTTGTCGTAGCGGGCCTTTTCAACATTGAGGATCTTTCCCTTGAGCGGCAGGATTGCCTGGAATCGCCGGTCGCGCCCCTGCTTGGCGGTGCCGCCTGCGGATTCGCCCTCAACCAGAAACAGTTCGCAACGGTCCGGTTCCTTCTCCGAGCAGTCCGCGAGCTTGCCCGGCAGACCACCGCCATCGAGAGCGCCTTTGCGACGCGTCAGGTCGCGGGCTTTTCTGGCAGCTTCGCGGGCGCGAGCTGCGTCCAGCGCCTTGTTGATGATTTTGCGCGCCACCGGTGGGTTCTGTTCCAGAAACGATCCCAGCCGCTCATTGATGAACGCCTGCACAATTCCGGCGATATCAGAATTCAGTTTGCCTTTGGTCTGGCCTTCGAACTGGGGCTGTGGCAGCTTCACGCTGATGACCGCAACCAGGCCTTCGCGGACGTCGTCGCCGGTCAGGTTTTCCTTCACATCCTTGAACAAGCCCATCTGCTGGCCGGCGTAGTTGATCGTTCGAGTGAGCGCCGTGCGGAAGCCGGAGAGATGTGAGCCACCGTCGACCGTGTTGATGTTGTTGGCGAAGCTGAAGATGGTTTCAGAATATCCGTCGTTGTACTGCAAACCGATTTCCATAGTCACGCCATCGCGCTCGGCTTCCATGTAGATCGGTTTGTCGTGCAGGACGGATTTGCCCCGGTTCAGGTGTTTAATAAATTCCGCGATGCCGCCGTTGTACTTGAATTCAACTTTCTTCGGCTCGCCGGTCTTCGGATCGGTCGTGCGCTCATCTTCCAGGGTGATGAGCAACCCTTTGTTCAGAAATGCCAGTTCGCGAAGGCGCTGCGCCAACGTATCGAAGTTATATTCCGTGGCCGTGAAGATTTCTTTGTCCGGCACAAAGTGAACTTTGGTTCCGGTCTTCACTTTGGCAGCGCCGGTTTTCTTCAGCTTGCTGGTGGGCTCACCCTTTGAATAGGTCTGCTCCCAGGTGAAGCCGTCGCGCCAGATTTCCAGCTCCAGTTCGTGACTGAGCGCGTTGACGCAAGAAACGCCGACACCGTGCAGACCACCAGAAACTTTGTACGAGGACGTATCGAATTTCCCGCCGGCGTGGAGTTTGGTCATGACCACTTCGGCGGCGGGAATTTTTTCGCCGTCGATATCCATGTTGTCGACGGGAATGCCGCGGCCGTTGTCTACGACCGTGATCGAGTTGTCGATGTGAATGGTGACTTCGATTTTGTCGGCGAATCCGGCGAGCGCCTCGTCGACCGAGTTGTCTACGACTTCATAAACCAGGTGATGCAGCCCCAGTTCACCGGTCGAGCCGATGTACATAGCCGGGCGTTTGCGGACGGCTTCCATCCCGCCCAGCACTTTGATCGACTCGGCTGTGTACTCACCGTTCGCTCCGCTGATTGGAGTTGCCCTCCCGTTTTTGTTTCTGGTATCGACGACGGCTGTAGTGATCTCTTTTGTGGCCATTCAGCTCCGTGGGGAATCGCCGGAATGAGCTTCTTTCCGGCACGAGTTTTCGGTCACCCGTAGCAAGCTCAACCTACTGAAATTATTGATACTTATGGCGACCGGAAACTCCTCAGATTTTACCACATTTGTGGCCGATTTTCGACCCCGAACCGCGACGGTAAACCCTAGGTTTTGCGGCAGTTAGGGCCCTCATCTGGAGGCCGCCTGAGGTTTCTCTCGGATGACGTGGAAATGGCTATTGCTGACATGAGAAACAGCAACGTTTATTGCGATTTGGCCCGGTTAGAAGATTTGGATGGAGTTCCGATTCTGAGAAACTCGATAAGCTCCTGCACCTCCTCTTCACTGGTGCCAATGAAAGTGAAGGAGAGCACATAGCCTCGGGACAGCATCGCCAACGTGCTCTGGTGCATACCGACACCGCCGATCTGTTTTATGAAATCCCGACGGAAGACTGGCTTCCCGTCCACGGGAAATTCATAAGGCTCATTCACCGGCTTCATGCCCTTAGCTTCGGTGGCTTCCGTCAGAGGCCCAAAGTACTGGGCGGCATTTTTCAGACCCGGGTAGTTTGAAAGACCTTCTGCCGCGATCACAACCGCGGAGTTCACGTCGCCGCCGCGAGCGAGCGGCGGACGTTCGAAGATGCTGAGAAGCACAGTCGACTTTGCGGGGTCGCTTGAAGCATCGCGCATTTCATCAGTCCGGTCCACCCAGCCATAGCGAATCCTGTAGCTGAAGCCGAAAAAACGGTTACGGTAAAAGCCATTACTGGTTTCCCCGGGGTCAACATTGGCGGGCACGGCCGCGGAAGAATCCTGCCTGGTACTTTGGGCAGGAAGATCAGCGTTCGGCAGTAGCAGGATGAGGAGACAGAGCAACGGCGCGAGGCGGCGAATGATCATGAGCCGCTAGAATAGCACCTCTAAACCGAACTAAGCCGCGCCGGCCTAATCCGCTGCGATGCCGACCGCAGTCGGTTGTGAACAGTGGGCACACCGCCGGGCATCGATCGGAATCTCGCTCAGACACTCTGGACACTTCTTCGTCGTTGGATCGGCCGGCGTTGGAGCTTTACGCGTTTTTTCTATCAGCATGTTCACCGGAACCACAACAAAGAAGTAAACGGCAGCCGCGACCAACAGGAATGAAATGGCGGCGTTGATGAAATCGCCGAGCGCGAACACGCTGCCATTGACCTTGAACTGAATCGCCGAAAAGTCCGGCTTGCCAACAATGGCAGCAATGAGTGGGGTGAGTAAGTCTTTGGTGAAGGCCGAAACCACAGCGGCGAAAGCCGCGCCGACGACCACGCCAACGGCCATGTCGATGACGTTACCGCGCAGGATGAACTGCTTGAACCCTTTGAGCATAAAGGCCTCCGAGCAGACGAGTGGTTTCCAACTTTACGGCGGGTCGATTCGGGCGTCAAGGGCCGAAGTCACGTCCAGTGGGCAAGTTCTGGCGAAGACCCTCAGATCCGCATGGGCATCACGATATAGCGGTATTTGTACTCGTCGCTGTCGGCGGGGCGCATCTGGCCGGCGGATTGAGGATCTTTGAATTCCAGCTTCACGTCGCCGCTGCCAGTGGCCTTTAGGAAATCCAGTAAGTATTGCGCGTTGAACCCGATAGCCAGAGCGTCCCCGTTGTAATCGGTTTCAATCGAGTCCTCCGACTCGCCGGTCTCAGTAGATGAGGCCGAGAGTTTCAGCTCACCTTTTTCCAGGCGGAGACGAACTGCTCGCGAACGCTCGTCGGCAAACTGGGCGACCCGGGAAATTGCTGCGTTGAGATCATCGCCGTGAACCGTGACAACCTTGCTGGTGTCTTTCGGAAGAACGGCTTCGTAATTAGGGAATTGGCCGGTCAGCTGGCGTGACGTGAGCAGCCTTCCGCCGATGCGGAAATACAGCGTGGATTCGTCTTTGGCGAAGTCGATGTCGTCGGCCTCGGTGGAATCGAGCAGCGACTTCAGTTCGTCCATGGCTTTCTTCGGCACCAGGGTCTTCATCTCGCCGGAGACCCCGTCAAACTTGTTTCCCGTGTGCTCGACGTGGGCAAGCCGGTGTCCATCCGTGGCGACCATAGTGATAGATTCCGGCTTCAAGACCATGAGTGCGCCGTTCAATGTGTAGCGCGATTCCTCGTGGGCAATGGCGAACCCGGTTTTAGCAATCATTCCCCGCAGGACCTGCGCCGGGATTTTCACCACGCCGGAGGTGGGAAAGGCGGGCAGTGTGGGGAAATTGGACCGGGCCATACCAACCATCTTGGTGTTCGAGCGTCCGCAGCGAATACTCACCCAATGGTTTTCCAGCAGCTTGATGGTGATATCGGCGTCCGGCAGCAGCTTCACATAATCGTGCAGCTTGCGGGCAGGGATGGTACAGGAACCTTCTTTCTTGACCTTCGCAGGGCAGGAGGTGCGCAGGCTCAGGTCGAGGTCGGTCGCGGTGAGGGATAGCTTGTCGCCGGCAGCTTCGAACAAATAATTCGAAAGAATGGGGATCGTGGTTTTGCGTTCGACCACACCTTGCGTCGCGGTGAGCTCTCGCAGCAGCTCAAATTTGCTGACGGTAATTTCCATGGTGCTGGTCCGTGGTTCGGTGGCAATTGCTTCGACCGGCATGTCCTAATCCCCCGGATTGAAAGGCTAATGGGATACTTTCCTTATATCAAAACCAAACCCGCAACACACAGCACGAAAAGACGAGGCATGAAGAAAGCTCCGGCCGGTCCGTGCCCATTGCGCCCGCCGCTTCCTCGGTTCCAATCAGGCTGGCTTCTCGGGAGCCGCGGTTCCCAAGCTGCGGTCTATCCACCCAACTGCTCGGTCAATTTATTGACGAGCCGGTTCAAATCTTTGTCCGTTTTCCGGGCCTCGTCGATCTTCTCCACTGAATGCAGAACAGTGGTGTGGTGCTTGCCGCCGAATTGACGTCCGATCTCCGGGAGCGAAGCTTCCGTCAGGTGTTTGGCGAGATACATGGCGATCTGCCGGGGGTAGACGATCGCACGAGAGTTGTTCTTCGCCTTGATCTCCACCAACCGCAGGCCGAACTGCTCCGCCACAGCTTTCTGGATGGACTCAATGGTGACCTTGCGTGCCTGGGAATCGATGAAGTTCTTGAGCACCTGCTGCGTATACGGCAGCGTGATCTCGGCTCCGATCAGAGAGGAGTGGGCGACGAGGCGGATCAGCGCGCCCTCCAACTCGCGGACATTGGAGCGGATGTTGGAGGCGATGTAGAGGGCCACATCGGTTGGCAGAATGACTTTTTCCTGCTCTGCTTTTTTCTGCAGAATCGCCACCTTGGTCTCAAGATCCGGCGGCTGAATATCGGCGATAAGGCCCCACTCGAAGCGGCTGCGCAGGCGATCCTCAATTTCCGCCAGCTCTTTCGGCGGACGATCGCTGGCGATCACGATCTGCTTCATCGACTCGTGCAGCGCATTGAACGTGTGGAAGAATTCCTCCTGTGTACGCTCTTTCTGGGCGATGAACTGGATGTCGTCGATGAGGAGGACATCCACGTTGCGGAACTTATCGCGGAAGCTGGTCATCTTGTCGTAACGCAGCGAATTGATCATGTCATTCGTGAACTTGTCGCTGGAAACGTAGCAGATGGCCGCTTGTGGCATGCGCTTGGCGACCTCATGGCCGATGGCCTGCATCAAGTGGGTCTTGCCCATGCCAACGCCGCCATAAAGGAATAGCGGGTTATAGGCTTTGGAAGGACGTTCGGCGACGGCTTGGCAGGCGGCGTGAGCAAACTGATTGCCGCTACCGATGACAAAGGCATCGAAGGTGTAGCGGGGGTTCAGTTGCGCAGCACCGTCCCAGTCAAACCGCGATTGCGACAGGTGTGCCGCCGGGGCTGGCACCGGGGACAAGCCTCCGTCGTGACGCAGAGGAGTCGCGGCCGGATCACTTTCAGGGGTGACGAACTGCACTTCCTGGTATTCGAGGCCGAGATTGTCGAGGGCTTCCTGGATCAGGTCGAGATACTTATCGTTCTGACGGCGCGCCTCTTCGGTTTCAACCCGCACGTAAAGAATGCCGCCGCTGGCATGGCTGTAACGCGTAGGCTTAAGCCAGCGATCGTAGGCAGGCCGGTTGATCTTCTTTTCTAGCGCGTCGAGAACGCGCAACCACGGATTGGGGGTAAGTGTTGGACTTGGAACTGACATGTGAAATTCTTAATGGGGCCTGCCGCCGTTCTCAGCGCCCGGTTATAAACTTGATCGCTAATCTCGTTTTTCAGCGGAGCACTCTCCGCCCGGCTGGCGGCTTCGCTGGAGCGAGAGAAAAAATTTACAAGTAGGGACAGTCCGGCATACTAGCACAAAATTTTTCGGTTTTCGGAAAACTTTGGCAAAGATTTTTTCCTGACCCGTCGATTCAAAACGCGATTAGAAAATTCTGTCAAGTAGCAATTCTATAACTGCCGCGCGAGTAGTGCAGGATTGGGCGAATTCAACAACCGCTGCGGTTGCACTTTCTGCGGTGCATGCAGTTTGCCTCGAAGGCAGCCGGAACGCAGTGATGCACCTCACAGCCGGCCGCGACGTGACGGAGCCCTGCGAGCGGCATCATGATTTCGGCGCAGCTGGCGCCCCGCGTGTCGCGCTGGTGATCGCTGGTTTGCTCGCTTCGCGCGCAGTCATTTATACTTTTCATTCCGCCCCGCGGTTGTATTTCCAATTCAATCAGGAGCAGGTCAAGTTGAATGCCTAAGCGTACGTTCCAACCTAACCGGCGTCACCGCTCGAAGACGCATGGTTTTCGCACACGGATGAAGACGAAGGGAGGGCGGGCCGTGATCTCCCGTCGACGTGCCAAAGGACGTAAACGGGTTTCCGTAAAGCCCGGTTTCCGTGAATAGATTTTCCTTTCGCAACAGGCAGAAGTTTCGCAAGCCGGGTTGGCGGTGAATGTGAGCGAGGCTGCCCGGGAGAACCTTCCCAGACCGCCCGCTGCGCGAGCCAGTTTTCCGCGCAGTGTGCGACTGCTCCGGCACAGCGACTTCGAGCAGGTGTACAAGCTTGGAAAGCGCCATTTCGCTGCTCATGTGACGGTGTTTTACCTGCCCCGAGAAGAACGAAAAGGGGTGCGTTTCGGATTTACCGTGGGAAAGTTTCTGGGCGGCGCGGTCGAGCGCAATCGAATCAAGCGCCGTATCCGCGAAGCGGTTCGTTTGCACAAGGGCCAGATGAGTTCAGGCGTGGACGTTGTGATCAACCCGAAAAAATCCGCTCTGAAAGCGCGCTTTACCGAATTGCAGAGAGACATCACGCGCGCGCTTGAAGTGATTGGAAAGTGTGATTAACCGTTACACAAAACAACCTTCCGTGCCCATGATTGGCAAGAAGCTGCTCCTGTTGCTGCTGCGCGCCTATAAGTGGGCGATCTCTCCTATGCTGCTTCCGGCGTGCCGCTACGTGCCGACCTGTTCGGAATACGCAATGGAAGCGGTCGAGCACTATGGGGTGCTGCATGGGAGCGCGAAGGCATTGTGGCGGTTGATGCGTTGCCACCCGTTTGTAAAAGGCGGAGTCGATCCGGTAGTGAAAGTCCCAGGCCAGAAAATGAGCGCACCTGATTTTTGCAGTCACTGAGAAAGAAAAGTTGCCAGATTACCAAAATCCTCAGCAAGAGCCCGGCATGGAGCGCCGGCTTCTGCTCGTCTTTGTGCTGACGTTCATTGTGATCGCGCTGTTCCAGCCGATCTTGAAAAAGTATTTGCCACAGGCCCCTCAGCCGGCGCCTAGCGAAAGTCCAAAGCAGGCTACGGCCGCGGCGGCAACCGTGGCGCCTGCCGTCGAGCCGAACCCGTCAGCAGCGGAGAAAGCTGTCAGCAGGCAAGCGAGCTCAGAGTCGCAAACTGTCGTCGAAAATGACCTGTATCGCATTACGTTTAGTAATCGCGGTGCTCAGGCCACATCGTGGATTCTGAAAAAATTCGATGATGAGCGGGGCAAGCCCCTGGATCTGGTGAACAATGCTGCCGCTCAAAAATATGGGTTTCCCCTGTCGCTTTGGACGTACGACGAAAACCAGCGCAACAAGATCAATTCCGCTCTGTACGTCAGTTCAGAATCTGGAACCCTGACTTCGCCTGCGTCGATCACCTTTGAATACGCGGACCAGGAGTTGATTGTACGGAAGGTATTTCGCTTTGATCAGACCTATCTGGTTCAGGTCGAAACTTCGGTTTCCGTGAAGGGCAGCCAGGTCGCGTCATTTCCCATGTGGCCATCCGGCCTGGGCGATGAGAATTCGCCGGTGGCCTTCGCGCCCGGACGCATCGAATACCAGCTCAACAGCAACGTGGAACGACTAACCGCCAAGAAGATCAGTGGAGGCGCGACCCTGCCTGGCCCATTCGACTGGATCGCCGTCACCGACCAGTATTTCGCGGCGGTATTCATTCCCAACAACCCGCAGGATGCGGGAGCAATCACGCTTCGCAACGCTTTCGATGTCCCAAAGGACCCGAAGAACCCCCAGGACACGACGAAGGTCGATGTGTTGGGTGTGGCAGCAGGAAATGTGCACGGCAGCACGGTAGAGCGTATTTATGCGGGGCCTAAAGAGCTGCAGACTCTGGAAGCCGTATCGGTACCGACCATTACCGGCAAGAGTCCAGATTTGCGCGCGCTGATCAACTTCGGATTCTTTGAAGTGATCGCTCGCCCACTTTTCGTATGGCTGCGTTGGACGTATAAGTTCATCCACAACTGGGGTTGGGCGATTGTTATCCAGACCATCATCATCAACCTTGCGTTGCTGCCGTTGCGCGTTTCCAGCATGAAATCCGCACTCAAGATGCAACGCATTCAGCCGCAGATGAACGCAATCAAGGAGAAATATAAGAAGTACGGCATGCGTGACCCGCGGCGGCAAGAGATGAATACAGAGATCGGGGAGCTGATGAAACGCGAGGGCGTCAGCCCCGTGGGCGGGTGCTTGCCCATGCTGATCCAGATGCCGTTTTTGTTCGCGTATTACAGCATGCTGGGATCGGCCCTGGACTTGCGACATGCCCAGTGGATGTGGATTCATGATCTTTCGTCCCCGGATCCCTATTTGATTCTGCCGATCCTGATAATCATCACCGGTCTCGCAACCCAGCGCATGACACCGCAAGCCGGTATGGACCCGTCGCAACAAAAGATGATGAACTTGATGATGCCGGTGATGTTCGGCATTATCAGTTACAGGCTGGCGGCCGGGTTGTGCCTGTATTGGGTGGTGGGAAGCTTGATTGCGATTGCGCAACAGTGGCTGATGAACCGCACCAGCCTGGGCCAGGAGATGCGCGAGATGGCGCTGAAGAGGGCGAGGAAGAGGGAGAAGAAGTAGTCAGTAGCCAGAAAAATTCAATTCGTGCCGATCACAGACAAAATCGCGGCTGCAAAGAAAATTGACGAACTCCTGCGTGGGGTGGTCACACATGGCGGGCTACACCTCAAGTACCGGATCACGGTAGATCCGCCGCTGCCCGAGGAGCGGGATTGGGAACGGCCGGAAATCCTGGTGGAGCTTGCCGGGCCGGACTCGACGCTGTTGCTGGAACGAGGCGGCGAGCTGCTGCGCGCCATTGAATTGCTTGCAATCGAGTTACTTCGTCTGGGGCCCAATGAGCATGAAAGAATCAGCTTCGATTGCATGAACCAGCGCGCGATGCGGATTGAAGAACTTCGCATGGCGGCTTCGGTGGCAGCAGAAAAGGTGCGGAAAACGGGAGTGCCGTACGAGTTTGCTCCCATGTCGTCGCGCGAGCGCCGGATCGTGCATCTTGCCCTCAGGGATTACGGTGATCTGCACACTGAAAGCCGCGGCGAAGGCGTCCGCAGGTGCCTGGTTGTCTACCCGAGGAATTACCAGTCCACTGCCAAACCTTCCGCCAGGACTATTCCTTAGTGTTGGTGTCCTTCGCTGCACCTCTTGAAAGTGCAAACTAGAAACTCGAAACTGGAATTGTGAACCTCGACGACACAATCGTCGCAATCGCCACGCCACCCGGGCGAGGCGGCATCGGCGTGGTCCGGATTGCAGGTCCCCAGGCAAAGAGCATCGCCCTTCCGATGCTGCGGCTCAAGCACGATCTCGAGCCGGGTCGCGCCGTATTTGGCGAGTTAATCGAGCCGCGTGCTGACAATGAAAGTGCGAGGGCGGACGGAATCAGGTGTCCGTCTGAGCGGAACTCGACGAATCGCATTGACGAAGTTGTGGTGACTTACTTCGCGAAACCTCATTCCTACACCGTAGACGACATTGTCGAAATTTCTGCGCACGGATCTCCGGTGGTGCTGCGGCACATTCTGGACCTGGTCATGGCTCGCGGCGCCCGTCTGGCAGAGCCCGGCGAATTCACCATGCGCGCCTTCCTCAATGGCCGGATTGATCTCACTCAGGCGGAAGCGGTTCGCGATCTGATCGATTCGCAAACGCTGTTTCAGGCCAAAGTGGCGGCGCAGCAGCTTGAAGGTGCACTGTCACACCGTTTGCAGCCGATCAAGCAAAAGGTCGTCGAACTGATTGCGTTATTGGAGGCAGGAATTGATTTCGCGGAGGACGACGTCTCCGTTGCTGCTGATCAACAGATTCTGGGGCGCATCGCCGCAATCCAGCAGTCCCTGGACGAATTAGTTGCCTCATTTGCTTATGGAAAGGTAGTGCACGAGGGTCTGACGTTGGCAATTGTGGGACGCCCGAATGTGGGCAAGTCGAGCGTGTTCAACCGGCTGGTCGAGCGGGAGCGTGCCATTGTGACTGCGACTCCGGGAACCACCCGCGATCTGGTCAGCGAAACTGTTGCCATTGGCGGCATTCCTGTGAAGCTGGTTGATACTGCCGGCATTCGTCGTGCCCAGGATGAGGCCGAAAGCATTGGAATTCGCAAATCGAAGGAAGCGCTGGCTGACGCCGACTTGGTGCTGGTGGTCCTCGATTCTTCTCAGGCGTCCTCCGAAGAGGATCGCGAACTAATGGGGCAGCTGAACGGACGACCCGCGATTCTGGTGCCCAACAAATCAGATATCCGGAGCTCTCAGTTTTCAGTTCCCAGTTCTGGGTTGGCCTGCGTGTGTACGTCGGCGAGAACCGGTGATGGAATTCCTGAGTTGAGGCGGGAAATTCTGCGGCAAGTAGGGGGCGAATCGGGGGTCGAGCGGGAGGCCGGTTTTCTGACCAATGTTCGTCATCGGAACCTGGTGAGTGAGTCTTTAAAGGCTCTCGATGCAGCCAAAAGAGCGGTCAATGAAAGGGTGCCGCACGAGATGCTCTTACTCGACCTGTACAACGCTCTCCGTCCCTTGGATGAGATCACTGGCGCAACGACCACAGACGATATCCTGAATCTGATTTTCAGCACGTTTTGCATCGGCAAGTAACGCGCTTAACAGGGCGCTACTACTCTGGTGTCACGCTAGAATATAGGCAGCCGGTTTGCCGATGTGGGTTTTCGACAGTGACCACTTTTACCGAACATTTCGACATCGTTGTAGTCGGAGCAGGCCACGCGGGCTGCGAGGCGGCGGCCGCCTCGGCGCGAATGGGGCTCAAGACTGCGCTGTACACGCTGAATGTCGACCTCATTGCGCAGATGTCCTGCAATCCGGCTGTCGGTGGGATCGCCAAGGGGCACCTGGTTCGAGAGGTGGATGCCCTCGGCGGAATCATGGGCGAGGTCACGGATGCTGTCGGCATTCAGTTCCGGCTGCTGAATACGTCACGTGGCCCCGCCGTGTGGTCTCCTCGAGCTCAATGCGACAAACAGGCCTATCGGCTGAAGATGCGCGAGGTCCTCGAGTCGCAGGCCAATTTGAAAATCAAGCAAGCTGAAGTAGCGGACCTGATTGTTTCCGAACCGCCGGGCAGTGACGGTCCGGCTCGCTTCTGCCGCGGCATTCGTCTTCGCGATGGAAGAACGGTCGGCGCGTCTGCCGTGATCATCACAACAGGAACGTTCCTGAACGGGTTGATTCATTGTGGCGAACAGCAATACCCAGCAGGCCGATCCGGCGAGCCTCCAGCAGTGCTCTTGGGAGAAGCGCTGAAGCGGCTTGGACTGCGCGGGTGCCGTTTGAAGACCGGAACTCCTCCTCGCCTGGACGGACGCACCATCGACTGGTCGCGCTTCCAGGTTCAGCCGGGTGACCCTGATCCGACGCCGTTCAGCTTCCGCACCAGACGGGTTGCGCACCATGACAAGCAGGTGCCTTGTTACATCGCATGGACGACTGCGGAGACCCATCGCATTATTCGTGAGAATGTGCATCGTTCGCCGATGTACAGCGGCCAGATCCAATCCATCGGTCCGCGATACTGTCCCTCGATTGAGGACAAGATCGTGAAATTCCCCGACAAGACGACGCACCAACTCTTTCTCGAACCAGAGGGCCTGAACACGAACGAGATTTATGTAAATGGCATGAGTACATCACTGCCAGTGGAAGTGCAGCTGGCAATTTTGAAGTCAATTCCTGGGCTGGACACGGCGGAGATGCTACGGCCGGGCTACGCCATTGAGTATGACTCGATTGATCCGACTGAACTCGAGCGGACATTGGAGACCAAGAAGATTCATGGTCTGTTTTTAGCGGGACAGATCAACGGCACCAGCGGATACGAAGAAGCGGCTTGCCAGGGCCTGATGGCGGGAATCAACGCGGCCCTCAAGGTGAAGGATGAAAACCCGCTGATTCTGGACCGAACTGAAGCGTATACAGCGATCCTGATCGACGATCTGATCTCGAAGGGAACCAACGAACCGTATCGCATGTTCACCTCTCGCGCCGAGTTCCGCTTGCATCTGCGGATCGACAATGCTGACCGCCGGCTCATGCCACATGGCCGTCGGGTTGGACTAATCTCAGAATCCGCCTGGGCGGAATTTGTCGCCAAGCAACAACGCCTGGAATTCATGAAGCGAACGCTCCAACAGACAAGGTTGACCGCCGAGATGATGTCGAAAATCGGCGATATTGCCGACAGTCAAGGGCGATACGACCTGTCCTCGTCAACCGGCCAGACTTTGGCCCAACTGCTAAAGCGTCCCGAGATAACCATCGAACAACTCGTTCCTTTTTTGCGGCAGTTGAATCCGGAGTTCTTTGAAAGGAATGGCTCACGTGGCTTGTTGTCTTCTGAGCTGAGGAACGAGCTCAAGTCGGTGGAAACGGAAATCAAGTACGAAGGCTATCTGGCCCAGCAGCAGCGCGCCATTGATCGTTTGAAACGGGCCGAGCAGCGCACCATCCCGGAGTGGTTCGACTATCGCTCGGTCAGCGGGCTCTCCCGCGAAATGCAGGAAAAGCTGCTGAAGATCCGGCCGCGCACGCTGGCCCATGCCTCGCGCATTCCCGGGGTCACGCCGGCCGCAGTTTCATTGGTGAATGTCTACATCGAGATTCAGGCGAGGCGTCGCGAGCAGGTGACGGCAGGGGTATGAGATATTTCAAGGAAATGCCGCTCTTACTCAGGCGCGCCCGTGAGGTGTGGATCGGGTAAGGCCCGGCTTCTAACTCCTGGTGCCACTTTTAGCCCGCGGCGTTGACCAGCTTTCCGAAGGTCTTCATTCTCGACTTTGCCTTCCTTGCGCCCCTCTGGCTGCTGCAATCTGCTCACTGACTGCGATAAGGCAAGAGCTTGACACTGCTATAGGTCTCTGTTGTAGTGTCCGCCAGCGGCAGCAGGTAATTCCAGCATGAGAAGCAGCACGGTAACGATTCGAGATGTAGCCAAAGCCAGCGGTTTCTCTTCTACGACGGTTTCCATCGTTCTCAATAATGCACCGCTCGCGCGCTATATCCCGGCCACGACCAAGAAGCGAATCGAACGGGCAGCGAAGAAACTGGGTTACCGGCCTAACCTGTTCGCCCGCTCTCTGCGCAGCAAGCGTAGCCATACGGTTGGGGTCATGGTCTTCGATATGACCGATCCGTTTTGCACGCTGGTCCTGCGTGGAATCGAAAATGCACTCTACCAGTCCTCATTCTTGCCGATTCTGACCGACGTCCACAATGACCGCAGCCGTTTCGAGCGGTATCTGGAAATGTTGCTGGACCGCAGGGCGGAAGCCCTAATCGTGCTCGCCAACTGGCTTTTCGTGAACATCGATGTGCTGGCGGATCTGGAAAAGAGCAGTGTCCCGACAGTCATGATTGGCCGTGAGTTGCGGAATCCGTCGGTCAGTTCGGTGATCGTGGACAATGAACTTGGCGCTCACACTGCCCTCGAGCATCTCTATTCTCTGGGGCACCGCAAAATCGCGGTTATCCGCGGCCCTAAGGCACTGGCCGACAGCGCGCCGCGCTGGAAGGGGATTCGCACATTTGCGAAAGCGAGCGGACTGGAACTGGATCCCAAGTTGATCGCAGACCTGCCGGAGTCCAGCGAACCCATTTCAAGTTTCGAAGCCGGATTCAAGTTGACCGAGGATCTGCTGAAGCAGAAGCGCCCATTTACGGCGCTGATGGCATTTGACGATATGACCGCATTTGGCGCCATACGCGCACTGGCCAAAGCCGGGCTACAGGTTCCACGGGACTGCTCGGTGATTGGTTTTGATGATGTCGCTGTTTCCAGCCTTTATACTCCTCCTCTCACTACCGTCCGCCAGCCCATGGAGGCCATGGGAGCGATGGCAGTAAGTATTGCGCTGGATGGCATCAACGCAGTGTTGGAGAAGCGCGAGGTAGCTGCCGTCCACCGCAAAATGGCGCCCGAATTGGCCCTCCGCGAGTCCACCCGCCGGCTGTTGTGAGTTTGGTCACTGACGGAATCCCCCCTTTCAGGTATTTTTGTTCTTGACTATCGCAGCCAATCTACAACACTATTAATACGTTTTAATAGCGGGATTTCTCTAGATGGCACGGCTGGGCACACGCCGCCATTGCAAGCACAAGATCCGATACTGGCATTTCAGGAGGGACGCCATGAATTCACTGGCTTTCATTTACCGATGCGCACGATCGTGTTTTTGGGTATGCCTCCTTACCGTTTTCGCGGCAACGGCTGCCTTCGCGCAAGCCGGGAGAGGCAGCATCAGCGGCACAGTTACCGACCCAAGCGGGGCTGTGATTCCGCGGGCGCAGGTCGTTTTGCTGGACCGCGCGACGGGAACCAAGCAACATACGGTCACTAATGCAGCGGGACTATACAGCTTCATTTCTCTCAACCCGGGTGAGTATCACGTCACAGCCAGTCAGACCGGTTTTGCCAGTGTCGCGCGAGACAAGGTGGCGGTCACTGTCGATCAGACCACCGTGGCGGACATCGCCTTGCGTGTGGGCACCACAACTGAGGCGGTCACAGTCACCGAAGGAGTGGATCTGGTTGAGCCTACCAGTTCTACCGTGGGCACGCTCATTCCATCTGAAGCGATCGATCGGGTTCCGTTGCTGTACCGCAATGTTTACGATCTTATCCAGTTGAGCGCGGGCGTAATTCCGGTCAATGGTTCACCGAATTCAAGTGATTCGATGCAGTCCGTTCAGAACATTTCGGTCGGGCGCCCGGGAGTTGACGTCTCCGCCGATACTGTCAATGGCGCGATCGTCGGATCCGTTTACTACAT
>Ga0187777_10000537_pt1 | contig 25717 bp, 16 predicted proteins | sample 1015_Q2_SP5_10_M_FD_132416 | JGI IMG/M metagenome (GOLD analysis project Ga0187777, IMG submission 132416) | Tropical peat soil microbial communities from peatlands in Department of Meta, Colombia - 1015_Q2_SP5_10_MG | ecosystem: Environmental > Terrestrial > Soil > Wetlands > Peat | place... | reverse complement strand
TGGGGTGATTCGAATGTTGAGAAAGCCTTCCATCACAATTTGGCCAGCAAGCGTTCCGGTGAGGGTCGAGTTTTGCCCCGATGCCAGCAACGCGACCGCGAACAGAATGCTGGCGAAACTGACGCCGAGAAGCGGGCTGAGCAATTTGTAGGCGTCTTGAATCGCGGCCACATCCTGGTGCCCGGACCAATGAAAAACGGCCGCTGCCAGAACCAGGATCGCTGCGTTAATAAAAAGCGCGAACGTCAGCGCGGCCGTCGAATCTATGGTCGCGAACTTGATCGCCTCCCGCCGCCCTTCGGGAGTCTGCTCGAACTTGCGAGTCTGCACGATCGACGAATGAAGGTAAAGGTTATGCGGCATCACGGTTGCGCCGATGATTCCAATACTGACGTAGAGCATCTGTTGGTTTGTAACAATCTGAGGACCGGGAATAAATCCGAGCGCTACACTGAGCAGACTCGGTCGAGAAAGGCAAAGTTCCGCCGCAAAGCAAGTGGCGATCGTCCCGATCAAAGTGATAACCACTGCTTCGACATAGCGGAATCCTTTGTTCTGAAGATAGAGTACGGCCAGAACGTCCAGCGCCGTAATGAGGCAGCCAAAAACAAGCGGAATTCCGAACAAAAGCTGCAACGCGATCGCCGAGCCAACAACTTCCGCTAGGTCGCACGCGGCGATAGCGATTTCACACAAGATCCAAAGAAACCAAACTGTCGGTAGTGAGTAGTGGTCCCGACACGCTTGGGCAAGGTCGCGCCCCGTGGCCACGCCCAGCTTAATGCAAAGGTGCTGCAGCAGGATCGCCATGAAGTTGGAAATCATGACAATCGAGAGCAACGCGTAGCCGAACTTGGCGCCGCCTGCGAGATCGGTTGCCCAATTGCCCGGATCCATGTAACCGACTGCGACCAAAAAGCCCGGCCCGGAAAAGGCGATCATCTTGCGCCAGAACGACGCTTCCGCAGGCACTACGATGCTGCGGTGCACTTCTGCGAGGGAAACGGCCGCGGCTGGCCGCCGCCATCCGACCTCGACGGATTGATCAACTTGGCTCACAAACTTGGATTGGCTTGCTCAGAATTAGGTCAGACTAAATTAGTTATTTATAGCGATAATTTTGTCAATTTCGGAATTTTTATTTCTTTGACTAATATCAGTCCCTCGCTACCATGGTCATCCTGTGCCTGACAGGAAACGGCGATCCACCCCTCGCAGCTCTACCGCGGTAGAGGATTATCTCGAGCGTATTCTCGAGCTGATGGATTCCAAGGGCTACGCCCGAGTCGTCGATATCGCTTCGAGTTTGAAAATCTCGCAGGCCAGCGTGACCAACATGGTCCAACGGCTCGACGCCGAAGGTTTGTTGAAGTACGAAAAGTATCGCGGCTTGGTGCTCACGCCCGCCGGGGCTGCGGTCGCCCGCGCGATTGCCCGGCGTCACCGGTTACTGACCGATTTTCTACGCCTGCTGGGACTCAACGAGCGGGTGATTCATCATGATGTGGAAGGCATGGAGCATCACATCAGTCCCCCCACCCTTCGGGCGATCGAAAGGCTGACGGCGCAGCTTCGCCGCCGGCCGGCGATACTCTCCCGACTCGAAGCGGCGGCCTAACGATCCTTGCCGGCCAATCAGCGCATTGTCGTCATATTATCGTAAGCAATCATTCTAGCTTGCTACGTCGATGGCTACCACTTCGCCTGGCTGACATCGAATGATCAGGTTGATTGGCTGGCAGCAGACCGTGCAATCCTCGATCAGGGTTTGTTCGGATTGCGAGGTGTCGATTTGCAGGGGGAAAACTTCTCCGCAATGCGGGCAGGTGATGTTTGTTTCAACCAAAAATTGCATTTTTCGTGACGTGACGTGTGACGGAATCCAAGACTCCGCATGTCCGTTTCTTGTCACTCGTCACGGGTCACTTGTCACTTGTCACTTGGCCATCGCGCTGCCTCGGCCGGTGTAGGTTCTTCCACTTTTCGAAAATGCAATTGTTTCACTCGCCGGTCGTCGGTTTGTGAAACCGTTACCAGATAGCCATCGATCTTCACCTGCTCGCCTTGTTTCGGCAGATGCCCGAGCAAATGCGTCACGTAACCGCCGATCGTGCTCACATCAGGACTTTCCAGCTCGAGCTTCGCGAGGTCGTTCAACTCGTAGAGACCAAGTGTGCCGTCAACCGTGAACTCGTTCGCATTGATTTTCTGGAACTCCGCTTTCTCGCTGTCGAACTCGTCCTGGATATCGCCGACCAATTCCTCCAGCACGTCTTCAAGGGTAACCATTCCGACCGTGCCGCCGAATTCATCCACCACGATCGCGAGATGCGCGTGCTTGCTCAGGAACATGCTCAATAATTTTTCCAACGGCATCATTTCCGGAACCGGGAGCAGTTCGCGTTTAATTTTCATCAAATCCGGATGCGGATCGCGCATGAGCGGCACAAGCTCTTTGATATGGATCTGGCCGATGGTGTTGTCGAGGTTCTCGCGGCAAAGGGGAAACCGGGTGTGTTTCGAAGCGATGGCCTTGTTCGCGTTGGTCTCGAAACCGTCTTCCAAATCGAGATAAACTACGTCGCCGCGCGGCGTCATGATGTCGCGCACCACGCGTTCGCGAAGATCGAGAACGTTCAGCACCAGTTTGCGTCCAAGTGCTGAAACCTCCTTCGATTTCTCGCTTTGCTCCAGAATCAAACGCAATTCTTCTTCGCTGTGGGCGAGCTCGGTCCCGGCCACCGGTTTCATTCGTAGCACGCGCAGCAGGAGAAAGTTCGACGACTTTTGGAGGATCCAGATCGCGGGTTTGAACAAAAAATAAAACGCCCGGAGCGGCCGGACCAATCGTAACGACGCCGTTAGGGGGTTCGCGATCGCCGTATATTTTGGCGCCAGCTCACCGAACACGATGTGCATGAAAGTGATGCCGATGAACGCGAGCGTGACTGAAACGGACAGGACCAGCGCGTGCGAATGAATGTTCGCCAGCGCGAAAAACGGTTCGATCAAGTGCGCGAGAAAGTCTTCGCCGACCCAACCGAGCGCGAGGCTGGCCAGCGTCACCCCGAGCTGGGTGGCCGACAGATAGGCGTCCAGATGGGAACGAATGTACTTGGCCAGGCGCGCGCGTGAATTCCCCTCCTCCACCAGAGTGTCAAGCTGACTCGCGCGCACTTTGATGATCGCGAATTCGCAGGCAACGAAAAATCCGTTCAAGCCGACCAGGGCCGCGATGGTCAGTAATTTCCCGACGATGACGGCAGGCGCGTCCCAGTGCATGACCGGCGCGTCGGCAAGCGGCAAAAGTAATTGCAAAATCAACATTATCTTCTGTAGTGGCGGGCGTGTCGCCCGCTGTTTGCGGAAGACTGCAGCCGACACGGCTGCCGCTACAGCAATTCTACCAGCTGGATTTCGTCACGCCAGGGATCAGCCCCTGCGATGCGAGCTCGCGAAACGTGAGTCGGGAGACTTTGAACCGCCGGATGAACGCGCGGCGTCGCCCCGTGACCTGACAACGATTCACCACTCGCGTCGGGCTGGCGTCGCGGGGAAGCTGAGCCAGGCCGGCGTAGTCTTTCTTCGCTTTGAGCTCGGCGCGAAGGGCGGCATATTTCTTGACCGTCTTGCGCTTGCGCTCATTGCGGTTAATCCAGGCTGTCTTTGCCATAAGGAGCGCGAAATGTAGCGGAGTCAGGCGGGTTTTCAACCGGGTTTTTTCCGATAGTGTTGCGCTGAAAGCGCGACTCAATCCGAGCCTGGGGCAACGCCCGAGGGGACGGTCTTTTCTTTTTGCCGCTGACAGTTGACCGCTCATCGGGCGGTGGCTACATCACACCTCACCCATGATTTCGCTCGGACGCAAAGATTTCCCATCGCCCAAAGGCGAACTGGCCGAGGCGCTCGACGACGCCATCCATCGATTCGTCGAAAAGCCTGGACCGATCGTCGACCTTCGCTCCCGGGTTTTCCCATATGTCGACGAAATCGTGATCAACCTGGACAAAGCGATCCTCGATTCGTCGCGGCCACCGCTGGCCCAGGTCGAAGGCGAAACCGCGCGCGCGTTCGAAGCGGCAGTGGTCAGCGTCGGCGGTCGGAAGGTCTCCATTTGCGGCCTGCCATTTGACCTCCGGATGGTAATGCATGACGTAATTTTTGATAAGGGCTTCGACGCAAACGGTGATGCTGTTCTGATTCTCCAACGCACCCGCGAAGGCCAGCTGGTAATGTCCGCCGCGCAGCTCGAGCTTGAAGAAGGGTTCATCCGGCTCGTTGGAGCCAAAGCCCGTCTCTACGGAATTGACCTTGAGCGCGTTCGGCTCGCTATGCGCGCGCGCGGTCGTCGCTCGCTTGCCGCCGAGTTTCAAATCTGGGTGAAGAAATTTTTCGCCCGCACCAAGGTCGACATTTACGCCCAGATCGACATCGACAACGAGTTCGTTGTCAAAATTGCGCAGCTCAAATGCAAGGGCGAAGGCAAACTCGGTTCGTTCGCATGCGCGACTCTGCAGCCTCTGTTTCAGCGCCTTCTCGAGAAATCATTTGCCCTGAAATCATTTCCGCTCCTGAGCGATCTTCACCTGCGCGACCTCCACGTAGCTGTCGCCGACACCGTGGAGGTCACGGTCGACTTCGGAAGCGGCGCGTGAGTTGATAATCTCTTGCGAAAGCAGGTAGGGGCGATTGACCTCAGCCATGCCGCTCTGCGGCAAACTAGAAGCGGGCACATTATTGGCGCGCTAGCAGGGTGCGTAATCGCCCGCGGGCGGTTAGGTGAATCGCCCCTACCTACCGGCGGTCGGAGACCGCCGCTACAACATTATTGTCGCGCTATTGTCGGGCGAGTCGCCGAAACAAAATCGTGCCGAGGACGATGAACAACACGTTGGGCACCCAGATCAGAATTTCCGGATGAACCTTGGGATCTCCGCGGAGCGTGTCGGCGATGATAACGAAAAAGAAATAAGTGATGGCGACGATCAGCCCCATCGCGAATCCCACGGATGTTTCACGACGGTGCGCGGTGACGCCGAGCGGCACAGCGATGATCGCGAAGGCGACGCAGGCGAAGGGAAATGAGAACCGTTTGTTGATCTCGGTCCGGCTCTCGCTTTGCTCCCGGGTGGTCCCGCTGTTCAACTGGTTGATCAACTGCTCGATCGACATCGCGGATCGGCTCGGCTGTTTCTTCTCTTTCTCGTAAAGCTCGTCCAGGCTGATGGGCAACGTGCCCTCGTTCATGCTGATGCCGTCCTTGATTTTCCGGAGATCGGTCGGGTCTTTATCGTCGCGCTGCTGATAACGCGCGTTGTAGAGATGCATCAGGATGCGCTTGTTCTCGAGATCGGCCTCGAGCAGGCCCGTCCGAGCGAAAGTTACCCTGGTTGGCATCGATTTATTGTCGATCTCGAACACGGTAATGTTTTCGAGCTTGTTCCCGTCCTTTTTGCCGACGTAAATCTTGCGGCCCGGAAATTCGTCGATCACCTGATCGCTGCCGAACAGGGCCATCGGGTCACGGGTAGCGAGATCGAATATCGTGCTCCGAAGCTTCTGTTGCATCGCGGGAGAAACGAAAACCGTGAGCCAGAGACAAATTCCGCAACACACAGTTGCTATGAACGCGAGACAAACCGCCACTCGCGGCACGCTGATACCGTTGGCCCGGAGGGCGATCAATTCGTTATCGGCCGAGAGGCGTCCGAACACGAGCAGGATGGCAGTGAGCAATCCCCAGGGAATGGTGAAGATGAGCGAGAACGGAAAAACGTAAAGGATAAACGCGATCAGGTATGCGACCGGCACGTTGTGGTTTACGAGCAACGGCAACAGTTTTCGCAAGATATTACCGACCACGAGCACGAGGCTGAGCACCGCGATCGCGAACAGAATGTTCACGATCAGCTCGCGACTGACGAATTTGTCGACCAGCTTCATGACTCAACCACCTGCAACAGACGAACACAGGTTAGCACAGATTTTCAGCGACCGAATCTCAGGCTTCTGAATCTCTGTTTCATCCCGGTTAATCTGTGGCTAGAAAAATCGACCGCTCTTTTGTAATATGAACCTGCATGAAGGGCGAACTTTACGACGTGGCGATCGTTGGCGGCGGACCGGCTGGAAGCACAGCCGCGACTTTGCTGGCCAGGGCAGGTCGGCGCGTAATCGTTTTGGAACGGGAGAAGTTTCCCCGGTTTCACATTGGCGAATCGTTGTTGCCTTTCAGCATGCAAACGTTTGATCGTCTTGGCGTGCGCGAAAAGCTCGATCGGACGTTTCTGCCGAAGTATGGCGGCGAAATCATGGCTGCCTGCGGAACGCGCGGCGTAAAGTTTTATTTTAAAGACGGTTTTCGTTCACAACGCGATCAGGCTTATCAAGTGACACGTTCCGAGTTCGACAAGGTGTTGCTCGATCATTCTCGCGAAAATGGCGCGGAAGTTCGGGAGGAAACTGAAGTGGCAAAGGTCGATTTTGGCGAGGACCACGTGAACATCGAGATCGAAGGTCCCGATGGGTCGAGGTCCGGAATCGAAGCGCGCTACCTGCTGGATTGCAGCGGGAGGCAAACCTTGCTTGGCAGCTTGTTCAGATTCAAAAAAACCTACGACCATCTCCAGAAGTTCTCCGTGTTCGCGCACTATGAAAATGTCGACCGGCTTCCGGGAAAGGACGCTACCCTGATTCGAATGGTGCGCGGGCTCGATCGCTGGTTTTGGATGATTCCGTTGACCGAAGCCCGGACCAGCATCGGCGTGGTGATGGATACGAGAGCATTTCGTGAGGCGAAGCTCACGCCGGAACACTTGCTGGAGAAATTTGTCGCCGAGCAGCCGCTGATGGCCGAGCGAATGAAGAAAGCCGTTCGCGTCTCGCCCGTTTATTCAGCGAGCGATTTTTCCTATCGCACTTCGCCACTCTATGGTGAACGCTGGCTGTTGGCAGGCGACGCGGCCGGCTTTATCGATCCCGTTTTTAGTAGCGGCGTTTTCCTCGCGATCATGTCGGCTGAAAAAGCGGCGGACACATTGAACGAGGTTTTAACCGATCAGTCCAGGCGCCAGCGTGCGTTCTCAAAATACGCGAAATCGGTGAACCGCATTATGGACATTTATCTCACCTTCGTGAATGCGTGGTACCAGCGCAGCAAGGAATTCCTCGAGGTGTTCCTGAACCCGACCGAGACAATGCAAATCGCGGCGGCGGTGAACGCGGTGCTGGCAGGTAACGAAGGAAAGAGTCTCGCGATCAAATGGCGAATGTGGCTGTTTTACTTTTTCGTTTTCGCCCAGCAATTCTTTGCATTTTCGCCCCGCCTTTCGCTCTTACCGAAGAAAATCGCGCCGACGCCGGTTGGCGTGTCATCGTGAAGGATTGCAGCGACCGCGCTGTGCGTGGTCGCAAAACGGCCCGTAGGGCCGTGGCTACAATACTCCTGGCTTTAACAAGCTGCGCGACGACCTCGACCCATCAATTCGCGGAGCCGGCCCGCGACTGGCAAGTTCGCAATGGCCAGCTTCTTTATCGGACCCCGCAACGGACAGTCATCGGGGACGCATTCGCACGCTTTTCCAAGGCCGGAGATTTTGAGCTCACGTTTTCAAAGGGACCCGTCACGCTCTTCGTTTTGCGACAGGACACAAAGTTTGCCGACGTGAAGGGTCCCATCGCCGGCAGGGGCTGGTCGGGACCGATCGATCAAGCGCCGCAACAATTGCGCGGCTGGCTCGGCCTTCGTGACGAACTGGTTCGGGCAAAGGACCGACACCAGATTCGATACACAGCGGGATCGGAAACTTTCGTGTTCCGGCTTTGATCGCATTTCATTACCACCGTCCTTCAGGCCGGTGGTTACGCGGGCTTTGATAATAGCCCAGCGCTTTAGCGCTGGGCAACGGATTTCCCAACGCGAGAAGTCCCGCCAGGGACGACAGAATATTTCTTTCGTCCTCTCGGACTCAAAAATCTTTGATGTTCTAATCCCAGCGTTAAAACGCTGGGTTATTTTCATCGAAGGCATCCGGGCGTTGTAAACCTTGAGGAGTTACAGAACACTAACGAGAAATTTATGCAGGTAAGTGAACATATCGCACGGGTTATGGCCAGACAACGCCTGCTGGTTTGGCTCGGGTTGACGGTTTTTGCGCTGGCCTGCATCGGGATTCTGGTCGCGCGGATCGAGATTGACTCGGATGTCATCAACATGTTGCCGAAGGAATTTCGATCCATTGAAGGACTTAAGATCTTCGATCGCGATTTCGAACAGACCCGGGAGCTGACGTTCGCACTGCGCTGCCAGCCAGCGGACGCTGATAAACTCGAAGAGTTTGCGCCGATATTTGCCGATAACCTTCGGAAACAGCCCTGGTGCGAACGGATATTGGCCGGTTCCCCGATGGAGACGCCGGAGGGAATCCGCGATTTGCAAACGATCGCGGTGCCGTTGCTCCTGAATCTGGAGCCGTCTGCCTTCAGTCAAACAATGTCAATCCTGCAGCCGGACAAAATTCGCGACCGCTTGCATCGGCTGCGCCAGGAAATTGAAGCCGGCTCACCGCGGCCGGAGTTCGAGCTAGGCCTGGATCCGCTCGGCCTGATCGGCCCGGCAATGAAACCTTTTGCGGAAGCCAACGCGATCGAAGAAGAGCAACCGCTCACCTCACCTGACCGCACGATGCGAGTTTTCCTCGCGGTGACGAATCAGCGATCTTTGAGTGCGTTCGAATGCCAGCGATTGATGCGGCAAGTGAACGCGTTTCGAGCCTTTGCGCGCGACGGTTGGGACGGCGGACGACTCGACGTGCTCGTGACGGGCCGCGCGGCTTACGTTTCTGAAATTTCATTGAGCATGCGTTACGATATTGTCGCGACGCTTGGCAGCTCAGTGTTGCTGGTTGGCCTTGTCTTTTTCGTCGGGTTTCGCCGCTGGATGCCGCTGTTTGGAATGGGTTTCGCGCTGTTGCTTTCATGTCTGGTCGCGCTGGCCGTTGGCCTGCTCGTATTCGGGAAACTCAGCATGGTCGCGGTGGGATTCTGTTCAATCCTGGTCGGGCTGGGCGTCGATTTTGCGATCCTGATTTTTGGGCGTTACCAGCAAGCGCGGATTGACGGCGAAGAATATCAAAAAGCGATCGCCACATCGGTGGCGCAGCTCGGGCGCGCCGTCTTTTTCGGCGCGCTTACCACTGCGGTCGGTTTCATGGCCCTGGTTCTGAGCGGCTCGATGGGTTTCTCGCAACTCGGCGTTCTAATCGCAATCGGGATTTTCTTCGCCGGACTCTTCATGTGCACGGTCCTTTTTCTGTTCGTGCGACCCGGGCAAGTCCCGCAGCAGCATGATTGGGTTTTCGAGGTCGTGAAAAGATACGTGCGTTGGAGTGTGCAACATCCGCGACCGATGCTGCTCCTTGCCGGAGGAATTTTCGTGGTGTTGGCTGCCATCGGGTTTTCGCCGGTGCCGCCTCTGCGCTTCGAAGCCAGCGTGCGCTCGCTCGAACCCCGAAATAGCCGCGCCAGCCAGGCATTACGGGCCATCATGGACAAGATGCCTACCCGCTGGGAACCGGTGCTGGCAATTGTTCGAGGGCAGAACGCGCAGGAGCTGCACGATGACTGGCAAAAGGTTTCGGCCCACTGGGGTGAGCTGCAACGGGCCGGAAAACTCAAGGGTTTTTCAACTCCTGCGGCTCTTTGCCTTTCTCCGAATTGGATGGAAAAAAATCGCGAAACTCTTGGTAAAGTGGATCTTCAAGCAGCACAACGAACTCTGGAACAAACCCTCGATGCCGAGGGATTCAGCCGCGATTCATTTGGGTCTGCTTTCAAACTTTTGAATGATCTAGCAGCCGTTTCGAAGCCGGGTGCCCCGCTTCCCGACTGGCGAACGGAGCTACCGAAAGGCGCCGGTTGGTGGTTCCTGGTCGATCGTTACTTCGCTAAGAATCCGTTGCTAACGTCGGGGTTTGCGACGCCCAACGCGCCTGTGACCAAACACGCTCAACAGCAGGAACTGAGTCGCGATCTGTCGGTTCCGGGCGTGCCAATGATTCTCTCCGGCTGGAGTTATGCGCTGGCGGAAATGCAGCCGTGGTCGCGTCGACAGCTTCTGTTGATTAGCGCGGTCATGGCATTGTTCGACTTCGGATTGCTAGCCTGGTTGTATCGCGATTTCCGTCTCTGGCTGATTCAAGTGGTCACCCTCGCGTTTGGACTGGGCGCCATGGTTGCGACGATGAAGCTACTCAATCTTCATTTAAATTTGCTCAACGTGCTTTCATTTCGCCTCGTCCTTGCCATCGGGGTGGACTACGGAATCTACGTTGTGTTGGTGTGGCAAAAGACCCAGGAACTTGAACATGACGTCGCGGGAGTCATCAAGCCGGTGATCCTGGCCGGCCTGACTGCGGTGTGTGGTTTTGGCTCGTTAGGCTGGGCGCGCAATCCCTCGCTCAGCGGGCTGGGCATCGCCTGCGCCATCGGAATCTTCTGGAGCCTGATCGCGACTATTTTCTTCGCGTTGCCGGCAATGGCGGCGGCTGAACCCAAAGTCTGGCACGAACAGTGATGGGATCGACGCGATATTGAGATAAGCCTATGCAAAAACTCCGCCTTCTCTTGTTTGCGTGGCTACTGTTTGCTCACGGCGCCTTTGGCCAGCGGCTGTCGGATGCGGAAGTAAAGAATTTACTCGCCCAAATTCGTCAGCGGCGCGTCTCAGCGCCAGACATGCACGCGGACTTCCAGGAACAAAAGACAATCCACCTCTTGAACAAGCCGATTGTTAGTACCGGCAAGATATGGTTTCACGCGCCGAACAAATTCCGGCGGGAAGTGGGTGGAAACTCGCCCAGCGTGACCGTCAGCAATGGGCGCGACCTCTGGATTTACTATCCAAATTTCAAATCGGCCGAGCGTTACACGTTAGGCAAACACTCACCGGTCGATTCGGTAATCGCAGCAATCAATACCGCGCTGAACCTGGAGAATGTCGAAAACACTGTCCAAATCAGCGTAACCAAAGCGGGCAACGGATATGAGCTTCAACTTTTGCCCCGCTCACCGTCAATGAAGCGAATGTTCCAACGATTCGACCTCCGCTTGAACAGCGATCTCTCCGCGGACCGGACCGACATGGTGCAGCCCAATGGCGACCAAATCGTCACCGTTTATTCAAATCAAACCCGCGCGCCAATTCCCGAATCGAGTTTTGAATTCCAGCCGCCGGCCGGGACTGAGGTTTCGAACCCGCTCGGCCATTGATGTTTGTCGGTCGGGCTCACAATTCGCTCGACTCAGTTTGCCGCGGCGTGATAAGCGTGCCGGGGTCGTTCCCCCATGAACGCCGCGTTTTTCTCGTTGTTGTCATTGCTGTTCGGTTTGCCGCTAACGACCGGCAATCTGGCCAGGCATGATGTCGGCGGAAGTTCCTGCTCTCAACGACTCACCTCCTCAACCACACAACCGAGCACCGCGTCAGAAGACGCGGCAACTCGCCCCGTGATCTCGCATATTTCGCGCGAGCGAGTTCGCTCGACGGTCATCGCGTCGATCGGCTACAGCAGACGCCGGCACATTCTGGAAATCGAATTTGTAAGCGGTGCCATCTATCGTTACCTCGAGGTCGCCCCGTCCGCATACCGTGACTTGATGATCGCCGACTCAAAAGCGCGGTATTACGACGCCTACGTCAGACGGAAATATATTTCGGTCCGAGTGCGTCCGCGAGCTGGAGCGTTGAAACATTGAAACTCTTGGACAACTGGAGGTTGGCTGAATTACGACACCGCTTCGTCCTTACGCGGGAAGAAAAACGGGTGGTCAGCTTTGTGATCGCAGCATTTTTGTTAGGTGCCGCAACAAAACATTACCGCGATTCCCATCCGCAGAAACCGGCAACTGTCGAGAAGAAGCATTCGCGCCCTGCCAGAACTCAACGTTGAAGATATTTTTGCGGAAGAGGATATTCGGCCGACGCATGCTGCCAATAAACGGACAGAATCCACCAGCGCTTGCCGTCGTTAAACAGCTGGAAGCTGTTGATGCCACTCATGAACGCTTCGGACTCGCTCGGATCGTGACGCGACTCATAGGTGCTCCACACCTGCGCGATCCGGCCAAACTGCTCCGTTCGTCGCGCCACTTCCGTCTCGTAAAAACCTTCCTTCCCAAAGAGCGGCTCAACCCGCGCGATATAGCCTTCGACGTCCAAAACCTGCGGCGCAAGCTCGACATTGTTTTTCCCGGGAACGGACGCGGTCGGAATCAACCGCGCGCCGGGATAGAATAACGATCGCTCACGGTCCCAATCGCGCTTCTGTCCGGCCGGTCCGGAAATCACGTCGTAGGATGCGGCGATAATTGCGTCGATTGATTCGACGTCACGTGGATTTGCTGAGTTCGACATTGGACGTTCGGCGTTGAGTGCTGGGGGTTCTCTGAATTATTTCCAATACTTTTTTGGCGGCGTTGTGGCCGGGAATTCCGCTGACCGCACCGCCGCGCAAGGCGCTGGATCCGCAAAGAAAAACATTTTCCCATTCCGTTTCTACTCCCCAGGTTCCCACTTGTTCTTCTTCAATCGCGAATGGCCAGGTGGGAGCGTCCTGGAAAATATTTCCGTGATACATGCCTAACGACTCTTCGATATCGACCGGACTCCTACTTTCGATGCACAGGCTTCCGTCACGCGAGATGGCAAGGCAGTTTTCCAGCGGTTCTTCCAACCACAGGTTAATGCTCGCGAGAAATTTCTTTTCGGCCTCTTTGCGCGTTGTCTCATTATCTTTCTTAAACAAGGAATATGGCGCATCGAGCCCGAAAAGCGTGATGGTGTGAAAACCACCTTTCCGCAGCTCCGGCGACAGAATGCTGTCGTCCGTCAGGGTGTGGCAGTAAACCTCGCACGGCGTCTTGTCCGGCAATCGCCCGTTTGCCGCCTGTTCGTAACTCGACCTCATTTGCTGGTAGCCTTCGTCGCTGTGAAATGTGCCGCACCATGCCTGCTCCGGTGGATACTTCTTCGCTTTCAATTCAGGCAGTCGCCGAAGAAGCATGTTGATTTTGAAGACACTCCCCTCGTCCATCGCCGACGGCTTGTAAGCTCTGCCCGAATATTTCGCGAGCACGTTTCGCCCGAAGTTAACCAGCAAGAATTTCGCGCCGACGGTCTGCCGTTGGCCGTCTACTTCAAATTCGACGATTCGTTGTGAGAGATCGACATCGGAGAGATCGACGTCGGTAAGAATCATGGCGCCGTTTTTCCTGGCGGTTTGCTCCAGCTCGTGCGCCACCGCGCCCATGCCGCCGACCGGCACTTTCCATTCGCCGGTCTTGTTCCCAATCAAATGATAAAGAAAACAGCGGTTCTGGAGGAGCGAGGGATCTTGCGGATGAGTGAAGACGCCTACTTTTGCGTCGGTAAACACCAGTCCGCGGAGCAAATCGTCTTTAAGATAACGCTCAAGCGACTGGCCGAGCGGCTCTTCCGCCAAACTGCGCCATGCCTCCCGTCCCGCCCCGGCGGGATCAGCGTCGAAGCGACGTTTCATTTCCTCTTTGGACACGAGCGGCTCAAGCATGGAATCCCAGGCGTGTTTAGCGAAAACCCGCGAAAGATTGTAAAACTCTTTGAGCTTGTCGAATTCGGCGTCGCTGCCGGTGAGATCGGCTACGGAGCGGCGGCTCAGATCTTCATCGACGTTGCTGAGCAACAGGGCGTCGTGGGCGCCGCTCTTACTCTTAATATAAGGGGTGAACGATCCGGTGGCTCTTCGTCGCAGCTCCAGCTTTAAGCCAAGGTCGCGGACTATCCGCTCCGGGAACAGGCTGACAAGATAAGAATAGCGCGACAGCCGGGCGTCGTAATCGGGAAAGATCTTCTGGGAAGTGGTCGCGCCACCGACGTAATCGTTTTTCTCCAGCAGCAGAACGCTCAAACCTGCACGCCCGAGATAACTGGCAGCCACCAACCCATTGTGCCCAGCTCCCAAGATGACGACATCGTAGCTCCCTTTGATGTTTGATGTTTGATGTTTGATGTTTGATGTAAGCACGAAAACCGTGTTCCGCGAAATCTTCTGATGAACTCGACGCAAACACGTTGCCTTGTCGTCGGCGGCGGGCCAGCGGGAATGATGACCGGTTACTTGTTGGCGCGCGCCGGCGTTGACGTCGTCGTCATGGAAAAGCATGCCGATTTCTTTCGCGATTTTCGTGGCGATACAATTCATCCCTCGACTCTCGAGTTGATGTTTGAGCTGGGCTTACTTGATGAATTCCTGAAGCTGCCACATCAGGAAGTCCGCGAACTGCGCGGTTTCGTTAACGGGCATCCGGTTCCGATTGCGGACTTTTCGCGATTGCCGACCCATTGCAAATTCATCGCCTTCATGCCGCAGTGGGATTTTCTCAATTTTCTGGCGGCGCAGGCCAAACGATTCCCGAGCTTCACCCTGCGGATGCAGCATGAAGTGGTCGATCTTCTTTTCGAAAACGATCGCGTAGCCGGGGTCCGGGCAAAGACGCCGGACGGCGAACGTGAATTTCGCGCCGATCTGGTAATCGGCGCTGACGGGCGGCATGCGGTCACTCACGAAAAGGCGAAACTCGAGTTAGAAGAATTCGGCGCGCCGATTGACGCTCTTTGGATGCGACTTTCCAAACGCGCCGGCGATCCTCCGCAAACACTCGGATTTTTTCAACACGGCAAACTGCTCGTGCTGCTCGATCGCGGCGATTACTTCCAGGTCGGGTTCGCGATTCCCAAAGGAGGACTCGATGAAATCAAACAGCGTGGGTTGTCTGCCTTACACAGCGATATTGTCGAGATCGCCCAATTTTTGCGCGATCGAATCTCCGAGCTCGACGATTGGTCAAAGATCAAATTACTGACCGTGCAGATCAATCGTTTGCAGAAATGGTGCCGCGATGGCTTGCTCTGCATCGGGGACAACGCACACGCAATGTCACCAGCGGGTGGTGTGGGAATTAATCTTGCGCTCCAGGACGCCGTTGCGACCGCGAATCTGCTCGCCGCAAAACTGAAAACGCGAGCGGTTACGGTTTCCGAGCTCGAGGAAGTGCAGAATCGACGGGAATGGCCGACGCGAGTGATTCAGCGCATCCAGGTTTTTATTCATCACCGTGTGGTAACCGGCCGCTCGTCCGGTAGCGATGATAGGCTTCCGCTTCTTCCGCGGTTATTTATTTGGTTCCCGTATCTGCGGACATTGCCGGCACGCCTGATCGGTCTCGGTCCAAGGCCCGAGCATATTGAGTCGCCGAAAGGTTGAAAGTTGAACGCTCAGCGTTGAAAGAGCTAAGGGTCGGACGATCGGGACAATCGGGGTCGTATCTAAAGATTCAAGGTTCAAAACAGTGACGTGTGACACGTGACGAGAGCGACAATGTCGCCGATGCCCACTCATAACGGCGGCACGCCGACGGGAAGCACGGTTAAGCAAAAAGAGAAACTTGCACTACGGTCCGTTTAGAATTGTCAGCGTTGCCTTCGTACCACGCTTCGGAAGTTTGTAATCGGGGCCGCTGGTTGGAAGGAGGATCGCGGTTTCAGTCTTTTCCTTCACGTGATCGGCGATCGAATGCAGCGTGATGGTGGCTGAACTCTGACCCGCGGCGATTGTTGCCTGACCAGGCGCGCCGGTTAACACATAATCGGTTCCGTTGATTGCGGTGCCGCGCATCGAGTAACTGACCGTCACCGGTTGCGAGACCACTGCAGAGCTGGAGAACGTAAATGTCGCATCGTTGCCTTCGACTACGCTGCTCGGCGAAACCGAAACCGTAATCGTCGGCGTCGAATTTGGAGTCGCGCTAGGAGTGGGAGTCGGCGTTGCCGTTGGTGAAATAGTTGCCGTCGGGGTCGGTGACGGAGTTGCCGTTGGTGTTGCGGTTGGAGTCGGTGCGGCGTTGGAAGCGCTGTAAGTGAAAGCATTATTTGCCCAAACGTTGTTAACGCGGGAGTAAAGCGTTGCAAACACAGTTCGGCCATCGGTCGGAATGTTGCTGACAATCACGGACAACGAACTAGTGAGTCCGGACGAGTAAATGTCAGTGCCTTTCGCAGCGCTGCCGAGCGTAAGAATGAAAGCGTTCGCGCTCCCAGCGGTCCACTGAAAGGTCACGGTCGAGCCTGGTAGGGTCGAACCCGGAACAGGGCTAATTATCACGGCGGGGCCAGCTATTGGCGTTGGGGTTGGCGTAGGTGTCGCAGTCGGACTAGCTGTGGGTGTTGGCGTTGGAGAAGGTGTTGCCGTCGGAGAAGGCGTCGGTGTTGCGGTGGGCGACGGAGTTGGAATCGGCGTCGAAGTTGGAGTCGGTGTTGGTGAGCCACTCTGAACGCTTACAATCGCAGCGTCGTAGGCGACGGCGTGAACTCCGTCGTCTGCGCTCAGTTCGAAAGTGTAGGTCCCGGTTTGGGTGAAACTCACGTTGGTCGCTGCGATATTGGGGCTGACGATGTTCACGGCCGCTGGGCCGGAGTAGAGTTTCCAGAGGATTGTGGCCGTGCCGCTTGGATCGACCACCGTGCCGTTGAGCGTTGTACTTAATATACTGATGTTTTGGTCGGGACCCGCATTAACGGTTGGCGCGCCGGCCGAGCGCGGGCCTTCAGTTGGCCCGGTAGTTTGGATTACTTCGAAATTACTGACGTCAATCGACGAGAGATCGTCGAACGCGTTTGACGAGAACCGGTCATCCGGGCAAACCGAAATGGAAAAGAAGCCTCCGCTGTTGTCGGCGACAATCGCGCCGTATTTTTTCAACGCATAACAGACAGCTTTCTCTTCAATGGTCCAGGTGGATGGAACCACAAAGCTCGCCTTCAAACGGAAACGTTGCCCCATCGCTGGATACTGAGTCGACGTCGCGGGAATCGAGGACGCGTAGTGATTCGCCGGATAGATATATTCCTTTCGCGTTTTCGGAACGCATAACCGCACCGCATGTTCTACCGCTCCCCGCTCGCATTCATCGTAACGAACGAGCGCCGGAAACATCGGCAGTCCGGCGGCGTCGCCGGACGTCCAGCCTGCGGTGCGCAGCGCGTTTGAAGTGAGATCGAATTTGGCACCGTTAGATGCCTGCCAGCCACTGGTGATCAACTGCATCTGCCAGGTTTCCCAAATCGATCCGGCGCCCGGTGCGACCATAATTCCGTGGCGGTCACCGCCGATTCCGGTCGCATCCGTTTGCCATTGCTGCAAGGTGAGAGCGCCAGTCTCGCGCGGCCACGTTTCAATCGGCATGTTCGACGGAATCGGGTAGCTACCGTTGGGATATGTTCCGCCGTCGAGATCGGATTCATCCGGATAATCGAGAAACGCAATCGTGACCCGCGCCTGATTGTCCGGAACGAGCACGTAATTCATCTCGTAAAACGGCCGCAGCGTTTGCCGACTGGATGAGAGGTCCGATTTCAACTGAGAAATCATCGTCGCCGAATTCGCCAGGACCGGCCGCCGCGAAATGTCTTCGTTCCACGGATTCGTCACCGGAAAGATCTGCATTGCGGAAACGATCGCGTCCGCTTGCGCCGTGTTGAACAATGTGGGCGTCGTCACAACCGGCGCCGGGCCAAGGATTCGACCCTCTTGATTAATTCTCTCGGATTGCGCCGCGGCAGTGACAACGAAGCTAAGAATCAGATAAACGGACAGGTTACTGATTTTACGACCGCGCTCGATGGATTTGCGGCGTCGAATTGGACGTAGAAAGTTCGCTTCTCCTGTTCTCATCTGACCGGTGATTTCTGACTTCTGATCGCTGAATCAGAGCTCGGAGAAGCGGCTGTTTATTAGCAGGATTTGCACCGGTTCGCGCGCAAAGATCGACATCTTGGCGGTTTATGGGAAAATCGCGTGACAAATCCCTGAGCGCGAGATGAGGAACTTCTTTGCCGAGCTAAAACGCCGCAACGTGTACAAAGTGGCAGTCGCCTATGGCGTGGTGGGCTGGCTGGTGATACAGGTGACCGCCACGATCGTTCCGGCACTTCATCTTCCTGACGGCCTAACGACCGCCATCGTCGTGCTGGTATTGGTTGGGTTCCCAATCGCGCTGGTTGTTTCCTGGGCGTTCGAGATGACGCCGGAAGGCATGAAACGCACAGCCGACGTTTCACCCGAGGACATCCGATCAAACCCTTACTGGAGCAAACGAAAATTCGCGGCGTTCATTGTTGTCTTAGCGGTAATCGGCGCGGGACTTCTCGTGTTTCGGCTGATAGGGACGGACCGCCGAGCCGTCCGTTCCGAAAGCGACGATCAGAGCGGACACCGCAGCGCGGCGTCCCTACCCGTCCCAGAAAAAAGCATCGCCGTTTTGCCCCTCGCGAACGAAGGCGGAGAAAAGGACGAACAATATTTTTCCGACGGACTTTCTGAAGATCTGATCACCGCGCTGTCGCAGTTCGTCGGGCTGAAGGTGATCGGGCGTACGTCTTCGTTCCAGTTTCGCGACAGTAAGGATGACAGCAGAACAATCGGAGAGAAACTCGGCGTCGCCAATTTGCTTCAGGGTAGCGTTCGCCGAGCGGGCGATGCCGTGCGGATCAGCGCAGAGTTAATTAAGGCGGTCGATGGCAGCACCGTTTGGTCGCAACATTATGACCGGCCATACAAGGATCTCTTCAAGCTACAAGACGACATCACAGGGGCCGTGGCGGATGCCCTTAAGACAAGGCTATTGGATACGAGCGAGGCGATCGCACAAAACGACCGTCCGCCGAGCGGCAACCTCGAGGCTTACAGCGCGATGCTTCAAGGCCAGTTTCATTTCCAGCGCGACACCGCGGAAGATTATCGGAAAGCAGTTGCTTCGTTTAAAGAGGCAATCGCGCATGACCCACGATATGCGCTCGCCTACGCGAGGCTCGCACTCACAGAAACATTTCTTTCCGACGACTCACCCGTCACGGCAAAGCAATACCTTGAGGCAGCGCGCACCGACGTGGAGAAGGCCCTGGCCTTGAACCCTGATCTCGCCGCGGCGCATAACGCCCGGGGTGTATTTGTGCTCTTCGCCGACATCGACGTGAAGGGGACGGAAGCTGAATTCAAGCGAGCTGTGCAACTCGCGCCTAACGACCTCAATGCCATCGCGTCGCTCGCCCAGGCGCGCGCCGCACTTGGGCACCCGGAAGCTGCGATCGAACCAATCAGAAAGGCGATCGCGGCTGACCCTTTGTCCGCGAATTGGTATAGTTTGCTGGAACTCGACTTAATGGCTGTAGGACGATTGGACGAAGCCGAGGCGGCCGTGCGCCGCGAGATGACGCTGCACACGAGCAATGGAATGCTGAGCCGATCTTCGGGCATCGAAGTCTTGCGAGGGAATGCCGAGGCGGCCTTTGAGAGAGCGGAACAGATTCCGGCGGGAGAATTGCGTGATTTCGCGTTCGCTAACGCACGACAGATCGGCACGGACCATGATGCCGCCGACGCCGCACTTAAGACCGTAATCGACCGCTACGCCGCGACGAGCGCCTATTACATCTCCCGCACCTATGCTTTGCGAAAAGAACCTGACAAGGTGTTTGAATGGCTCGATCGCGCCTGGGCCCAGCGCGATAACAACATTAGCATTCTCTACTACGATCCGTTTCTCCTGCGCTACAAAGATGACCCGCGTTTTGCAGCGCTTTGTAAGAAAATTGGGTTGCCAACCCCCGCCGAAGTAGCGGCCTCGAAGACATGAAGAGCTTTCTTGCGTGCACGAAGTGAAGTCGTGCAACCTCCGGTGATCACGTATGGCGGATGAACAGAAATCCAAATCGCGTCTGGAGATCGCCCATGTCCTTTTCATGGACATCGTCGGGTATTCCAAACTGGCGACCGACGAACAATCGGAAGCGCTCCATGAATTGAATCAAATTGTTCGAAGCACTGAGGCGGCGCGCGAGGCCGAGGCTGCCGGGCAGCTCACCATTCTGCCGACCGGGGATGGCATGGCGTTGGTTTTTACCGGGTCAGTCGAAGAGCCAGCCGAATGCGCTTTGGAAATCAGCCACGCTTTGCGCGCGCAACCAAGTCTGCCGGTGAGAATGGGAATTCACAGCGGTCCGGTCCAGAAAGTAAAAGACGCAAACGACCGCGAGAATATTGCCGGTGTCGGGATCAATATCGCGCAGCGCGTGATGGATTGCGGCGACGCGGGTCATATTCTGGTGAGTAAACGTGTTGCTGGTGACCTTGCTCAACAACGTCGCTGGCAGCCGTACCTGCATGAGCTGGGCGACGTGGAAGTGAAACACGGCGTCGTCCTTTCGTTAGTGAATTTTTATGCCGAAACGATTGGCAATCCGGCGCCGCCGGCGGGAATCGGGAAAGGCCGCAAAGGTGGTCTGGCCTTGCCGAAAGGAGGTCGCAAAGGATTCTCCTCCATCGCCCGCACGATCCTCATCATCGTCGGATTGGTAATCGTTCTTAGCCTGGTCCTTGCCATTGTTTCAGTGATTTTCGCGCCGGCGATCATGAGATCGCTTGAAAAAAGCCAGGTGATATCGCCGCCTCCGGCTCCCGCCATCCCCTCACCTCCGTCAATCGCCGATACTATTAAGAGCGACGTCGCGAAGAAGATTAAAGATGAGATGGAAAATGCGCTTGCCGCGAAATCGAAAGCCGAGGCTCTGCGATCTGCGGCCGCTTCGTCATTGCCGGACAGGAGCATCGCGGTGTTGCCATCTGCAGCGCCAATCTCAGACAAATCAATCGCCGTCCTGCCGTTTGAAAATCTGAGCCGCGATCCGGACAACGTTTATTTTACAGAAGGCGTGCAGGACGAAATTCTCACGCGCCTGGCAAAGGTGGCAGACCTCAAAGTGATTGCGCGCACCTCGACTCAAAAGTTCAAAAGCGCGCCAGAAGACTTGAGCGCCATCGCGACACAACTTGGAGTGATGAACGTTCTCGAAGGAAGCGTTCAAAAAGCGGGAGACAGTGTCCGCGTCAATGTTCAGCTGATCAATGCAATGAACGACGGTCACCTTTGGGCCGAGACCTACGATCGCAAGTTGACCGACATCTTTTCGGTCGAAAGCGAGATTGCTAAAACAGTTGCCGATACCTTACAGGCAAGGCTAAGGGGCTCGGAGAAGGTCGCGATAACAACTAAGCCAACCGAGAATCCGGAGGCGCATGAGCTCTACTTGAAAGGTCGCTACTTTTGGAACAGACGGACCGGAGAAAATTTGCAAAAAGCGGCCGATTATTTTCAACGCGCGATAGAAGAGGACGCCGGCTATGCCCTGGCCTATTCTGGGCTGGCTGACTGCCACGTGCTGTTGCCTCTTTATCCTGCAACCGGAAGCAAGCCGCGCGATCAATTGCCGAAAGCATTGGAAGCCGCGCGCAAAGCAGTCGAGCTCGATGACACGTTGGCCGAGGCACACACTTCTCTTGCCCGCGCGCTGGCTTCTGACCTACAGCTCTCGGCGGCGATGTCAGAATTCAATCGCGCAATAGAACTCAACTCCAACTACGCCACAGCGCACCAGTGGTTCGGAGAATGTTTGCAAAGTCAGGGACGAGTGGAAGACGCAGTGGCTGAGCTAAAACGAGCGCACGAGCTTGATCCGCTCTCACTCATCATCAATTCGCTTTTGGGATTTGCGCTCGATACAGTCGGGAAAGACGATGAGGCGATCGAGCAATTACGCAGAACGATTGAGATCGATCCAACCTTCGTTTACGCGCATGCGATCTTAGGCAATGTGCTGGAGCACAAAGGCCACATCCAGGAAGCGGTGGCCGAGTACGAAAAGGCAACTCGCTTGTCGACGACGGACCCGACGCTTCGTGCCGAGCTCGCGTCCGTCTACTTCATCATCGGAAGAAAAGCAGAAGCGCAAACGCTTTGGGACCAACTAAAATCTTTGTCCGAGCGGCAGTACGTGCCGGCTTACTCTCTGGCCTTGGTTCAATCGGCCTTCGGCGACAAAGCTGAAGCTATTCGCTTACTCGAGAAGAGCTATGAAGATCGCGCGCCCTTCGATTCCAGTGACTTAGGTTGGATACTTGTGGATCATCGGCTCGACTCCTTGCGCAGCGATCCGCGCTTCAAAAAACTAATCACGCGAATCTTTTCTGGCGAACCACGATGAAGAACAGCAACTTCTTCGCCGAGCTAAAGCGCCGCAACGTTTACAAGGTTGCGGTCGCTTACGCGGTTGTCGGTTGGCTGCTTGTCCAGGTTGCGACGCAGGTCTTTCCTTTTTTCGAAATCCCGAATTGGGCGGTGCGGCTGGTAGTGCTCATTATAGTAGTGGGTTTTCCGATTTCACTGGTGATGGCATGGGCGTTCGAGATGACCCCGGAAGGGATCAAGCGGACTGAAGTGGCCGACGCAATGCCGGCAACGAAAAAGCCGAAAAAGCACGCCTGGATTTACGTCGTCGTCATCGGCGCAATCATTTCGATCAGTTTGTTTTTTCTCGGTCGATACAGCGCTGGAACCAAAGCAGTCACCGCTTCACACACCGAACTGTCTTCCAAATCGATTGCGGTTTTGCCGTTCGAAAACCTGAGTAGCGACAAAGAGAACGTCTATTTCGCAGACGGAATACAGGACGAGATCCTCACAAAGTTATCGACGATTGCCGACCTGAAGGTGATTTCGCGAACCTCGACGGCGAAGTACGCGAGCAAGCCCGAAGATCTGAAGACAGTTTCGCAGCAGTTAGGAGTCGCGAATGTGCTTGAGGGCAGCGTGCAACGCGCTGGCGAGAAAGTGCGCGTAAATGTGCAGCTAATCGATGCGCGCGCCGATTCGCATATTTGGGCGAAGAGCTACGATGGTGACGCCAAGGACATTTTTGCCGTCGAGACGGAGGTGTCGCAACAGGTAGCCGACGCTTTAAGGGCGAAGCTATCGCCAGCGGAAGCAAAAACCATCGCAACCGCCCCGACTCAGGATCCAACGGCCTACGATTTCTATCTGAAAGGCGAGTTTGAGTTTCGGCTGGCGAGTAGTTCGCTTCGGCAGGAGCAATACGATGAAGCCGCCGCATGGTACGAGAAAGCTATTGCACTTGACCCGAAGTTTGCCGGGGCGATCGCGCATCTCGTGTTTTGTCGCCTCAACCGCCACTGGTTCGTCGAAAATCTTACTGATCCGCAACTGGATGAGCTAAAGGGAATGACTGAACATGCGATCAACCTTCAGCCGGACTTGCCGGACGCGCATGTCGCTCTTGGTTTATACTATTACTTTGGTTATCGCCAGTATGAGCAAGCATTGGCGGAGTTTGCGCGGGCTCTGCAACTCCAGCCTAACAATACTCAGGCACTTGAATACTCTGGTTATGTCCATCGACGGCTGGGTCAATGGCAAACCTGCGTGGTCGAACTGAAGAAGGCGCTCGAAGTCGATCCTCGTAATGCGGACGTGGCAGGGAACCTGGGTCAGACTTACACGCTGATGCGAGAATGGAACGAAGCAGAGCGCGCGTGCAGGAACGCATTGTCTTTCGATCCGCACGATGTGATCGGCATGCGCGCACTACTTTTGACAACCATCAACTCAACCGGCGATGCAACCAAAGCCCTGCAAATCACCGAAAACTTTCCGCCTGATGAGAAAGCAATAACTGTCTCCATCTCCGGCACCATTGCGAGTGTGACGGGTGAACGCGCTTATACACTTGTTCTGGCGCGCGATTTTGATGGCGCCCTCAAGGTGTGGGATGCACCGGGACGGGATCCTGTTGATATACGGCGACGTCTGGCCGCTCGCACTGCGATCCGCGTTGTCTCCGGCGATCTTACGGCGGCGCGACCTGAAGCGGAGGAAGGTGCCAGAGTTTTGGAAGCTCGACTGCGAGAAAGGCCTAACGAGTTGCTTACTTTGCGCCAACTCAGTTGGACGTATCTGGCACTGGGAAGAAAGGATGATGCACTTGGTCTCGCGCATAAGGAATTGGGGCTACTACCGCCGGAAAGAGATGCCTTGCTGGGAAATGCTAACCTCGCCGGCTTAGCCGAAATCGAAGCTCGCACCGGAGGGGCGGCCGACGCAGTCGGGATATTGCGTCGATTGCTTTCTATCCCGGCAGGTGAAAGTGTCTCGATCGCACGCCTCAAAATTGACCCAGTCTGGGACCCGATTCGCAACGATCCAGGTTTCCAACAACTGTTGAGCATAAAGGAGCACGTTGGACCCTAACAAATAGACATGTCGGCGGATTCTTCTTCAGAACTCAAGTTCGACATCGGCCACGTGTTGTTTATCGACATCGTTGGTTACTCGAAGCTGCTGCTCGCGGAACAGAGCAATCAGTTCCAAATCCTGCGCGAGGTCGTGCGGGGCACCGAACAATTCAAGAAAGCGGAAGCGGAAGGCAAGCTTCTGCGATTGCCCACCGGTGATGGTGGCGCACTGGTGTTTCGTAACAGTCTCGAGGCGCCGGTTCTCTGCGCTTTGGAAATCAGTAAAGCTTTAAAGAGTTATCCCGAGCTGAAGGTGCGCATGGGAATTCATAGCGGTCCGGTGAATGAGATCACCGACCTGAACGAACAGGCTAACATCGCCGGCGTTGGAATTAACCTCGCCCAACGCGTAATGGATTGCGGTGATGCCGGACACATTCTGCTTTCAAAACGGGTCGCGGACGATCTCGAGCAATATCCGCAATGGCGGTCGCACTTGTCCGATCTCGGTGAATGCGAAGTCAAACACGGAACGCGTGTTTCAGTGGTTAACCTTTATACCGATGAAGCAGGTAATAGTGCCGCGCCGCAAAAATTCCGAGGTGTAGGGGCGGGTCCGAGCCGGACTGGCGGTGTGCCGGCCGCGAAAAATGTCGGCACGGGAAACTATTTCGGTGCAGCGGCAGTCGCCATTGTCGCGTTGATCGTCCTCGGCGCGGGAGGTTTTTGGTTCCTTTCGCGTCAGAAAAGCGGAGTCCCCTCGCCCGCTTTGACAAGTTCGTCAACGACAACTGCCGCGCCGATTCCCGAAAAAAGTATTGCGGTTCTTCCGTTCGATAATCTCAGCGACGATAAATCGAATGCTTATTTCGCGGAAGGAATTCAGGACGAAATCCTCACGCGACTGTCGAAGATTGCTGCGCTCAAAGTTATCTCGCGCACGTCGACGCAGAAGTACAAGAGCGCGCCGGATAACTTGCGCGAAGTCGGTCAGCAACTTGGCGTCGCGAATTTGCTCGAAGGTAGTGTGCAAAAAGCCGGTAACGCCGTGCATATCAATGTGCAGTTGATCAAAGCGGCGACCGATGAACACATGTGGGCCGAAAGTTACGATCGCGAACTGCAAAACATATTCGGCGTGGAAGGCGAAGTAGCAGGCAAGATCGCAGATCAGTTAGACGCAAAACTCAGTGGCAGTGAGAAGCTCGAACTGGCCGCGCGTCCCACTAAGAATCCGGACGCCTATGACGCCTATCTTCGTGGCCTCGCCTTTGCTGGCGGCGTCGAAAATTTCGTAGCGAGCGTGCGGAAGGCAGCCGAGGCATTCGAGGAGGCGGTGCGCCTTGATCCGGAATTCGCGCTGGCGTGGGCCCATCTGCCACAGGAGTACGGGCTGTTATACATTAACTATGTTGATCCAACGCCGCAGCGCCGTGACCTCGCCCGCAAAGCTCTCGAGATGGCGAAGAAGTTGGGACCGGATTTAGTCGAGACGCAGCTCGCTGAAGCTCTCTACAAATATTACTTCGAACGTGACTATGAAG
>Ga0187777_10000534_pt1 | contig 25796 bp, 17 predicted proteins | sample 1015_Q2_SP5_10_M_FD_132416 | JGI IMG/M metagenome (GOLD analysis project Ga0187777, IMG submission 132416) | Tropical peat soil microbial communities from peatlands in Department of Meta, Colombia - 1015_Q2_SP5_10_MG | ecosystem: Environmental > Terrestrial > Soil > Wetlands > Peat | place... | reverse complement strand
TGCCTGGTATTCCCTCGCATCGATTCTCACTTCGTTGGCACGGGGCCTGACTAGTTTTACCGGCTTTCGGTTTTTTCTAGGTGCAGGGGAGTCCGGCAATTGGCCGGCCGCGACCAAGGCAGTCTCCGAGTGGTTCCCAAAATCCGAACGGGCCTTGGCTACTGCGGTGTTTGACAGCGGCTCATCGATCGGAGGCGCGATTGCACCTTTCATTATTCTTCCGATCTATTTTCGCTATGGGTGGCGCCCGGCGTTCATGATTCCGGGCCTTCTTGGATTCCTTTGGGTTATCGGCTGGCTGTGCCTCTATCAGCCGCCAAAATTTCATCCTCGGGTCAGCCGCCAAGAGTTGCAACTGATCAGCGCGGACCAGCATGATCTCAAACCGGCAACTTCCGGGAGCCATTCGTTAGCATGGCGAACTCTCCTCGCGCTACCACAAACTTGGGGAACGATTATTGCCAAAACCTTTACCGACCCCGTTTGGTTTTTTGTGACGGACTGGTTCCCGATCTACCTGGTTGGAAAAGGTATCGAGCTTCGCAGCGGCCTTATTGCCGTCTGGATTCCGTTCATTGCTGCGGACCTTGGAAATTTCTTCGGTGGCGGCGCATCAGGATTCTTGATCAATCGTGGTTGGGGGTTGGGGGCAGCACGAAAAGCCATTGTGGTGTTCGGAGGAATTGGCGTGATGCTGCTGATTCCAACTGTGCTCACAACAAATCTGCGAGTCATCACCTTATTGTTCGCGCTTGCCACATTTTCATATGCGTCTTTCAGCACCATGGCAAACGTGTTACCGTCGGATGTCTTCCATAGCGATTCTGTAGCATCGGTTAGCGGGATGAGTGGAACCGGAGCTGGCATCGGCACGATCATCGCCTTTAAGTTGATCGGCTATTTCTCTGACACACACAAAGCTGCAACCACGCATGCTTTTGATCCAATTGTGATGGTTGCAGGCATAGTGCCATTTATCGGGATGATCCTTGTACTCTTGCTTATCCGCAACACAAAAGCAACGGAGGAAGGTTTGGTCCGGAGAATGTGAAGCGAGAATTCCCCAGCTGTTGAACGCATGAAATTCAGGACCTATGCCATACAAGCGTTTAGATCTTAGCGGAAAAGTTGCTGTCGTAATTGGCGGGAGTTCCGGAATCGGCAAGACTCTGGCGCTTGGATTGGCTCAGGCGGGCGCGGATGTCGTGCCTACAGCCCGCCGGTTCGAACTCCTAAGTACGGTTGCCGGCGAAATCGAATCAATGGGGCGAAAATCGTCGCGCGTGGCAAGCGATGTCACGAATCGTGACTCACTCGAAAATCTGCTCAAGCAAGTAGTCGAACAACTAGGCACAGTCGATATCCTGGTGAACTCTGCTGGCATCAACCAGCGCGCTCCAACCCTGGAGTTTCCTGAATCCGATTGGAACCGGCTTCTAGACATCAATCTGACCGGCACACTGCGCGCCTGCCAGGTGTTTGGACGTCACATGATTGAACGCAAATACGGCCGGATCATTAATATTGCGTCTCTCGGATCTTTTTTGGCGTTGTATGAAGCGGCAGCGTACGCGGCGAGCAAGGCTGGGGTGGCTTCGCTGACGAAGTCACTGGCAATCGAATGGGCGCGCTATGGAGTCTGTGTCAACGCGATTGCTCCGGGATATTTCCGCACACCGCTCACCGAGAAAATTGTTATCGGAAAACCTCGCGGCGAAGAGATCCTCATGCGCACCCCGATGCAGCGGTTCGGGGAACTGGAAGAACTTGTCGGAGCTGCAATTTTCCTGGCTTCCGATGCTGCCAGTTTTGTTACCGGGACTCTCCTGGTCGTGGATGGAGGCTATTTGGCAAGCGGAGTGAATCGGTGAAATGCGGCTTGCACGCTGCGCCTCACTTTTTGCCCTGCAAATCACCCGGATCCAGCCGCCGCGAGACCTCGCCGAGACTCACCAAGCTTGCTTCGCTTTGTTCTTGAGCTTCGGCATGAGTTTCAGGAGCGTGAAGTGGTCACCCCACGCTTCAACGCTAGGTCGGATGGCGCAGCAGCGGCAGGTTGCGAGTCGGATGACAGCTCAAGACTTCGTGATGGATCGACCGCGATCCAGCTGATTGCACCCACCAGGCACATTCCCGCCGCGACTAAGAACGAGGCGGTCCATCCAAAGTGAAGCGCGATCCAAGGGGTCAACGAAGCGGTAATCGCCGCGCCAATCTGATTGGCCATATTCATGAACCCGGATACGGAACCGGCTGATGCGCCAGCGATATCGGCAGTGACAGACCAGAATGAGCTCTGGGACAGATAGAGCGAACCGGCTCCCCCGGCTAGGACAACGCTGGCCAAGCGCGCACTTTGAACCCGAGCGCCGATCGAAAGGAAGCATCCGGCCAGGAGTAGCGCGACGATTGCCACGCCGCAACGCCCAAGCCTTGCACTACGCCACCGGGTCAGCTGATCATTAATCGCGCCTCCCAACAAACAGCAGGCCAACATCGCAAGAAATGGCAACATGGAATAAAACGCGCTGGCTTTCAGGCTCAGCCCGCGAACGTTTGCCAGGTAGCGATAAAACCAGCTGAAGAAAATCCATCCAACATACCCATAACAGAAATAGCTGACGGTCACTCCCCAGACTTCTTTGCTCCCCAGCACTCGCCTCCAGGAAATCAGCCTCTGACGATCTATGCCTGCGTGCGTATTCATGACACCAGCCCGTATTGTCGCAAGCTCCGAAGGAGACACACCCGGATGATTCTCTGGCGCATCGCGCGCCAACAAGAACCAGACGGCGGCTGCGAAGAAACCGATGATCGCACACACCCAAAAGGAAGAACGCCAGCCGTAGTGGACCATCACATACGTAATGAGGGGAGGCGTGAGCCCCGCACCGGCACCCACACCTGCGAAGATCCAACCATTCGCGATACCGCGTTCGCGGACTGGAATCCAGTTTGCAACAAACTGGTTCGCCGTGGGATAGACGACGGCTTCGCCAACCCCGAGTAGAAATCGTACTGCGACAAACCAAAGAAGAGCAGCGCCGACGCCTGCTGGTATGACTGCTGTGAGCGCAGTGAAAATGCACCACCACAACACGCCCAGGGTTAAAACTCGCCTCGGCCCAAAGCGGTCTGCCAAGCGTCCGCCGACTGTCTGGAATAACGCATAGCCAATCAGCATCGAGCTGAAAACTTTCCCGAGCTGTACATCGCTGAGATGATAGCTATCCGCAATTGCTCCGCTGGCAATTGAAATGTTCACACGATCCAAGTAGGAGACTGCGCTGAGGACAAACAGCCAGAACACCAATAGCCAACGCACGTTCGTGGTCGAATTCTGGTTCATTTGGATTCTGTTGGCCGTTGTTGGATTCTGCGCTGTCCCTGGCTTCGTTATCCGGCATGCTGGCGGAAAATTGCGGTCAGCCGGTCCGCAATAGTTTGATCTTCCCCGGGTTGCAACATAAACGAATTCATCGCAAGACCCGGCTTGCCTTCGCCGCCTCCGATCACAATGGAAGGTCTCGAGTCCTTCAAAAGCCGGGAAGCTTCTTGTGCTGTCAATCGAACTCGTGTATCCCAGTTAATCTGCATATGAGGAACATGGTTGGCGATGTCGGGGACGAAAAACGAGGTGCTGACGCCGGGCACTCGCGTGATTTCCCGCGAGATCAGATCAAGCCGGTCTTGCCAATCCTTCTTCAGCGCGTCGTGATCTTCTTTCAAGTACAGTTCGAGCGCTTTAATCATTCCGAGGATCTCTTCTTTGCCAACTTTCTGCCCGCGGCCTAACGTGTCCTCGTGAGGGCTGTTGTTCAACAGAGCATAGCGGATCAAGTCTTTCCGGCCGACCAGCAAACCTGCACACTGCGGACCGCGAATTGCTTTTCCTCCGCTAAACGCCACAAGGTCGTACCCCATATTGGTGTAGTCCCAAAGGTGGGAAACCGGCGGCGTGTCTGCGGCAGCATCGTTGAAACAGGGAATTTTGTATTCCTTGGCAAGCTTCACCCACTCATCTACCTTGATCTGACCGGTTTCATTCGCGAAATTGGTGAAGTGCATCATCGCGGTGCGCTCGTTAACGGCTGTGTGTAGTTGATCGCGTGTTTCGATTTCAACCAACTTAGCTCCCGTCCCGCGCAGTTGATGATCAAACGGATTACGATGCGATTTCTGAATGATGACTTCGGATTTCATGCCGGTAAGGTCCGGCAGTTGCTTAATTAAGGTCTCATTGTCACCGGTGAGAATGCCCGCCAGGCCCGACTGCATCGCCGCCGCGGCGCCCGAGGTCACTAATGCGCTGTACCCATCGGGAAGCTTCAGCATCTCGGCAATCTTCTTTCCCGCCGCTTCCTCCAGGGCGGGAATGTTCACAAAATGGCGCGATGCCTGCGCCATCACAGTTTCGACTTCGGGCCGGATCAGAGACCCGCCCAGCATGGTCATCGTGCCCTGGGCATTAATTACGGTTGTGACGCCTAATTCTTCATAGGCATTGCCGGTTTCACCGAAGCCTGTGAGCTGAACGTCAGCCTTACTGACCCGATTTCGCCCCAGCAGTTTCTTGGGCAGCAAAAACGAGCTAGCCGCCACAACCATTCCGCCCAGAAAACCTCGCCGATTCCCGCCCAAACTGAGGCCCATAGATCCTCCCTATCTTCGAACCACCGCAGCAATGCAGTTGATTTCCACCAGCGAGTCGCCAGGCAAAGCGGCGACTGCCACCGTCGTGCGCGTCGGCCCACCGTGAGGGAAATACGTTCCGAATACCTTGGTCATTCCATCCCAGTGCTCAATTTTGGCCAGAAAGACATTGGCTTGCAGGACGGTGTCCATCGATCCGCCGCCCGCCTCGACCAGCTTCTTGATTTTGTCCATGACCATTGTCGTATGGGACTCAATCGTCCACTCTTTCTGGTCACGTGAATCGTGAGCGCCTTGCCCGGAAACAAAGATCATGCCGTTATAAGTGACTATCGGCATGATGACGTCTTTTTCGTCTGGCTTACCTTCGCCGTCTAGCTTGCGGATGCCGGAGTTGTCGTGCGCTGAAGAATTCTGACCCACCGCATTAGAATGTAACGCAGCTGCGCTCACGCCCAATGCGGAGAGCATCGATGCAAATCGCGCTGCAAAGCTTCTTCGTGTAACTGAGAAGTTCATTGTTTTTCTCCTTTCGAACTACACTTGCCACTTTACCAATCAGGGCAACGCAAAACTGAAAAGATCGCTCCCTGCGGCGATGGCTACGTACTGCTTTCCGGCGATCCCATAACTCATGGGTGATGAGCTCATGTCTTGCCCGGTATTGAAGTGCCACAACGGCTTGCCAGTCTGTGCATCGACTGCTTCAAACGATTGCGCGTCATCACCAAAGAACAGCAAGCCGCCCGCGGTGGTCATTGTGCCCCCTGACGAACGGCCCTTTCCGATTTGTGAATATTTCCAGGCGAACGCATTCGTGTCCAAATTAAATGCCAAAAGGAATTTTTTCTCCGGCTCTTTAGCAATGCGCTTTACGCCTGTCGAATAAAAGTCCGAGCCTTCTTTGAAACGCTGCGGTTCAGGCTTTGAGAAATAGGTCTGACATTGCTCGAGGGCCATGAAATAGACAGAATGTGTAGTCTCGTTATACGAAGGGGAAAACCAGTTTGTTGCCCCCGTATACCCGGGACACACCCGCGTTCCGCCGGGAGTGGGTTTTACCGCAGTGCGGATCGGTCTACCCTTGCCATCAATGCCAGTCGCCCAGTTCAGCTTCTCAACAAATGGCGTTGCAAACAGAAACTTGCCATCGGCTCGATCGAGCACATATAAAAAACCGTTTCGATTGGCCTGCACGAGCAGTTTGCGTGCTTGTCCCCGATAATTTGCATCGATCAGCATGGGTGTTTCGACACTGTCGTAGTCGAACAGATCATGGGGAGTGAACTGGAAATACCACTTCAGCTTGCCGGTGTCGGCATCCAGCGCGACGACGCAATCGGTGTAAAGATCATCTCCCGGTCGCACCGTGCCGTCGAAGTCCGGCGCCGGATTGCTGGTGCCCCAGAAAACCAGGTTCAATTCAGGATCGTAAGTGCCTGGCATCCAGGTTGTGCCGCCACCGTGAAGATACAGATTGGGCCAACTCTCGCTTCCAGGTTCTCCCGGCCCTGGTATTGTCCAGAAGCGCCAGGCGAGCTTTCCGGTCGCGGCATCGTATGCGGAAACGAAACCTCTTACACCGTCATCACCGCCCGAAGTTCCCACTAGAATTTTGTCTTTCAGCGCAAAGGGTGCGCTGGTAGCGCCGTAATTCTTGTTCCCCGTGGCGTAACCCACATCCCAGATCAGATTTCCTGAACGCGCATCGAGACAGAGCAAGTGCGCGTTGTCCGTCTCCATGTAAACCCGATTGCGCCAAACAGCGACTCCGCGATTGATGTGCCGTGAGGCGTCGTCAATCAGTCCATTACTGACCGGTCGGGAGTGTTGCCAAACCACCCGTCCGGTAGCGGCGTCCAGTGAAAACGCATCGTTCGCCGCAGTTACAAACATGAGTCCATCTACTACCACCGGCGTGACTTCGAGCCAGCTGGTATTAGCCACATGAAACACCCACTGAGCACGCAACTGCGTTATGTTCTCTGAGTTGATTTGGGACAAACCGCTGTACCTGCGGCCTGAATAGTCGCCGTTGTACGATACCCAATTGTTCTCGGGTGGGTGAACCAGTAAATCGCTGCCGGTAACATTAACCTCTGCCGTGATCGTTGCTGAACGCGGACTGCCATCGGCAAACATCAGCACCGAAGTCAGCACGACCAGATGAATCGCCAAACGCATGGTTATGAGCTCTTATCCGCTCTCCTCGCCTTGGTCCGCAGCTTACGAAACCGCTTAGGAAACCGCATTCGCAACTCGGCTTTCGTCCCGGCTTGCGCTCTTGTGTATTCCAAGCCTCGGTCCCGAATTTGCCAGCGCTTGATAGCCTAGTTCTCGCGAGATCTTGAATCCGGCGTCCTGAACCAAGGGTGCGAGTTGGCGCAGGCGGTTGACCGGCATGCGTACCGATGGTGCCGTAATACTCAGACTGGCATGAACTGCGCCATGGTGGTCTCTGATAGGCGCAGCGATGCAACGAATGTGCAGTTCGTGTTCTTCCATGTCGCAGGCGTACCCGTTTTTCCTTACGCGATACAGTTCGGCCCGCAACTCCTGCAGACTTCCGACGGTATTCGGTGTCAGCCGCTTCAATTCAACGTGCCGTAAAACACTGTCCTGCTCCTCCTGAGTCATGAAGGCCAGCATCGTTTTTCCGACCGCAGTGCAATACAAAGGAACACTCGCTCCGATTCGGGAGTGAATCCGCAGCGGCTCCGGGGAGTCCAGCTTCTCGACGTACACGGCGAAAGCACCGTGCCGCACTGTGAGGTGGATGGTTTCCCGTGTCTGATGATTCAGTTCCTGCAAATAGGTGAAGCTCAGCCGGCGGATATCAAGCTGATTCAGGGCCGCTTGGCCGATGCCGAAGCATGCCGTACCCAGGTGATAGATTCCATCACCTCCGCAATTGAGAAAGTGGGCGCGCTCCAGATTCACCAGGAATCGATGGACTGTGCTGACGGGCAATCGCGACAGGCTCGCCACCTGTTTTGCGGTCAGGCCGCGGGGCGATTCGCTGAACAATTGTAAAAGGCGCAAACCTCGTTGCAAGGCGGTGATGTTGTAATTGCGTTTCGCCGTTTCAGTCATGAGCTTCGAAGGTGACAAAAATGAAAGTGCGAATTATCTGATGAAATTCGATTTTCTGCAACAAACTCTTACAAACGTCCGAATTTCTTTACTGCTTCCTGGATGGATTTCAGCCTCTCGATCTCGGGATACATCGAATGCTCCTTGAAATCCATTTGTTGTGCGAGTTTTAGAACTTGCTCCGCGATTTTCCTGGGCACGACGACAACGCCGTCGCTATCGGCCGCGATGATGTCATCGGGATTAACCGTCACGCCATCGCAAGTCACTGGAACTTGTGCTCCGCCAAAACGGTAGTGGTGAACGGAAGTGGATGGCACGATGCCAGTGGCGAAAACTGGAAACGCAATCTTTCTCAGGTAAGCTACGTCGCGCACTCCACCGTCGATGACTGCGCCGGCGTACCCGCGTGCAGCCATTGCCGTACCCATCAGTCCACCCATGCCGGCGATGTCCGACCCGTCCTCGACGGCCATTACGTACACCGAGTCTGGCCCGCCTTCGTCGATCGCAGCCAGCATCCCGTTCAGGGCCGCGGGGTCGCTATTTCCCTCGTCCTTCTTGAGTTGAACGGTGCGGGCAAAACCTGCGAACTTGCTGGTAGAAATTGGCCGCATACGATGGCTCATATACGTTCTTTTGCCAGTAAGTTGCTCGATGGCATCTGAAACCGAAGCCACTTCCACACGGCGAAAATCTGCGATCAGAGAGGCACTCTCGGCCGTTCGACTGGTGTCACCCGATTGAGAGTACAGAATCCGAATCGCAGGCGAAGTTACACACATGGCAAGCAGCAGACTGGCAATCGCTAGTCCTGATTTGCTGAGCCGAGCCGATTGCATTTCCTTCCTCCTTTGCTTTGTGCGCGGACTGTAGCACTGTTTGTCATCGCAGAAAAGAGCATTGTTCTGAAGCGAGGCCAAAATCGCAGCCACAGTCTCGCCGAGACCCTGATTAACTACTTGTTCCGGCTGAGAAAAGGTTTGACAGTGTTCAGTGAGTTGGGTTAAACCCGTCCTGTCGATCCTTCGCACTTTTCACGCTGAAAGTTGCGTTTTCATCATGTGAAAACTGCTTGAGAGACCTGGTTGGGAGGTGGCATATGCAGCATGCTCGACAGCTTTTCCTTACGTTGCTGCTGTTTTTCTTGACGATGGCTGTTGGATTCGCACATGCCAGCATTAACGGCAGCATCTCTGGTGTAGTCACCGATTCGAGTGGCGCAGTCGTTTCCGGCGCCAAAGTGGTCGCCACCAATACCGAGACCGGCGTCAAGACCACCCTGACGACGGATTCGAAGGGCTTTTACAATTTCGCGTCGCTCCCCATTGGGAATTACAACGTGGAAATCACACAGACTGGATTCAGGATCTTTAAGATCGGCGGTCTGAAGATCGATGCCAACTCTGTTTTGCGTGCGGATGCGGTACTTCAGGTCGGGGCCATCAATGAAAAGGTCGAAGTAACGACCGACACGGTCCACGTTGAAACCGAAAGTACGCAAATGGGTGAGGTCATCAGTGGCAAGACCATGACTGCCGTCCCATTGAATGGCAGATCATTCACTGACTTGCTCGCTCTGCAACCGGGCGTTTCCCCGTACAACGCGGTTGATACGGGTGCGGCAGGGATCAATGACCGTCCTGTTGACGGTGGGTTGAACGCAGGCAATCAATCCGTCAACGGGCAGCGCGAAGCTGCCAATGGTTTCATGGTCAACGGATCGAATGTCGAGGAAGGCAAAAACAACGGTGCGGCGATCATTCCCAACCTTGATTCCATTTCAGAATTTCGCATTATTACCAACAACTACGATGCGGAGTATGGCAACTACAGTGGCGGGCAAGTCAATGTTGTAACCAAGTCGGGTACCAACGGCCTGCACGGAAGCGGATTCGAATTTCTCCGCAACACCGCTCTTGATGCGAAAGATTATTACTCCCCGTCGACTGCGCCTACGCCCGTGTTCCGGCAGAATCAGTTTGGAGGCACGCTGGGTGGTCCCATTCGTAAAGATAAGACGTTCTTCTTTATCGATTACCAGGGCACACGACAAACTCAGGCCCCAACGCAAAACACCCAGATGCCGTCGATCGCTAATTTCGGAGGGGATTTTTCGGATTCCACTGGTGCATTTACCACCAGCGCCGATAACAACAACAATCCGATTGCCTCAACGGTCGGCGGTGCGGGATTCGCAGGCCTGCTACAGTCACGCTTGGGCTACACCGTCAATGACTCTGAACCTTACTATTTCACCGCTTCGACGATCGACCCAACAACCATTGATCCGAATACCGGGGTCGGCACACCTTATGGTTTCAATTGCACAAAGCCGACGCAATGCGTATTTCCAAATGCAGTCATTCCGCGAAGCGTATGGTCGCCGGTCGCAACCAAAGTATTGGGATTGGGACTGATTCCGCAGCCAAACTCTCCAGGGAACTTCTTTGTGACCTCGGCTTTTCCAAAACAACTGCGGGATGATAAAGCTGGCATCCGCATCGATCAGAATTCGCGATTCGGTATGTTGTTCGCCTACTACTTCGCCGACGACTATTTGCTAAACGATCCCTATCCCAATAGCACTGCAGGTTCCCAAACTCCGGTTCCAGCCAGCAGTTTCAACTACAACGCGAATACCGCCGGGCGCGCACAACTGATCAATATTGGCGACACCAAGCTGTTTGGTGCTTATTCAGTCAACGAATTCCGCTTCAGCTACGTCCGGAATGCGCTTCATCTAGCCACGCCTCAGGGCGGCATCGGGCCGAATTACAGCCTATCGAAGTTAGGATTCGTCACGCCGTGGGATCCGCTTACCGGCGGAATCAGTCCTATCCTGCCAGCGCTCGAGGGTGTTCCTACTTTCTCCTTCAATAATTTCATCATTGGAGTTCCTGAGGTCAGCACTACGCAAATTAATAATTCTTTTCAGTGGCTCGACAACTTCTCCAAAGTGATCGGCACACACTCCCTGAAATTCGGCGGTCAGTTTCACTATGACCAGATTGATGAAAGGAATCTGGCAGCCCCGAACGGGCAATACGGGTTTAGCGGATCGGAGACGGGCATAGATTTTGCCGATTTTCTGATTGGTGCACCGGACAGTTTGACTCAGGCCAGCCAGCAACTACTGGATTCGCGTAGCAAATACTACGCTTTGTTTGCGCAGGACAGTTGGCGCGCAACCTCCAACCTTACGCTTAACTACGGCTTGCGATGGGAAGCCAGCATGCCCTGGTATGACACGCAGAATAAGACCGAGACCATCATCCCGGGAAAACAGTCGGTGAAATTTCCGGGTGCGCCCTTGGGCTACGTCGTTGCAGGTGATCCCGGTGTTCCCCGGACCTTGGGTCCGACGCGATGGCACGATTTCTCGCCGCGGCTCGGATTAGCTTATTCACCGGGTGCGTCGTCAGGTTTTCTCGGGAAACTATTCGGCGGCCCGGGACACACGAGCATTCGCGCCGGAGCCGGCCTTTACTACACGTCAGTAGAGGACCTGTCGCAGTTCCTGGAAGTGGGCGATCCGCCATACGGGCTCTATTACGGCAGCGCCAACCCACCCCTGCTGGAAGCGCCGTATCTCATCCGTTCCAGCCTCACATCAGTGGGCAAACGCTTTCCATTCCCGTTTCCTCCCCTAAATGTCTCTCCCCAGAATCCCGATCCAAATTTTCCCTGGGCCCAAGTGGAGCCGCTCTCGTACGACTGGTCGTTCGACAACAGAAACAAGCTGCCCTACTCCGAGCACTATGAGTTTTCCATTCAGCGCCAAGTCGGATTGAACACGGTAATTACCACCAGCTATGTCGGGAATGAGGGCCACCGGCTGGTGTCGGCGGTCGAATCGAATCCTGCCAACCAGGCTCTCTGTTTGTTCTTGAGCAATCCAGCCAATCTCGCGCCCAATAGCGCTGGTCCTTGCGGTCCCTTCAGTGAAACACCACCCTTCACGGTGAGTCCTCAGTCGGTTGGAACCAGCACGCCATGGGTGCTCACTAATGGCAAAGTGATCCCAAGCGTACGACCACTTGGTCCGCTCTTTGATACCAACCCTTACGTCTCAACGGTTTCGAATTCGCGCTACAACTCGCTCCAGGTCAGCGTGAGCCACAACACAGGATCACTCAGTTTCCTTGCCGGCTACACCTTCAGCAAGTGCATGGATAATGCCTCTTCCTTGCAGGAGTCTATCAATCCATTCGATCCGCGCCTGAGCGAAGCCCTCTGCAATTTCGACGTGATGCATAATTTTGTTTTCAGCTACAACTGGCTGATGCCGTTTGACAAGCTGGTAACTGCAGGCTGGGCAAGGAAGATTGTTGGAGGATGGAGTTTGTCAGGCGTAACCAACTTTGCCACTGGTCTCCCAATCAGTCTCACCGAGAACGACGACAACTCGCTGATTGGCGCCAATGCATCTCCAGCCGATGTTCCGAACTTTACTCCGGGCAAAGTACTGCTCGATACCAATCCACGCGACGGCAAACCGTACTTCAACACCGCGCTGTTCAGCAATGAGAAAGTCGGGCAATTCGGTGATTCGCGGCGGCGGTTTTTCCATGGTCCCGGCCTCAACAATTTCAATATGGCTCTGCTGAAAACCACAAAGATTACAGAAGCCAAGGAATTGCAGTTGCGCTTCGAGGCTTTCAACATCTTCAATCACGCTCAGTTCAATGGGCCAGGTGGAGAGATTAATTCCACTCAATTTGGCTTGGTTACTTCAGCCCGCGATCCACGCATTATGCAGGTGGGAGCGAAATTCCTGTTCTAAGTATCGTCTCAGCTGAGGCCGGTTGGATCTTAGAAACTCCTTGCGAACTTAGCTTTGGTGATAAAGAGTCTCAGATATAGTGGGCTGCATGGCTACGGCGGAGCGCGTCGGTCAACCCGCCAAAGATTTCACGCTCAACCCTGCTACCGGGGTGCCCGGACGCTTGCTTTGTCTCGATGTCTACCGCGGCCTGATGGTCGCGGCGATGATAGTCGTGGACAACCCTGGCAGTGACGAACATGCCTACTCGCCCATCATGCATGCGAAGTGGAACGGGTGGACGTCGGCCGATTTCATCTTCCCTTCTTTTCTCTTCCTTGTTGGAATCTCTCTCGTGTACTCGGTCGATTCGCGGCGCCGGCGCGGCCAGACTAACCAGCAGATTCTGTTGCACGCTTTCAACCGGAGCCTGATCCTGATCGCTATCGGATTGCTGGTGAATGCTTCTCCAATTTATGGGCTGGATCTGCGTACATGGCGCTTCGAGGGTGTCACTCAGCGTATTGGGCTTTGCTATTTTGTGGTTGCGATCCTGGAATTGTGGGCCGGTCGTCGTGGCCAAATCTTGGCCTTTTTCGCGTGTCTGCTTGGCTATTGGGCCCTGTTGCGTTTTGTACCTGTGCCTGGCGCCGGTATTCCCGGTCGGGACATTCCTTTTATGGATCAAGTGCAGAATCTCCCTGCTTGGCTCGACCGAAAACTCTTTATGGGCCACTTGTACGATGGGACCCGCGATCCAGAAGGAATCATTCACACAATTCCCGCGGTCGGAACGGCACTCATTGGGGTATTCACGGGTCACTGGCTCAAATCTAGACGCAGTGCCTCGCAGCTGATTGCCGCTATGTTGGGTTTTGGCATCCTGGGAATACTGGCCGGCGAACTCTGGGCTCGCTGGTTTCCGATCAATAAGAATCTGTGGACTAGCTCTTTTGTCCTGTTTAGCGGCGGCTTCTGTCTCCTCTTCCTCTCGTTGCTCTACTGGGTGACTGAGGTGAAGCTATGGCGCGGAAAGTGGACCATGCCGATTCTCGTCTTCGGAATGAACGCCATCGCAGGTTTTGTGGCTGACTCGCTAATTTACGGCCCGGGTTACACATTTACGGTCGCAGGTGCGAATGGCTCACGAATGAATTGGCACGAAGCCGCACAGGCCCATCTCGAAGCCGCTGGGCTGAGCGTCGCCAACGCGTCACTCGTATATTCGCTCGGTGCGGTCCTGATTTGTTGGGTTCTCCTCTGGTTCCTATGGCGAAAGCAGATTTTCCTGAAGGTCTAAATCGGCAACGTGACCTCACGCCAGTATTAGCCAAGCTGATGTCACTCTGAGACAAGTTTTGCAGCCCCCAATCGCAGTAGTATCTTGTCGGATTTTTGCTTGGGGGCCTCCATGAAGCTGCAAAAGCATTTCCTCTTGTGGTTTGCACTTTCGACGATCTGGACGACTTTGGCGCATGCGCAAACCTCATCGACTTCGTTGCGGGGAACGATCACGGATCCCACCGGAAGCGTGGTTTCCGGTGCCACGATCGTTCTGCAGAGCACGGAATCCAATAGCAAGCGCACCACCCAGAGCGGAATTCAAGGCGACTACCAGTTTCTGTTTCTTCCTCCCGGCACATATTCGCTGAGAGTTACCGCGCCAGGCTTCGAAGGTTATGAGCAAACTGGCTTGGAATTGCTGGTCAATACTCCGGCAACTACCAATGTGCGGCTTAAGCTCGGCCGGGCGACTGAGGTGGTTAGCGTCACCAGCGAGGCTCCGGTACTGAACACAGTCGACGCTTCACTCGGCAACTCTTTCGACGAGAACCAGGTGCGGCAGATTCCGCTGGAGGGCCGCAACGTGCCTGACCTCCTCAGCTTGCAAGCGGGGGTCGCATATACCGGCAACCGCCCCGATATAGATAAAGACCAGGACTCGCGCAACGGCGCGGTGAATGGAGCGCGCAGCGACCAGAGCAACATCACCCTCGACGGTGTCGATGTCAACGACCAATCCAGCGGTTATGCGTTTACCTCTGTTTTGCCGGTCACGCTGGATTCAGTTCAGGAGTTTCGTGTCACTACCAGTAACTACAATGCCGATCAGGGCGAAGGATCCGGGGCACAGGTTGCGCTGGTCACGAAGAGCGGGACCAACAGTTTTCACGGATCCCTATACGAATATCATCGCAACACCATTACCAGCGCCAACGATTATTTTGTCAAGCAAGCGGAACTTTCGACTGGGGAACCAAACACACCGGACAAGCTGCTGCGAAATATTTTCGGGGCTTCCATTGGTGGTCCGATTAAAAAAGACCGCCTGTTTTTCTTTTTGAATTACGAAGGCACCCGCGAGCGCGAGCAACAGAGCACGGTCCGTACGATCCCGACCCCAAGCCTTTGCGCAGGAAATATCCAGTATGTGACCGGTACAGGCGCGATTCAGACCATCACGCCTGCTCAACTTAAGGGGCTAGATCCTCTCGGCCTCGGGATCAATTCCGCGATCGAAAATGCGCAACACACCGGATATTTCGATAAGACATTCTGTACAGGACAATTCGTCACGAACGATCCCTCCGTGGGCGATGGTCTAAACTATTCCGGTTTTCGTTTCCGCGCTCCCGTCAGCCTGAACAATAACGCCTTTATCGCCCGGCTCGACTACCACCTAACGTCTGACGGCAAACACACCCTGTTCTGGCGTGGCGCCCTGCAGAACATCTTCAATCCGCAAGCACCGTTTCTGCCAGGTGCACCGCCGGAGCAGACTGTCACCGACCACAGCAAAGGATTCGTCGTCGGCTATACCGCTGTCCTCACGTCCACCATGGTTAACAACTTTCACTGGGGATTCACGCGCCAGAGCACCGGAATCCTCGGCAATACTAATCAGCAGTGGAACGAGTTCTACGGACTTGATCAAGGCATCAACTATAGTCACAACGCGCAAACACCCGTCCACAACCTGCTCGATGACATCTCCTGGACCAAGGGCAAGCATAGTCTCCAGTTCGGAACCAACATCGGATTCGCGCGTGATCCGCGAGTCAGTCTTGAGCATTCGTTTAGTGTAGGCAAAGGGGCAACCAACTGGATGTCGCCAACCGGTTTTGCGAACACGGGTGGATACCTGGATCCGGGAACCTTTATCAATCCCAGCACCGGGCAGCTGTTCCCAGAGCCGGCTTCAGCTTCACAGTACGATTACCCTGTTCTCGGTTTGCTGGGCATGGTTTCTGACATAGTTGGCAACTACAACTATGACAAAAGCGGGAACGTGCTTGCGCCGGGAGTTCCGGTAAAGCGTAACTACGGCCTGAACTGGTACGAGTTCTACGGGCAGGACGCATTTCGAGTGAAATCCAACCTCACTATTACATATGGCGTGCGTTGGTCACTGTTCCCAGCCCCGTGGGAAGTGAACGGATATGAGGCCGTGCCAACTTGCGTAACCGCACTAAATCCAGGAATCGGATGCCCGGCGGGAAGTTCCAATCTTGGATCCGAGTTCAGCCAAAACGTACTTAATATGCTGAATGGGATTGGATACAGCGGCACTCCACTCGTGTCGTTCAGGCTCGGCGGAGCTGCAAACAACGGCCCTGGCTTCTACAATTTTGAAAAGTCCGACTTCTCACCCCGCATTTCATTTGCATATTCGCCGAGACCAGAAGGGGGATGGTTAAGAAGCCTCGTCGGCGATAACGACAAGACTGTCATCCGTGGAGGATTTAGTCGAGTATACGATCGGGCTGGCATGGAGTTGCTCAGCACCTTCGACGCGAACGCACCAGGTGGGCTCGCCGCAACAGTGCAGAACCCCTGCTGCAGCCCGGCGTACTTTCCATTCCCCGGACAAGGCGGAATTGCCGGCACTGCCTATGACAACGCAGCTGGGGTGCCGCGAATCACGAACATCAACACCATTCCAAAGGTGAACCAATTCGGTGATGTGTTCTTTGAACCAGCGCCTGCCGGAGCTTTTCCGCAGACGCCGCCTCCGTTTGGCCAAGCCATCACCTGGGGCGTTGATCAGTCGCTGAAAACCCCTTATGCATGGGCTTTTGATTTCTCCGTGGCGCGCGAGCTGCCCCAAAAATTTTCGTTTCAGCTCTCGTATGTAGGCCGCCTGGGCCGACATCTGCTCACCCAACGCGACTTGCGACAACCTTTGGATTTACGCGACCCAAAAACCGGAATTGATTACTTTTCAGCCGCAACGGCTTTGGCGAAAGTGGCATATTCCCAGCTGGCGAATGGCGGCATCGATGCCACAAAGGTCACAGACAAATCGGTAGGACCCACAGCGGCCTTCTGGCATAACATGCTGCCTCCACTGCAGCCCGGAGCAACCAACTACACCAGCTTCTCGGGCCTAAGCTTCCCAAATCTGATTCAAGCCGTTTATGACCTTTACTACGATCCATTCCTGTCATATGTCGGCAATGAGGTGGTGGGTCTCGGCGACATTGATATTTACGGCGGCCTTGGCGACAACCTGGGAAACGTCTATTACTTCAAGAGCCCGAAGTGCCCTAGCAGCCCTCTGGGCTGCCCCGGCAACATGCTGAACGAGCAAGCCACCAGCATGTACGGCTGGAGCTCGATCGGAAACTCCAGTTATAACGGTTTGCAGGCCAGCTTAAGAAAGCAGCTCGCAACCGGCGTGCAGTTCGACCTGAACTACACGTACTCGAAATCCATTGACATTACTTCGAATGCCACACGTTTGGGGTTCAGCTCGAGTGTGAACGTCGGCGCTCCGGGCAGCCGGCTGGTGAATGCATTTGATCCCGGTGGCCGCCGCGCCGTATCCGATTTCGACACCACGCACCAGATCAATGCCGATTGGATCGCAGAGTTGCCATTCGGCAGAGGCAAACATTTCGCACCCAATGCTGGGGGAGTACTCAACGGATTCATTGGCGGCTGGCAGCTTTCGGGTCTGGCACGCTGGACCAGCGGATTCCCCTTCACCGTCGATAACGGCAATTTCTGGCCGACCGACTGGGATGAGCAAGGCATCGCCAATATGCTGGTTCGCCCCACCACCGGACACTTCAAGCAGCCAGATGGTTCGGTGAGCGTGTTTTCAAACTCCACCACCGCGTTTGCGGATTTCGCGCATCCGTTCCCAGGCCAAAGCGGGTCGCGGAACGTTGTTCGGGGCGACGGTTTCGCGGGCGTCGATATGGCTCTCGCGAAACGATGGAAAACCTACGAATCCCAGAGCTTGCAATTCCGCTGGGAAGTGTTCAACGTCTTCAATCAGGTGCGCTTCAACGCCTTGTCTGGCCTGGGGACTCAAGCCTGTGCGTGCATCGCGTCGTTGCAACAAGTCCCGAGCACGTTCGGGAATTACACCGGTTTGCTCACCCAACCGCGAGTCATGCAGTTCGCGTTGCGGTATGAATTCTGATTAAAAGCAGAGCCATTAGATTCACACTGCCTCTCCACCGCCTCGGAAAGCGTATGTGTATCTGGTAACCTGCTCGTTGCATACATGACCAAGCTGGCACGCAAGCTGCATCTGTTCGACTATTTCGCCCTTGCGTTCGGGGTGATGGTCGGCACCGGCTGGCTCGTCGTCATGGACGACATTTTGCACCGCGGCGGCCCAGTTGGGGCACTTCTCGGATTCACCGCCGGCGCGCTCATGCTTCTGCCCGTCGGTTATGTATATGGAAAGCTGGTGCAAGCCATTCCCGACGCCGCCAGCGAGGTTGCTTATACTGCCCGCTTTTTCCCGCCCTCCGTTAGCTTTGCAACCGGTTGGATCATGCTGCTGAGCTATTGGCTGACTTGTCCCTTCGAAGCGCTCGCAGCCGGAAAAATCACCGGTTACCTGTTTCCCTCGATGAACAGCCTGGAACTGTACCGCGTGGGAGGCTACCCGGTCTACCTCCCGCACGTGGTCCTTGGCCTGACAATCACAGCTGTGCTGGGCTGGCTCAACTACCGGGGCATTCAAGCCAGCGCGAGATTCATGAAGTGGACCACTCTGACATTCCTCACGTTGGTTGTGATCTTCGCTCTTGCCGGCGCAGAGCACGGCAGCCCCACCAATCTACATCCTTTGTTTAGTCATTCGCCTCTTGTATCTGTTTTGCTCGTCTGGCAGATCGTACCCTGGCTGCTATCTGGATTTGAATCGGTTGGAAAATGCGCGGAAGAAGCCAGCCCGGACTTTCAGAACCATGATTTCTCAGTGGCCGTAATCCTCACGATCTTCGTCGGTCTTGCCTTTTTCGCATTTGTGATTCTCGCTGTAGCTTACGTCGCCCCCGCCGGCGCGCTAAACAGTGCCAACCCATTTCCGGTTGCGGTGGCGTTTGAGCGCGCTTTGCATGCCCACTGGATTGTTGACCTTATTATGGCTTCTGCACTGGTCGCGGTGCTGCGAACGTTTAACGGAAACATGATTACGTCTTCACGGCTGCTTTTCGCGATGGGCAGACGCAATCTCATCGATCATCGGATGGCAATCATTCATCCGAAGAACCAAACGCCGTCAGCCGCTATCATCCTGGTTGGCGCGACCACCGCAGCGGCGATTCTGGTCGGACAAGCTGGATTAATTCCTATCCTTGAGGTCGGCGCCGTCGCCTCAGCGGTGGGATGGATGGCCGCTTGTGCATCCTATTTTTGTATGAGGCCGGCGATGGCAGGTCGGGTTGCGGCAACATTCGGAATGGCTGTGACCACTTTGATGATTCTGGTTAAAGTCATTCCGCTTGTTCCCGGACACTTTACAGAATATGAGTGGATTGCGCTTATTGGATGGATCGGCGCCGGCGTACTTATGCGGACTTCTGCAACGTCCAGACAAAATTCGGCAGAAGTCGAGCTTCGGGCAGCCGAGTTGAGGTCGGGACCTTCGCCCGAATAAATTACTGTCAGTTTAGCTTTGAAGCCGGAACGTCGGCGACGAGGCCTCTTACCTTGATTGCTGATACCGCTTCACCCCACGATTCCGTCAAGGGGTGATCCCGGAATGCGCGGGGCGAGACTCCAAAACGCTTCTTAAAAGCATGACTAAAATGCGCGGAATCGCAAAACCCCCAGGAAAACGCGATTTCGGTAACACTGCGCTGCCGCAAGCGTAAATCGGAAAGGTCACTTCGACAGCGCTCCAAACGGCATTCACGAATCCATTCTCCTGCCGTCCTGCCATGCTTCGCAAACAAGCGATGCAGGTGGCGCGTCGAAATACCCAACGCTGCCGCAATGCTTGCTGGTCCCAGCGTCGGATCCGCTAAATGCTTTTCAATAAATTTCGCCATGCGCACGCACAGGTCAGGCTCATTCCAGGGCCGGCCAAAATTGTCGTGTGGATTACGAAGACAGCCTCCGAGTACATCGAAGTAGGCTTCGATGAGCGCAATAGCTTCTTCGGAGGTCAAGCTGTTGGCCTCGCGATACAAAGAATTCGCGAGGTGACATAGCGCCCCTCCCAAAGTTGAACTGCCAGAGATGCCTCTTGCGTTTGGAACAACTTTGGTCTGAAGCCGATTTTCCATCAACCAGCGAGGCGTCTTGAGGTACAGGCGAACACAATTTCCCTGACACTCAGAGGACCAGGGAAACGCAGAATCAATAACTGTGCTGTCCCCTCGATTTAGAGTAATTGCGTGTCCGTTCTGTGAATATGTTCTGGTGCCCTGAAGCTGCGTAATCACGGTACAGAAGCGGTGTTCGGGATGGCTATCTCTAATCGGAAATTTCGTGAATGAAACTGAAGTCGACGAGAACAACGATAGTTCCAAATCCCCAAGCTTCTTGGTCTGAATGGAGCCATGGAATTTGCGGCGGTTTGGAAAGTGGAAACGGCAATCACCGCAGAATTGCCGGGCATTCCATTCCCACGCATCCAGGCGATCGGATGCTGGAACAAGACTAGTTGAGAACATCACCGACATCGCTTTGCACCCCAGGGTTCGAGCTTCGAACGATACTTTAATAGTTCGCGTCCCGCAAATTTCTCGCCTAATAATGCAAGACTTAATGTGCCGCAGGGTGCCAATTGCTGGAGGGCCACCCTAGCACACTGCAACCCTGGCTTCAAGATAATTTGAAATTTTGGGATTTCCGGTCACACGAATCACTGAGGCCACACCCACGATGGCGGTTGAGCATTGTCACGCCTAACGAGGCGTCGTGCGTCCCGCAATTTCACGGGCACTTGCAACCTGATGAACGAGTTCGCGTGCGATCTGCGAGACTTGCGCGGAGTTGCCCTCCCGAAGTGCAGCTTCGTTCACAAGATCTGCGCCTACGCCCAGTGCAAATGCGCCCGCAGCAATAAATTCTGCAGCATTGGAGACATTCACGCCGCCCGTTGGGATCAGATTGGCATCGGGGAAAGGCGCCTTCAAGGATTTCAGATACTTGGGCCCGCCAACATTCCCGCAAGGGAAGATCTTGACCAGCTTGGCGCCATTCTGACGTGCAGTCATGAGTTCAGTCGGAGTCAACGCGCCCGGAATTGCCAGAACGCCGCCAGCCTGCGCGACCGAAAGTACCGGGAGTGAGAGCCCGGGGCTGACAACGAATTGTGCTCCTGAATCTATGGCGCGGTTTGCCTGCTCGGCTGTGGTGATAGTACCGGCACCCACTAAGATGTTTAACCCGAACTCGCGGGCGACCTGTTGAATCACCGAGAAAGGATCCGGAACGGTCATAGTGATCTCAACAATCGGAATGCCTCCAGCAGAAATTGCATCTGCCGCGCGCATGGCATCGTTGACGGTCGCAGCGCGAACAACGGGCACGATTCCAATTTCCGCAATTCGCGCAATCACGTTTTCGATGGTCATTAGCGGGCGATCCTTGCTGTTCGTGCCTGCATCACTTGCAGCACCTCCTCAAGCGTCGCCATGCTGGTATCACCCGGAGTTGTCATAGCGAGCGCGCCATGAGCCACTCCGCATTCCACTGCCCACTGCGGCTCCTTCCCAGTCAGAAATCCATAGAACAATCCCGAGGCAAATGAATCGCCTCCGCCGACCCGATCATAGATCTCCAAATTTTCGCGCACCGGTGCCCGATAGAACTGACCGTCGTACATGCAAATCGCGCTCCAATCGTTAAGGCTCGCACTTCGTGCATGCCGCAGCGTGACCGCAATGGCTGACAAGCGAGGAAATTGAGTCGCCACCTTCTCGATCATGCCTTCGAAGCTGGATGCATCCAGGCGGGAGTGGTCTTCGTCCAGGCCAGTCACCGGAAATCCAAGCGCAGCAGTGAAATCTTCTTCATTTCCTATCAGGACGTCGGTGAGCGCAACAAGTTCCCGATTCATCTGCTGTGCTTTGCTTTTTCCGCCAATGGATCTCCAGAGAGAAGCACGATAGTTGAGGTCATAAGAAACGATCGTTCCTGCTTTTCGCGCGGCCTGCATGGCCTCTTGAGTAACCTGCGGAGTGGTCTCGGAAAGGCCGCAGAAAATGCCTCCAGTGTGAAACCAGCGCGCTCCATCTTTGAAAAAGACTTGCTCCCAATCGACTTCACCGGCTTTGAGCTGGGAGATTGCCGTGTGACCTCGATCTGAACACCCTAACGGCGCGCGCACACCAAACCCTCGCTCCGTAAAATTCAGACCATTGCGAACACTTCGCCCTACGCCATCGTACGGCACCCAACGCACGTATTTCTGGCTCACGCCTCCCTGCAAAATAAAATCTTCGACGAGGCGTCCAACGGGATTGTCAGCCAATGCAGTCACAACCGCGGTATCCATCCCGAAACAGCGCCGCAGACCCCGGGCGACGTTATATTCTCCTCCGCCCTCCCAGACGCGAAATTGCCGCGCAGTTGAGATCCGCTGATCGCCCGGGTCCAGCCTCAGCATGACTTCGCCAAGACTCACTAAATCCCACATGCAACCCTGCTTCGGTTTGATGTTGAGCTTTGGCATGATCAGGAATCCGCAGCAGTTTTTTCCGGCGGATTCGATGACCCCTCACCGCAAAGTGAAAAAAACATGCGTCGATTCATTTCCTTGGCGAATGCGAGCAGGATTATACAACCGCAACTGGGATTCCATTACTGCCGCTTTGTATTGTCACTCTTTATTCCGAGAGTAGAATGTTGCGGACGAAACCACGAGGAGGTTGGCCATGCAACTCGCCGCGGCTTGCTTTTGCGGCCGGTCAGCTGTCTTCAACAACCGCGCGCCCATTGAATAGATAAAGGTAGGTGATTTTTGAAGATTGTCCGCCTGAAGACCGCCGTCATCGAAGGCAACTTCGATTGGACCTTCGTTCGGATTGAAACCGATGAGGGGATTCAGGGTCTCGGAGAATGCTTCTTCGCTCCCGGCCTGACCGCGATCCTCAGGTCGCTTGAGCGGTTGCTGGTTGGCGAGAATCCGCGCGACGTGCATCGCCTTTTCCGAAAGCTGCAACTGGCCACCTCAGGCGCCGGTTCAGTGGCGGGAATCATTTATAACGCGATCAGCGGAATCGAGGCCGCACTTTGGGATCTCCTGGGGCAATCCCTTGGCGTTCCGATATACACGCTGCTGGGCGGCAAGTTCCGCGATCGGATTCGCATCTACGCAGACTGTCATGGTGGAGAGGCGCTGGAGAGCCTGGACGAAGTTCTTCGTTCGCGCCAGCCGTCCTGGATGAAGCAGGAAACCTCCGTCCGCGCGCGAGACTATTTTGCAGATGCAGACGACGCGATTCCTGCCACTCCAGAGGACTACTGTAAACGCGCCTTGGCGATGAAGGCCCAAGGCTTCACAGCGCTCAAGTTTGATCTCGATGTCCCGGGAACGCAGGGGTCGGATTTTTACAACCGTGGCCTCTCCAATTGTGCGATCGATCGCATGGTGGCACTGGTCGGGGCGGTTCGTGAGGGCGTCGGCACCCAGCTCGACATCGCGGTCGATTGCCACTGGCGTTACACCGTAAGCGATGCAGTGAAAGTTGCGCATGCGCTCGAGCCATTCCGCCTTCTTTGGCTGGAAGATCCTGTTCCTCCCGAGAGTTCGGAAGCATTACAAGCGGTGAGCTCGCGGGTTCGCGTTCCAATCGCCACCGGGGAAAACCTGTACCTGTTCGAAGGGTTTCGAGAGATGTTGCGGAGGCACGCAGTGGCCATTGCCACTCCCGATCTGCAGAAAGTCGGCGGCCTGGCGGTTGCCGTGCAGATTGCCCAATTTGCTGATTCGCAGACAATTCCTATCGCTCCCCACAACATCAGCAGTCCAGTTGGGACTTTGGCATCTGCACACTTCTGCGCCGCCATTCCGAATTTTCTGGTGCTCGAGTTTCATGCATCCGATGTGCCTTTCTGGAATGATCTGGTGGATGGAATTCCGAAGCCGATCATTCAAAACGGGTACCTGGGTGTGCCCGACGGTCCGGGGTTGGGGGTGAGATTGAATGAGGAAGTTGCCCGCAAATATGCACGCAAGGGGGAACCATTCTTTGAGTAAATCCAGGACGAACGGCACAAGAAACGCAGCGCGACTGTGGCAAGGCGACGAAGAGTTGTTCTCGATCGTCCGCCGGGAACTGTTTACCTGCGTAGTGGGCGACGTGATGGACAAGATGGGCTTGCAGCACCAATTCTTGCCGCCTCAAATTCGTCCATTGCGCTCGGACATGGTGGTGATCGGGCGCGCCATGCCGGTTCTAGCAGTCGACGTTTTCGAGGAGAAGGTCGCAGGCACAAATAATCAGCTTATGCAGAAGCCGTTTGGAATGATGCTCGAAGCATTGGACGATTTGAAAGCTAATGAGGTGTACGTCAGCACTGGCTCTTCTCCGCGCAATGCTCTATGGGGCGAACTGATGAGCACTCGTGCGATTAAGTTAGGAGCGGCCGGAGCTGTATTGAATGGGTACATACGTGATACCAAGGCGGTCTTGAACCTGAATTTCCCTACTTTCTGCTGGGGTTCGTACGCGCAGGATTCCTCTCCACGTTACAAAGTAGTCGATTTTCGTATCGCCATTGAGATTGGCGCGATTCGCATTCGTCCAGGCGACTTTCTTTTTGGCGATATCGACGGAGTCTGCGTGGTTCCAGTGGAAGCTGCGGACGAAATATTTGCGAAAGCGTTGGAAAAGGCGCGCGGTGAAAAGCTCGTGAAGAAAGCACTGGAGCAGGGAAGCAGTGCGGTTGCCGCATTTGAAAAATACGGGATCATGTAATGTTCCTGCGATTCAGGATAAATAAGATGATCCAGATTGATCTCTCGGGAAAAGTGATTCTGATTACCGGCGCCATGGGCGCGATTGCTGAGCACATGGTAAAGCGCCTGCATGCAGCAGGGGCTACTTTAGTTCTGATTGATTTGAAAGCGTCAACTGAAGTCGCTGAGACGTTGCGCAAGTGGAGCATTCCGGAGAAGGCCTATGTCTATCACTCGCTCGATATCACAGATTCAGCCAAGCTGACGCGGGTGGTCGACGAATCCTTCGAGCGCTTTCCCACGATGGACACAGTGCTCGGCCATGCCGGAGGATGCGGGCTTCATCCCTTCGCTAGTACAACTGAGCAGGAGTTCGATCGTGTATTCCGCTTCAACTTTCATGCGCAGGTGGTGCTGACGCGCGCAGTGTTTGCGCAATGGGTAGCGCGAAAGACGCCGGGCCATCTCATTTTTACGTCTTCTTATGTGGCACGGGTTCCGCACACCTTGATCCCCGCTTATGCGTCAGCCAAAGCGGCACTTGAGAACTTCGCACGCTGTATGGCTTTGGAATATGCGCAGCATGGGATTCGCGTGAACGCGATTTCACCTGGCAATGTTGCGGCTGGAAGCTCCCTCAAAGTCTTCGATGAAGATAAGGCCTACCGGGACTTCGTCCTGCGCGTTACTCTGGGAAAACGCAACAGCCCGGAATCGATTGCGGACGCATTCGTCTATCTGTGCTCGCCCATGGGTGCTGAAATCAGTGGACAAATCCTCAGCGCCGACTACGGATCTGGTATCGGGAACCGCCTATGAAAGTCGGGCTTGGTTTATACCGTCACATGCTGACCCGCGATTACTACGACTTCGCGCGGCAGGCTGGATGTACGCACGTTGTCGTTCACCTGGTGGACTATTTCAATCAGGGTGGGAGCAATCCTCGTCACAATCAGCCGACCGGCGCGAAATACGAGCCGTGGGGGGTGGCCGGAGATCCCGAGAAACTATGGACCGTCTCTGAACTGAAACAGCTTCGCGACGAGATTGAAGCCTCGGGCCTGGCGCTTGCCGCAATCGAGAACTTGGACCCCGCGCACTGGCATGACATTCTTCTCGATGGTCCGA
>Ga0187777_10000533_pt1 | contig 25844 bp, 23 predicted proteins | sample 1015_Q2_SP5_10_M_FD_132416 | JGI IMG/M metagenome (GOLD analysis project Ga0187777, IMG submission 132416) | Tropical peat soil microbial communities from peatlands in Department of Meta, Colombia - 1015_Q2_SP5_10_MG | ecosystem: Environmental > Terrestrial > Soil > Wetlands > Peat | place... | reverse complement strand
TTCGGCCAGCATTCTTGATTTGCCAACGTCGATCTCGTCCGCCTAACCTAGCGCCGCTCAAATGTTCGCGCTCCAGCCAGAAATGAAGGTCTTCACCGGATCGGCCAATCGCGATCTGGCCCAACGGATCTGCAAATACATCGGGATTCCGTTAGGCGAAGCAACGATCAGCTCGTTTCCCGACGGCGAAACCTACGTGAAAATCGAAGAGAACGTTCGTGGCCGCGACGTTTTTCTCATTCAACCGACGTCGCCGCCGAGCAACGAGCATTTGATGGAGCTTTTAATCATGGTGGACGCGGCCCGGCGGGCGAGCGCGGACCGGATCACCGCCGTCATCCCATTTTTTGGTTATGCCCGTCAGGACCGGAAAGACAAACCGCGCGTGCCGATTACGGCCAAACTGATTGCCAATTTATTGTACGCAGCCGGGGTGAACCGCGTTTTGACGATGGACCTGCACGCGCAACAAGTGCAGGGATTTTTCGATATTCCGGTCGATCACCTTTATTCGATGCCCGTCCTGATCAAGTATTTGCGGAAGAAATTGAAAAGAAAAACGGTGGTCGTTTCGCCCGATCTCGGAGGGTTAAAGATGGCGTCGGCCTACGCCCAGGCCCTCGGCGCCGGGCTGGCGATCGTGGCCAAGCAGCGCAAAAGCGCGACCGAAACCGAAGCGCTTTACGTCATCGGTGAGGTCAAAGATTGCGATGTTCTGCTGGTGGACGACCTGACCGAGACCGCCGGCACGCTTTGCTCAGCGGCTGAGACTCTGAAAGGGCATGGCGCGCTCGATATCTATGCGGCGGTTTCCCATGCGGTGCTGGTGGATATTGCAATTACCCGATTGCAAAAGTCGAAAATTAAGGAACTAGTAACCACTAACAGCACGCCGGTGCGCCAGGTCGAAGGTTTTTCGATCAAAGTGCAATGTGTCTCCGAGTTGCTCGGAGAAGGCATGAAACGGATCCATAACGACGAGTCGGTTTCTTCGCTGTTCAAAATCGATAACGATGGCAAAACAGGTTAAACTTAAAGCTGAACCGCGCAGCACGACCGGGCGTTCCGCCGCTCGCAAGCTGAAGTCGCGCGGCATTATTCCGGCCGTCATTTACGGCGCAAAAGTCAAGCCGCAGCCGCTGCAATTGGCCGCGCGCGACATTCACGTGATGCTCAGTCGCGCTTCCGGCGAAAATATTCTGGTTGAGCTCGAGATCGCCGGCGAAAAATCAAACCGGACTGCGCTGGTGCAGGAGATTCAACATTCGCCGGTGGGTGGCGACGTGCTGCATATCGATTTTCATGCCGTCTCGATGGACGAAAAGATTCAAGCCGACGTTCCGCTGGAGGCGCTCGGAATTGCCAATGGCGTCAAAAATTTCGGTGGTCTGCTCGAGCAGAATCTGCGTTCGCTTACGATCGAATGTTTGCCGCGCGATTTGCCCGATCGGATCACGGTGGACGTGAGCGCCTTGAACATTGGCGATTCGATTCATGTCCGCGATATTCAGCTTCCGCAGGGCGTTGCGGCGAAGGTCCAGGCCGATTTGACCGCATTCTCGGTTATGGAACCGGCGGTGGAAGAAGAACCGGTGCCGGTCGCAGCGGAAGGCGCAGCCGCCGGGCCGGAAGTCATCACCGAGAAGAAACCGGCCGAAGGCGAAGCGCCGGCCGCGCCGGCGGGCGGATCGAAGGAAGCGGCGCCAAAGGCCGCCGCCAAAGAAGCCAAGAAGTAATTGGAAGCGTCCATTCGCCTGGTCGCCGGGCTTGGCAATCCCGGTGCCGAGTACGCTCTCACTCGTCACAACATCGGATTCATGGTGGTTGATCGGCTGGCCGTTCAGCTCGGCTCGGCATGGGAAAAATCCTCGAAGTGGGAGGCGCTTACAGCCAAAGCCGGCGAGGTGTTTTTGGCGAAACCGATGAGTTTCATGAATCGCAGCGGTCATCCGCTTCACGCGCTCGCGCAGTTTTACAAAATTGCGCCACAGGAAATTTTGATCGTGCTCGATGATTTTGCGCTGCCGCTCGGGCGGATTCGAATGCGGACGGAAGGCGGGACCGGCGGGCATAACGGACTCGAATCGATCATTGTCCAATTCGGCACCGACCAAATTCCGCGGTTGCGCGTTGGAATCGGCCTGGCGCCGGAGCGGGGAGCGACCGATTACGTTCTGGGCCAATTCTTTGACGAAGAAAAAAGCCTGGTAAAATCGACCGTCGATCGGGCGGTCGAAGCGGTGAAATGCGCGATTGACAAAGGCCTCGTTTCCGCGATGAACACTTTCAACAAAATCGAAGAACCATGAAGAATCGATACGAAGCGCTGTTCGTGCTCAATACCCAGGGCAAGGAAGAATCGGCCCACGACATTGTCGGGCGTTTGGAGTCCGAATTTAAAAAAGAAGGGGCCGAGGTCGAGCAGGTGCAAAAGATGGACAAACGCCAATTCTCTTACGCGGCCGGGCCGCTCGATGCCGGGTTCTACGTCAATTTTGTTTTTCAGGCGGATCCGCAATTGATCACGAAGCTGCGCTCGAAGTTCAAACTCGATCATGAGGTTTACCGCCAGCATTACCAGCGTCTGGGCGAAAAGAGGGAGCCAAAGGAGAAGAAACAGAAGCCTGCGAAAAAAGTCGCCGCCGCCCGATAAATTCGTTAGAACCCCAGAATGGCCAGTTTTAATAAAGTTATTCTCCTCGGAAATCTTACGCGCGATCCCGAAGTGCGTTACACGCCGAAAGGCAGCGCAGTTTGCGATCTCGGTCTCGCAGTCAATCGTCAGTACACGCTTGATAGCGGGGAAAAACGCGAAGAGGTCACGTTTGTTGATGTGGTTTTGTGGTCGCGGCTGGCGGAAATCGCCGGCGAATATTTGAAGAAAGGCCGGCCTGTCTTCATCGAAGGCCGGCTGCAAATGGACAGTTGGGAAGACAAGCAAAGCGGCCAGAAGCGAACCAAATTGCGCGTCATCGGCGAAACGATGCAGTTGCTGGGGAGCCGTCCGACTGAAGGCGGCGATCAGAATCGCCAATCGCGTCCCGCCGGAAAAACCGTGCCGCCACCCAAACCAGCCGGCGCAGCCGAACCAGACGACGACGAAATTCCGTTTTAGGGCGAGACGAATTTGTGCGCGGCGTTGCAGCGGCGTTGTGTCAAACGCCGAAACAACGAGATGAATTCCACCGAAGCCTGTATCGCCCTCAATATGCTGCCGACCGTTGGGCCGGTCCGGCTGCGAAAGCTACTCGCCGTTTTTGAGCAGCCGGAACGCGTGCTTGCCGCCAAGCGCAGCGAGTTGCGGCAAGTCGAGGGAATCGGCAACGAAGTAGCCGATCAAATTTCGAATTGGGAATCCATCATCGATCTTCCGGCCGAATTGGGTCGGGTTCGCGATTTCGGCGCGAACGTGATCACGCAAACATCGGAATCGTACCCGAAATCTCTGCGAGAAATTCATGCCCCGCCGATCGTGCTGTATGTCTGGGGGGAATTGCAGCCGCGCGATCAGCATGCAATCGGCATTATCGGCGCCCGCCGAACGACCCATTACGGAACCGAATCAGCCAAAAAACTCGGGTATCAGCTTGCTTATGCTGGTTTGACGGTGATCAGCGGCCTCGCACGCGGAATCGATACCGCCGCGCATCAAGGTGCGCTGGCCGCAAAAGGCCGGACGATTGCCGTCATCGGCTCCGGATTATCAAAGTTGTATCCGCCGGAAAATCGCGCGCTGGCGGAAAAAATTCGCAACGGAAACGGGGCAGTGGTGTCGGAGTTCTCGATGGAAGTCGACCCCGACCGGCAAACGTTTCCGATGCGCAATCGGATCATCTCGGGTTGGAGCCACGGAATTCTCGTGGTCGAAGCCGGCTTGAATAGCGGCGCGCTCATTACCGCCGCGCAAGCGCTGGAGCAGGGGCGATCGGTTTATGCCGTCCCCGGGCATATTAATGCGCCGAGCGCAATGGGTTCGAACCGATTAATCCAGCAGGGGGCAAAGCTGGTGATGGATGCGAGCGATATTTTAGACGATCTCCAAATTCTTTTGCCGGAGACAAAACCGTCGCCACAAGCCGCCCTCCGGCCATTGCCGGAACTGTCTGCTGACGAGCGAAGGGTTTATGACGCAATCGATTCGGCCGAAACGCCGATCGACCGGATCGCGGCGAAATGCGATTTGCCAAGTTCGACAGTCTCTTCTACTCTCCTCCGCCTTGAGCTAAAGCGGCTCGTTAAGCAGCTGCCCGGGAAATATTTCGTAAAGCTGGGCTAAGCTCGTCCGCGATCTGCTTTCAAGCCCTCCAAATGCCTAAGTCACTCATCATCGCCGAAAAGCCCAGCGTCGCGGCCGATCTCGCCCGCGCGCTCAGCGGCTTCAAAAAGCAGGATGATTATTTCGAGAGCGACGAATCGATCATTTCCTCGGCGGTCGGTCACCTGGTCGAACTGGCGTTGCCGCCGGAGATGGATGTGAAACGCGGCAAATGGAGTTTCACGAACCTGCCGATCATTCCGGAGGCGTTCGATCTCCGGCCGATTGAGAAAACCAAGGCGAGATTCAATCTGCTCAAGCGGTTGATGCAACGAAAAGATGTCGATCTTTTGATCAACGCGTGCGACGCCGGCCGCGAAGGCGAGCTGATCTTCCGTTATCTGGTCAAATCGACGGGCACCAAAAAGCCGGTCAAACGGCTGTGGCTGCAATCGATGACGCAGGATTCGATTCGCGAAGCCTTCGGACATTTGCGCTCGAATGAAGAAATGATTCCGCTGGCCAAGGCGGCGGTCTGTCGGTCCGAAAGCGACTGGCTGGTCGGAATCAATGGCACGCGGGCGATGACGGCCTTTAACAACAAGACCGGCGGGTTTCAACTGACGCCGGTCGGGCGCGTTCAAACTCCAACGCTGGCGATTTTGACCGAACGCGAAGATCGTATCCACGAGTTCAAGGCGCGCGCCTACTTCGAGGTCTTTGCCGATTTCGAAGTTAAAGCCGGCCAGTATCGCGGCCGCTGGTTCCGCGAAGATTTTGCCAAAAACGGTGCTGAAGATGCGCGGGCGGAAAGAATTTGGGACCGCGCAACGGCTGACGAGATCAAAGCGCGCTGTTTGAGCAAGACCGGAATTGCGACGGAGGAGAAAAAGCCGACCACCCAAGTGCCGCCATTGCTCTATGACCTGACGAGCTTGCAGCGCGACGCGAATGGGCGCGGGTTCAGCGCGAAGCGCACCCTGCAGATCGCGCAGCAACTTTACGAGCGTTTCAAAGTCATCACTTATCCGCGCACCGATTCACGATATTTGCCGGAGGATTACATCCCGACGGTCAAAGCCACGTTGAGCAAGATCGAAAATCCGCATGCGCGCAAGGCGCTCCAAAGCGGCTGGGTCAAACACTCGAAACGAGTTTTCAATAACGCCAAGATCTCCGATCACTTTGCCATTATTCCGACCGGGACCGCGCCCCATGGCCTGGATGAAGTGCAGCAAAAAGTTTACGACATGATCGTTCGCCGGTTCATCAGCGTCTTTTTTCCGCCAGCGCAATTTGAAGTTACCACCCGAATCACGCGAGTGGAGAAGGATGCGTTCAAGACCGAAGGAAAAATTATCAAAGACCCGGGTTGGCTGGCGGTTTACGGTCGGGAAGCGCCCAACGGCAAAGAAAACGAGGAATCGCTCGTTGCCATTGCGCCTAACGAACCGGCGAAAGTCCTGAACGTCGAAGTTGCCGAAAACGAGACCAAACCGCCGGCTCGTTTTAACGAGGCGACGCTGCTTTCTGCGATGGAAGGAGCTGGAAAACTGGTTGAGGATGAAGAATTGCGCGAGGCGATGCGCGAGAAAGGTCTTGGCACGCCGGCCACGCGGGCGCAAATCATCGAAGGCCTGATCCACGATGGCTACGTCACGCGTCAGGGGCGGGATTTGATCGCAACCGCCAAAGGAATGGCGTTGATTACTCTGCTGCGCGGGATCGGTGTGACCGAGCTTTGCTCGCCCGAAATGACCGGCGAATGGGAATACAAACTCAAACGCATGGCCAAGGGCGACATGGAACGCAATGAATTCATGACGCACATCAGGGAATTCACCCGCGAGATCGTCGAGAAAGCCAAAAATTTTGAGGGCGACAGCGTCAACGGAAGTTTCGAGACGCTCGAAGTGAAGTGCCCGAAGTGCGGTCAAGGCCCGTTCGACGAAGATTATCGAACATTCAAATGCCGGTCGTGCGGCTTGATGATTTGGAAAACGATGGCCGGCCGATTATTCGAGCGGCCCGAGATCGCCAAGCTTTTAACCGAGCGCGAGGTCGGCCCGCTCGAGGGTTTTCGCAGCAAAATGGGCCGCAAATTCAATGCCACCGTAAAACTCGGCGAAGATTTCAAGCCGGCCTTCGATTTTGGCGAAGGCGCGCCCGGGACTCCGGTCAAGATCGATACCGAAAAACACGAAGCGCTCGGCTTATGCCCGGTTTGCCAGAAAGGACAGGTTTATGTTTTGGAGCGCGCTTATGCCTGCGAGAACGCCGTGGCTTCGCCCAAAACCTGCAATTTTCGGATCAACAAAGTGATTCTGCAGCGCGAGATTCCCCTGGAACAGGTGCAGAAACTGATTGCAACCGGCACAACCGATCTTCTCCCGAAATTCATTTCGAAGAAGGGCCGTCCGTTCTCCGCCCAGCTGAAACTCGAGAACGGCAAGGTCGGCTTCCAGTTTGCCGAGAAAAAACCGCGCGCCAAAAAACCGACTCAGCCCAAAGAAGCGGCTGCGGCTTAATTTTTCGAGGCATGGGGCGCCTGGTTAGGGCGCATCGCCGAATTTCATTGCGGCAACGCTGACTTCGGCCTTAACACGGCCTAACACCAGCCATGCTATCAGTCCTTGTCCAATATCAACCAGTGCATGCAATGCGATGCCTGGTAAGAGCGATCCGGAAATCAAAACCACCAACGTAAGCAAAAAGCCAACAGCGCCGGTTCCTAAAATTCCTTTTGCGCCCTAGTACGCGTGAGCCATCGCGAATGCGAAGATAGAAAATGCAGCCGCGCCCCATAACCCAAACACTGGCTGGAAGACCCAGATCAGGTATCCACGAAAAATAAACTCCTCACAAAATCCGGCTGACAACGATAACGCCACCCACCAACCCAGTTCGGAGCCGGATTTTGACGATGCCTCGGCCGCAAGCGACTGCAACCGCCAGCACCAGACCGATCGAGCCCCAGAGCCGCCACCCCTGAAGAGTAGTAAGTCTTAGCGCCGCCCAATCCCGCGCCTCGAATACCCACAGTGCGATTCCGACAGCAGTCAGCGTCCACAATATGATCATCCAGCTTGACCAAAGCCACACGCGCGCATGACCAGGATTAGCTTGCGACCGCCGAACAAACGTGGGCCAGAGCACGAAGTGGTCAAAAAATAGGTTGATCGCTATAAGCACCAGATACAATAAATCAGGCCTGGTCATTGAAGCTTTCGCTGGATGTAGCCCTAACGAGAATTAGACGAATAGTTGTACAAATGCATGCCCAAATGAAAGTGTACAGCCAAGTCGTTTAGGCTGCTCATCCTATAGTAAGGCGCTTAACCGAGACTTTTCTTTCGGTCTTTGGAAGACGGGAGTTTTCGTTAATAGTTAGAAAATGTCGCAGACTTCCGTTTTGCCCGCGCGACCTACACGTCACCTGGCGCGGCTGGTATTTGTCGCGTTCCTCTTCACTTTCATCGCGTCGCGCACCCTCGTCATTTTGATCATGACCCGGCGGCTGCCGGATTTGTTTTTGCACATGGGTGGAACACACGTCCATCATTTGAACTACGGAATTTTTCTGCTGGCCGCTGTAGCGGCAGTGTTGCTCTTTGCCAAGTTGAACGAGGCGCAACGAACTGTTTGCGCGCTGGTTTATGGGATCGGCATGGCGCTCACGTTCGACGAGTTCGGAATGTGGCTGCATCTGGGCGGCAGTTACTGGCAACGCGCGAGCTTCGATGCAGTGATCGTCTTGTTAGGCGTGTTCGGCGTGCTGGCGTTTCTGCCACGTTGGGACCGCGTCCGGACGCATCACTGGGTCGCCGGCGGCGCACTACTGGCCGCGGTGGTGACGTTTTATTTTCTTCTTTTTCAAACACTCAACCACGCCAACGACAAGCTGATGCCGAGACTACAGGACATCGAGCAAAGCGGTCCGAAGTGAAATCCGCCGAGCCGCTCCTCTTGGCGATTTGTGCCGGCCGTGGACAGAAAGAAGAGACAAGTCTTTTTCGTTTGTTCCACTACCCGATCTACTTATGTTTGTCTGAGACGCGATGAGAATTCTGATCGTGGAAGACGAGCCGCGCGTCGGTCATTTTGTCGAACGCGGCTTGGAACAGGTGGCCTACTCTCCTACTTGGGTTCGCTCCTGTAAGGAGGCTGACAACGCGGTAACCGGAGGCCCGTTTGACGCGGTGATTCTTGACCTGACGCTGCCCGACGGCGACGGACTCAGTCTGTTGCGCGAGTGGCGCGCTACCGGGTTTAACGAGCCAGTGCTGATTTTGAGTGCTCGCGACGCCGTTCAGGATCGGATCACCGGCCTGAACCTCGGCGCAGACGATTACCTGGCGAAGCCATTCAGCTTCGAGGAACTCCTTGCCCGCGTCCGGTCGCTTCTCCGTCGTCAAGGCGGGAAGAAAGGTACCGTATTTACGCATCGTGGTCTCAAGCTCGACTTACTTTCGCGGAGCGTGCAACGAAATGGACAACCCATCGAGTTGACCGCACGCGAGTTCGCATTGCTCGAACTCTTCATGCAAAATCCCGGCCGGGTGCTTACCCGAACGATGATTGCAGAGAAGGTTTGGGATTCCTACTTCGATTCGGACACGAATCTGCTTGATGTGTACATGCGTCGCCTGCGGATGAAACTCGAAACTTCCGCAGACAAACCTTGGTTCAAAACACTGCGCGGGGTTGGCTATCAGTTGATATGAAGTCACTCGGATCGCGACTAACCTATTACTATGCGCTCGTTGTGATGTGCACAGTTATTTCGACATTAATTATCGGCTACTGGCTTCTGCGCAACGAGTTGATCCACGGGATTGATCTGCTTAACGGCGCTGAGTTTAGCGAAATTCGCGACCGAGTTGAGCACGAGCCGGTTGCGGAATCTGATTTTTTACGAAAAGTCGCCGAGCATGCAGAGATCGACACGCAGCTCTACTTTTTCCAAGTACGGAGACAAAATGGCGAGGTGCTGTTTCGATCGCCTAACATGCGCACTGCTGTGTTAGAGGCGAATCCCCCTGGCAAGGCAAACTGGACCACGACCACCTCCCGGCTTGGAGCTATCCGAGTTGGGCAGTTCTCGGAAGGTGAGTTCTACATTCAGATCGGGACGTCGTTGCGCAGCATCCAGCATTTTACGAGGTACTATGTTCAAGCCGGCTTGGTTGTCTCGGGAGTAGCCGTGGCGCTAAGTATTTTTTTCGGGCAACGCTTGAGTAGTCTGGCCCTGGACCCCATCCGACGTATTCAACAGACCGCTCAACGTATCAACGCGGATAGTCTGAGTGCGCGCATCCCTACGGATGGCGCCAATGATGAAATCACAGCCTTGGCGCACCTGCTTAATCAAATGTTCGACCGTTTGGAGGTCTCTTTTAACCGGTTGTGGCGTTTTGCGGGCGATGCATCGCACGAGTTAAAAACGCCGCTTTCTGTGATGCGACTCCAATCGGAGAAGATTCTACTGGATGGCAAGCTGCCTGCGAGTCAGCAGGAGATAATTCAACAACAACTCGAAGGCATCAATCGACTAAGCTCAGTGATTGAGAAGCTGCTCTTCCTTGCCAAATCGGAGGTCCAGGGTATCCGTCCTAACCTAAAGCCACTGAACACCGCTGAATTCATTCAACATTTCCGCGAGGATGCTCAGATTCTCTGCGAGGATGAGGGCATCTGCCTTGAAGTGACGAGAAATGAGAGTTTCTTGGCGATGTTTGACGCAACCTTGCTTCGCCAGGTCCTGCTCAATTTGCTGACCAATGCGCTACGGGTGACTCCGAAAGGAAGCTGCATCACCCTCGCTTCATGGCGGGATGATGGTCGTTGGAAGGTAAAAGTCGAGGATCCTGGACCCGGGTTGCCCGCAGCGCATTTGGAGCGAGTCTTCGAACCATTTGCCCGGGTTCGCCTTGCTGGCGAGCAATTACGCGACGACATCGGGACCGGTCTTGGTTTGGCCATTTGTCGCAGCGTGATTGAGATTCACCAAGGGAGCATTCGCGCTGAGAATCGCCAGCCTGGGCCCGGACTTCGTGTCTCCTTTGAGCTGCCCATTGTTGTCAGGCGGGAACACAGTTTGAATGAGCTTGTGCCTACTGCGTCTATCAGGAAAGAAGAGATCGAGGGTTCAATATACGGTGAGTCGGTAGACTTGGTTTGAGCGGCGATCTGGCGAGAAAGTTTGCCTTGCCGAGTTGGTAGTTGGCGCTTCACGCGATTAGCTAACTTGAGGTTAGTGCTACTCTCACTTGCCGCATTTTCATTCGAGCGAAGAAACTGAAAGAAAATTCAGACGCTCTTCAGCTTCTATTTACATCCATATGCCAAGAGCTAGGCATGCGATTCCTATTTTTTGACCCTCAGCCCGTTGCTAGTGAGTTACTACTTCAATACGGCGTTTATTTCCAAGCGGCCAACTTATATAGGGTCGATTCTACTTACTTCGTCCTATCAGATGGACGTTGAAAGGCGGCACCTTGCGAAGGTCGACTCTAATAAAGCCTCACGAGCGCGAAACTGCGCGAAAAGTCTTTGGCGGTAACGTTCGTCGGGAACGAGTGGCGTGTTCGATCAGCCAGCAAAGCCTAGCTCTACTGACTGGCGTGAACGTGCGTACGATTTGCAAAATAGAGGCCGGCGAACTCGGTATTCGATGGGGAACCGTTGAACGAATTCGACAGGCAATCGGGTGCTCGATGTCTCGGTTGTTGGAAGGAACTGGCGGAGGTACATGGCACCGATGAATTTTCTTTCGTTCCATTGCTTTTGCTTTATCTCCTCGTGCTGGTCCATTCTGCTGAGGCACGCTGAGTCTTCGTTCATCCGGAATCTCAGTGCAAAACTGAAAGAAAATTCAGTTACGCGTCAGCTTCTATTTAATTCCCCATGCTAGCGGTCACCATGCGATTACATCTCCGCAACACATTCTTCCTGTCGACTAAATACTACACTGTAAGTAGGCCATAGACTCTATTTCGACTCAGGCGCTTCAAACTTAAGACATGGGCGGCGAACGAATTGCAGTAGTAGGAGGCGGCATTGGCGGAATGGCAGCGGCTGTCGCGCTTCATCGAATCGGCGCCGAAGTGTCGGTTTACGAAAGAGCGCAGCTGCTCCGCGAGGTTGGGGTGGGTATGATGCTTTGGCCTAACGCCACCCGGGTTTTGCGGGAACTAGGGCTTCTTGAGCAAGTGCTGACCCGCAGTGGTCGAAACACGCATTTTCTAGTTCGGACGAGCAGTGGCAAAGTTTTGATGACCATTGCGCTGGGAAAGTTTGAAGTTCCCGCAGTTTGCATACGTCGGGCGGACCTTCTTTCAATTCTACTAACGGCTTTGCCGCAAGAGTGTCTCCGTTTTGGCTCTGAGCTTCAGAGAATAAAGCAGCGCAATAACAAGGTCCGACTCTATTTCAAGGATGGTCGCGTGGAAGAACATGACGCCGTCATCGGAGCCGACGGGATTCGTTCTCGAGTCCGGTCAGACCTGTTCGGGACTTCGGATCCCGTCTATCGAGGTTACACCGTCTGGCGGGGTCTGGCGCGATACGAAGGTACGGCGATAACGCCTGGGTTTAATAGTGAATCCTGGGGGTCCGGGATGCGGTTTGGGATCCTTAACACCGGCCATCGAAGGTTTACCTGGTACGCCACCGCAAATGTTCCTTGGCCGCGGCTTGATGCACGTTGCGGGCGAAAAAAAGAACTTCAAGAGTTGTTCGCCGATTGGCACAACCCAATTACAGATTTTCTAGAGTCAACTGAAGAAGGCGAAATTTTGAAGAACGGCGCGCGTGACTGCGCGCCGCTCCGGCGCTGGGGCAAAGGAAGAGTCACGTTGCTGGGTGACGCAGCGCATCCCTGCACGCCAAATCTTGGCCAGGGAGGCTGTATGGCACTAGAAGATGCACTCGTTCTAGCTAAATGCATCCAGGGAGAAGCCTCGCTCGAATGCGCGCTTCGATTGTACGAATCACTGCGATTTGATCGGACAAGGCATATCCAGCAGCGCTCGCTTTTAATTGGTCATATTGGACAATGGGAAAACGCGTTGTTCGTGACCGGGCGGAAAGTAGTTACTCGCCTGCTTCCAGTGAAATTCATCGAACGCAACTTGAGAAGAGTCTACTCCTATCGTACTTGACGATGACGCGCGTTGCCAAAGTCCTTTTGGTCTTCTTGACTACTTCAGGCGGGTTAGTCCTGGCTAGCGATCCCGATCTCAAATCCGACGAGATCTACCAAGCGTGGCTACAGATGTACGATCTAAAATTCGAAGAAGCGCACCAAACGCTGAAAAGGTGGCACGAATCTCATCCGGACGATTGTTTAGGTCCAGCTTCTGATGCCGCGAGTTTCTTATTTTCGGAGCTAGCCCGTTTGGGAGTGTTGGAATCCGAGCTTCTTGTAGATGACAACCAATTTAAGAATCGAAAGAAGCTCGATCCGGACGTTCAGGTAAAGGTGTCTTTCACGAACCAGGTCGATCAGGCGGATCAACTGGCAGACTTGGCGCTCCAAAAATCGAGCACCGATGCTCGCGCACTCTTCGTTAAAACACTTACTCACGGACTACGCGCCGATTATGTCGCGCTTGTCAACGGTCAGGGTTTCAAAGCGCTAAGTTATACAAAGTCTGGCCGCGTTTACGCTGAGAGGTTGCTGGTTATAGATCCTAAAGCATTCGATGCATATCTCGGTCTCGGGCTCGAAAATTATTTGTTGAGTTTAAAGCCGATCGCCTTGCGAATTTTTCTCAGGCTTAGCGGCTCTCAAATTGACCGGGAGATCGGGCTCAAGCAATTGCGGAAGGTCGCTCGTAAAGGCTATTATCTCGAGCCTTTTGCAAAGCTGCTACTTGCGGTGGCAGCCTTGCGCGAAAACAACCCGGAAAAAGCGCGCAAGATTCTAACCGAGTTACACCAGCGTTTCCCGGACAACGGGCTTTACTCACTCGAACTCAATCGCCTTGTTGCGGCGACTCCATAGGTAGTTGGTCAGGCAACCTTCAAAATGACAATGTCACCACAGTTTGATGTTGATATCGGCGAGATCCGGAAACACTACGATCGTTTGTCGGTTCTGTACCGAATGCTCTGGGGAGAACATCTTCACCATGGCTACTGGGAAGGCAACGAGTCTATTGCACGCGCTCAGATACAGTTGATGGAGCGCCTGGCCGAAAAAGCGGCCATACCCCGCGGCGCACAGGTTCTTGACATTGGCTGTGGGCTTGGTGGTTCGGCTTTTTGGCTGGCTGCTCAGTATAATTGTCGAGTTACCGGGCTAACTATCAGTCCGGTCCAAGCCAGATTAGCAATCAAAAGAGCGAAAGCCGAGGGCCTAGCGAACCAACTTCAGTTCTTGGTTGCAGATGCGAACGCGTGGCAGCCGCGGCCCGAAAGCGTAGACGTTGTCTGGATCATGGAAAGTAGCGAACACTTTCGTGACAAGAAATGCTTTTTCCAGCGGTGTTCTTCGGTCTTGAAGCCAGGCGGCGTTCTTGCTGTCTGTGCGTGGCTTCGAGGAGAGCGACCAACCCCGAACCACGAGAACGAGTTGGTTGCGACAATTGGTCGGGCGATGCTAAGTGCGAGCCTCGATACCTTGAGTCAGTACGCGACTTGGATGCGCGAAGCAAGGCTTGAGGTTGAGACAGCTGAAGATATTACCAGGAACATCGCACCAACCTGGGAGCATTGCTCTCGAGTAGCGCGTCGGCTACCGGTAAGATGGCTGGTTCATTTGGCGGATGCCCCTACTCGGCGGTTCGTTAGAGCATTTCCACTGATGACTCAAGCCTATGCCAAAGGGGCAATGGCGTTTGGTCTTTTCGTGGCCCGAAAGCCTGCAGGGAACGCATGAAGTCGCTTGCACTGGTTGCTGAGGAGATACCTCGCGGAAGGAAAGTGGGCCTTATAGCTAGGAGTGTTAGGTTTACCCGACGCCGGTCCGATTATTTCAATATGTCGGGCATAGCTGAATTCGCCCTGGTTTTCTCTTTTTTCGCGCTTCTCATTCCGTTGCTCGTTCTCGATGTGTTGCATCACAAGTTCAACAGCGATGAGTGGCAGCATCTTTATGTTATCTGGAGCTGGACACGCGGCGCCGTTCAATATCGCGACATTTTCGATAATCACATGCCGCTTTTTCATCTCGTCTTCGCGCCCATTGCCAAATTAGTCGGCGAACGAGCGACCATCCTTTACTGGATGCGATTTTCTCTGCTGCCGATGTTTTTCGTCACGTGCTGGTGCACTTATCGAATCGGTACGTGCCTTTTCGACCGCCGGGTAGGTCTATGGTCGGTTATTGCCCTGACGATTTACGGCGGATCTCGATTGATCGAGTTTCGCACAGACAGCTTCTGGGTCCCGTTTTGGCTTCTTTGTGTCATGACTCTCATTGAGGAGAAAATCACGATGCGCCGAGCATTGGTTGCCGGTCTTTTTCTTGGCTTTTGTTTTGCCGTGTCGATGAAATCCGTTCTTATGCTGATTACATTAGGGTTGAGTACGCCTTTAGCGATGGTCCTGGTTGGGCGACAAAAATTAGGCGTCTCGAGATCAACTCTCGCTCAGTGCGCGTTCGCTTTTTTAGGTATGACCGCCTTGACCCCATCGGTGATCATGTTGTTTTTTTGGCTTAAAGGTTTGTGGAGCGATTTTCGCTATGGCGTTTTCGATTTCAATTTTCTGGCCAAACAAGTTTATCAAGAAGGTCTTCTCGATCAGCCCCACATTTTGCCATTTGTAATAAGTAGCGCAATCGCGCTCGCTGCTCTTATCCTGATTACACGCTTGATCGCGCGGACGATCGGTGAAGCTGATCTGGCTTTTGAGCGCACGCTTATCCTTTTGGTGTGTGTCTTTTATTATCTTCTTCTGAATTTCTGGCCGCCTATCTCACGAACGCACCTGCCACTTCCTCCGCTTGTATCTGTTCTTGGTGTCGGTGTTTTATTGCATTTTTCGGATAAGTTGGCGGCTTTTAGAGCCGTGCCGTTGCCAGTGGTCACCGCGCTGATGGTCGTTGCATTCTTTTACGCGCAACCGCTCGCATGGAGAGACAACACCAGAGAAGAGACCAATTTACTGCGTGATATTCTCGCGCTTACTCAACCGACCGATTACGTCCTCGACGCCAAGGGCGAAACGTTGTTTCGACCCCGTTGCACCCAACTCGTCCTCGAACGGATCACCATGGGAGCGATTGCGCGTGGACTCATTGCGGATGACTCACCGCGGAAATGTATCGAAACGAGCACCTGTGTGGTTGCGACATCGTTGATCGGACATTTCTCTCCAGCTACGCGGCAATTTATCGAGCGCAACTATTTGCCGATGACAGATAGCTTACGTGTTGCGGGCGTGATGCTGGAATCTTCGGCGAATCATGATTCTCAATATGATTTCCAAACCGTAATTCCGGCTGCATACAAAATCATTGCGCAAGATGGCAACGTTACGGGAACGCTTGACGGCCAACCTTATGTCGCCGCGCGATTTCTACTTCCGGGCAAACATACTTTCATACAAGCATCGGGCGGAGGTAATCTCATCGCTCTTTGGGCGCAGGCGGCCGACCGCGGTTTCACCCCTCCGCTCAATTGTAATCCGAGGTCTGTCGTCGAAAATCGGACGTGATTTTTCTTCTTTTCTTTTTGCTTCCACGTACTTGCGCGTCACGCTGAAGCGCGTTTATGACACTTCTCTCCGAGTCACGTTTGATGGTTGTCGCGCCTCATCCAGATGACGAAACACTGGCTTGTAGTGTTGTCCTGCAGCGGGCTGTTAGAGCTGGCGCGGCCATCCGCATCGTGTATGCGACGGACGGTGATAACAATCCGTGGCCGCAACGTGTAATTGAACGCAGATGGCGCATCGACTCGGCAGGTCGCAAGCGATGGGGAGCGTTGCGAAGGGCAGAAACGATAGCCGCCTTGAGAGCGTTGGGCGTGGATCCATCCGACGCCCAATTTCTCGGGTTGCCGGACCAGGGCCTAACAAATTTGCTCTGCACGGATTGTCGATTCATGGTCAGGCGATTTTCCGAGATCATCTTTAACTGGTTGCCTACACATCTACTGGCCCCATCAATTTTCGATACTCATCCTGACCATAATGCACTCGCTGCTGCATTGCGTTTGGCTTTGAGCGGAATACCGCAATCAAGCCTTTCTGTATGGAGTTATCTGGTCCATGGCGAAAGTCGCGCCTTCTTCGCCGAAGCTAAGCCGGTTTCTCAATCGCAAGCGGAGTCCGACACAAAACTTGAGGCAATTCTTTGCCATAAAAGCCAGCTCACATTATCTGGGAAGAGATTTCTCAGGTATAAGGACGAACCGGAGCGATTCGTTAAATTCGAGGCTAACGCCGCAACGGCCATCGATGGTGCAATTCGCGCGCTTACAAGAAATGAAGATGTTTTGCATTTGAAGATACAACTTTCACGAAGGCTCACCTGCATCGGTCCGACCACGTTGTATCTATTAGGGCGAGATCACGAAGGAGCGCCGCGGTGTTTACACACGCAGTTACCCGGTCGCTCATCCAAAATTCATATGAGGAATTGCCAGTCCGATTTTTGTGCGTCCGGTCGTTACCAAGGCGACGCGTTCGGCGGCAATCTTACAATTGCGGTCGATAACTTTTCACCAGCACATCCGGTGTTCGTTAAGCTAAAACGGCGATCGCTGTTTTTCGACGAAGCTGGCTGGCTTCAAACATCTCCCCGTCGTTATAAACGATACTGGAACGAACTTGCCGCTGTTGCTTCTTCAAATCACCATCAAGGCCTCTCCAGTGGAGAATTTTGGACTTAGTGAGTGACATGGATTACTCTAGGCAGTTGAGTCGTTCCGATTACCGGATTGGGTCTAACAATCCAAAATCAAAAGCGGATTAACCAGCCGATCCCAAGAGTCCAGGGCGAAGAGGCTTTTATAGGTGCGGCCAAGACGAATGAAGTGTTATGAGGACAAACGCGGATGGTTTTAAGAAGAATTGCACTTACAATATGGTTCGGCTTTATGGCCGCCGTCCTTATCGGCGTTGCGATGAGTCGAGCCGTCGATCACGATGAGCACTCATTCATTGCCGCAGGAGTACTTTTAGCGCGAGACGGGTTGCTACCATACCGAGACTATCCCTATTTCCATTTGCCGACGTTGGTCTTCGTATACGCCGCCATTTTCAAGACGACAAACCATCTACTCCTCGGGGCAAGGGGATTCAATGTCGCAGCGGCTTTAGCCCTCTTGATCGTGGTCTTTTGTATGAGTATGCGAGCGCTGCGCGAAAAGGAATACTACTGGCGTCTGGGTGTTTCAATGGCGGTCACGCTGCTGCTTTTTACAAATCCCCTGTTTCGATATACGGAGGGCCTGGCATGGAACCACGATTTTCCGGTCCTACTCTCAGTCCTTACATTCGCTTGCGTGTGCAGCTACTCGCAAGGGGTAGGCCGAAAGGTAATGGTGTTTTTCGCAGGTATGCTTCTCGGCGGGGCCGTGAGTTCACGCCTGACATTCGCTCCTCTAATTGCGCCTTTTTTGGGCATGATCTTTCTGGGCTCAAATCGTTCGGGAGACAAACGATGGCCAGCGGCCGTGCTCTTCAGTGCGGGCCTACTCGTCGCCCTCCTTCCCACATTGTTACTATTTTGGATGAATCCACACCGGTTTCTATTTGATAATTTCAGCTACCATCACACCCTCAACACTTCATACCAAATCGCCAAAGCTCAGAAAGAGACAGTTAATAAGCCCCTACCTTTCCCGTATGGGCGGCTGATTTCGCGATACACCGGTAGAATGTGGTTGATTTTGACTTTTAGTTACCTTGTCATTTGGAAGAAACTAATCAGCTGGAATTGGCGAGGCGATGGTGACCGCCGTTTAAGATTCGTTCTTGTTCTAATTCCCTTTGCATTTATCGGCTCCTTTGTTCCGACGCCTTCTTTTAAACAGTATTACTACGATCTTGTTCCCTTCCTTATATTAGGAATTATCTACAGTCTCGCGACGACCGAGCCGCGGCTACTTCGACGCTATCTGCTGACTTTTCTGGGAGTGTTCCTCGTTTGCTGCGCCTTTTCCGGTTTTGACTTCAAGTATTTGACTGCATTTCGAACCGCAGATCAGTGGCCACCTCTTGTCGTACATTCGATGGGCTTGGATATGAAGAAAGCTGTCGGGAACGGTAAAATCCTTACCCTCTCTCCGCTTTTTCCACTGGAGGGCGGACTGCAAATTTATAAAGCATTTGCGACAGGACCTTTTGCTTGGAGGACCGCCGGGTTCGTCGCGAAGAACGAGAAAGAGGAACTGGGTTTCGTAGATGCAGAAGATCTTTCTCAGCTACTCGACTGCGAACGTCCTGCGGGCGTGCTTTTAGGCGGCGAATCAGAGGAGTTGGAGCGGCCGTTCTCGGAATTCGCCGAGAAAAATGGATACACCCTCCACCAACGAATTCATGACTACTCCATCAATTCAAGGATTCGTGATTACGATCTCTGGATGCCAGCCATTCGATAATCCTTTTTTAAAAAGATATGGTTTTCCGGCAGTCCCGGGCTGATTGCTTCGTGGGCGCAGGCAGCTGATCGCGGCTTTACACCGTTCAGCCACCGCTAATCTTGTGGTTCTCGGGCTCTGAGACAGCCTGCTTCTGCAAATCAGCTGCAGGGCATCGCATTGCGCCCGGTAATGTTCTAGGGTTGGCGACGATGCGAAACAAAATACCACAGGTCACGTTCGCGTTTTGGGTGATCAAGATTGCCGCGACGACTCTGGGCGAGACCGGCGGTGATGCACTATCGATGACGCTGAATCTCGGTTATGCTCTGAGCACTGCCATCTTCCTTGCAATATTCGTCGGCGCGGCTGCTGCGCAGATTGCTTCGTCAAAGCTCCATCGATTCTTATACTGGGCGGTTATTGTCGCCACAACGACGGTCGGCACGACTACTTCTGATTATCTGACGCGAAGCGCTGGTCTCGGTTATTTCAAGACATCGGTCTTGCTCTTCGCGATAGTCCTGCTGTTGCTCGCAACATGGTATCTGTTGATCGGCTCCGTGAATGTGAATCACATCACCAACCGAAGGGCTGAGAGTTTTTACTGGGTAACGATTCTCGTCTCGAACACCCTCGGCACCGCGCTGGGTGATTGCCTGGCTGACACGTCCGGGTTTGGCTATGAACGGGGAGCTCTGGTTTTTGGCGCCGCGCTGGTGATTGTCGCCTTGCTTTATTTTTTCTCGAACCTGTCTCACGTCATTCTTTTTTGGACGGCTTTCATTCTCACGCGCCCGCTCGGCGCGACTCTCGGCGATATGCTAACGAAGCCGATGGATCAGGGCGGCCTGGACTTAAGCCGGTTCACCTCGTCATTTACAATTGCCGCATTCATGATCGTTTGCATTCTGCTTTTTTCGAGCAGCTCGGAAGAGGACGCTGTGCGATCGAAAAAATGACGCGTTCCGAAATGGCGCTTACTGCGGGGTGGATTTCGCCGGACCGTAAACAAGAAGCTTCAGCGTGTTCGGGACAATTGTCGGTCGGGCAGGGGATGCACCAGGCGAAGGACTCGGCGCCGGTTGAAACTGCGCTGTCGGCAAAAAGATACGATGCGTTTTCGGATCGAGCGCGATCGTGCGCGCGCCTCGTTCGGTTTTGAGGCTTTGAAGGACGGTAAGGCGGTCCGGCGATTCTTCCTTTGCAATCGTGGTTATGCCTTCTCCGCAGGAAGCGAACGCGACTTTCGCGTTGTCGTCGAACGCGCATCCATCCGCGCCGGCGGCAATCGGAACGGTTGCCACGACTTTGCCGCTATCGGTATCGAGCATGACCATCATCTTCTTGCAGGTGGAAAATAACCGATGATCCATCGCGTCGAGCGCGATACCGGTCGGCTCTTCACCAGGCGCGAGCGACCATGTGGCAATAACCTCGTGCTTGGCGGCATCGATCACCGCTACCTCGCTCTTGTCTTCTATGTTGCAGTAAACGCGTCCGGCGTTTGAATCGGCCACGCCGAATTCCGGTTCACCGTCGAGCGGTATCGTTGCGGCCACTTTCGCCGTTTTCGCCTCGATCACTGTCGCTGAATTGCCGCGGTGATTGAAAACATAAACTTCGTTTCGTTTGCCGTCGTAGGCGATCGCATCCGGACTAATTCCGGTATCGATCTTTGTGATAGTCGCAAGCGTATCAAGATCGACCACGCTCGATTTGTTTTCCTTGCCATTCGAAGAAAAGCCACGACGCAGTTCCGGGATCGCAAGAAATGCGTGGACGCCTGGAGTATCTGCAATCTGGCCGACGACTTTATTGCCATCGATATCGATTACGACCACCATGGTCGAGTGAGATAAATAGAGCCGTCGAGCGGCCGAATCGATTGTCAGAATATCCCAACCGCCTTCGCCACCGATCGGGATTTCGTTTAAAAATTTGTACGTTTCCGCATTTGCAAGACTGCAAAATGCGAACGCACCGATCACTCTAATCGCACTGGCGATGCTTGAATGCATGCTCATTTATACACTTTCAAGCTGGTGAGACAAAGCCGTGAACGAACGCTCTCGACTTGGTGTGATTCAATAAACAATTCCAGCATGCACTAACGACTTAAGTTAGCGCTGGCGAAACCTAACAACCGTGTTACTTTTCAAAAGTGGCGCGGCTTGGACAGTTGCTTCCATTTGCGCAGATGAAGGCAACAATTCTGCGACGTCGGAGGTGTCCCGAAGCGGCGTTATTAGAGCTCATTTTCGTAACGGGCGAAAATCGCCCGCGGCCAAAACTGGCCCGCCGTATGCTCCAAAATTGGCCTAAGGTGCACGACTTTGCCGTATTCGTATCTCTGGTCATTGCGAGATTTTTTCCTTCTCTAGCCGGCCAGCGCCAAGGGAATGGCGAGATCGCTACTGCCGAAACCGGCCACGGATTGCTCCAAGCACGCTGGCAGACGCCAACGCCTGCTCCGTCCAGTCGCTGATTCATGGGCCAACCGGATTGAATCCGGCGGTCGCGTTCAGATCCGTTGGTTGATTTGCAAGAAACGGACGGGATCTTCATCCCGCCCGTCGATGACCAAGTTATGCTGCGCGAAGCGAGATACTAGTCCGCAACTCTATCGTAGACGGCGACAGTTTTGATTCGCTTGTGTTTCCGCCATCCGTCCCAGGCGGTAACGGTACGGGTTCTGCCGTCCGCTGAGACGACGATGCGACCACGGAGCGTCACTTTTCCGTTTTTCTTCTGCCAAAAATCGAGAGTGTGATCGTTGACCTCGCGATAGCCGCGCATGTCCGAATTGGGATCGCCGGTCACGGCATAATCCTTTCCGTCAAACTCACCGATCCATTCATTGTGCACCGCTTTACCGCGCGCGTCGGTGCCATCGATCGTGACTTTGGTATGCAATGGAAAAGCCCATCCGTAGTAGACCATCGTGTTTTTGCCCGAACCGTGACCACGGCTCGATTTCGCCTCATTCAACTTCCAACTGCCTTGAAAGACGCTGGCGAAAGAGGCGCCCCCAGTTAAAAAGCAAAGCGCTAAAGCTAATCCAAAGATTTTCGTTTTCATGGGCGCGATGAAGCCCGGATTTCTATTTGGCGTCAATCCTTTTTTGGTCTAAGACCCCCAACGCCAGAACCTTCCGCAAAACCGCACATTCAATTTGAATATGGCAGGACAACCGCTGGTCGTTTCGAACAAGGATTGGGCACGGGAATTTAGAGAGAGAGTCCTCTTTAGGTCCGACGTATGCTCTTAAGAGAAACGTTGAAAAAGACGTTACGCATTTTAGGAGTCGACGACGAAGCAATCATTGGCGAGTCGGTCGCGTTTGCGTTGGAAGGGCCCAATCGAAAGATTGTTGTCGCTAAAGACGGGCGGGAAGCATTGGCGCTGGCTTCGAAACAGAAGTTCGACGTCATCATCACAGACCACCGGATGCCACGCGCCGGCGGACTGGAGTTGGTCCGAAAACTTCGAGCGCGGAAATATGCCGGCAAGATTGTCGTTCTATCAGGTCATCTTTCGCCGGAAAATATCGGAACCTACGAGGAACTCGATGTGGACGAGGTTGTCGGCAAACCGATCGATTCAGTTGAGCTCCGCGAAGTGGTCGCTCATCTGGAAGACGAGTTGTAAACCGAAGGCAGCTTCTCGCGCTGCGAAAACCGAAATGCGGAAATCGGGAATGCTTACTTGGACGCGGTATCGGCGACAAGCTTGGCGAAGCGGGGGTCTTGGCGCAGCGGGTCCCAGACGGGATTGATCCTGAGGTCGCCGATAGTTTCCCCATTGTTCACTTCGAGCAAGTGGGGTAGCGCGGCAATCGCCGAATCAAGATCGCCGAGCTGAGCCTGAATCGCCGCCAGGGTCGTTTCGGCTTGAGGTTTCGCCAAAGTATCCGTCGCGTAATCCGATACTGCTTCCTTCGCCTGCGCGATTGCTTTCTCTTTTTCGCCGAGACCAGCGTACGCAATGGCGAGAGTACTGGGCAGCACTCTGGCATCAATCGGGATAACGGAGGCCGGGGTTGGCTTAATGAGCGCGATCACATGCTGATAGGTAGCGCGTGCATCATTCGTTTTGCCGGCGCGTTCCTGACAGTAGCCAAGCTGGACTATCGAGCGTGGGTCGTTTGCCATTGACGGCGGGCTTCGCTCAATCAGAGTGATCGCGTCATCGAAACGTCGCTCGTAAAACGCTTGCAGACATCGCGCAAAGTAAAGCGAGGTGTCTCGCGAAGTTGCGGGAACTTTTGCAAGCAAATCAGAGGCATCCTTGATTCGACCCTGCAATTGCAGGAGAAATGTCTTCTGCGCTATGGCAGTCTCGTTTCCCGGCGACAATTGCAGGACCCGGTCGATTGCGGCCTCCGCTTCTGGGAACTGGCGCGAACTTCCATGGACGTCCGCAAGCGTCAAGAGATTGTCGATGTCATTTGGGTCGAGTTCTGCCGCCGCTTCGTAATGTTTAGCGGCATCATCTGGTTTTCCGAGACGACGTTCGACGTGAGCGATCTGCTGGAGAACAAAAGAACTATTGGGCAGGCGTTTGAGCGCTTCCGTATACGATTGGAGCGCTCCGGCGAAGTCACGCAGGATTCGATAGCGGTAGACCCCCTGAGCAATCCATGCCTCGCCTGAATCCGGTTTGAGCGCGAGCGCCTTGTCCGCAGCCTCTTTTACTGCCGCGGGAGAATTCTGAGCGAGATCAACGCCGTTAAAATAGAGACGGCTACGGGTAACCGTGAGATGGGCCCACGCCAATGCGAACTTTGGATCGAGCCGGGTGGCTTCAGCATAGGCTGCGGCTGCCAGTGGCAGATCGTCCACATGGCCCGAGTTCTCAATTGCTAATCCGCGCAGGTAGGCATCGTGGGCGGCCGCGTTCTCCGTTGGTTTATCGGCAAGGGCTTTCTCTTCCGCACCGCTAAGTTTGGTGTTGAGCTGCTCTGCAATCTTGCCGGCCAATTGCCCTTCGACAGTAAAGACATCGTCTAGTTTGCTATCGTAACTATCTGCCCAAATGTGCTCGTCGTTGGCGGCGCGAATCAACTGCACATTGACGTGCACCGCATTCGAAATTTTTTGCACACTCCCTTCGAGCAGATTGGCTACGCCCAATTCCTTTCCGATTTGTCGCAAATTCTCCGGCGCGCTTTTGTATTTTTGGGTCGAAGTCCGTGAGATCACCTTGAGCGCGGCGATCTTCGATAAACGGGTGAGGATTTCGTCTTGAATGCCTTCGGCGAAGTAGGCGTTCGATTTGTCGTCGCTGAGATTATCGAATGGCAGGACAGCGATGCTTTTTTCGGGAATCGGTTGGGATGCAGCGCCGCGATTTGCCTCGCTGTCCGCGGAATTAGAGCCGGCGCTCCTGCGGTCGATCATTGCCATCCGGAGCAGAAGGCCAATGGCGATTACGGCAACAACGAGAACGGCGGGAGCAATCAGTAGCCATTTCAAATCACGCGATATTCTTGATCTGGACTTCGCTCCGTTTGCACCTGCTACGACCGTGTCGGCGGGTTTGAATTTATCCGGCCGGGTTGGATTGCCGACTTCGTCATCGTAAAGATTCACCACCCGCAATTGTTCGCCGTGTTTGACTTCGCAGGTACCGAGGTCGTGCAGGTACGGCTGCCATTCGTCATATTGCTCGAGGTCTTCGGCCGCATGCTTGGAAACGAGAATGTGTCCGGCATCTCCGCAATCCATGATGCGCTGCGCAATATTGACTCCGGCGCCAGCGATATTTGATTGCTCGTTTAAATCAGTGACTTCGTTAACCGGACCGCTGTGAATGCCCATCCGGACGCGCAGTTCCGGGTGATTCCTCAACGCCCTGGCGATTTCCAAAGCGCAAAGCACCGGCGCTTCAGGATTGTTTCGGAAGACAAGCGCGCCGCCGTCACCTGTCGGCAACCGCATCAATTTGCCTTCGGCTTCGGCCGAACGAAATTGTTCTGTTCCGCGCACGATTTCCCGCAGCCTCTGAATCTGCTCGCTTTGTTCGTTAATGCGCAGCTTGGAGTAGCCAACGATGTCGATGAACAAGACATGCGCGATTTCCAATCGCAGTTTTGCTTTCTCTTCAGACATATTGACTGCTGCTTCCCAATTCGCGTCGTTTCAGTTAAAAAGGAAATCCGTTAGATTAGACAATGGTACGTTGCGCAACAGTTTGCACTGATTCGCCGGGTTGAAAAGTCAAACACCGTTTGTTTTCTCGTCCGCGTGCACCCCCGGACTTTTGGGGCCGCGTTCATGTTCCTTGCCGCTTGTTTCTTCGCCTTGCTTTATTCTTCTTTTCGCAACTTCTTCATCGGAAGGTTCGGTCACGCCGCGGGAGCGGGGAAAACTTTCTGGATAATTTCGGCGCAAAAATTCAATTAAACCTTCCCGGACCTCACAGCGAAGATCGAACGTTTTTCCGGCATCGGCGCCACTAACGAGAGCGCGCACTTCGATTGTATTTTGCTTGGCATCGGTCACCTGCAAGCCGCAAACTTTGCGATTCCACTTCGGGTTGTTCTCAACCAGGCGCTTCAATTCCTTGCGCAATTCGCCCATTGGGGCCTGATAATCGAGATACAAAACCACCGTGCCTAATAACTCGGTCGAAACCCGGCTCCAATTTTGAAACGGTTTTTCGACAAAATAAGTGATCGGTAAAATCATCCGCCGCAGGTCCCACGTTCTCACTGTTACATAAGTGAGTGTAATCTCCTCGATCTGGCCAAATTCGCCTTCGACCACGACGATGTCGTCAATCAACAGCGGTTGAGTAAGCGCGATTTGAATGCCGGCGAGCACGTTGCCCAGTGTCTTTTGCGCGGCAAAGCCGATCACTACTCCTGCAATCCCGGCCGACGCCAAAATGCTCGTCCCAAATTGCCGCACCGGATCGAATAGCATCAGGATCGAACCGGTCGCAACGATCACGATTGCCGAGACCAGGATCTTTCGAATCACCGAGATCTGCGTGTAAATCCGGCGCGCTGACAAATTGTCCTCCGCGTCCAGGCGGTGGCGGCTCATTAC
>Ga0187777_10000532_pt1 | contig 25883 bp, 26 predicted proteins | sample 1015_Q2_SP5_10_M_FD_132416 | JGI IMG/M metagenome (GOLD analysis project Ga0187777, IMG submission 132416) | Tropical peat soil microbial communities from peatlands in Department of Meta, Colombia - 1015_Q2_SP5_10_MG | ecosystem: Environmental > Terrestrial > Soil > Wetlands > Peat | place... | reverse complement strand
GACGAGCCGCGCCTCGGCGCTCCCCTCCGCCGGGTGCTGGTCGTAGACCCAGCGCACCCGGGGCGGGAGCGAGACGAGGATGCTCTCCGTCCGCCCTTGCGTCTGCAGGCCGAAGAGCGTCCCGCGGTCGTGGACGAGGTTGAACTCCACGTAGCGACCCCGGCGGATCTCCGCCCAGGTCCGCTGCGCCTCCGTCCAGGGCAGCGCCCTCCGGCGCTGGACGATGGGGAGATAGGCGGGGAGGAAGGCGCGCGCGCAGTCCTGCACGAAGGCGAAGTCGACCTCCAGGTCACGCCCGGTGTTCTCGAAGAAGATGCCGCCCACGCCCCGGGCCTCGCCCCGGTGGGGGAGCCAGAAGTAGCGGTCGCAGGCCTCCTTGAAGCGCCGGTAGGAGCCGGGCTCGTGCCGCTCGCAGGCCTCGCGGAACGCGCGGTGAAAGTGCGCTGCGTCCTCCTCGAACAGGTAGTAGGGGGTGAGGTCGGCCCCGCCGCCGAACCACGCCGTCGCCCCCTGCTGGATGAAGCGGAAGTTGGCGTGGACCGTGGGCACGAGCGGGCTCTGGGGGTGAAGGATGAGGCTCACCCCGGTGGCGAAGAAGTCCTGGCCCTGGCCCTGGAGCTTCCGGGCAAAGGCCTCCTCCAGCTCGCCCCACACCGCCGAGACGTTGACGCCGCCCTTCTCGAAGACCCGGACGCCCTCGAGCACCCGCGTCCGGCCGCCGCCGCCGCCGGGGCGCTCCCATGCCTCCTGACGGAAGCGGGCGCCGCCGTCCTCGGCCTCGACCGCGGCGCAGATGGCATCCTGGACGCCCTCCACGAAGGCGGTCATCCGCGGACCCAGGTCGTTGGCCGTCCTCACCGGGCGGGCCTCTAGTGGACCGGGAGATCCGGGCCACCGGTGTCCACCACGCCGAAGCGCGCCTCGTACTTCTGGAGGTTGTCCGCCATGGCGGCGATGAGCCGCTTCATGTGCCGCGGGCTGGTGATGATGCGGGCACGCACCGCCGCCTTCGGCTGCTGCGGCTGGACGTAGATGAAGTCCAGGGTGAACTCCGCATCGCTGTGATTGACCAGCGCCATGTTGGCATACAGGCCCTGGGCCACCGCCTCGTCGATCTGGATCTGCAGCGCGGTCTCGGGCACCTTGGGATCGGACATGACCTCCGTGCATACCGCCCCGGATGGCGCCCATGCCAGGGGAACGGCGCCCGAGGCCCCTCCGCTCGATCCGGACCTGACCGCTCCCTTCGAGCTGGGCGTCGGGCCCGGCGCCTGCCTCCTGGTGCACGGGTTCACCGGGACACCCTGGGACGTGCGTCCGCTCGGGGAGGCCCTGGCCGCCGGTGGATTCCGGGTCCGCGGGCTCCGGCTTCCGGGCCACGGCCGCACGCCCCGGGCGATGCTCGAGGCCGGCGCCGCCGACTGGCTGGCCGCCTGCGAGGAAGGGCTGGCCGCCTTCCGGGAGCCCCGGGTGGCCCTGGTCGGGCTGTCCATGGGGGCGCTGCTCGCCCTCGTCCTCGCCGCCCGGCACCGCCCCCGCGTGCAGGCGGTGGCCTGCCTGGCTCCGGCCCTTCGCTTCAAGAGCCCCTTCACCCGCGGGCTGCGCCTGGCCCGCCCCCTGTCGATGACCCTGGCCGAGGCAGTGCACCCCTGGGTGCACAAGTCCTCCACCGACCTGGTCAACGCCGCGGCCCGGGCCGAGGCCCCGGTGCTCGCCGCCTGGCCGCTGCGGAGGCTGCGCGACCTGTGGAGCGTCCAGGACCTCGCCTGGAACGCGGCGCCGGAGGTCGAGGCGCCCGTGCTCCTGGTGGTGGCGCGGCACGACCATGTCGTCGATGCCCGCGGAGCCCGCGCGCTCGCCCGCCGACTGACGCGGGCCCGCTCGGTCCGCTTCATCGAGCTCGACCGGGGTGCGCACATCATGCCGCGGGACGAGGGTCGGCGGGTGCTCGAGGCCGAGGTCCTGGCCTTCCTCCGCCGCGCGCGAACCCTCGATGGCGGAGCGACGAAGGGGTAGGGTCCGGGGCCGGCATGGCCAAGCGGCGCTACATCCTCGCCGTCGACCAGGGCACCACCGGCACGCACGTCACCGTGCTCGACGACCGGCTGAAGATCGCCGGGCAGTCGTACCGGGAATTCCCCCAGGTGTTTCCCCAGCCGGGCTGGGTGGAGCACGACCTGGAAGCCATCTGGCGCTCGGTGGAGCGGTGCATCGCCAAGGGGCTCAAGGATGCCGGCATCGACGCCGCCTGGGTGTCCGCGGTGGGCATCACCAACCAGCGGGAGACCACCGGCCTGTGGAGGCGGGACACCTCCCAGCCGGTGCACCGGGCCATCGTCTGGCAGGACCGCCGGACCGCCGAGGCCTGCGCGGCGCTGAAGGCCCGGGGCGAGGAGCCGCGCGTCCGGGAGCGCACCGGGCTTTTGCTCGACCCCTACTTCAGCGCCACCAAGCTGGCCTGGCTCCTCGACCACGTCGAGGGCGCCCGGGCGCGGGCCGAGAAGGGCGAGCTGTGCTTCGGCACCATCGACACCTGGCTGGTGTGGCGCTTCACCGGCGGAACCGCCCACGTCACCGATGCCTCCAACGCCAGCCGCACGCTGCTCTTCGACATTCACCGGGGCGCCTGGGACGAGGAACTCTGCGCGCTGTTCGCCGTCCCGCCGGCGGTGCTCCCCGAGGTCAAGGGCTCGGCCGAAGTCTACGGCGTCACCCGCGGCTGCTCGATGCTCCCCGACGGCATCCCCGTCGCCGGGATGGCAGGCGACCAGCAGGCGGCGCTCTTCGGGCAGGCCTGCTTTTCCCCGGGGGAGTCCAAGTGCACCTACGGCACCGGGGCTTTCCTGCTCATGAACACCGGCGGCACCCCGGTGGCCAGCCGGCACGGGTTGCTCACCACCGTGGCCTGGCGCGTCGGAGGGGAGACGACCTATGCGCTCGAGGGCTCGAGCTTCGTCGCCGGGGCGGCGGTGCAGTGGCTGCGCGACGGCCTGGGGCTCATCCGCAAGGCGCGCAAGGTGGAGGACCTGGCTCGCCAGGTGCCGGATTCGGGCGGCGTGGTCTTCGTCCCGGCGCTGGCCGGACTGGGCGCGCCCCACTGGCGCCCCGAGGCGCGCGGGCTACTGCTCGGCCTGGACCGGGGGACGACCGCCGCCCACGTGGCCCGGGCCGTCCTGGAAGGCATCGCGCTCCAGACCACCGAGCTGGCGGAGGCCATGCGGCGGGACAGCGGACATGCCATCCCCTTCTTCAAGGTGGATGGAGGCGCTGCCGGGAACGATCTCCTGATGCAGATCCAGGCCGACCTGCTCGACGTCCCGGTGGTCCGGCCCCGCAACCTCGAGACCACCTCCCTCGGGGCCGCCCTGCTCGCCGGGCTGGGGTCCGGCCACTGGTCCTCCCTGGACGACATCCGCGGCGTGTGGAAGGCAGAGCGGACCTTCAAGCCGAAGATGACCCCCGAGGCCCGGGCGGCGGCGCTGGCCCGGTGGCAGCGCGCGGTGGAGCGCGCCTGACGATGTGAGGAGAGGAGCGAGAGGCGATGGCTCGCGACCGTTCGAAGCTCGGCGACGCCGAGGTACAGGCCTTCCTCCAGCGCGCGCCCGGATGGGCGCTGGAGGGAGGGATGCTCAAGAAGACGTTCGCCTTCGCCGATTTCCGGGCGGCGATGTCCTTCGTCAGCCGGGTGGCCGACGCCGCCGAGGCGGCCGACCATCACCCGGACATCGACATCCGCTACAGCAAGGTGACCCTGGCGCTGGTCACCCACGACGCCGGGGGCCTGACCGCCCGGGACACGGCGCTGGCCGCCCAGGTGGACCGCTTCGCCTGACGGCTCACCTCCCGGCCGCGAGGGGCGGCCGCCGCTCGGCCCAGGGGCGGGCCTGCTCGAGCTGGCCAGCGAGGCGGAGCAGCGTCGCCTCGTCGCCCAGCCGCCCGATGGCCTGGACACCCACCGGGAGGCCGCTCGCGTTCCAGTGCAGGGGAACGGACATCGCCGGCTGACCGGTGAAGTTGGCCAGCGGGGTGAAGGGGACGAAGTCGAAGACCCGGTCCACCGCGCCGTCGATGCCGCCCCCGAGCTTGAGCAGGAGGGCGCTGCTCCGGGCGGCCGCCAGTCGCTGGACCGCCGCCTCGAAGCCCTTCGGCTGGAGGGCGCCGAGGAGCGGGGGCGGCTGTCCGAGCGTGGGGGTGAGCAGCACGTCGAAGCGGTCGAAGAAGGCTCCCACCGTGCGCGCGGCGGCGTGGAGGTGGCGGATGGCCAGGGCCAGGTCCTGGGCGCTGGTCCGCCGCGCCAGCAGGGCCAAGAGCCAGGTCGGCGTCTCGAAATCCCGATAGGTGGGGGAACGGCCGAGGAGCCTGCCTCCCTCGACGATGTCCGCCGCCGCCTCGGAGACGACGACGGTGAAGAAGGCCTTGGCCAGCGCCCGCGCGTCCAGGGACAGGTGGGCCTCCTCCACCTCGTGTCCGAGCTCGGCGCAGAGAGCGGCCGACCGGGTGAGCGCCTCGACGCAATCCGGATGCACCCGGGAGGGCATGTGCGGCCGGGCGCTGAAGGCGATCCGCAGCCGGCCGGGGGGCGTGCTCGCCTCGAGCAGGAAGGGGCGGGGGGGCTGCGCCACCCGGGTGACGCCGAAGGGCTCGGGGCCGCAGGTGGCGTCGAGCGCCGCGGCGCTGTCGCGCACGCTGCGGGAGACCACGTGGTCCACCCCGCATCCGAACCAGACCTCGAGCCGGTCCGGACCCACCGGGGTCCGGCCCCGGGACGGCTTGAGCCCGAACAGACCGCAGCAGGAGGCGGGGATGCGGATCGAGCCCCCTCCGTCGTTGGCATGGGCCATCGGCAGCGCCCGCGCGGCGACCAGCGCCGCCGAGCCGCCGCTCGAGCCGCCCGGGGTGTGCTCCGTGCTCCACGGATTCCGGGTGGGCCCGTGCAGCTCGGGCTCGGTCACCGGGAGCAGTCCGAACTCGGGGGAGTTGGTGGTGGCGCACAGGAGCAGGCCGGCCCGGCGGTAGCGGCGGACGAGCTCGCTGTCGTGGTCGGGCACGAAGTCCCGGAAGAATCGGCTCCCGCTGGTCAGCCGGACTCCCTGCACCGCGGCGAGAAGATTCTTCGTGGCGAACGGGACACCGCCGAATCGGCCCTCCCCCGGGCGGTCGGCGGTGGCGCGGGCGGCATCGTAGAGGCGCTCCACCACGGCATTGAGGTCCGGGTTCACCTGCTCGATGCGGGTGATGGCCTCCTCCAGCAGCTCCCGCGGGGAGACCTCCCGGCTGCGGAGGAGCTCGGACAGCCCCACCGCGTCGTGCTGCGCGTACTCGGCGAACCCGGTCACGGCTCCGCAAGCCTCCTGTCCGTCAGGCGGACACTCCGAAGTCGCGCAGGGCTCGCTCCAGGGACGTCTTCCGGTCGGTGCTCGCGCTGCGCTGGCCGATGATCAGCGCGCACGGGACGCCGTAGCTCCCGGCGGGGAAGGCGCGCGGAACGCTTCCCGGGATGACCACGCTGCGCGCGGGGACGCGGCCCCGGAACTCACGGGGTGCCTCCCCCGTCACGTCGATGATGCGCGTGGTGGCAGTGAGCACCACGTTGGCCCCGAGCACCGCCTCCTCCTCCACCACCACCCCCTCCACGACCACCGACCGGCTGCCGATGAAGGCTCCGTCCTCGACGATGACCGGGAGCGCCGAGGGCGGCTCGAGCACCCCGCCCAGCCCCACGCCGCCGGACAGATGGACGTTCCTGCCCACCTGGGCGCAGGAGCCCACCGTGGCCCAGGTATCCACCATCGTCCCGCTCCCCACCCGTGCGCCGATGTTGACGTAGCCGGGCATGACCACCGCGCCGGCCTCGACGTGCGCGCCGTAGCGGATGACCCCCGGGGGGACGAGCCGGACGCCGGCCGCGGCCAGATCCTTCTTGAGCGGCACCTTGTCGTGGAACTCGAACGGGCCGACCTCCATCACCCGCATCTCGGCCAGTGCGAAGAAGAGGAGGATGGCCTCCTTGACCCAAGCCTGCGTCACCCAGGCACCGTCCCGCTTCTCGGCCACGCGCAGGTCGCCCCTGTCCAGCGCCGCCAGCGCGAGCAGCACCGCGCTCCGGGTCTGCGAATCCTGCAGCAGCGCCCGGTCCCGGAAGGCGGCCGTGACCCGGGCCTCCAAGAGGGCTGCATCCACGCCTGGCCTCCTCCTCTCGTCCGCCCGCGGCCGGGCTCAGCCGCCCGGGAGTCCTGCCAGCCGCCGGACCGCTCCGGCGATGGCCTCGGGAGCTTCTTCCTGCAGGAAGTGCCCGGCGTCCACCTCCGTGACGCGCGCCCCGGGGAGCGCCGCCCGGTGCCGGGCGAGCGCCCGGCCGAGGATGGGGTCGAGCCTTCCCCAGACCAGCTCCACCGGGCCCGGAAACGCCCGGATCCAGGCGTCCACCTCGAGCAGCGCCGGGACGGAGGGGTGGTCCGGCCGGTTGGGGACCATCCTCGCCAGCGCCAGGGGCCCGGCCCGGTCCCTCACCCGCCGGAGCGGCCAGCGGTAGGCGCGGGCCACGTCGCCGGAGATGCTCCGCCGGTCCGCCTGGACGCGGCCCAGGACCCGGAGCGGGAAGCCGAGGAGGCGGAAGGCGACGTCCGACACGAGGGGGAGCCGCGCCAGGCGGTGGAAGGAGGTGCTTCCGAAGCGTCGCGGCACGACCACCGCCGTGTTGAGCAGGCACACCGCCGTCACCCGCGTTCCGGAGTGCGCTGCCGCCCAGCCCCCGAGCGGCCCGCCCCAGTCCTGGACCACGAGCACCACCTCCCGGAGCTCGAGCGCGGCCATCCATTCCAGGAGGGCGCGTCCATGGGCCTCCACGGTGTGCCAGCGGAGCTGGCGGGGCTTGGAGCTGCGCCCGAAGCCGAGCAGATCGGGCGCCAGCAGCCGCAGCGGCGTCCCGGCCAGGGCACCCATCACCTTGCGCCAGACGTAGCCCCAGGAAGGATTGCCGTGGACGAAGACCACCGGCCTTCCCGTCCCGGTGTCGACATAGGCCAGCTCGCCGCCGGACACGGACACGGACCGCGCCGGGTAGGGAAAGGCCGAGAGGATGCGCGCCGGAGGCGTGGGCAGGGCTTCCATGGTTTAGTGCGCGGGCGAGCGTGTCCCTCTCCTCCCCGCTGGTCTCGCTGGTCATCCCCGTCTACAACGAGTTCGGGACGCTCGCCGAGCTCATCCGCCGGGTGGCGGCGGTGGACATGCGCAAGGAGCTGGTCATCGTCGACGACGGCTCCACCGACGGAAGCCGCGAGCTCCTCGGCCGGCTCTCCCGGGAGGGGCTCCCGGCGCTGGGCGAGCACGCGCGCACCGTCAACGAGACCTCGTTCCGGGTCCTGCTCCAGGAGGTCAACCGGGGAAAGGGCGCCGCGCTGCGCCGGGGCTTCCAGGAGGCCCGCGGCGACATCGTCATCGTCCAGGATGCCGACCTGGAATACGACCCGCGGGAGATCCCGCGCGTCATCCAGCCCATCGTCGACGGGGATGCGGACGTGGTCTACGGGAGCCGTTTCACCGGGACGCCGCGCCGCGTCCTCTTCTACTGGCACGCGGTGATGAACGGCTTCCTCACCACCCTGTCCAACATGACCAGCGGTCTGAACCTCACCGACATGGAGACCTGCTACAAGGCCTTCCGCCGCGAGGTCATCCAGTCCATCCCCCTCGTCGAGGACCGGTTCGGCTTCGAGCCTGAGGTCACCGCCAAGGTGGCCCGGGGCCGCTACCGCGTCTACGAGGTGCCCATCAGTTACCACGGCCGCACCTATGAGGAAGGCAAGAAGATCGGCTGGAAGGACGGGCTCCGGGCCCTCTACGCCATCCTCAAGTACACGGTGGTCCGGGGCTCACCCCGCGCGCTTCCGGCCCCGGCGGCGCCTTCCCGGCTTCCCGCGGGGTCGGAACGCATCCCTGCCCGGCAGCCGGACGGGCATGGATCGGGCTAGGTCCGCGGAATCCCGGGGTGATAGCGTGGCCATGACGCTGCGCGCCCTAGCCGATGCGGGCGCGCAGGGGCCATCCACGCGCTGAACCTTCCTCCGGATAACACTCACCACCGATGTTGGACTGGCTGCACACCCTTCTCTCGCGCGACCTGGCCATCGACCTCGGGACCGCGAACACGCTCATCTACATCCGCGGACAGGGCATCGTCTCCAACGAGCCGTCGGTCGTGGCCGTGCAGCAGGACCCGCGCGGCGCCAAGCACGTCCTGGCGGTGGGCAAGGAGGCGAAGGAGATGCTCGGGCGAACGCCGGGCAACATCGTCGCCATCCGCCCGATGAAGGACGGGGTGATCGCCGACTTCGAGATCACCGCGGCCATGCTGCGCTACTTCATCCAGACCGCTCACAACCGGAAGATCGGCGTGAAGCCTCGCATCATCATCGGCATCCCGTCCGGCATCACCGAGGTGGAGCGCCGGGCGGTGCGCGAGGCGGCGGAGAACGCCGGGGCACGCGAGGTGTACCTCATCGAGCAGCCCATGGCCGCGGCCATCGGCGCCGGGCTCCCGGTGACCGAGCCCTCCGGGAACATGATCGTCGACATCGGCGGGGGCACCTCCGACGTGGCGGTCATCTCGCTCTCCGGCATCGTGCACGCCAAGAGCGTGCGCATCGGCGGCGACAAGCTCGACGAGGCGATCATCCAGTACGTCAAGCGCAAGTACAACCTGCTCATCGGCGAGCGCACCGCGGAGCTGATCAAGATGGGGATCGGCACCGCCTACCCGACCGACGAGGGGATGACCATGGAGATCAAGGGCCGCGACCTGGTGGCCGGCGTTCCGCGGACGCTGACGCTGAGCTCGGACGAGGTGCGCGAGGCGCTGAGCGAGCCGGTGAACGGCATCGTCGATGCGGTGAAGATGACCCTGGAGCGGACCCCGCCCGAGCTGGCCGGGGACATCGCCGACCGCGGCATCGTCCTCGCCGGAGGAGGCGCCCTGCTCAGGAACCTGGACACGCTCCTGCGCGAGGAGACCGGGCTGCCCGTCTTCCTCGCCGAGGACCCGCTCTCGGCGGTGGTGGTGGGCGCCGGCAAGGCGCTCGAGTCGCTGGAGATCCTCCGGCAGGTGTGCCGCACGGTCTAGGAGGGCCCGCCGGCCCCCCCTCCCGGCGGGCCCTGTCCAGAGGGACGTCGGCGCCGGGCAAGGTTGCTCACTCCCCAGGGAGACCGCCAAAGTCGCGAGGTCCACAACGTGCGCCACTCCGTCGAAGCGCTCGCCGTGCCCAGCACCATCCTCGGGCGCACCCTCCCCTGCACGCTGCTCCTGCCGCGCGGGCGCGGCGCCGAGGCCGTGCTCTACCTGCTCCACGGAGGGTACTCCCATCACCGGGAATGGGCGGCGCGCGTGGACCTGGCCGGGTTCGCCGCCGGGTGGCCGCTGGCCATCGCTCTCCCCGAGGGCGAGTTCTCGCTCTTCATCCACGGCTACGACGGCCGCAACTGGGAGCGCTACGCCGCCCTGGAGGTCCCCCAGGCGGTGGAGGCTCAGCTCGGGCTCTCCCTGGACCGGACACGCCGCGCCGTCGGCGGCATCTCCATGGGCGGGTTCGGCGCCGTGCACCTCGGTCTCACCTACCCGGACCGGTACGGCGCGGTCGCCTCGCTCTCCGGAGCCTTCGGGATGACCTGGTGGAGCATCGGTCGCTCGGAGGGCTCTCCCTTCCTTCCCGCGCTCGGGCCCCCTGGGAGCGGGACCCGGGCCTGGGTCGACCCCTGGCGGACCCTGGAGCGGGCCCTGACCGCGGTGGGGCCGGCCGGCCTCCCGCCCCTCTGGCTCGCCACCGGGATGGAGGACGAGCGCGAGGTCACCGAGGCCAACCGCGCCCTGCACGGCTCGCTCGAGCTGGCCGGCGTCCGTCACGACTACGTCGAGGTGCCGGGCGGTCACGACTGGGGCTTCTGGGCGCGCGAGACGCCGGCCATGCTTGCCTTCGTCGCCTCCGCGCTCCAGCTCGACCACCGGGCGGAGTAGGAGCGGGCGGAGCACGAGCTCCTACCAGAGGACGTCCTGGTCCTCGGTCACCCCGGGCAGGTCGGACAGCCTGAGCAGCTCCTCCCCGGCCCGCACCGTCCCCACGAAGAAGCCCTGCAGCTGCCAGAAGCGACTCTGGACCAGGCCCAGGTTGCGCTCCTCGCGGTGAAGGTGGAGCGGCCGGAAGCGCAGCGAGAGCGACCCGTCCAGGGTCTCCAGCCTCCACAGCCCGAGCGGGTCGTCCCTGCCGAAGCCGACCTGCGCCCGCCCGAGCGGGTGAAGCGCCCCTCCCACCCAGACGGCGTTCTCGTTCGCCCCCTCGGCCTCGTTGAAGCCCTCCACCAGGTTGAAGCTGACCGGGCGGCCGTCCTCGAGCCGGCCGGCGCCCATCGCCCAGCGCCAGGACGTGCGCCGCGCGGGGAGGCCGATGGTGTTGTCGAGGCCGGCCACGCCGCCGTCGAGGCCCACCCGCCGGCCGCCGACGTCCAGGCTGCCCGAGGCGAGGAGCCCGCCCGACTTGGTGGTGACGTTGATGCCGCCGCCGGGCACCGGAGCGACCAGGGTGAGGGGAGGTGGGGCGCCCTCGGTGCGGACCTCGAGCGCGAGAGCGAGGCGCCCTGCTCCGCCGGTCCGGAACGGCGCGAGCTCGGCCTTCAACCGCAGGGGCCCCGAGGTCTCCCCGCGCGCGAGCTGGAGCCACGCCCCCGGGCTCCGGAAATGCGCGTGGAGGCCGCGGGCGGGCCGGTCATTCACGGCCGCGAAGGGAGCGGGCAGTCCCACCGCCCCGAAGTCCACCAGGGCCCGCTTCTCCCGCAGGTCGACCACGGTGAGGAAGGCGTTGGAGGCATAGCCCAGGTCGACCACGGCGGTGGCCAGGATGACCTCCGGCGTGTCGACCAGCGCGTAGACCCAGGCCTTCCGCCGCAGGGGGCGGAGCCAGGCCGGCACGCCCTCCGGAGGGCGGAGCAGGTCGAGCCGCACCTGGGCCACCTCTCCCTGGTAGGTGCCGAAGCAGGGCCGGCCGGCGGCATCCGGGACCCGTTCCGGAGCGGTGGGAAACGCCTCCATCCTCGGCGCCGACCATCGCCCCGCGCCGGGGCTCGGCGCAACCCGGCCTGAAATCGAACCGGGCCGGCGGCCGTTATCCTCTTCGGGCATGGAGCTGGACGACGTGAAGAAGGTCCTCCGCGGGTTCCGGCCGGCCAACCTGCGCCGGCTGGCCTCGCTGCGCATCTCCACCGTCATCCTCCAGGAGGCGCGCCGGGCCAAGCGCCGGATCGCCGAGCTGCGCACCCGCTATCCGTCGGCCGGCCCGCGCGAGCTCTCCCAGCACGTCATCGAGCAGAAGAAGCAGGTGGCCGCGCTGGTCGGCGGCATCTCCGGCGCGTTCGGTGTAGCCGGCATCCCGGCGGACCTCCTGGCCATGGCCTTCCTCGAGGTCCAGCTGCTCGTCGACGTGGCCACCGCCCACGAGGTGCGGCTGGAGTTCCCCCGGTCCCGCGAGGAGCTGCTCGAGGTGCTGGGCACGGCCAACGGGGTCGGCCCGCTCGGACGGGCGAGTCCCAAGGTCCTGGGCAAGGTGGCCCAGGTCCTGTTCGAGCGCGGAGGCTTGGCCTCGGTGGGACGGGCCTTCCCGCTGGTCGCCGCGCCCATCACCAGCTGGCTGAACAACCGCGACATCCAGAGGCTGGGGGACGCGGCGCTGCGGCACTACGGGGGATTCGCGCGCGCCTCGGCGAAGCGGGACGCCCCCTGAGACCTCGCCGGCCGCTCCGCGGGCTCCCCGGGCACGACCGGTCGACGGTAGAGTCCCTCCCCTTGAAGCCGCCTCGCTCGATCGCTCGCTCGCTGGTCGCCGCCCTGGCCCTGGGAACGGCCGCCTGCGGCGTGAGCCTGCTCGACGGCACGGTGACGGACGTCCCGGTCATCGTGAGCTTCAGCGCCACGCCGACCAGCCTCCCGGCCGACGGCGGGACGGTGCGGCTGGACTGGACCATCCAGGGAGCGGTGGACGCGCTGGGGATCGAGCCCGGGGTGGGCAACGTGACCGGATACACCAGCGCCAACATCCCGGTGCGCGTCACCACCACCTACACGCTGACGGCGTCCAACTACGTCGGCGTCGACAGCGATTCGGTCACCGTGACCGTCGGCCCCTGACCTTCTTGCCCGGGCCGGCCGGCTTCCGGGACCCGCGGGGGCGGCGCGGTGCGGGGGGCGGCGCGGGATGCGCCCACTCCGGCCGGTTGACCACCGGGAGCTGCAGGGCGCGCTCGCGATCCAGGTCCAGGTTTCCGAGGTGAAGCGAGAGCGGAGCCTGCACCCACTTGTAGATGGAGCCGAGGAAGAGCCGGACGAACTTCTCCACGTGGCCCCGGAGGGTGGCCGCGGGAAGCTCGGGGAACATGCCCTCCAGGACCTCGCCCACCTCGGCCGGCGTGAGCTTCTCCTCGGCGAAGAGGTGAAAGCAGGCATCGAGGATGGGGAAGGGCATCAGCTCCTCCTCCCCCACCTGGTCCGGAGCCAGCTCCGGGCCGGCCGGGCGGGCCAGGACCTGGGAGATGCCGTCCAGCCCGAGCCGGTCCCGCAGGTGCTCGAGGAGCACGGCGACCACCGTCTTCGGGACGTTGGCGATGACCGCCAAGCCTCCCTCCAGGTCTCCGCCCACGGTGGTGTAGCCCACCGCGCGCTCGCTCATGTTGCCGGTCTGGAGGAAGAGGGCGGCCGAGGAGTTGCTCCAGTTCCACATCCTCTGCCCGCGCAGCCGGGCCTGGATGTTCTGCTCGGTGACCGGCGTCAGCGGCTGGTCCGGACCGAGCATCTCCTGGATGGCGGCCCGTTCCCGCTCGACGGCCGGCTCGATGCTGGAGACGGAGAGCGGGATTCCCAGCTCGGCGCACACCGTGCGGGCCGCCTGCTCGGTCTCGGCCGAGGAGTGGCGGGAGGCCATGTAGAAGGCGGAGATCAGGCTGCCCGGGTCGTCGGGACGGACCTTGCGCGCATAGCGGTGCGCCACGAGCAGGGTGAGGAGCGAGTCACGCCCTCCGGAGAGCGCCACCCCGAAGCGGCGGAAGCCGGGGTTCTTCTCGAAGTATCCGCCCACGCCGAGCGCCAGGGCATCGAGCAGCTCCTCGCAGTAGCGCGCGCGGGGGCTGACCGGGGCCTCGTCCGGCGGGAGGAAGAAGCTCCGGTTCACCGGGACGGGGTAGCGGAGTCGTCGCCGCTCGGTGGCGAAGGTCTGGGCCTGGACGGGGCGGGTGGGAACCGCCGGGTGGCGCGCCTGGTGGGCGGCGCGGTCCTGCCGCCAGGTGGTGTTCTCACCCCGGAGGCGGGCGGTGCGGTCCAGGTCCACGGTCACCGCGGCGAACCCCTCCTGGAAGCGCGGCGCCTCGAGCATCTGCCGGCCATTCTGGAAGACGAACCCCCCCCCGTCGAAGATGAGGCCGTCGTTGGCGCCGACCAGGTTCACGTAGGCCAGGGTGCACTGGTGGTCCGCGGCCCGGGTGGAGAGCAGCTCGCGCCGCGACGCCTGGGTGCCCACCCGGTACGGAGAAGCGGAGACGTTGGCCACCAGCTCGGCCCCGGAGTAGGTGCGCCGCTGCATCGGCCCCTCGGCGCTCCACACGTCCTCGCACACCTCGGCGGCGAGGATGCCGAAATCGAAGCCGAAGATCTGATCGCCGAACGGCACCCCGCGGTGGTCGAGGTCGAGGCCGGGCCGGCCACGGTCGAAGATGCGGCCCTCGTAGAAGACGCTGTAGGTGGGAAGCTTCTCCTTGGGGACCAGGCCGAGGATCCGCCCCCCGGCCACCACCGCGGCGCAGTTGTAGCGCAGCCCCTGGTGGGAGACCGCCACCCCGAGCACGTGGACCACCGGCTGGGCGGCCGTGGCGCGGGCGAAGCGGCCCAGCGCCTCCCACTGGCGGTCGATGAAGCCCTGCCACTGGACCAGGTCCTCGGGCGGGTAGCCCCCGACCACCTGCTCCGGGTAGACGGCCACCGTCACGTCGTCGGCGGCCATCGCCGCCGCCAGGCGCAGCGCACGGTCGACGTTGGAGTCCACCGCCCCCACCGTGGGGTCGACCGAGGCGAGACCGATGCGGACCAGGCGCACGGGGTGGGCTCGCTAGTTGACCGGACCGGCGGGCCGGGCCGGCTGCAGCCGGGCCAGCACCTCGCTGACCTCGGCCAGCACCTGGGAGAGGCGCGGTCCGACCGCCAGCTCGCAGAGCAGCTCCTGGCGGCGCTCCACGTCGGCCACCACGCTGCTCGCCACCACGTCGGCCAGCGCGCCGCCGCTGCTCCGGGCGGCCACCTGGAGCAGCCCCTGGGCCACCGGAGGCGGCAGGCGCGCAGCGAGCTCGAACACCGCCTGCCGGAGCGCCTCCTCCTCGGCGAAGTCGCGCTGCTCGTCGGGGAGGAGCGCCACGTGGACCTCGCGGTAGAGCGCCCGCGGCTGGAGCTCGCTCAGGATGCGGGCCCGCACCGTCCCCTGGACGATGATGTTGTAGCGGCCGCCCTCCAGCTCCTCGTGCCAGGCGATGACGCCGGCGCAGACCATGGGGCGCATCCGGGGCCGGCCGGCGTAGCTCCCCTCGTAGCCGGGCTCCAGCTGGGCCAGGGCCATCACCCGGTCGGCGGCCAGGGCGTCCCGGACCAGGTCCCGGTAGCGAGGCTCGAAGATGTGGAGGGGCAGCACGGTGTGGGGAAACAGGACCACCGAGGGAAGGGGAAACACCTTGAGCGCGGACCTCGCACGCTCCACTCGCTCCAGTGCGGTCATGGAACCCGTGGAGGGAACCTAACGCGTTTCCGGGGGGCCCGCCTGCGGCTAGTCTCCCCCGCTCCCCATGGAGCCCACCGCCGCCGTCGCCAAGTCCGGCTTCACCACCCGCCTTTACCTCAAGGTCGAGTCCTACGCCGGCACGCCGGCGGCGCTGGCGGCGCTGGTGGTGGTGTCGTTCGTCGACTCGTCGTTCTTCCCCGTTCCTCCCTTCGCGCTGCTCATCCCCATGGTCATCGCCGAGCCGCGGCGCTGGTTCCGGCTGGTGCTCTGGGGGACGGCGGCCTCGGTGGCAGGCTGCGTGCTGGGCTGGGCCATCGGGCTGGCCATCCGCGCCGGCATCTTCCAGCTCTTCACCGTCGAGCTCACCCTGCGCATCGACCGCTTCGGGCTGCACGGCACCATCGGAGAGCTCCTGGCCGGGAATCTCTGGACCCTGGTGCTCCTCTTCACCTTCTCCCCGGTCTTCAAGGTGGTGACCATCGGGAGCGGCCTGGTGGGCGTCCCGCTCCAGTCCGTGCTCGTCGCCGCGGCCATCGGAAGGACACTGCGCTTCCTCTTCTTCGCTGGCCTGGCTCGCTTCGGGGGAGCACGGGCCCGCGCCTGGCTCGTCGGGCACTATCCGCACGCCCCGCCGGCCACCCCCTCCGTTCCGGCGCGGTGAGCCCGGGCGGCGCCGCCTAGCGGATGAGCTCGGCGGTCTTGGTGCCCTCGCCCTTGCCGCTTCCGGAGTCGAGGACGGCGAAGTTGATGTTGCCGTACCCGGCGTTCTGGGCGCTGAACATCACCCGCTTCAGGATCTTGAAGGGGATCTCCTTGTGGCCCTGGATGTTCACGTCGCCGGTGAAGGCCTGCCCGTCGGCGGCGGCCGTGTGCAGCTCCTCGGTCTGCTTCTTGTCCTCGCGGAGCCGCTCCTCCAGCGCCGGGATGCTCAGGTAGTCCTCCCGGGAGAGGTCCGCCACCCGGGCCACGGCGATGCCGTTCATGATCACGTCGGTCATGGTGACCATCACCACCGGCGCCAGCTCCAGCTCCTTGACGTGGCTGGCGGACGGCAGCTGGACATCCTTGGTCATGTTCAGGATCTCCCCGGTCGCCGAGAAGTTGGCGATGAGGAAGAGGACGATGATCACGAACATGTCCACCAGCGGGGTGATGAGCAGGTCGGCGTTGGTGCTCTTCCTGGCGTTGGAGTGGTGACCGGAGAAGAAGTGCGACTTGGCCAGTCGGGTTCCCCAGCGCTTTCCCGGTGTCTGGATGGCCATGGCGCTACATCCCCCTCACGTCGCCACCGGAGAGACGGAGACCGCCGGCAGCCCGTCTCCGATGCACTCGTCGATGACCCGGACCAGGTCCTCGTAGCGAACCCCGTCCTCGGTCTGGACGGTGACCGCCGTCTGCTCCGGAATCTGCTCGCGGATCTTCTTGAGAAGGTCCTGGACCTTGGCCAGCTGGAGCTGCCCCTTCTCGTCGCGGCTGGTGGGGATGGCGTCCCCGAGCTGGGACGGGCCGACGGAGATCTTGATCTCCTTCTCCGCCAGGAGAAGGGTGATCTGGGGAAGCTTGTCGTCCTTGTCGGTGGGGTCGCCGTCCCCGCCGGCGCTGGCGACCTGCAGCCGCCCGATCTGCGTCCACACCGCGGTCATGATCAGGAAGCTGATGGTCACCGCCATCAGGTCGATGAAGGGCACCAGGTTGATGGTGGCGTCGAGCGGCTTCTTCTTGCCCGCCTGCCCGGTGCCGAGATCCATTCCTCCGGCCATCGTCGCTTCCTCTTGCTCTTCTCGAAGGGTCGGTCCCCGAGGGCCCCCTTGGGGGACGCTAGGCCTCCTCGCCGCGGCCGGCGAGGACGGTGGAGTTCTTGAACTTGTCCTTGTTGTTCACCACCAGGTTGAGCACCGACACCGAGGTCTCGTTGATGTCGTTGATCAGCGACTGGGTGCGGCCGTTGAGGAGGGAGAACATGACCAGCGAGGGCACGGCCACCGCCAGCCCGAAGAAGGTACAGTTCATCGCCTCGGAGATGCCCTGCGAGAGAATGGTCGCCTTGTCCGCGGCGTTGACGTGGGCCACCGCCTGGAAGCAGGTGATCAGCCCGTTCACCGTCCCGAGTAGCCCGAAGAGCATGGCCGCGTTCCCGAGCATGGCCAGGTAGCCGGTGCGAGCCTCCAGCTTCGGCGTCTCGCGCAGCGCCGCCTCGTCCAGGGCGGATTGGACCTCGACCTCGCCCTTGGGCACGTTCATCAGGCCGGACTTCACCACGCTGGTCAGCGGGGTGTTCTTCTGGCCGGCCACGTAGTTGATCGCCTTGTCCAGGTCCCCGTTGTAGATGTACTTCTTCAGGCCGCGCAGGAACCCGTCCTTGCTGATCGACGCCGAGAAGTAGAGGACCACCACGCGCTCGATGATGATCGCCAGCGCCCACACCGCACACACGGCGATGGGGTACATGCCCTCTTTCCCGGCGCGAAAGCGGGCCGCCAGGTTGTCGAAGAAGGAACCAGAACCACCGGCCTCGGCGGCGAGCAGCGCCAGGCTATTGAGCAACCCCGAAGTCATCCCCGATGCCTCCACACGAGACGTGAATCGCGAGCCCTGGGGAAAGATGCGCCGGTGCGCCGGGCGCGCCCTTCCAGGGTGGGCCGAAAACCCCTTCTGAGAACGACATTCAAGGATGGGAGGGCGGGCCTGTCAAGCCGCCGGGTAGGGAAGTGCGCGGAATCCCTATACAATTGGGACGATCATTCCGCTGAAAGTAGACGGGCGCGGACCATGGGCCAAAGAAGACTCGGAGACGTGCTGCTCGCTCGGGGCGCCATCACCTCCGCGCAGCTCGAGGAGGCGCTCGTCTATGCCCGCCGCACGCGCCAGCGGCTCGGCGGCGCCCTGGTGCAGAAGGGGCATCTCTCGGAGGAGCAGCTCGTGCACGCCCTCTCCGAGAGCCTGGGGCTGGCCACCGTGGACCTGGACCGGGTGTTCATCGACTGGAACGCGGTGCAGACCCTGCGCGCCCCGGTCTGCGAAGCGTACGGCATCTTTCCCTACGGCTTCGAGACGGTGCAGGGGCGCCAGCAGCTGGTGGTGGCGATGGTGGACCCCCTCAACCTGGCCGCCGTGGAGGAGGTCGAGTTCACCTCCGGGTACCCGGTCTCGGCGCGGCTGGCGCCCCTGGCCGCGGTCCACGCCGCCATCCTCCGGCACTACCATCAAGTCAGCCTGCCGCCCGAGGAGGCGGAGGAGGACGAGGTCATCGAGGGCGAGGAGATGGCGCCGCCCCCTGCCCCGCCCCGCATCGCCCCGGTGGCGGCCCTCTCCGCCGACGGTCAGGTGCACCGCGCCACGGCCTACCCCGCCGACTTCCTCGACGACGGGCTGGCCGAGGAGGTGTGGCGCCGCCGCTTCTGGGCGCTGGTCCGGCTGCTGGTCAGGAAGGGCGTGGTCACCCAGGGCGAGGTGAACGAGGCGCTCCGCGACCTGGACTAGCCGGCCGCGCCCCGGGAGCCCCCCGGCTCGGGGGCGCGGACCCCGCCCTCCTCCCGGCGGCGGGCCTCGGTGTTCGGGTCGTCCTCGGAGCTCTTCTCCAGATCCAGGATCTGCGCGTCCCCCAGGTAGGGCTTGGTCTCGAAGCGGGTGATCTTTCCGATCTTCTTGACGATCTCCTTCATCCGCTCCGCCTCTCGGAAGATGGTGTCCACCCGCTTGTAGGAGTCGTCGTCCGTCTTCAGCTTCCGCTTGAGCAGCTCGGCGAACCCGAGCACCGAGGTGAGCGGCTGGTTGAGCTCGTGGGCGGTGGTGCCGGCCAGCGCCATCAGGGCTGCGTTGCGCTTCGACTCCTCGAGCCGCACCTCGGCGTCGGAGAGCTTGCGCTCCAGCTGCACCCGGTCCCGCAGGTCGGTGAGGATCCCCACCGTGGCCACCTCGCGCCCCCCCTCGTAGAGGATGGAGGCGGTCATGTTCACCGGCACTCGTTCGCCGGTCCGGGTGACGATCTCCATCCGGGTGGCGGCCAGCCGGCCGCGGCCTCCGAACTCGTCGGACCGGAGCCGGTCCATGAGCAGCCGGGCCATGCCCTCCGGGTAGAGCCGCTGCACCGCCACCGAGGACAGCGCCTCGGCGGCCGGATAGCCGGTGAGCGCCTCCGCTCCGGAGTTGAAGAGGATGATCCGCCCGTGGATGTCGGCGGCGATGATCGCGTCCACCGAGGAGTCGATGAGCTTCTCCAGGAACTCCTTGGTGTGCCGCAGCTCCTCGGCGATGCGCCGCGGGGCGGTCACGTCGCGAAAGCTGAGGATGATCTTCGCCTCTCCCTCGTGGAGCGCCGCCCCGCTGACGGAGAGGGTGACCGGCCGGCCGGCGCGGGTGTGGAGGGTGAGGTCCACCGGCGCGCGGGAGGTCCCGGCGCCCACCGCCGCGAGCAGCTCGCGGAGCAGGGGCTCGCTGCCGCCGCGCAGGAGCGCGTGCAGCGGCATTCCCTGCGCCGCCTCGGCCTCGACGTCGAGCAGCGAGGCGCCGGCCGGATTGAGCGAGAGCACCCTCCCCTCGCCGTCGAGCACGGTGATCCCGTCCGAGACGTGGGCGAAGTAGGCCGCGTAGCGCTGCAGCGCCGCCGCCCGTCTCTCGGCGGCGATGCGAGCCGTCTTCTCCACCTCGGTCTGGCCGCGCACCGACTGCACCAGGCGGGCGTTGCGGAGCGCGATGGCGGTGGCGTGGGCGACGGTGGCCAGGAACTCCACCTCGCCGGGGGTGAACCCCGGCCGGCGGTCCGAGCCCCGGACCAGGAAGACGCCGGTCACCACGCCCTGCACCACCAGGGGAAGCGCGGCGATGGCCCGCACCCCGGCGGCGCTCACCCGCGGGTGCACGCCCTCGAGCAGGGGATGGCTCGGCGCGTCGGCCACGGTCACCGGAGCTCCGGTGCGCAGCGCCTCGCGGACCTCCGGGTAGAGCGACAGGTCGATGCGGAGGTCCTTCATCCCCGGGTCGTCGCTGGCCGCCACCACCACGCCGGTGTCGCCGTCGGCGACGACCAGCGACGCGCGGACGATGTCCAGCGTCTCCGCCAGCCGCCTGGTCACCTCGTGGAGCAGCGCGTCCACGTCCGCCGTCTCCGCGTAGCGCGCGGTCAGCTCGAGGAGGAAGGCCAGGCTGCGGCGCCCCTCGGCGGAGCTGACCTCCACCGCCCGCCGCCGGCGCGCGGAGGTCAGGCGGAAGGCCAGCTCGCCCTTGACCTGGGCCAGGTCGAGGACCGCGTCCGCTCCCTCGAAAGGCTCGCCCGCCCGGTTCCGCCCCGGCTCCCCGAGCCGGGCCAGGACCACCACCGGGAGCTCGGCGCCGCGCGGGCCGCTGCGCAGGGCGGCCAGCGCCTCCGCCCCGCCCGGTGCGGTCAGGTCGACGATGGCCACCGCCGCCGTGAGCAGCTCGGCCTCCGGCACGAGCTCCATCCCGGAGCCCTCCAGCGCCGCGGTCACCGCGGCGCGTGCGCTCGACCCGTCGGGTAAGAGCAGGACTCCAGCGGCTCCTGGCATCACCACCCAGGGGAGTCTAGCGCAGAGGCCGGGCTGGCCATGCTAAGGGCCCGGGGAGTGTAGGGAAGCCACTTGGACGCGCACATCTCGGTGCCACTCCCCGCGGCGCTCTCCGACGCCGAGGCCGCCCTGGAGGCGATTCTTCCCGGTCTGGATTCCCCCGCGGCCGAGGTGGCCCGGCGGCTGGGGGAGCGGATCCGCCGGGACCTCCTTCCCCGGCTGGCCGCCGAGGCGCCGCTGCTCATCGCCGCCATCGCCGGGCCGAACAACGTGGGCAAGTCCACGCTCTTCAATGCCCTGGCCGGGCGGCGCATCTCACCGGCGCATCCCGAGGGCGGGCTGACCAAGCAGTGCCTGGCGGCGGCGCACCCGGACACCGCCTCCGGGGCGGGGCGCCTCGCCCTCGACCGGCGCTACGAGGTGCTTCGCGTCCCCGAGGGCGAGGCTCCTCCGGTGGACGCGCCCGGGCCCGTGGGGCGGCTGTACCTCGTGACGGACGAGCAGCTTCTGCCCGGGCTGGTCCTCCTCGACACGCCGGACATGGACAGCGTCCTGGCCGCCAACCGGGAGCGCACCGAGGCCCTCCTGGTCACCGTGGACGCGCTGATCCTCGTCGTCTCGCGGCACACCTACCAGAACGCCGCCCTGGTGGATTTCGTCCGCCAGGCGGTCCAGCACGGCCGGCCGTGGCTGGTGCTCTACAACGAGGCGGCCAGCCAGGAGCTGGCCCGGGCGCATCTGGACAAGCTCGCCGCCGACGTCGGCCAGCCTCCCCTGGCACGCTTCTCCTCGCCCCACGACCCGGCGGTGGAGGCGGGGACCGCCCCGCTCGTCCCCCGGCCACTCGAGGGCACCACGCCCCTGGGCGCCCTCCTCGCCCAGCCGGCGACGGGCAGCGAGCTCCGGCGGCGCGCCCGCACGGCGTCGATGCGGGACGCACACGACGAGCTGGGGCGGGTCCGGGCCGCCCTCCTCGCCCGGGCCAGCGCGCCGGCCCGGCTCCGCGCCCGCATCCGTGACGCGCTCCGGGAGGCCGGCGCCCGAGCGGCGCTCCAGGCCGTCCCCGCCGACATCCTGGTGGAGGCCTTCCGCGCCGAGCTCGATGCCCGGAGCCGGCTCCACCGCTGGGTCCGGACGCCCTTCCGCGGCCTGGCCACCCTGCTCACCGCCGTCGGCCGCCGCACGCGGCAGGTGTTCACCGGCGGCGCCGCACCGCCCCACGACCCGGCGCCGGAGATGGAGCGCGTGCTCCGCGATGGGCTGGGGCGAGCCCTGGAATCGCTCGCCCCCGAGCTGCCGGCCTGGCAGGGAGATGCCGGGACGAAGGCCCTCCTCGCCGAGGCGCTGGGCGAGAGCACGCGGCGGGCGCTGACCACCGCCGGCCACCTGGTTCCCGCCGACGCCCCGGCCGACCGCGAGGCGCTCCGGGTCTACTGCCGCGAGCTCGTTCGCCAGGAGCTCCCGGGGGGATTCGCCGAGGGGGCCCTCCAGACGCTGGCCACGCTCGTCTACTCGGTCCCGGCCGGCGCGGCGGCCGCGGTCACCGTCGCCTCGGGTGGGCTCGGGCACGATGCCGCGGTGTGGGCGGGGACGCTCCTCTCCACCCCCCTCATGGAACGGTTCGTCGACGCCCTCGGGAGCGGCATCCGCAAGAACGTGGCCCTGGCCTGGGCCGACCAGCATGGCCAGACCCTGGCCCGGGCGGCCGAGTCGCGGCTCTTCCGGCCGCTGCTCGACCACCTCGACGCCCAGGTGGTCGCCGCGGAGGCGACGGCGCGTTGCCTCGAGCGCGCCGAGCTGGCCATCGCCGGCGAGGAAGCCGCGTGAGGGCCTCCGAGCTCGCCACCGGGGTGGAAGCGGCCCTCGGCCTGCCCGCGCTCACCGGGGCCGCTGAGCCCTTGCGAGCGCTGGTCGCCGATGCGGCGCGCCTCGAAGCCCTCGCCGGCCGGCCGCTCCGGGTCGCGCTCCTCGGGAGCACGGGAGCCGGGAAGTCCACGCTGCTCAACGCCCTGACCGGGGAAACGCTCGCCGAGGTGGGCACCGAGCGCCCCACCAGCCACGAGGCAGTGGCCTATGCACCAGAGGACACCGACCTCGGGCCGCTCGACGCCACGGTGGGTCGGGTGGCGCGCTACCGCATCCGGCCGGGCGCGCCGTGGTCCGGCCAGGTGCTGGTGGACACGCCGGACCTGAACAGCGTCGTGGCCCGGAATGCCGAGGCGGCCATGGATGTGCTCGCCGAGGTCGACCTGGCGCTGGTCGTGCTCCATCGGGGCTCGGTGGCCGAGGCGCGGCCCCAGGCGCTCCTCCGGCCCTTCGCCCACCGGCGGGCGCTGCTTTTCGTCCTCAACCACGCCGACCAGCTCGGGGCCGAGGCGCGCCGCACGCTGTCTGCCCAGGCGGTGGCGGTGGCGATGGAGCAGCTCGGAGTGGCCGAGCCGCCCCCCGTCTTCGTGGTCAGCGCCGCCCGCCGGCTGGGCCCGGGCGGTCCCGACGACTGGGAGGCGCTCCTCGCCGCGCTCCGGCGCCTCGCCGAGGCCGGAGTCGCCGCCGAGGTCCGGGGCCGAAACCGGGCCGGGGTGCTGGCGGAGATCCGCACCCTGGTCGAGGCCGGCCTGCGCGGCACCCGCCAGCTGGAGGAGGCAGTGCAGGGCGCGCTGGACCAGGGCCTCGCCCGCGCGCGGTCCTCGCTGGAGGCGGATTTCGCCTCCCGCCTCACTGCCGCCCGGCCCCAGCTCCGCGCCGCCCTCCGGCGCGCCGCGGCCGAGCGGCTCTCCGGCCCGGCCGCCTGGGGTCTTCGGCTCTCCGCCTGGAGCGGCGGTGGGCTCGTCGGCGGGGGCCTGCTGGCCCGGGTTCACCTCCCGGCCGGGCTCCTGGTGGCTGCATCCGGGGCGCTCCTCGACGAGGTGCAGTCGCGCACCCGGGCCGGAGCGACTCGGGCCAGGATGGCGGCCACCGACGATCCTCTCCTCGGGTCCGAGGCGCGCGGAGCGCTCGCCGCGGCGGCCACCACCGCGCGGGCGCGAGGCGTGGACCCGGCAGCGCTCGGCCTCCCGGACGCCGTCTCGTGGGCGGAGGAGCTCGCCGAGGTGCGGGCCGCGGCCTGGCGCCACATCGAGGGGCTCGACATCGAGCGGGCCGCGGCGCGCTGGTGGCGCTGGGCACGCTTTCTCCTCCGGCCGCTTCTGGAGCTCCCGCTCCTCGCGCTCCTCGCCGACGTGGCCTGGCGCACGGTGCGTGCCTACCTCTGGGGCCCGCTCCTCGAGCCCCGCTACTACGTGAACGCCGCGGCGCTGGCGCTGGTCTGGGCCGCCGGCGGGGCCTGTCTGTCCGGCCTGTCGCTCGCCGGGGTCGCGGCCGGCGTGCAGCGCACCGGGGCCCGGCGCTTCGCCGAGGGCCTCGACGCTGCGGAGGGCGCGCTCAGGGAGCGCGTCTCCCGCGCCCTCGACGGCCCCCGCGCGGCGGCGGAGGCGGTGGCCCGGGAGGCCGGCGCGGGGTCCGGGCCTCAGCCCGCCGCGCGCTGAAGCGCTCGGAGCTCGGCGGCCACCCGGGCGCTGCCGGTGTGGAGCCGCTCACCGTCCCAGAGCGCCGGGGTCTCGCCTCCCCCGTGCGCGGCCAGGTCCCGGGCGGCCTCCGGGAAGGCGACGTTTCGGAAGCGCACCTGGGCGCCGAGCCCGAGCGCCTCGACCAGCCGGCGCATCTCGGCCGACCCAGGCTCGGCGATGCGGTGAAAGAGCTCGGCCTGCACCGGCGGCGGGGCGGCTCAGCGACGGGTCCGGGCGGTGTGCAGCCGGGCGCGCTCGCGCCGGACGGCCGCCTCGGCCTGGGGGCGGCCCTCGGCGTCGGCGGGGAGCGCCTTCAGCCGCTGCTCCGCCTCGACCAGCCGCGCCGCCGCGCCCTCCACGTCCAGCTCCGCCAGCGGCTCCACCTGGTCGGGGAGGACGCGCACCCGGTCCACGTTCACCTCGACGAATCCACCGGAGACGAACCAGGCCTCGGTGTTGCCCCCGCTCCTCACGGTGAGTGGCCCGGCGGAGAGAAGCCCGAGGAAGGGGCTATGGCCGGGAAGGATGCCGTAGAGGCCCTCCGCGGCCGGCGCCACCACCTCGTCGGCGGCCAGCTCCGCCACCCGGCGCTCCGGGGTGATGATCTCCACGTTCAGCTTGGCCATGTCGGTCGCGTCCTCGCTCAGAAGTCCAGCCGGTGCGTCCGGGGCTCGACGGTCTCGAACTCCACCTGGTTCGCCTCGGTGATGCGCGGCCGCCGCCCGGGGACGCCGGCCACCCCTTCCAGCCAGCAGAAGTGCTGCTCCAGGTCGCGCAGCTTGTCGAACCGCCGCTTCATGAAATCACCGAGCTGACGCGTGGCCAGCACCGTTCCCCGCCGGTCGTAGAGGGTGGCCACCACCGCCCCGACGAAGGGTGACCCGGGGGGCGGCGGCTTGGGCTTGCCGCCCTTCGGCTTGGGCAGGGCCGGGGTCCGGGGAAGCACGGTGAGGACCCAGAAGCGCTCCCCGTCGTTGCTCACGAAGAACAGGTCGTCCACCGTGCCCGCGCACAGCGCGAGGCTCCAGGCCGGGTCCGTGTCCCGGGTGGTCTCCACGCGGCAGTCCCCGGGCCCGTTCTCCACCAGCTGGATGCTCCACACCCCGTTGGAGGAGGCATGGGCCCGGCTCTCGCGCGGGGCGGAGGCAGCCAGCGCCGGCAGCAGGAGCAGCGGTGCCAGCGCGCGGAAGACCAAGGCCGTGCACTCCTCCCATCGCCGTCAGGCCGCCTTCTTGGCGTTCTCGACGGCCTCCTCGATGGTGCCCACGTAGAAGAAGGCGCTCTCCGGGATCTCGTCGTGCTTGCCGTCGGCGATCTCCCGGAACCCCTTGATGGTGTCGGCCAGCTTGACGTACCGGCCGGCCTTCCCGGTGAAAACCTCGGCGGTGAAGAAGGGCTGGCTGAGGAAGCGCTGGATCTTCCGCGCCCGCGCCACCACCAGCTTGTCGTCCTCGGAGAGCTCGTCCATCCCGAGGATGGCGATGATGTCCTGGAGCTGGCGGTACCGCTGGAGGATGTTCTGGACCTTGCGGGCCACCGCGTAGTGGTCCGGGCCGACCACCGCCGGGTCGAGGATCCGGCTGGTGGAGTCGAGCGGATCCACCGCCGGGTAGATGCCCAGCTCGGAGATGGGCCGGCTGAGGACGATGGTGGCGTCGAGGTGGGCGAAGGTGGTGGCCGGTGCCGGGTCGGTCAGGTCGTCGGCGGGCACGTAGATGGCCTGCACCGAGGTCACCGAGCCCTTGTGGGTGGTGGTGATGCGTTCCGGGAGCGCGCCCATCTCGGTGGCCAGCGTGGGCTGGTAGCCCACCGCCGAGGGAATCCGTCCCAGGAGCGCGGAGACCTCGGACCCGGCCTGGGTGAAGCGGAAGATGTTGTCCACGAAGAGGAGCACGTCCTTCCCCTCCACGTCGCGGAAGTACTCGGCCATGGTCAGCGCCGACAGTCCGACGCGGGCGCGCGCCCCGGGGGGCTCGTTCATCTGCCCGTAGACGAGCACCGCCTGGCTGGCCTGGAGGTCGTCG
>Ga0187777_10000531_pt1 | contig 25884 bp, 14 predicted proteins | sample 1015_Q2_SP5_10_M_FD_132416 | JGI IMG/M metagenome (GOLD analysis project Ga0187777, IMG submission 132416) | Tropical peat soil microbial communities from peatlands in Department of Meta, Colombia - 1015_Q2_SP5_10_MG | ecosystem: Environmental > Terrestrial > Soil > Wetlands > Peat | place... | reverse complement strand
CTTCCTGCTTTCGACCTCGCCGATGGCAGTCCCCCGCGCCGCCGAGGTCTCGATCGACTGGGTGGTGGTGACATTCACCACCGTCGTCTGCGTGCTGACGGGAGTGCTCTTCGGCCTGGCGCCGGCGATGCAAATTGTTCGCGCCGACCTGAACTCCACGCTCAAGGAGGCCGGTCGCTCCATCACCGGGCCGGGGAGCGCGCGCCGGATGCGCAACGGCCTCGTGGCGGCCGAGATCGCGCTCTCGCTCATGCTCCTGGCGGGCGCCGGACTTCTGAGCGGTAGCCTGCTGCGACTCGAAGGTGTCGACCCGGGCTTCCAGTCGAAGGACGTGTTCACGGCCCGTCTCAGGATTCCGGAGCTCAAGTACAAGAGCAATCTGCAGCAGGCCGACTTCTACGACGCCCTCGTCGACCGGGTGCGGGCGATTCCTGGCGTGACGAGCGCGGCCGCCGTGACCGTTTTACCGCTGAGCGGCAACAACATGATGTTGGGGATGAACATCGAGGGCGAGACGCGTCCCCGCCCCACCGACTTCGTGCACGTCGCTCAGTTCGACGCGGTGACCCCCGACTATTTCCGCACGATGGAGATCCCGCTCAAGGCGGGGCGGGTTTTCACCTCGCATGATGATTCGGCGGCCACGCCGGTCGTGATCATCAACGAGGCACTGGTGAAGACGTTCTTCCCGGGCCAGAACCCGCTGGGAAAGAAGATCGCGGTGGCCTTCAACGAGGGGCCCATGCGCGAGATCGTGGGCGTCGTCGGAGACATCCGGCGCTCCACTTTGAGCTCGCCCCCCGAACCGACCGCCTACACGCCGGAACGGCAGACGACGATGCCGACGATGGTTCTCGTCGCACGGACCGCGGGGTCGAATGCCGCCTTCGCCGGTGCCTTCCGACGCGAGCTGTCGGCGCTCGATCCCGACCAGTCGGCGAGCACCGTCCGGCGGCTCGATGACGTGATTGCCGACTCGCTCGCGCCTCGGCGGTTTACCGTCTCGCTCCTGGCGATCTTCGCCGTCGTTGCGCTCTCGCTCTCGGCCGTCGGCGTCTTCGGCGTCATGACCTCGATGGTCACCCAGCGCTCGCGCGAGATCGCCGTGCGCGTCGCTCTCGGCGCGCGCCCGCGCGATGTCTTCTCCCTCGTGCTGTCTCACGGTCTGACCCTGGCGGCAATCGGCGTCGGAGCGGGACTCGTAGGTGCGTTCGCCCTCTCGCGCGTGCTCACCGGGCTGCTCTTCGGAATCGGAGCCACCGATCCGTTCACCCTCGCGACGGCGGCCTTGCTCTTGGGCGCCGTAGCCCTCATCGCCTGTTACCTGCCGGCCCGGCGCGCGACCCGTCTCGATCCCATCACGGTGCTCAAGGACGAGTGACCCGCCTGACTATGGACAGCCTCCTTCGCGACATCCGCTACTCGGCGCGGCTTCTCCTCAAGCAGCCAGGCTTCACGGCGCTGGCCGTTCTCTGCCTCGCCCTCGGAATCGGTGCCAACGCCGCGATCTTCAGCGTGGTGAACGGGGTGCTGCTTCGCCCCCTCCCCTTTCCGCACTCCGACCGCTTGGTGGCGGTGGGAGCGTGGCAGAAGGGCGACCCCGAATCGGACATCAACGCACTCTCCGGCGCCGATTTCATCGACATGCGCGAGCGGGCGAAGGCGGTCGATCTCGCCGTCGACTACGGCACGTCGTTCAACTATCGCGCCTCCGAGCTGCCCGAGCGGATCAGGGCGCACGCGGTGTCGTCCAACTTCTTCCGCGTCCTCGGCGTCAACCCGTCGAGCGGACGCGGATTCCTGCCCGACGAGGAGCAGACGCATACCCCCCGTTCGGTGGTCCTGAGCCACGCCTTCTGTGAGCAGGAGCTCGGCGCGCCGCGCGACGCGGTAGGGAAGACGATCCGCCTCGATGGCGCGGACTACTCGATCGTCGGCGTCATGCCGGCGGGCTTCCGTTTCCCCCTCGATGGCGAGGCGGCGGCGCTCTTCGTCCCCGTGCCGCTCCCCCGCGATTCGACGACCGAGGGGAATCGTGGGTCGCACTACATGGGGGGCGTGGGCCGGCTCGCGGCCGGCGCGACCGTGGCACAGGCGCGCGCCGAGCTGCGCGGGATCGCCAAGAGTCTCGAGGAGCAGTATCCGGTGACCAACGCCAAGATGTCCGTCAACGCGATCTCGTTGCGGCAGGATGTCACCGGCGAGGCTCGACCGGCGTTAGGCGTTCTGGCGGGCGCCGTGTGCTTCCTCCTTCTCATCGCCTGCGCGAACGTGGCCAACCTGATGCTGTCGCGGGCGACGATGCGCTCGCGCGAGGTGGCCGTGCGCACCGCGCTCGGCGCGAGCCGGTCGCGCATCGTGTCGCAGCTGCTCACCGAGAGCGTCATGGTGGCGCTTCTGGGCGGTACCCTGGGCATTCTGCTCGCGACCTGGGGGAAGGACTGGCTCCTCTCCCGCTCGCCGATGGCCCTCCCCCGCATCGATGAGATCACAATGGACTGGCGGGTGCTCATCTTCACGATCGTCGTCTCGGTGGCGACCGGAATCCTGTTCGGTCTGACCCCGGCGCTCCAGACGACGCGGATGGACACCCACGAGACGCTCAAGGAGAGCTCGCGGTCCACAAGCGCGTCGCGCAGCTCGAAGAAGCTGCGGAGCGCGTTGGTGGTGAGCGAGATCGCGCTCTCGCTGATGCTGCTCACCGGCGCCGGCCTTCTGAGCAAGAGTCTGCTGCGTCTCCAGGGCGTGGATCCGGGTTTCGATTCGAAGGACGTCTTCGTCGCCCGGATCAGCCTCCCCGACAATACTTACAAGACCAATCTCCAGCAGGCGGACGTCTTCGCGCGCCTCAGCGAGCGGCTGCGCGCGCTTCCCGGCGTCCAGAGAGTTGGCGGCGTGTCCGTGCTCCCGCTCTCGCGCAGCAACATCGTGCTCGGGCTCAACCTCGAGGGAGAGACACCGCCACTGCCCGGCGCGTTCCTCCACAGCTCGGGCTTCGACGCGATCACTCCCGATTATCTCCAGACGATGGCGATCCCGCTCAAGAGTGGACGGTACTTCACGGAGCACGATGACTCGGCGTCGGCGCCGGTGGCGATCGTGAGCGAGGAGTTCGCGCGTCGCTTCTTCCCGAATGGATCGGCGCTGGGCGCGCACATCCAGGTGAGTTTCGCGGACAATCCGCCGATGCGGGAGATCGTCGGCATCGCGGGGGACGTGCATCGGCTGGCCCTCGACGCCGCTCCGGAGCCCGAGGTCTACACGCCGGAGCGGCAGACGACGATGAGCTCCCTCAACATCACGGTACGGACGAGCGGGGCGTCGACTGGCTTCGCCGAGAGGGTGAAGCACGAGGTGGCGGCCATCGATCCGGATCTGGCCGCCGGGCGGGTGCGGCGCATGGACGTCGTGATCGAGGAGTGGCTCGCGCCACGTCGGTTCAGCGCGCTGGTGCTGGGGATCTTCGGCCTCGTTGCCCTCGCCCTCTCGGCCGTCGGGGTCTTCGGTGTGATGATGTCGATCGTGACGCAGCGGACGCGCGAGTTCGCGCTCCGCGTCGCCCTCGGCGCTCAACCACGGGACGTCGTGAGCCTGGTGATGTCGCACGGGATGACTCTGGCGGGGCTGGGAACGGTGATCGGAATCGCCGGCGCTGTTGCCGTGTCACGGCTCATCCAGGGGCTGCTCTACGGCGTCGGCGCGACCGACGCCATCACGCTCGCCGGCGCCGCGCTGGTGCTCGGGAGTGTGGCGTTGCTCGCCTGCTGGATTCCGGCGCGCCGCGCGACGCGCGCCGATCCGGTGGCGGTGCTCAAGGACGAGTAGGCCACCGCGCCGATCGGAGGACCCGCGTGGACACGTTGCGCCTGGACATTCGGTACGCCCTTCGCTCGCTACGGCGGAGCAAGGCTTTCGTCGCGGTCGCGGTGCTCGCCCTGGCGCTCGGGATCGGCGCCAACACGGCGATCTTCAGCGTGGTCGACGCCGTCCTCCTGCGCAGCCTTGCCTACCAGGACCCGGATCGCGCGCTGGTGATCTGGAACAGCTACCCCTCCAGCGGTCCCGGACACTTCTCGATTTCCGCGCGCGAGTTCGCGGATCTCCGCGAGATGACGCATTCGTTCTCCGGTCTGAGCGCCTTTACCGACGGGAGCGCGAGCGTCTCCGGAGGCGACGAGCCGGAGCAGCTCCAGGGGATTCGGACCAGCCCCAACCTCTTCGAGGTGCTGGGGGTGAAGGCCGCGGTGGGTCGCACCTTTCGGCCAGACGAAGGGCAACCCGGGAGCGATCACGTCGTGCTGTTGAGCGACGCGCTCTGGCGGCGCCGCTACGGATCAGACCGGAGGATCGTCGGGGAGACGATCCGGTTAGACGGCACGCCCTACACGGTGGTGGGCGTGATGCCGGCCGGCGTTCGATTCCCGGACGCCGCGAGCTTCCTCTTCCCCGACCTGGCGGACTTCTGGGTACCTCGGAGCTGGGAGGAGGAGCGTACGCAGTCGCGCGGCAATCAGTATCTCCGGGTGATCGGACGGCTCGCGCCCGGTGTCTCGATGGCCGCCGCCCGCGCCGATCTCGCCGGAGTGGAGAAGCATTGGCGGGCCGACTATCCCGAGCACTACCCGCCGAACAGCGGCTGGCGTCTCGACCCCGTGACGCTGCGCGACCAGATGGTGGGAGATGTACGGCCCCTCCTGCTGGTGGCGGCCGGCGCAGTCGGGTTGGTGCTGCTGATCGCCTGTGCCAACGTCGCCAACCTGACGCTCGCCCGCGCCAGCGCCGCGGCCACGGATCGGGCCATCCGCACGGCCCTCGGCGCTCCGCGCCGGCGGCTGCTCCGCCAGGCGATCACCGAGTCCACCGTGCTCGCGCTCTGTGGCGGGACGGCGGGCCTGCTCCTGGCGTGGTGGGGCGTCGATGCGCTCGTCAGGCTCGGGCCATCGAGCATTCCGCGGCTCCGGGAGGCGGGAATCGACGGGCGGGTACTCCTCTTCTCGCTCGCGCTCACGCTCCTCACCGGCGTTGCCTGCGGGCTCGCGCCCGCTCTCCTGGAGCGTGATGACCGCCTCGAACGCTCGCTCCGAGAGTCGACCCGAACTACCGGCGGCTCGGCGCGACTCCGCGCGCGCCGGGCGCTGGTGGTGCTCGAGCTCGCACTGGCGCTGGTGGTCTCGGTCGGCGCCGGCCTCCTGCTCCGCAGCTTCGTCGCGCTCGGCGAGGTGCAGCCCGGATTCCGCGGCGCGGCGGTCCTGACGATGCAGATCACGCTCCCCAAGAACGGCTACGACACCGGCGAGCGCAGGCTCGCATTCGTTCAGGAGCTCCTGCGCCACCTGAACGAGAGCCCCGGAGTGGTAGCCGCCGCCGCAGTCATGCCCCTTCCGATGAGCGGGAACGGGTGGGGAGCGTCGTACGTCGTGGAGGGTCAGCCCGTTCCCCCCGGTGGAGAGTACCCGCACGCCGAGTACGCCGCGATCTCTTCAGGCTACTTCAAGGCGCTGGGAATTCCGCTGCTCGCCGGCCGCGACTTCGACGATCGCGACAGCTACGATGCCGGCGAGGTGGTGGTCGTCGACGAGATGCTCGCTCAGCGGCACTGGCCGGGGGAGAACCCGATCGGGAAGCGCCTCAACCTCGCCGGCCGGCCGGACAGCGTGTGGGCCACCGTCGTGGGCTTGGTCGGGCACGTGCACAGCGGTTCACTGGCCACCGTGGGCGAGCAGCAGATCTACTTCCCGATCACGCAGCGGCGCGTTCCGTCTTTCGCCATCGCCATCCGGAGTGCGGGGAGTCCCACGGCGCTGGTCGCGACGGCACGCGAGGCCGTGCACTCCGTCGATCGCGACCTTCCGGTTTCCAAGATCCTCCCCATGCAGGCGCTCGTGCGGGGCGACACCTCGCGGCAACGCTTCGCGCTCATGCTCATCTCGATCTTCGCGGCGACGGCGCTTTTGTTAGGTGCGCTGGGAGTCTACGGCGTGATGTCGCAGGGAGTCGCCGCCCGCCATCGCGAAATGGGGATCCGGGTCGCCCTCGGCGCTGTCTCGGGCGACATTCGCAGCCTCGTGATGCGCGAGGGGCTCGCGCTCGCCGGCATCGGTGTGCTGGTCGGCAGCCTCATTGCGCTCGTCGCATCGCGCGGCGTGGCCGGCCTGCTCTTCGGCGTTCGACCGGCTGACCCGCTCACCTACGCATCGATCGCCGCGCTGCTGATGGGCGTCGCCGGGCTCGCGGTCTGGCTCCCCGCGCGGCGCGCGACCAGGGTGGACCCGATGTTGGTGCTGCGGGGAGAGTGATGCGCCGCCCTGCGATATCCCTATCCGTGCGACGGACGCGACGTCGAGCGGTCGCCCTGGTGCTCGGGCTTCTGCTCGCGCCGAGCAGCGCCTCGGTGACGAGTGCCGCCGTTCTCCCTCTCGATGCCGGCGCGGGGGGCGTCGAGTCGTCCGCACCGCCGGTTCGCATCGGTTCGCGCACGCGGATCATCGCGGTGGCACCGGAGTCGCTGCGCAGCACCGGCGCTCTGCTCATCCGTGGCCGCCTGCTCGCCGGCGATGATGGAAGGAGCCCGTACGGCGCCGTCATCAACGAGACGCTCGCGCGTCACTACTTCACCGCAATCGACCCGATCGGCCGCCGCATTGTCGCTGCCGCTCCGGGCACGTCCCTGCCGCGCGAGTATGTGATCGTCGGGATCGTGCGCTCCTCGTCGAACCCCGGCTCGCGGAGAGTCCCCGCGATCTACGTCTCGATCGCCCCGATCGTGCCCACACCGGTGATCGTCTCCGGCTCGCGGGGGCGCCGCACCTACCGCGTCGCCTCGGCGGCTGGACACGCCGGAGGGAGCGACTGATGGACACACTCGCCCAGGACGTGCGCTTCGCCCTCCGTACGCTCCGGAAGAATCCCGGCTTCACGATCATCGCCGTTCTCGCCCTCGCCCTCGGCGTCGGCGCGAGCGCCGCGATCTACAGCGTCATCGATGGCGTTCTTCTTCGGACGCTCGCCTATCGCGACCCCGCGCGGTTGGTGCGCATCTACGAGATCTTCCCGAACGGATACGGCTCGGTGGCGGCGGCCAACTTCGACGATTGGCGAGCACAGAGCCGGTCGTTCTCCGATCTCGTGCTGTACTCGAATGGCAACGAGAATCTGCAGGGGGCGGGAGAGGCCGTACGTCTGCGCACCGTCACGGCGAGCGCGAATCTCTTCAACGCGTTGGGAGTCGAGCCGCTCCGGGGCCGGACGTTCGCCGCCGGTGACGACGAGCCCGGCGCGCCCCCCGTGGTGATCCTGAGCGAAGGCTTCTGGCGTCGACGCTTTGCCGGCGATCCGGCGGCCGTCGGCCAGACAATCACCCTGGACGGTCGCGCCTCGACGGTGATCGGCGTCATGCCGTCCCGCTTCCGCTTCCCGGCCGGGACCGATGCCACTGACCTCTGGTCGCCGCTCGCGCTCAGTCCGGCCGAGCGCGCCTCACGCGGATCGCACCTGTACGGCGTGATCGCTCGCCTCGCGCCCGGTGCGACGGTGGAGTCGGCGCGCCGGGACCTGGCCGGGGTCGCGAGCCGCCTGGAAAAGCAGTATCCGGACGAGCAGGCAGGACGGAGCGTTCGCCTCGTCTCGTTGAGTGACGACGTCGTCGGCTACGTGCGTCCTGTTCTCCTCGTTCTCTTCGGGGCAGCGGTTCTGGTGCTCCTCATCGCTTGCCTCAACGTCGCCAATCTGCTCCTCGCTCGATCGACCGATCGTAACCGCGAGCTCGCCGTGCGCTGCGCGCTCGGCGCCGGCCGCGCGCGGCTGGTGAGGCAGATGATCACCGAGAGCCTTGTCCTCGCCGTGGGCGGCGCCGCCATCGGTGCCCTCATCGCCCAGTGGGGAGTGCAGGCGTTCGTCACGCTCGCTGGCAGCACGCTTCCTCGAAGCGCCGACGTACGCTTCGACGGGGGCGTCTTCGCCTTCCTCGTCGCCGCGGCCGCGCTCATGGCACTCGGCGTGGGGATCGCCCCCGCGCTCCGTGCATCGCGCGCCGATGTGAAGAGCACGCTCAACGCCGGCGGGTCGCGGGCGGTGGCGCGTGGCGGCGACCGCTCCCGCGATGCGCTCATAGTGAGTGAGATCGCGCTGGCTCTCCTTCTCGTCGCCGGAGCCGGCCTCCTGGTCCGCACGTTCGTGCATTTGCGAAGCGCCGACACGGGCATGCGCGCGGATAATGTCCTCACCTTCCGAGTGAGCGTGCCGGCGGAACGCTATCCCGACACGGCCATCGCTACCCGCTTCTATGCTCCGGCGCTGGAGCGCATCCAGGCCCTCCCCGGAGTGAGCCACGCCGGAGCGATCTCCGCCCTCCCGCTCTCGCAGTGGGGGATCAACGGCGACTTCTCCATCGAAGGCCATCCGCCGGCGCCAGCGTCGAGCCCTTATCGCGCGGAGTGGCGCGCGGTGGGAGGTGAGTATTTCACCGCGCTCGGGATTCCGCTCCTGCGCGGGCGCAACTTCACGGAAGCCGACAAGCCCGGATCGGGCTTCAACGTCCTCGTCAACCAGGCGCTCGTCACCAACTTCTTCCACGACGAGGACCCGATCGGGCAGCGACTCAACCTCGGCGACGCGGTGATGCTCACCATCGTCGGCGTCGTAGGAAGTGTCAGACAGGCGGGCCTGGAGCGCGGGCCTCTCCCCGAAGTGTATTTCTCGATGCGGCAGATCGAGCGTACGATGATCGCGCCGCTCATGGGCGAGATGTCCTTCGTCGTCGCGGGGAAGGTGCCGGTGAACACGCTTCTCCCCGCGATTCGCGGGGCGATTCACAGCGTCGACGAGAATCAGCCTCTCTTCGCCGTGCGAACGATGGAGGGGGTGATCAGCGACTCGCTCGCCGACCAGCGCCTCTACCTCGGCCTTCTGGCGTCCTTCGCCGGCATCGCGCTCGCCCTCGCCGCGGCGGGGATCTACGGCGTGATGTCGTACCTCGTCACGCAGCGTACCCGCGAAATCGGAATTCGCATGGCGCTCGGCGCCGAGCCCGGCGCCGTCATGAGGATGGTGATCGGCCAGGGGATGGGGCGCGTGGCAATCGGCGTCGCGGCAGGTCTTGCAGCGGCGTTCGCGTCCACCCGCGTTCTCGCCGGGCTCCTGCACGGCGTCACCCCGACCGACCCCGGCACGCTCGCGGCTGTGGTGGCGATTCTCGCCGGAATCGCCATGCTGGCGATTTACATTCCGGCACGGCGGGCGATGCGCGTCGACCCCAACATCAGCTTGAGGACCGAATAGCGTGGCTTTCCTTCGCTCCTTTTTCTCCACGTCGAGCGCGGCCGAACCCGCCGACAAGAGCGCGATAGCCGCGCCCGGAGCGCCGCTCATCGCCCTGCGCAATCTCGAGAAGAGCGTTCAGACCGGATCATCGCAGACATTCCTGCTGCGCCGGATCACGATCGATGTGCAACCGGGAGAGTTCGTCTCCATCATGGGCCCGTCGGGCGCCGGGAAGTCCACGCTCCTCAGCATCCTCGGTATGCTCGACAGCGTCTGGAGCGGGGAGTACTGGTTCCTCGGCAATCCGGTGCATCCGCTCAGCATCAAGGACCGCGTCGCGCTCAACAAGCAGTACGTGGGCTTCGTCTTCCAACAGTATCACCTGATCGATGATCTGACGGTGGCGGAAAACCTCGACATCCCGCTGTCCTACCGAAACATCAAGAAGGCCGAGCGACAAGCGATCGTCGCCGACACGCTCGATCGGTTCAGCATCGTCGGCAAGAAGGATCTCTTTCCACGCCAGCTCTCCGGCGGCCAGCAGCAGCTGGTGGCTGTCGCGCGCGCGGTGATCGCCAACCCGCGCGTCATCCTGGCCGATGAGCCGACCGGGAATCTGCACTCCAGCCAGGGTGCCGAGATCATGGAGCTCTTCCGGCGGCTCAACTCGCAAGGGACGACGATCATCCAGGTGACGCACTCGGAGACGAATGCGGCCTACGGGAACCGGATCATTCATCTCAAGGACGGATGGATCGTCGACGCCTGATGCGCGCGACAGCCGCGCGCAGGAGCTGGAGACAGTCGTGATGGACATCTGGCAGGACATCCGCTTCGCGATCCGGTCGCTTCTGCGCTCCGGGACCTTCACCATGGCCGCCGTGCTCTGCCTCGCACTCGGGGTCGGTGCCACCAGCGCCGTCTTCGGAATCGTCGACGCGCTCTTCTTCCGGCCCCCGCCGGGTGTCGGGAACCCGGACGCCATCGTCAGGCCCTACCTGTACGAGAAGAGCCCTCACGTTTGGATGGAGGCCTCCGGATCCGTCTCCTATCCCGACTATCGGGCACTCCGGGACGAGGCGCGGACGCTCTCGGGACTGGCCGGCTACACCGATCTCTCGCTCAGCGTAGGGAGCGGGATAGCGGCGGAGAATGCCGACGCCCAGGCCGTCTCGGGCAATTACTTCGACCTCCTCCAGGTCGCGCCCGCCCGCGGCCGCTTCTTCCGTCCCGATGAGGATGCCGGCCCGGGATCCCCGCCGGTGCTGGTGATCAGCCATGCGTACTGGTCGCGGCGATTCGGCGGCGATCCCGGCGTGCTTGGTCAGTCACTCGAGGTCAACGGGCATAGCTACCGGATCATCGGCGTGGCGCCAGTCGATTTTCACGGCATCGACGTCGGCACGACGGACTTCTGGATCCCCGTCTCGCATGCGGCGCAGCTGGGGCTTCCGACGCAGGCGCTGGAAGACAGGACGATCTTCTACTTCCACCCCGTTGGGCGTCTCGCTCCCGGCGCGACGATGGCGGCGGCGGAGGCGGAGTTGGGCGCACTGCTCGCGCGCGTCGTGAACGCCGCCGAGCCGGACCGCCACCCCACCCTCCGTCTCGGCCCGATTCTCAGGGATCGCGGTCCGGAGGCGAGTCGTCAGGCAATGGTCACGCGCTGGTTGGCCCTCGCGGCCGGGCTGGTTCTCCTCATCGCCTGCGCGAACACCGCCAACCTCCTGCTCGCCCGATCGGCCACACGCCGGCGCGAGATCGCCATCCGCTTGGCGGTCGGCGCGACCCGCCGCCGCCTCTCCCGGCTCCTGCTCACGGAGAGCGCCCTGCTGGGGCTCGCCGGCACGGTGGCGGGAGTCGTACTCGCTCTCTGGGGGACGGAACTGATCCCCGCCGACGGGCTCACCCCGCTGCGCCTCTTCGCCGGAGGCCGGGTGCTGCTCTTCGCCATCGCGCAGGCCGTGCTCACCACAATCGCCTTCGGCGTCGTTCCCGCCATCGCCGCGACGCGGAGCGGGCCGAGCGGCCCGATGCGGGAAAACGAACGAGCGGGTCGTCCGCGCTCCGCACTCCGCGAGTCGCTCTTGGTTGTGCAGGTTGCGCTCGCGGTGGTGCTGCTCACCGGTGCCGGCCTCTTCGTACACAGCCTCCGCAACGTAGAGAGGATCGAGCCGGGGATCATGCTGGACCGAATCGTGGTCGGGAGGGTCAACCTGCGCGCCGTGGGATACGGCGACACCGCCATCGCCTCCTTCGACGGTCGCGCCCTCGAGAGGCTAAGCTCGACGCCGGGCGTCGTCGCGGCCACTCTCGCGTCCCTGGCTCCCCTCGAGGGTGGCTTTCAGGTTCTGAGCTTCGCGGTTCCCGACGGCACGAGCGGGCGCCGATCGGCCGAGATGGATCTCCGGCAAGCGCTCGACGGCCCCGCAGCAACCTACGCGTTCGTCGTCGGACCTGATTACTTCACCACCGTCGGCACGGCGATTCTGCGCGGTCGCGATTTCAGCCGAGCCGATTGGGAGCATGACGCGAAGGTCGCCATCGTGAATTCGGCTTTCGCCACCCGAGAGTGGCCCGCAGGGAGCGCCATCGGTCGCTGCATCGATCTCGGCGGCAGCGGCAAGCCCGACTGCTTCACGGTCATCGGTGTCGTGGCGAACGCGAAGTACAGCACGCTCGAGGAGCCGACGCATGCTGCCTTCTTCCTTCCGCTGGAGTCGGGGAGCTCCGGGTCGCCAAACCTCCGGCTCTCCGTGGGAGGGGGTGGCACGCTGACATTCCTGATTCGCACCACGGGCGACCCCGGTGCGGCGATCCCTTCGCTGCGCGGCGCCCTGGCCACCCTAGCCACCGGGCTTCCATACGTCCACCTGCAGACGCTCGAGCAGACGCTTCGGCCGATGCTTCAGCCTCGACGACTCGGTGCATCGATGTTCGGCGTCTTCGGCGTGGTGGCGCTGGTCCTCGCGGCGATCGGTCTGTACGGCGTCGTCGCCTACACCGTGACGCAGCGCACGCGGGAGGTCGGGATCCGCATGGCGCTCGGTGCGCGCAGCAGTCACGTGCTGTCGCTCGTCGTCGGGCAGGTGTTGGTCGTGACGACGGCCGGCCTCCTCGCCGGAATGCTGGGTGCACTCGCCGGGGCGCGGTTGGTCACCCACCTCCTCTTCGGGGTAGGCGCCGGCGATCCGCTGACGTACGTCGGTGTGGGTGCGCTGTTGATCGTCACGGCGGTGGTGGCCAGCTTCGTCCCGGCGCGCCGCGCGATCAGCGTGGACCCGATGGTCGCGCTGCGCACGGACTAAAGAGCGGCGCCACTCACAGGCGGTATATTTCTCCGCGATGGCGCAAGACACACGCCCGCCGCGCATCCTCATCGCCGACGACCAGCCCGACGTCATCGAGGCGCTGCGGCTCCTGCTCAAGCGTGAGGGCTACTCGATCGAGACGGCGCGCTCGGTGAGCGGCATCGCCGCCGCCGTCGATGCGCACGAGCTGGACCTCGTGCTGATGGACCTCAACTACACGCGCGACACGACTTCGGGGAAGGAAGGCCTCGACCTGTTGATGCGGCTGCAAGCCGTCGATCAGACCCTGCCCGTGGTCGTGATGACGGCGTGGGGGAGCGTCGACGGAGCGGTGGAGGCGATGCGGCGGGGAGCGTGGGACTACGTCGAGAAGCCGTGGGACAACGCACGCCTCATCGCCACCCTGCGCAATCAGCTCGAGCTGGGTCGGGCCATCCGGCGCGCCCAGCGGCTCGAGAGCGAGAATCGCCTTCTCCGGACCAACGGTGCACCGGAGATGATCGCCAGCTCGCCGCGCATGCGGCCGGTGCTGCAGCTCATGGAGCGTGTCGGGCCGTCGGACGCCAACGTCCTCATCACGGGCGAACACGGGACGGGGAAGGAGCTCGTCGCCCGCTGGCTCCACGCGGTGTCGCCGCGCCGATCGGAGGCGTACGTCGCGGTGAACATGGGCGGTCTCTCGGAGGGAGTGTTCGAGAGTGAGCTCTTCGGCCACGTGAAGGGGGCGTTCACCGATGCGAAGACCGACCGGGTCGGACGCTTCGAGCTCGCCGATGGCGGGACGCTCTTTCTCGACGAGATCGCGAACGTCCCGCTCAACCTCCAGGCGAAGCTGCTGCGCGTCCTCCAGACTGGCGAGGTCGAGCGCGTCGGGAGTGCACGTGCACGTCGCGTGAACGTGCGCGTGTTGGCGGCCACCAATGCCGACGTCCAGGTGGAGGTCGCCGCCGGGCGCTTTCGCGAGGACCTGCTCTTCCGCCTGAATACGATCGAGATCCATCTCCCGCCGCTGCGGGAGCGTCGGGAGGACATCGCCCCCCTCGCCTCGCACTTTCTCCGGCGCCACGCATCCCGCTATCGGAAGTCGATCACCGGACTCGATGCCGGGGCGATGCAGGCGCTGCTCGACCACCCGTGGCCGGGGAACGTGCGGGAGCTGGACCACGCCGTCGAACGCGCCGTGCTCCTCGCCACCGGCGAGAGCATTCGGGCCGCCGACCTCGGACTGCGCGGGGGCGGATCGTCCGGAAGCACGCGCCTCGAGGAGCTGACGCTCGAGGAGGTGGAGCGGATGCTGATCCAGAAGGCTCTCGCACGCTTCGATGGCAACGTCAGCCAAGCTGCCCGAGCGCTCGGGCTGAGTCGCAGCGCGCTGTACCGGCGCCTGGCGACGCATGGCCTCTGATCGAGCGCCGCGACGCAAGCGGCTCAGTTTCGAGTCGCGCGTCTTCGCCCTGGCCCTCCTGGCAGGCGGCGCCGGCAGCATCACCGCCCTCCTCCTTCTCTGGTTCGGCGGCTATCAACCCAAGGTCCAGTGGACCCTGACGCTCTTCATCACCAGCTGCTGGCTCGCCTTCGCGGCTGCGGTCCGCGAGCGCGTCGTGCGTCCACTGCAGACGATCTCCAACATGCTCGCCGCGCTCCGCGAGGGGGACTTCTCCCTGCGGGCGCGTGGCAGCCGCCCCGACGATGCGCTCGGCCTCGCCCTGCTCGAGGTGAACTCGCTCGGCGAGACGCTCCGTGAGCAGCGGCTCGGCGCTCTCGAGGCTACCGCGCTCCTCCGCACGGTGATGGCCGAGATCGACGTCGCCATCTTCGCCTTCGACGAGGCGCATCGCCTCCGCCTCACCAATCGTGGCGGCGAACGCCTGTTAGGCCAACCCGTCGAGCGGCTCCTCGGTCGCAGCGCCGAGACGCTGCAGCTGGAACAATGCCTGACCGGCGACGAAGACCGCACGATGGATGTCGACCTCCCCGGCGGCTCCGGTCGCTGGCAGGTGCGGCGCTCGGCCTTTCGGCAGGGCGGGCGCCCGCACCAGCTGCTGGTCCTCTCCGACCTGAGCCGCGCGCTGAGGGACGAGGAGCGGCTCGCCTGGCAGCGGCTCATTCGCGTGCTCGGCCACGAGATCAACAACTCCCTCACGCCGATCAAGTCGATCGCCTCGAGCCTCCGGCTCGTGACGGCCACGCCATCGCGGCCCACCGACTGGGAGGATGACGTGCGTCAGGGGCTGAGCGTGATCGCCTCCCGCGCCGAGTCCCTCGGTCGCTTCATGTCCTCGTACGCGCTCCTTGCCAGGCTGCCGAGTCCGCACCGCCGCTCGGTCGACGTGAACGACTGGGTTCGCCGGGTGGCCCAACTCGAGACGCGTCTGCGCGTGGACGTGGAGGTGGGCGCGCCTGTCACGCTGGAAGCGGACGGCGATCAGCTCGATCAGCTCCTGATCAACCTGGTGCGCAACGCTGCCGATGCGTCGCTCGAGACGGGAGGCGGAGTCTCCGTCGGCTGGTCGCGGAACGGCGGATCGCTCGACGTCTGGGTACGCGACGACGGGCTCGGCGTCAGCGACACGGCCAATCTGTTCGTGCCGTTCTTCACCACGAAGCCGGAAGGCTCCGGGATCGGTCTCGCCCTGAGTCGCCAGATCGCCGAGGCACACGGCGGGACGCTGACACTAGAGAACCGCCGCGGTACCCACGGCTGCGAAGCCCGCCTGCGGCTACCGCTCTGATCGTCCTCGGCGCTGGCCGTACGAAGCCAAAGCCCGCCGCGTCAGCGGCGATCGGCAGCGCTCGAGGCTACCGCGGCCAGAACCAGGCGAAGATCGCGGCGGTGATGAGGCCATAGAGAAAACCGTCGAACACTTCCTTCCAGGCGACGGACCAGGGCCGCCCCCAGAAGATGGCGTTGGGGATGATCGCGGCGGCGTAGGAGAAGCAGGCGAACGTCCCAGCGACGCGAAAGACACCGATCCACGATTCCGTGGGCGGAAGCGTTCGCCCAGAGAGGTAGGCGACGCTGACGGAGATCACGAGGAGGAAGACCGCCCACTGGGCGAGCATGGGTCCCATCCCCATTCCACCCGCCTTTCGAACAGTGAGTATCGCCACTGGTCCCTTCTCGAAGCGCTGAGCCATCTCCGGCGACTTTCGAGCCTCGGGCGTCGAGGCGTAGGGGCTGCTATAGAGACCTGGCGTCAGGTTCTGGCGTCGGATCAGGTCCGCGAAAGCAGCGTCGTCGGCCAGCCCTCGAAGATCTGTCTTGTGCCACGGCATCACCATCCAGACCAGGGAGCTGGCGAAGAAGACGGCGACCGTAGACAGCAGGATCGGTAGCCAGAGCGTGTGGATCGAGACCATTCTCCCCTCCGGAATGCGAGACCGGGACTCGAGCAGCAGCCGACCGCGGTCAATCTTATGAGTTCCTGGTCAGTCCGGTAAGCGTCGGAGCGAGCCCGTCAGAACACCGTTAGGACGTCAGGAGGCGGCAAGGGGAGCCCGCGGTGTGCCCGGCTGTCTAGCATGCGTTGGGCGCGCATCTTATTTACGTGATGCCCGCTCTGGGCGACGTTTTGCGGCACGGCGGTCTGTTGGCCCGTCGCGGGGCAGTGCCGCTGGGAGATCCGATGCTCGCTGCACGCTGCACTCGGCCATTCGTGTTTGCGCTCGCGATCACGTGCGCTGCGTCGTCCGTTGAGGCTCAGGTCATCAAGGGCGACGTCGTGGACGAGAAGACGACGACTCCGATCTTCGGCGCCATCGTCGTTCTCCTGGATGATTCCAGCCACCGAGTGGCGGCGACGATCAGCGATGATTCCGGCCACTTCGCACTCAAGGCGCCGGGCGCCGGCCGATACATCCTCCGCGCCGATCGCATCGGTTACCGGAGCACGACATCCGCTCCCCTCGACCTCGACGTCGGCGCGACCGCGATTCAGCGATTGAGCGCGCCGGTCGTGCCGGTCATGCTCGCCGGCGATACCATCGTCGGCGACAACCGCTGCGTCGTTCGACCGCAGGAGGGACAACAGACCGCCGAGCTGTGGGAGGAGGCACGCAAGGTACTCTACGCCACCGAGCTCGCGATCGAGGAGCGCCGCTTCGAGGCGACGGTGAGGGTGTACTCGCGGGCGCTCGATCCGTACACGCTGCAGGTTCGACGGCAGGAGACGGTTCAGCACACGAGCTACACTGACCGCCCCTTCTACACGAATCGAACGCCCGAGGAGCTGGCCCGCGACGGCTACCTGCGGCACGACTCGCTCGCCGGTCCGGATGCCGACGTGCTGCTCTCCGACGCCTTCGCCGATACGCATTGCTTCCGGGTCAAGAACGACCCGGGCGATCATCCGGGCCTCGTGGGACTGTACTTCGAGCCGATCAAGAAGCGCAAAGTGCCTGACGTGACGGGGGTGCTCTGGCTCGACCAGCAGACGGCCGAGCTGCGATTCGTCGATTTCCGCCCGACCCGCATGTTCGCGGACGTCCCTCCCCGGCGCTACGGCGGCCGGATCGAGTTCGAGCGCCTGAAGAACGGCGTCTGGATCGTGCGGCGGTGGTACATTCGCCTGCCCGTTTACGGCGAAAGCGCGCCGGGCGGCGACATGCGCGCCATGAGTGGCGGGGATCACGTCGCGGCGTTCCACGAGAATGGCGGCGAGGTGCTCTCGACGGTGGCAGCGCAGCCACCACCGGCGCAGCCGCCTCAGCCCTGATTCCACCTCGCCCCAGCGGCACGGATGATCGAGTGACGCGCCTCAGCGCGCCGCCACTCGTGTGATGTCGCATCCCCTCCTCAACCTCGAGGCGAGGCCCGTCATCGGGCATCGCGGCGCGGCAGCGTACGCGCCGGAGAACACCCTCCCGTCGTTCGAGCTTGCGATCGCACAGGGGGCCGACGTGATCGAGCTCGACGTGAGGGCATCGGCCGACGGCATCGCGACGGTCGTGCACGATGCGACGCTCGACCGAACGACGGATCGAGGAGGGGAGGTCAGCCGCCTCGCCTTCGCGCGCATCGCCGAGGCCGATGCCGGGGCGCGCTTCTCGCCGGACGGCAGTCACTTTCCGTGGCGTGGTCGCGGCGTGCACATCCCATCGCTGCGCGATGTGCTCGAGCGATTTCCGGCGACATCACTCTTGATCGAGCTCAAGACCGTGGATGCCCAACTGCCGGTCCGAGAGGCGCTCCTCGAGGGCGACGCAGCGCAACGCTGCGTGCTCATGTCCTCACGCAGCGAGGCGCTCGAGGCTTTTCGGTCGCCCCCCTGGGTCACCGGAGCGACGAAGGCGGAGTCGATGGCGCTCCTCTGGCACGCCCTCCTCGGCGCGGACCTCGGACCGATTCCCTACCGCACATTCTCGATCCCGCGTCGTCTCCGTGGCGTCCCTCTACCGATGCGCCTCCTCACGCGGGCGGCACGCGCTCACGGACTCCCGCTCCACGTCTGGACCGTGGACTCCCCTTCCGTCGCCGCGCGCCTCTGGCGGAGCGGTGTCTGCGGCGTCGTCACCAACGCGCCCGACGTCATTCGCGCGGTGCGAACCCGTGTCGCCGCTCGGCTCATCGCCGAGCGCGCTTCGGGAAGCCCAGGCTCGCGTTGAGCCAGCGCACGAAGGGGAGGAGCGCCTTCACGTCCCTCGCCAACACGTCAGGCAGGTCGACCCGGGTCACCTCCCTGTCGGAAAGCCTCCGACCGGCGGTGAAGGACTGATAGCGAAGCCAGCGTCCAGCCGGGTGGTCGATCGGAACACCTCGTGGCAGACGCTTCAGCATCTTCTCGTCCGAGATCTCACCGTAGCGGCGACAGAAGGCGATGGATCTGACGATGCGCTCGAACGAGCGATGATCCTCGGTCAGGGCCTCCCGCACCTTCTGGAGGGGAGCGGCCGCCGGCATCCAGATTCCGGCGGCGACCATCGAGCGACCGGGCTCGAGATGGAAGTAGAATCCGGCGGCGCCCGCGTCCTTCGCCTGGCGCGGATCGGCGTCGACATGGTAGAACCAGGCGCCGACATGCGTCTTGTACGGCGACTTGTCCTTCGAGAAGCGAATGTCGCGATAGATGCGGAAGATGGAGCGCGACGGATGCCCGACGATCTCCGGGGCGACGCGCGCCAGGCGAACGTCCAGCTCCTCGACCAGAGCACGCATGGGGGCGAGCACCTCGGACTCGATCTCCGGCCGGTGTGCCTCGAACCACTCCTTGCGATTGTTCTTCGCCAGGCGTCGCAGCGTCGTCAGGGCTGCTGGGCGGAACCCGGACATGAGTGAGCGAGGTGTCGCGTTGTGAAGAGACTCGGAGCACCAAGATGGACGCCGTGAGCGAATGGCGCGAGACGGGGGACCGGGATGCACGCGGGGTCGGCAACTCGAGCGAGTCGCCGACCCCGGTCACTGTAGACCTGCGTACTGCGGATTCCTACCGGTGGTGCCCCCCGCCGCCGCCGCCGCCCCCGCGGAACCCGCCACCCATGCTCACGTGCGGAGCTGGAGCACCACCCATGCCACCGCGCATCGGTGCGCCACCGAATCTCTCCGGCGCGCGCATCGGCATGCCGCCGCCGCGAGGCGGACCCTGGGGAGCGCGCACCGGCATCTCCCCGCGCGGGGCGTTCGACATCGGCTGACGCATCTGGACCCGCTGTTCCGAGGCGATGCGAGCCTGCTCCTGCGCACTCATGCGCGCCTGATCCGGACGGGCCGGCCCCGTCCACCGGGGGAGCGGCTGACGCGCCGGTCGCATGCTCGGCGCAGCCACACGCTCCGCCTTCGTGCTCTGGACGTACGGGCGCATGGACCAGGCCGAGTTGGTGGTGTGCGAGGTACGAGTCGTCGGATTTGCGAAGACCGTCGGCTCAGGACGCGCCGGCTGCTGCGACCGCGCAACCTGATTGAACGGGTTGACGGGACGTGCGTGCGCCACGGCGGTCGAGCGATTGCCCACGCTCGTGCCGTTCCACACGACCCCGGGCCGCCCTGCGGCGGCCGTCGAGGACCCGATACTCGCGAAGTGCGTGCTGATGCCTGACGACGCCGGGATCATGCCGGGGTGGAACGTGAATGGATAGCTCCCGTTGCCGTTCGCCCACGGGCGTGGGTTGACAAAGCCGCCGTGCGCGTACGCGATCCCCCGCCGATAGGTCCACGGCACCGGAGCCGGCGGGCGATACACGGGGATGGGGTGGTACCCATAGATCGGATATCCAGGGACATAGCCCCAGCCCGGGAGCCACGGCCGGTAGTAACCGTAGTAGTACGGGTACCCACAGCACGGGTAGTACCCGTACGCCGGGTATCCAAACCCGAACGAGAAGCCGAAGAAGGGATAACCGAAGCCGAACGAGAAGTACGGCCCGTACCCGTAGTACGGCCCATAGCCGTAGTAGGGATAGTATCCGCCCCCATATCCGCCACCAGACTCTCCACCACCGTACGCGCCGCCGCCCGACTCGGTGTTGTTAGGTTGGGTGGATGCGACGTCGTGGTCCGACTTCTCGACGCTGTAGTGCACGATGTCGTACTTGAAGGAGCTGGACATCCGAGCGGTCAGATTCGTGAAGCCCGCCTCGGGATCCGTCGCCAGCGTGGAGTCGTAGAGAAAGCGGTAGTCCCAGTGATCGGAACGGACGAACTCCGCGAAGTTCTGCGGGTCGGGGGTGACGGCGGCATAGACCCAGCCCGTTCCGCCGGCGCCGCTCGTGATCTCGATCGCATCACGGTCTCCGCGCCCACGAATCTCCACATCGCTCCCGCCCTTCACGAAGTTGTCGTCGTTGGGATCGAGCGGGAAAAGCACACGCACTCGGCCATCGATGTCCAAGTGCATAACGATGACGTAGCCGTCGTCGCGCGTGCGGATGTGCACCGACGGATGATCGCCCTTGTGGTACTCCTCGTCGTCCAGCCAGACGCGGATGTGCGGATCCTCGCTCGTCGCACTCGCGGCGGGCGCCGGAGATCCGGCGAGTACGGCCAACAGTGGAGCAATGGTGAGGGCGAACATCTCCTGCCTCCGTGGGGCCACCTCGCGGCCGGCGCTCGCCAGCCATTCGGGCTCACGACCCCACGTCCAAGATTGCGAAGAGCGTGCCGCGCCTCAAGTGCCTAGGATGACGGCACTTGCGCGTTTTGGCGGAGGCCAGAGTGTACCCCACTGCGGACGCTCCTGTCGCCCCGTGAGGACGCCCGGCAGAAAGCCGAAGATGAGGGGTTCAGAGGGAGGGGACTTTGCCCCTGAGGAGGCCTACAACTCGGCCGGGAGGCGGACTGTAAAGGCGCTCCCGCGCCCCACAACGCTGTCCACGCTCACGTCGCCCCCGAGCAGGTGAGCGAGCTGGCGGGTGACGCTGAGCCCGAGACCAGTCCCCCCAACCTTTCGTGTAGCGTTTTGTTCCACCTGCCAGAAGGGATCGAAGACGCGGGAGGTGTTCTCGGGGGCGATCCCAATGCCGGTGTCGCGCACGATGAAGAGCACGTCGTCGCCATTGGCGGCCACGCATGCGTCGACCGAGACGCTCCCGGTCTCGGTGAACTTGATGGCGTTGGAAAGGAGGTTCAGCAGAATCTGCCGGAGCTTCGCCGGATCGCTGCACATCTCCAACCGATCGTCGGGGAGCGTGAGATGGAAGCCGAGCTGCTTCTCTGTGGCCAGCGGCTGCATGATCTCGGACGCGTCTTTGACGACGCGGCGCGCATCGATCAGCTCGACGCGCACCATCTCACGGCCCGCCTCCACGCGTGAGAAGGTCAGCACCTCGTCGATCAGGCCGAGGAGGTGAGTGGCGCTCGACTTGATGCGACGGAGCTGTTGGCGTTGCGATTCGGAAACCGGTCCGGTGATCCCGTCGGCCAGCAGCTCCTCGTACCCAATGATCGCGGTGAGCGGCGTGCGGAGCTCGTGGGACATCGTCGCGAGGAATTCGCTCTTCGCCCGACTCGCCTCGTGAGCGGCACGATAGAGGCGGGCATTCTCCAGCGCCAGCGCGCCGCGGCGGCCAAGCTCGACAGCGAGCGTCAGGTCGGACGTGGTATACGTCCTCTCGTGCGCAGCCAGGATCATGACGCCGAGCATCACGCCGCGTTCGGTGAGCGGGATGACCATGAACGATCGAACGTCCATCGCCTCGATCAACGCGCGCCGGCCACTCTCCGGCGCGACCCGCCGGAGAAGCTCGGAGGTGACTTCTGTTATGAGCTCGGGCTTCGCCGTAGCCAGCACCTTCTTCGAGAAGCTCGCCCGGTTCGGGTCGGGAGGGTAACGCATCGAGAGCTCGTCGAGGAGGAGCTGCTTCTCCGGCCTCGCGCAGACGGCGGCGCCTCGACGCGCCTCGGTGACCGACTCGAGCAGATCCACCACGCAGCAGTCCGCGAGGGCAGGCACGGCGAGATTGGCGAGCGTCTGCACCGTGCGCTCGAGGTCGAGGGAGCTCGCCAGCGCCTGACCGGCGTCGCCGAGGAAGCGCGTCATCCGTTCGGCGGCATTCCGTTCGGTCACATCGCGGACGATCTTGGCGACGCTCGTGATCCGGCCGTCGGCGTCGCGCACGGGTGAGAGGGAAACGGAAACGTCGATCAGCACACCGTCCTTTCGTCTCCGAACCGTCTCGACGTGCGAGACGTGCTCGCCCTGTTGCAGCTTGGCAAGGAGCCGCGGTTCCTCCATCGCGTCATGCCCCGGCGGGTGCAGCACGGACGCCGGCTGCCCGAGCACCTCGTCGGCCGGGAAGCCGAAGAGGCGTGTTGCGCCTTCGTTCCAGCTGAGAATGACGCCATCCAGCGAGAGGCTGACGATGGCGTCATCGGATGAAGAGACGATCGCGGCCAACCGCGACTCGGTGAGTCGCGCGTTGCGCTCCTCGGCCATGATGCGGCCAAGCCGTTCGTTCGCCGCCTCGAGCTCCAGGGCCGCGAGTTGCGCCTCGTGAGTCTGGGCGGCGAGCTCGCTGGCCTGCGTCTCGAGCTCGGAGGCCTGCGCCTCGGCCCTGGCGCGCGCTTCCCGGAACGATCCGCAGATGGCGCTGATGAATGATCCGGAAACGAAGAAAATTGCGATCGGGAGGAGATCAATCGTCCGTTCGACCGGAAGACTGCGAAGCGGAGGGACAAGCGATGCGATCATCGCCAGGACGGTGGCGGCCAAACCAGGCCCTGCGCCTCCGAAGAAGGCGCTGACGACGACGGCGACGAAGAAGAAGATGAAGACGGCGCGGTGCACCGCCGGTTGGAGAACGAGCGTCAGCAGGACCGCGACGAGCGTCACCCCGACCGCGAGCGCGTAGGTGAGGAGGCGCGACCGTGGAAGGCGATGCTCGACGCTCTCCAGCGCGCTCGTCAGGCGCACCGACGCATCCGTGATTTCGGAGCGCGACCGACGCCGCGGTCGGGCCGTGTCCGGCGGTGAAAGCTCCCGGGATGAAGTCATCTGTGCTGAGACAACGCTGGCCCTCCTGCTGGGCGACAGGCGCGACCCCGATATCTCCTGCAAGAGTTGGGCGTGCGTGGCGCTACGGGGCTTGCATCCACGAGTTCGCCGGGGCTACTTCGGTGCCGGTCGGCCGATGGCTGGCACCCGCCTCTCCTCCCTCGCCTCCCTACCGCCATGGCTCCGCGAAAAGGCCCTCGCATTCTCCGCCCTTTGCTCTTGGCAGTTCTCTTTGCCCTTCCGTTAGACGCGACTGCTCAGCTCGCTCCACCATTCGATTCACTCGCGCTACGAGGGCTCAAGTGGCGCGAGATCGGGCCATTTCGCGGTGGGCGCTCGGTTGCCGTGGCCGGCAGCGCCAACCGTCTCTACGAGTTCTGGTTCGGAACGACCGGCGGTGGCGTGTACAAGACGACGGACGGTGGAAACACGTGGTTACCGGCGTCGGATAAGTACTTCGGCGGGACTGTCGGGGCAATAGGGGTGAGCGAGTCGAACCCGGACGTTGTCTACGTCGGGACGGGCGAGTACGACATTCGCGGCAACGTGTCCCCGGGGAACGGGGTCTACAAGACCGTCGACGGAGGCCGGACCTGGACATCGGTCGGCCTCGCCGAAACGCGTCAGATCGCGCGCGTCCGCGTCCATCCGACGCGACCCGATGTCGTTTGGGTGGCGGCCCAAGGCCACGCCTTCGGCCCCAATGCCGATCGCGGGGTTTACAAGACGACCGACGGCGGCTCCACCTGGAGGAAGGTGCTCTTTCGCAATGACTCCACGGGCGCCACCGACCTCGTGCTCGATCCCACCAACCACGACCTCCTCTACGCGTCCCTCTGGCAGGGACAGCGGTTCCCGTGGGCGCTCATCTCCGGGGGTTCGGGGTCCGGCATCTTCAAGAGCACCGACGGCGGCGAGAGCTGGACGGAGATCACGCACAACCCCGGACTTCCGAGGGGCGTGCTCGGCATGATCGCGCTCGCCGTCTCGCCCGCCAAGCCGTCGCGGATCTGGGCGCAGGTCGAGGCCGATTCCGGCGGCGTCTACCGCTCCGACGATGCCGGCGCGACCTGGCGCCGGGTGAATCAGGATCACAAGCTGCGCCAACGCGCGTGGTACTTCTCACGCATCTTCGCCGACCCGAAGGACAGCAACGTCGTCTACGGCCTCAATACCAACGTGTACCGGTCGAGCGATGGGGGCGTGACCTTCCGCCACATCCGGGACCCACACGGCGACAATCACGATCTCTGGATCGCGCCTAACGACCCGCAGCGGATGATCGAGTCGAACGACGGGGGCGCGAACGTCTCCTACAACGGCGGCAAGACCTGGACCGAACAGGATCAGGCCACGGCCCAGTTCTATCACGTCTCGACCACGACGCACTTCCCCTATCGCGTGTGCGGGGCGCAGCAGGACAACTCGGCGATGTGTGGGCCGAGTCGCTGGCCCGGCGGGATCGACATCGCGCAGTGGTACGACCCGGGCGGCGGTGAATCGGGCTTCGTCGAGTCGCGCCCCGACGATCCGGACATCGTCTACGCCGGCGACAACAGCGGGCAGCTGACGCGCCTCGATCACCGCACGGGGCTCCTCCGCATCATCAACGTCTGGCCCGACGAGCCGGACGGGCATCCGGCGGCCGACGAGAGGTACCGCTTCCAATGGACGGCGCCGATCCACATCTCCCCCCACGACCCGCACGTGCTCTACACCGGCGGGAACATGGTCTTCCGCTCGACCAACGAGGGGCAGTCATGGGTGGCCATCTCCCCCGACCTCACCCGCCACGATCCGCGCACGCTCGGAATCTCCGGCGGGCCGATCACGTCGGATCAGACCACGGCGGAGTACTACGCCACCGTCTTCGCGCTCGCCGAGTCGCCGGTGCAGAAGGGGCTGATCTGGGCCGGCTCCGACGATGGGCTCATCCACGTCACACGCGACGATGGAAAGACGTGGACGGATGTCTCGATCCCCGGCCTTCCCGAGTGGAGTCGCATCTCGATCATCGAGCCGTCGCACTTCGCAGCGTGTACCGCGTACGCCGCCACGAACCACTACCAGATGGATGATCCCGCTCCCTTCATCTGGCGCACGGCCGATTGCGGCAAGAGCTGGACGAAGATCGTTAATGGCATTCCGGCCACCGACTACGCGCGAGCGGTACGCGAGGATCCGGTGAAGCGCGGCCTCCTCTACGCCGGCACCGAGCGTGGGGTGTGGGTCAGCTTCGATGATGGGGCGAACTGGCAGTCGATACGCCGGAATCTCCCGATCGTGCCCGTGCACGACCTGGCGGTCAAGGAGGGGGACCTCGTGGCCGCGACGCACGGCCGCTCCTTCTGGATCCTCGACGACATTACACCACTGCGCCAGCTCACGACGTCCGTGCTCGCGAAGCCGCTCCACCTCTTCCGTCCGCGCCCGGCTTATCAGGTGCAATGGGGCACCGCCGACGCCCCGGCCTATCGCCCGGTGGGAGAGAACCCCCCCGCCGGAGCGATGATCTACTTCTGGCTCGCCCAGCCGGGGCAGGAGGTGACGCTCGACATCCTCGACTCGCGCCACCGCCTGATCCAGCGCTACTCGAGCCATCAGGATACCGTCGCCTTCATGGACAGCCTGGCCGCCGACAGCGTCCACCGGGCGCGAACGGACAGCCTCCGCCGGGCTGGCGTCGCCTTCGACACCTCCGACGTGTCACTCTTTCCCTCCGACACGACGCCCAGCGAGGACAAGCCCTGGCCGCAGCCGGTGTCGCCCCCGCCCCGGGTGCCTGACAAGCAAGGCCTCAACATGTTCGCGTGGAATCTGCGCTACCCGGACGTCGCGAAATTCACCGGAATGGAGAACATCTCCACCGACGGCCCGATGGCGGTGCCGGG